>Ga0134076_10000135_pt1 | contig 15209 bp, 10 predicted proteins | sample 15_taG_12_FD_109979 | JGI IMG/M metagenome (GOLD analysis project Ga0134076, IMG submission 109979) | Grasslands soil microbial communities from the Angelo Coastal Reserve, California, USA - 15_D_Wat_40cm_5_0_1 metaG | ecosystem: Environmental > Terrestrial > Soil > Grasslands ... | reverse complement strand
TGGCTCGGGCGGGAGAAGACGGTCTGAGCCGTCCCTCCACATATCCGATCACGTCCCCGACGCTGATGAGCTTCTGAAGGTCTTGGTCCGGGATCTGCAGGTCGAACGCCTCCTCGATCTGGTCGAGCAGTTCGATCGTTGCCATGGAATCCAGGCCCAGATCATCGCGGAGGTGGTGATCCGGTCTGATGGTGTTCGGATCCCGCTTCAGGTAGTGCCCGAGGGCGGTCCGAATGCGCAGGGCGATATCGGATTCAGCAGCCATGCATTTTCCCGTGGAATGACGTTGGGTCCGTTTAGTCCGTTGAGTCTGTTGCGTCCTGAGGACCGCGAACTGACCAAACCGACTAAACGGGGTTAACGGACAAACTTTTTAAGGACCACCGCCGCGTTGTTGCTTCCAAACCCGAACGCGTTCAGCAACGCGACCTTCAGCGGCCGCTTCCGGGTCTCACGAGCGATCCCTGGAAGCGCGCAGTCCGGGTCGGGGTCCTCATAATTGACGGTCGGGTGCACCAGCCCTGTATCGAGGGCCAGGGCGCACACGATGGCGCCGATCGCGCCGGCTGCTCCCAGCGTGTGCCCGATCATGGACTTGGTAGCATTCACCGACACCCGCTCCGCCCGCGACTTGAACAGGCGCCGGATCGCTCCGACCTCGACGGCGTCACCGATCGGAGTGGACGTCGCATGGGCATTGATATAGTCCACCTGCGCGGGAAGCACCTTCGCATCGCGAAGCGCCAGCGACATGGTCGCGGCCACGTCAACGCCGTCCTCGCGGGGAATCACCATGTGATACGCCTCGCTCGTCGCGGCGTAGCCGGCCACCTCCGCGTACATGCGGGCTTTGCGTCTTCGCGCGTGAGCCAGAGACTCCAGGATCAGAGCCCCGGCGCCCTCACCCATGACGAATCCGTCGCGAGCCCGGTCGAACGGGCGGGACGCGCGAGCCGGATCGTTGTTGAAGCCGGTGGACAAGACCCGGAGCGAGCAGAAGCCGGCGAACACCAACGGCGTCATGCACGCGTCGGCCCCCGCGGTGATGACCACGTCCGCCTGCCCGGTGCGGATGCAGGTGAGCGCTTGGCCGATGGCGTGGGCGCTGGACGAGCACGCGGTGGAGATGGTCAAGTTCGGGCCCTTGGCCCCATGGGCCACGGCCACGATGCCGGACGCGGAATTCAGCGTGACCATGGGAATCAAATTGGGATGGACGCGGTGCGGTTTCTGATTCCGGTACAGGGTGGTGAGCTCTCGTTCGCCCATCAGCAGGCCGCCCACGCCGGCGCCGACGATCACGCCGACCCGGTGCGGGGTTTCCTCCTCCATGCGCAGTCCGGAATCCGCCAGCGCCTCCTTCACGGCCGTCAGGGCAAACTGTGCGTACCGGTCGACCCGCTCCGCGTGCACTGCCTCCAGATACTGGGATGGGTTGAAATCCGCCACCTGGCCGGCGATCCGAGACCGATACGTCTCCATCGGAAAGGGATCGAAGGATGGAATGGCGGTAATCCCCGAGCGCCCCTCCAAGGCGGCTTTCCAAAACTGCCCGACTCCGATCCCGATCGGGGAAACGACGCCCAGACCCGTGATGACGACCCTGTTCTTCATCCGTCCGTCCGTGTGTCACAGAGACTCGAGGGAGGTCTTCTTGTACCCCAAGCCCCGCACGCAGTCAACCTATTGCCTGACCCGCAGAAACAGATAGAAGCTGAATGAGAGAAACAACAGATTGGCGAACCACCCCGCCATGATCGGCGCCAGCACGCCGCTCCGGCCGAGCGCGATGGCGACCGAGTGGGTCGTCCAGTACAGAAATCCGGTCAGGAGGGCCTGTCCGATTCCGATGGCCATCCCGCTGCCGCGAACCCCGCTCCCTCTCAGGCTCAGTGCGATGCCGAGCACGGTCATCACCACGCTGACGAAGGGGAACGCGACACGCCCGTAATAGTCCGTCAGGAAACGAGCGAAGTTGTAGCCGTCCTTGCGCAAGCGATCAGCGTATGATCGGATCGCCATGAGCGTCATCTCGTCCGATTCAACCGAGAGCCAGGAATTGAAATCCTCCGGTGTGTGGGACAGCACGATCGGCCTGTTCGCGAACTCCTCCACGAGCAAGCCTCCATTGGGGAGGAAGCTCCGGCGCACACCCCGATGCAGGACCCAGCCCTGAGGGGTATAGCGTGCCTCCCTGGCCTCCGTGATTTCCGCGAGGGTGAATGCCGTCCCGAGTTGATAGAGGCTGATGCCCCTCAGGGTGGCTCCCCCCGGGTCCACGACCTCGATGTTCATGAGGGTGTGGTCGCCGACCTGAATCCAGTCGCGGTCGGCCTTGAAGGTGGCGGGACTGCCCTTTTTTTCGATCAGGGTGGTCTTGACGTATTCAGCCTGGGCAGCGGACAGCGGAATGATCACGGCGCTGAGACTGAAGAGCACGATAGCAACCGCGAGCGAGAAGCAGAGGAAAGGTGCGGAGATCCGGTACAGGCTGATTCCGCAACTCCGCATGGCGGTGATCTCGAGATTTTTCGAGAGGAGGCCCAACGTCAGGAGCGTGGCCATCAGGATCGCCAGCGGCGCGATCTGAAACGAGATGGCGGGAGTCCTCAGCAGGAAGTAGCCGAGGACGGTCGACACTTCGACGTCATACCGAATGAACTTGCGGACTTTCTCGAAGAAATCGATCACCAGGTAGATGGTCATGAGGCCGGCGAAGCACATCGTAAACACCTTGACGTACTCGCGGAGAATGTAGCGGAACAGGATGGTCATGCTTAGCTCATTCACGCGGGCCGGCGTTCGACCGACCCATATTCGCTAACCCTTCATACCGGCAATGAGGTTGCAGGCCGCACTAAGGTCGACGCCCATTCATCCCATCGTTATCGTCGGCTGACCCGGTGGAACAGCACAACCGTGAGGGCCAGAAACATCGCATTCGGCAACCAGGCGCCGGCAAAGGGGGGAAGCACACGCGTCGTCACGAAAAACTCGCAGACGACGTTCAGCACGTAGTAGACGATGACGATCATGACTCCCACGGCGAACCCCCCGACGCGACCCGACCGCTTGGACACAATGCCCACCGGAACTCCCAGCATTCCCAGGATCAGTGCGGCAGCAGGAAAAGCCAGGTCCTTGTAATGTTCCATCAATCGCCGCAGCGCGGCCGTGTCCTGCCAATTCGAGCGATCGAGACGCTCGAGCACAGAGGAGAGCGACGGACGAACATCGAGGGGGGCGTATTGGGTCTGGTCGAGCGGGATCGGGAGATGGTAGGCGGAGAACGCCACTTGCTGGTACTGCTCCACCTCGTGGGGCTTGGTGTGGATGCTTCCGTTGAACAGCTCGATCCAGACCTGATTGTTGCCTGGATCGCTCCGCATCGAGTACTGAGCGGCGGTGATAATTCGAGCCTCGGCCTCATTGCGTTCGTCGGAAATGAAGATGCTCCCGACGTCGTCGCCGTGTCGGCTGTCCGACGCATAAATCACCATACGTGGCACAGGCTCGTTGAAGACGCCTTTATCGAGGGCGAGTGTCAACTCGTCTCGAAGGAGATTCAGCGCCAGTTTCTTCAATGAGACGCTGGTCCATGGCTGGCCCCACTGGGACAGGACCAGCGTCAGCCCGAAGACCAGACCGGTGAACACCATCACCGGTTGCGAGAGCCGGAACAGGCTGAGGCCGACCGCGCGCATGGCCACCAATTCCTTGTCATAGGACAGCCGGCTGAAGGCGGTAATTGACGCGATGATGCCGGCGATCGGGAGCGTGAGGACTAAAAAGGACGGCAGGAGGTGGAGAAAGACCTTGAGCACCGCAAAGAATCCAATCCCTTTCGAGACCAGGAGCTCAACCAGACGGAGCAACTCCTTCGTCAGCATGACGAAACAGAGTGCCGCGAGGCTGACGAAAAAGGGGGGGAGGAGCTCCGCGAAGATGTACCGATCCAGGATTGTACGCACCCATACCTCGGTCACAGGCCGTCCGTCGGAGTGGACAATAATAACGGATTTTCGAGGACTTGTAAACGGGACGAGGGGAGCGTCCAGAGATCGGCTGAGCGATCCGACCGGCGCACCAGGCCATCGGACGGCGCAAGAAAATCTTGACAAGGCTGGTGCCCTATGCTAAATGCTTGCCCCGATTTACGGTATGCACATGGGCGATCTCACCCGTTTCTAAGTGCCGCAGGGGGCGTTCCCTCCTGCGGTATTTTTTTGCGGGGCGCACGGCGCCACGGGGGAGACGCTGCATGTGGTCGCGCAGCATCCGCAATGCGTGACCTCGCCGGTCAGGCGGTCGGGTCTACAGGGCAATCAGCGGAGGAACGCGTTCACCGTCCGGTGGCCGAGCCGGCGCACCGTCGAGTGGTTGTTCAGGAAAGGAGGACCGTGTGAGAAGTAAGGGGACCGTGAAATGGTTCAACGACAGGAAAGGGTTTGGCTTCATCCGGCTTGAGAGCGGCGAAGACGTCTTCGTCCATTACTCTGCTCTGCAGGGAGACGGGTTCAAGACGCTCAAGGAGGGGGAGAACGTCGAGTTCGATATTGTCCAGGGAGCGAAGGGACCACAAGCCGCGAATGTGATGAAAACTGTAACGGGAGTGTAGCTGGCCGAAAGGCTGCAAACAAAGGGCCCGTCGTCTCCGGACGGCGGGCCCTTTGCCGCTTCTAGCGAACCCTTGGGCGGTTCAACTCCTCCCGCTCTCCACCGCTCGTTCCGACAATCGGGTTTTTTTTGACAACCTCCCGTCAAGTTGATAGCGTTCACATCTGTATGAGATGGTTCTGGGGGACTGACAAGAACGCCATCGTGGAAAACGCCCAGCGCTTCGCTGCACAGGGCGAATTTGACAACGCCATCGCCGAATGGAGGAAGCTGAGGACCGGCCAGCCCACCGACAGCATGATTTACAACAACATCGGTGACCTGTACCTGAAGCGGCACGCTCCGGCCGAAGCGGTCGACGCCTATTTCCAGGCCGCGGCCGCATTCCGTGCGGAAGGGAGCACGCTCAAAGCGATCGCGGTCTACCGGAAAATTCTCAAGGTCGATCCGGCTCGTTACGAGGTCTATCGCGACCTCGGTGATCTCAACGCCGAGCGTGGCTTGATCAGTAACGCGATCTCGGATTATCTCACCCTGACCAAACGATGCCTGAAAGAAGGGAGGACTCAAGAGGCCATCGACCTGTACCGTACGATCGCCGCACTGGACGCGTCCAACGTCGAAGCGAAGCAACGGCTCGCCGAGTTCAGTCCGGTGAGTCGTGCGCAGGGCGAGTCGGCCATGCAGCGCGCGACCACGGGGGAGCAAGCGGCCACGGCAATCGAGGACCCCACCACGGCCCCAGCGTCACTCTCGCGGGAACAGCCCCAGGCAGGACCTGTGATCAGTCGCTTGATTGTCCTGGAGGCGGCGGTCGGAAAGATCAGGGAAGGGAAGTACACCGAAGCAGAAACGGCCCTGACAGACCTTCTCAACCAGGTCCCGGGGGATCCGGAGGTCTGCCGGCTGCTTGCGATGCTGCACCTGAAACGGGGTGAGCTGGCGGTGGCGAAAGCCGAATTCCAGTTTCTGGCCGAGGCGGCCATGCGGGCAAAGGAGTATGAAATCGCGGAGTCGATGCTCGGTGAGTATTTGAAAACGGAGCCGAAGTGCGTGGCACTGCACGAGCTGCTCGGCCGGGTGTACCAACAGAAGGGCAATCGGGCGTCTGCGGTCGCCCAGTATGGGAAAGCTCTTGCGCTGCTGGTGGAAAGCCCCGAACCCGATATGCCGACTCTTCCTGCCGAGCTGTATGCCGACATTAAATTAATGGATCCCGACAGTCCGTTCGTCAGACGGTTTGCGCCGGTGTTCGAGCCGACGGATCCGAACCAGGAGGCGCTGAGCGTCCCGGAGCCCGCCAGGCCGGGACCGCGCAGCGAGCAGGACTATGAGATTCGGTACGAACTCGGCGTCGCCCTCAAACATACGGGATCACTGAACGAGGCCATCGAGGAATTCCGGGTTGCGGTCAATGGGTCCGCTCGCCTCCTGGATGCCTACAGGATGCTCACCGCATGTTTGAAAGAGCAGGGCAGGACCAAGGAAGCCATCGCGGCCATGGAACAGGCGCTGGCTGATTCTCGTTGTATTGGGGACACCGCGGTCTCAGTCCGCTATGAACTGGGCAGGCTGTATGAAACCGAGGGGTTGCCCGACAAGGCGGTTCAGGTGTTCGCGACCATTCCCTCCTTCCTGGATGTGCCGATGCGGCTCAAGCGGATCACAAACGACGGCTAGACCGACGAGCCGGTCGCCCCAGCATCACTCCCTCCCAGTCACGACTTACGCCACCCGATTCGGGGCGTGTCGTCCCTCCAGGACCGCCTGAATATTCTCGAGGCACACCATGCCCATGTGGATCCGTGTGCGAAGCGTGGCCGAACCCAGGTGTGGCAGCAGGACGACCTGCCTGAGTTGCAGGAGACCGGGATGGAGATGGGGCTCCTGTTCGTAGACATCCAGCCCCGCCCCGGCCAGCCGGCCGTCGCGGAGCGCGTCGACCAGGGCCGCCTCGTCCACCACCGGTCCGCGGGACGTATTGATCAGGAAGGCGGTCGGGCGCATGCGACGAAGCTCCGCTGCCCCGATGACATGATGAGTGTCAGGGGTCAGCGGGACGTGGAGACTGATGAAATCGGATCGGGCCAGCACCTCATCCTGCGGCAGGCGTTGCCACTGGCTGTCCAGGGCCGATGGGTTGCTCACGCCGTGGCTGCAATACAGCACCGTCATGTTGAACCCGCTGGCCCGTCGTGCCACGGCCCCTCCAATCCTGCCCATGCCGATGATCCCGAGCGTCTTGCCTTCCACGTCCGCGCCCAGCAACTGCGTGGGCTCCCATCCCTGCCAGGCCCCTTCGCGCACCAGCCGGTCCCCCTCTGCCACGCGACGGGCCGTGGCCAGCAGCAGCGCCCAGGTTAGGTCTGCCGTGGTCTCGGTGAGGACATCCGGCGTATTGGTGACGACGATTCCTCTGGCCCGCGCGGCTTCCAAAACGATGTTGTTGTAGCCCACGGCATAGTTGGCGATCACCCGGAGGCGGGGCGCCTGGCTCAGGATCTCCTGGTCAAGGTGTTCCGTCAGAGTGCAGATGGCGGCCTGTGCTTGCCGGAGGCCCTCCAGCAGGGCGTCTCGGCTGGGAGGGCTGGCCTTGGGGAGGACCGTCAGATGGAACCGCTCTCTCGCCGCGGCCATGACGGGCTCAGGAAGCAATCTTGCGATGTACAGGCTTGGCGGCGGCATCTTCCCTGGTGCAGCGGTGTGATCGCGGCCGGTCAGCATGATAACGGATCGCGGGAAGAGCAACAACCATCCATGCTCCCACCCTGTTCGTCTTTCGGCGAGTCGTCCACCTTGACTTCGCTCATGGCCGTTTGCTAGACTCCGCATCTAAGTCCTTGAAAGAAACGGGAATCTTTCCCAGATCGAAACGCGAAGGGGCATGATGAACGAGTGGCTGTTCGACGCAACGCGGCGGCCTGGTCCTCGGGGACTCGGGGCTGAGGGAAATCCCGATGATTGGGGGGCGGGGGACTCGGTCGCGGAAGAGGAACTCCCACCCGCTCCGACCGGAGTCGTCGTCAAACCGGGGAACGGGCGGATCACCGTTTCATGGGAGCCCGTACCGGACGCCATGTACTACAACCTCTATTTCCTGACCTCGAAAGGCGTCCAGATCAAGTTCTCCGAGCTCACGCGTCCGATCGCCAGCGCCACCGACTTCAACCCGATCCTCGGCGTCACGAAGGAAAAAGGGAACCTCATCGAAGGGGCGACGTGCCCCTATGTCCACGACGACCTCGCGAACGGGACCTGCTACCACTACGCGGTGACGGTGGTCACGCCCAAGGGTGAAAGCCGTGAATCCGCGGAAGTCATGTCCATCCCGTCTCCCTACCTCTTAGTGATGCAAATCGGCCGGCTCGGCGTGGACGACGGGGAGTTCAACTCGCCGACCGGGATTGCGCTCGATAAGGATGGGAACATCTACGTTGCGGATACGGACAACCATGCGATCCAGAAATTCGACAAGGATGGAAAGTTCCTGGCGCGATGGGGGGGCGAGGCCGGTACCCAGGAAGGGATGTTGTATTATCCCCGCGGACTGGCCACCAGCCCGGAAGGTGATGTGTACGTGGCCGACAGCGGGAACAATCGCATCCAGAAGTTCGATGCGGAAGGGAACTGTATCCATGCCTGGGGGAAGTTCGGGTTCGCCTGGCGTGGCGCGGAGATGGGCAAGTTCGATGTGCCGTGGGGAGTGACGACGGATCATGCAGGAAACCTCTATGTCTCGGATACGAGTAATGCGCGGATCCAGCAGTTCAAGGCTGACGGAACGCCGCTCCTGAAGTGGGGGCGGGACGGCAGTTTCGACGGCGCCTTTTTCTACCCTCGGGGCATGGCCGTGGATTTTGTCGGCAACGTGTTTGTCGCGGATGAGGGGAACCATCGAGTCCAGAAATTCGATGCGAGGGGCAGCTTCCTCGCGAAATGGGGGAAGGAAGGGAGTGCCCCGGGTCAATTCAAGGCTCCGTTCGGAATCGCCTGTGACGCGCTCGGGAACGTGTATGTCGTGGACAGCGGGAACCACCGGATTCAGAAATTCGATGGGAACGGGACGTTTCTGTGCGCCTGGTCGAATCGCGGGATCACGGAGGGGCAACTGAACTATGCCTCGGGCATCGCGGTTGACCACGAGGGGTGCGTGTATGTCGTGGACAGCGGCAACCACCGCGTCCTGAAATTCGCGCCCACCGAAGAGGAGTTGGACCGGCACAAGCAGGCTGCGCCACAGGACACCTCCGCCCAGCCGGCCCCGCGGAGCGTAGCGGTGAAACCGGGAGATACTGAAACTGTGTTGAGCTGGCTCAGTGTGCCGGGCGCCGTCTCGTATAACCTCTACTTCCACACCCAACCCGGCGTCACCGCCCAGGGCGGCACGCGGATCGAGGGTGTGACCAGCCCCTATGCCCACACCGGCCTGACCAACGACATTCCCTACTACTACGTGCTCACCGCGGTCTACGAAGATGGGCAGGAAAGCGGACCGTCCGCGGAGGTGACGGCGACGCCGGTGCTCATCGACATGACCGCTCCGCAGAGCCCGTACGCCGTGATCAACCACGGGGCGTTCATGACGAACTCACCCGACGTCGTGGCGACCATTTCGGCCAACGACGTGGATACCGGCGTGGCGGCCTATTTCATTTCTGAGAGCCCGATGGCGCCGACTGCCAGCGTGCCGGGATGGATTGATGTCACCCCGGCGTATAAATTCGGCGCCACTGTGCCCTTCACGCTTTCGCCGGGTGACGGTAGCAAGACGATGTATGTCTGGTTCAAAGACGTCGGCAACAACATCTCGGTCCCGGCCAGTGCCACCATCCTGGTCAACACGTCCGGATACCTGTGCGTCGCGAAATGGGGCAAGCCTGGCCGGGGAGCCTCGTTGCTGCACGGTGGCGAGTTCATCAGTCCGTTGTACGGGATCGCGGTGGATCAGCAAGGATGTCCCTTCATCGTGGACAACGGCAACAACCGCGTCCAGAAGTTTGACAACAACGGGAACTTCATCATTCTCTGGGGATGTTTCGGATCGGCGAACGGGAATTTCCACAATCCGACCGGCATTGCGTGCGACGGAAAAGGCGATGTGTACGTGGTGGACACGAACAACCATCGTGTCCAGAAGTTCGACGGGAAGCTCGGCAGCTTCATGATGAAGTTCGGCTCGCGTGGGAACGGGGAGGGCCAGTTCAGCTCGCCGTGGGGCATTGCGGTGGATCGGGTGCGAGGATACATTTACGTGGTGGACAGCGCCAATTTCAGGGTGCAGAAATTCGACAAGAGCGGCGAGTTCATCATGCAGTGGGGCAGCTTCGGCACCAACGACGGGCAGTTCTATTTTGCGCGAGGCGTTGCGGTCGATCCGGCCGACGGGGCGGTCTACGTGGTCGATATGGGGAACCACCGCATCCAGAAGTTCGACACCAGCACGAACGTGCTGCCGCAGTTGCTCGCGAAGTGGGGGGGATCGGCGGAGCCAGGCCATGCCAGCAGCGCGCAAGCCCAGGAAGCGGGACAGTTCCGCTCGCCGTGGGGCATTGCGGTCGACGGCAGCGGGGATGTCTACGTCTCCGACACGGGCAACCAGCGGGTCCAGAAGTTTGACCGCGAGGGGAATTTCATCACGCAGTGGGGCGGGTTCGGCAACGGAGACGGCCAGTTCAATTTTCCGTACGGCATCGCCGTGGACGCGCGCGGCGGCGTGTTTGTGGTGGACAGCGGGAACACACGCGTGCAGCAGTTCATCCCGTCCGAGGAAGGCAGCGAGCGTCTCCAGGAAGAAGCGGAGACCGCCGCCGTGCTCACGAAGGAGGCGGAACCGAAGTAGGGGTATGTTGGACAAAGACGCGAGAATCGGCCTGACCTTTGACGACGTGGTATTGGTGCCGTCCAAGTCTGAAGTGCTGCCCAGCGAGGTCGACACTCAGACGCGCGTCTCTCGAAACATCACGATCAATATTCCAATCCTCAGCGCCGCGATGGATACGGTCACCGAGGCGCGGTTAGCGATCGCGCTGGCCCGGGAAGGGGGTCTGGGAGTGATCCATCGCGTCCTCTCGCCCGCCGATCAGGCGACCGAAGTGGATAAGGTCAAGAAGTCCGAGAGCGGGATGATCCTCGATCCCATTACCATTTCGCCGGAACAGACGATTCGGGACGCGTATCAGCTCATGTCCAGGTACAGAATTTCCGGGATTCCCGTGACCAAGCAAGGGAAGCTGGTCGGCATTCTCACGAACCGGGATCTCCGGTTTGAAACCCGGATGGACCTGAAAGTATCCCAGGTCATGACACGGGACAAATTGGTGACCGCCCCCGAGGGTACCAGCCTGGAGAAAGCCCGCGAGATCCTTCATGAGTATCGGATCGAGAAACTCCCGGTGGTCAACAAACGGTACGAGCTCAAGGGCTTGATCACGATCAAGGACATCGAGAAGCGGATCAAGTATCCCCATGCCTGTAAAGATGGGCACGGGCGTCTGCGGGTGGGGGCCGCGATCGGAGTCGGGGCTGATGCCGAGCAGCGCGTCGCGTTGCTGGCGAAGGCCGGGGTGGATATGGTGGTGGTGGACACCGCTCACGGTCACGCGCGCGCGGTGTTGGACACGGTGAAGGGCATCAAGCAGAAATATCCCGGCCTGGAGTTGGTCGCGGGCAATATCGGGACCGCGGCGGCGGCGAAGGATCTCGCGAAAGCCGGCGCGGATGCGGTGAAGGTCGGGGTCGGTCCCGGTTCCATCTGCACGACGCGAGTGGTGTCCGGAGCAGGCGTGCCCCAGTTGACGGCGATCGCCGACTGCGCGGCCGCCCTTGCCGGTGACCGGCTGCCCATCATTGCGGACGGCGGCATCAAGTACTCCGGGGATATTACCAAGGCCCTGGCGGCCGGCGCGTCCGCGGTGATGATCGGCGGCATCTTTGCCGGGACCGAAGAATCCCCCGGCGAAACGGTTCTGTTCCAGGGGCGAACGTATAAAGTCTACCGAGGGATGGGCTCGCTCGGGGCCATGGAAAAGGGCGGGAGGGACCGCTACTTTCAGGCCGGGCGACCGGAGTCCAAACTGGTTCCCGAGGGGATCGAGGGCCGAGTTCCGTACAAGGGGACCCTCGCCGGTGTCGTCTATCAGCTCGTGGGCGGGATCAAGTCCGGCATGGGCTATTGCGGGTGCCGGACGATTGTCGAACTGCAGAAGAACGCCACCTTCATCAGACAGACGCTGGCCGGCCTCCGGGAAGGTCACGTCCATGACGTGATCATCACCAAAGAGGCGCCGAACTATCGGACCGACTGGGAGCAGAGCGAATAGCACAATGGCGAGTAGCGAATAGCGATGAGCGGATAACTCAGACCTTTTGGCTGCAGGCTATTGGCTTCTCGCTACTCGCTTACACATGGAATTCTGGCACGATAGGGTTCTCGTCCTCGACTTCGGGTCCCAGTACACACAGCTCATCGCTCGACGCATCCGCGAAGCGCAGGTCTATTCCCAGATTCTCCCGTATTCCACCCCCCTCGCGAGGATTCAGGCCTACCGCCCGAAAGGGATCATCCTGTCCGGAGGGCCTGCCAGCGTCTACGACCGGCGAGCCCCGCTGGTGGCGAAGCGGCTCTTTGAGCAGCACCTGCCGGTTCTCGGTATCTGCTACGGCATGCAGCTGATCACGCATGTCTTGGACGGCGAGGTCGCCAAAGCGACTCGGCGGGAGTACGGCCGCGCCGAGTTGCTGATTGATGACGACTCCGATCTGTTCAAGGGAGTCGGGGAGGGCGGGGTCACCACAGTCTGGATGTCGCACGGGGATCGAATCGAGCGGCTGCCCAAAGGATTCCGCTCGATCGCCCACACGTCCAACTCGCCGATTGCCGCCATGAAGTCGGTCGGGGACGGCCGGCGGATCTATTGCCTGCAGTTCCATCCCGAGGTCGCGCACACGGTCGGCGGATTCCGAATATTGCAAAACTTCGTGCATGACATCTGCGGCTGCAAGCCGACCTGGACGATGAGCTCCTACGTCGAGACGGCGGTCGCACAGATTCGGGACACGGTGGGCAGAGGCAAGGCCATCTGCGCCTTGAGCGGCGGTGTGGATTCGTCCGTCGCGGCGGCGCTGGCCCATCGTGCCGTCGGAAAGCAACTGACCTGCGTGTTCATCGACAACGGCCTGCTGCGTCGCGAGGAAGGAGCGCAGGTTCAAAAGACCTTTGCGTCCCATCTCAAGCTCAACCTGAGGTGTCTTGATCGCTCCTCTGAATTTCTCAAAGGCTTGCAGGCGGTCACCGATCCGGAACGGAAACGGAAGATCATTGGGCGTCTCTTCATCAAGAGCTTTGAGGCTGAAGCGCGTCGTATCGGACAGGTGCGCTTTCTGGTGCAAGGGACCTTGTACCCCGATGTCATCGAGAGCGTCAGCTTCAAGGGGCCCTCCGCGACGATCAAAACGCATCACAACGTCGGCGGACTCCCCACGAAGATGAGACTCCGGCTCATCGAGCCCTTGCGCGAGCTGTTCAAGGACGAGGTCCGGCTACTGGGGAAAGAGGTAGGCCTGCCAGACGACATGATCTGGCGGCAGCCGTTTCCCGGCCCCGGCCTGGCCGTCCGGATACTCGGAGCCGTGACCCGGGAGCGGCTGGCCATGCTGCGGGAGGCAGATGCGATCGTGGAGGAGGAAGTCAGGAACTCCGGGCTCTACCGGGAGCTGTGGCAAGCCTTCGCGGTGTTGCTCCCGGTTCGGACGGTGGGCGTGATGGGGGATCAGCGGACCTATGAGCACGTGGTGGCGATCCGGGCGGTGACCAGCCTGGATGGGATGACCGCCGACTGGGCGAAGCTGCCGCATGATCTGCTGGGGACGATGGCCAATCGGATCATCAACGAGGTGAGCGGGGTGAACCGGGTGGTTTATGATGTCAGCTCGAAGCCGCCGTCGACAATCGAGTGGGAGTAGGACATGGAGCGGGTCCTGTCGCCGACCAAGCCCGTCCGTCCTCGCTACACCCATCCCCCCGTGGGGGTATCGCGGCGCCTGACACATTGTTCCCAGTAGGTACGTAGTGGCTTCTGTACCACCTAGTAAGCTGCCCTCCCCTTTCGCTGCGGGCGGACGGGCGCCCAGGCCGGCGCCACCCGCCCATCACGCATGACGTATGTTAGTACGGCTTCAAAAGGTGATTGCGAGTTCGGGGCTGGCGTCGCGACGGAAGGCGGAGGCGATGATCGCGCAGGGACGAGTGACCGTGAACGGGAAGGTCGTACGGGAACTTGGAACCCGCGTGGATCCAGCTCGGGATCACGTCAAGGTCAATGGCCGTCATTTGGAGCCGGTCCAGCCGCATGCCTATATCATGCTGAATAAACCGAAGGGAATCGTGTCGTCGTTGAGCGATCCCGAAGGCCGGCCTACGGTGAAGGATCTGCTTCATGGCGTGAGCGTCCGCGTGTTTCCGGTCGGCCGATTGGATTCTGACAGCGAAGGGTTGATGCTTTTGACCAACCACGGCGATCTGGCGCAAGCATTGGTCCATCCCCGGTACCATGTCCCCAAAACGTACCTGATCAAAGTGAAGGGGGTGTTGAGGGACGACGAGATCAAATCCTTGGAACGCGGCGTGGAGTTGGAGGATGGCGTCACCAGCCCCGCGAGGGTGAAAAAAGTCAGAAAGGCTGAACAGAACTCCTGGCTGGAGATCACGATTCATGAGGGGCGGAAACATCAAGTGAAGCGCATGCTGGAGGTGGTGGGGCATCCGGTCTCGAAGCTGATCCGGGTTCGGTTTGGTCCTTTGACCCTGAGGGATCTGGCTGCGGGCGAGTTCCGCTATCTCACGGACCGGGAGGCGAATGCGGTGCGCGATCTTGTTCGCGATCGCGCGAGTTCTGAGACCAGGGAGCAGCCGCATTCTGCGAGGAATAAGGCCCGCGTCTCCTCACGCTGCACCCGTCGAGCGCCCCCGTCGAGAGCCTCTGGGTCGAGCGATCTGGGTCGAGCGACGCCTCACCCCTCACGGGGTTCTATGCGGAGAAGCGCATGAAGATGCGAACGCATCGCTGTGGCGAGCTGACGAAGGCCCATGTCGGCCAGACCGTGGTGCTGAACGGGTGGGTCCATGGCAGGCGGGATCACGGGACCGTCATGTTCATCGATCTTCGGGATCGACAGGGGATCACGCAGGTTGTGTTCAATGCGGAACGGAACCCGGCGGCTCATCAGCAGGCCCATGCGCTGCGCGGCGAATATGTCATCTCGGTCAGGGGAGTCGTCGCACGGAGGCCGGAAGGATCTGAAAATCCGGACTTGGCGACCGGCGAGATCGAAGTGACGGTCGAATCCGCCGAAATCCTCAACGAGGCGCGCACGCCGCCCTTCCTGATAGAAGACGAGGCCGACGTGACTGAGGCGCTTCGGCTGAAGTACCGGTATCTCGATTTGCGCCGTCCCAAGATGCAACGATTGCTCGAACTTCGCCACGAGGTTACGCAGCAGGTCCGCTCCTTCCTGAATACGCAGGGATTCCTTGAAATCGAAACCCCCATGCTCACCAAGAGCACGCCTGAAGGCGCCCGTGATTACCTGGTGCC
>Ga0134076_10000130_pt1 | contig 15426 bp, 7 predicted proteins | sample 15_taG_12_FD_109979 | JGI IMG/M metagenome (GOLD analysis project Ga0134076, IMG submission 109979) | Grasslands soil microbial communities from the Angelo Coastal Reserve, California, USA - 15_D_Wat_40cm_5_0_1 metaG | ecosystem: Environmental > Terrestrial > Soil > Grasslands ... | reverse complement strand
TCGAAATCCTTGGGCGCGACCGCTAGGTGGGGATTCAGCAAGGTCGGCGCCGCCCAGTACAGCATCTTGACCTGGCCACCGCCGCCCCGGCGCGTGGAAGCGGCGCTCGACGTCTTGGGCTGCCCCCGGGCCACACCCGCCGCGCTCAAGAGCCCGGCCGCCATGGGCGCAGTGAGCCCGAGGCCGACCATCGCGTGGACGAATCGACGCCTCGACAGTCGGCCGGTCCTCACCTCGTCGATCAGTTCTCGGATCCGGTGCTCGTCCATTCAGGCCTCCGATATGCTGAACGCCGAGTCGCCTCTTCGCCCTCCCGGTTTCCAGCCTCCTAGGACGCCCGGCGCCTCGCCAGATTGCGCGCGATGAACGCCTTCACCATCTCGTGGGCGCGATCGGTCTGCGGTCCCGGCTTCGCGACCCACTCGTGCTCGCAGCCTTCGAACACGTGCAGCTCGCAGTCGCCGCCGGCCGCGCGGTACGACGCGGCGAACTTCTCCTGGACGGCCGGCAGCACGTTGTCGTCGAGGGCGCCTTGCATGATAAGCAGGGGCGGCAGGGTCACCGCCTCGCGGCGGTCGAGGATCCCCTGCGGATTGCTCTCGACGATCGACTCCCATGGCCGGAAATAGGTCTTGTTGTTCTTGATCATGCTCTCGCGCTTCATCTTCTCGGCCTGCTGGTAGCGCGCGACGGTATCGCTGATCGGCGAGCGCGTCGCGACGTACGCCACGGTCGCGTCGACTTTCGCGCCGCCGGCGAGCGGGATCGCGTTGTAGCGCGGGTCGCGCGGACGCATGCCCAGGAGCTCGGCGACGTGGCCGCCGCTCGAGCTGCCGAGCACGCCGAGATTCGCCGCGTCGCCGTTCCATTCGGCCGCTCTCGCCTTGAGCCAGCGGACGCCGTAGTTGCCGTCCTGGACCGACGCGGGGTACGGGGCCTCCGGCGCCAGGGTCAGGTCGACGGCGACCACCAGCACGCCGCTGGCCGCCACCGCGCGGTCCATCGGCTCGTTCGCCCCGCGGTCCTTGTTGTTCCAGGCGCCACCGTGCAGGTCGAGCAAGGTCGGGAACGGCCCGACGCCCTGCGGCTGATACACGCGGGCCATCAGCATCCGCCCGCTCGCGGCGCGCCGGAACTCGGTCTCGGTCACTTTGAGATCGAACTTCGCCGCCGGATCGTACGCGGTCCTCATCGCCGGTCCTCCCGCCAGGCGCTTCGCGTGAGCGAAGGCCGGCCACCATGTCGAAGCGAGCGGCAGGCCGGCTGCCGTCAACGACGTCTTGACGAACTCGCGGCGCCCGAGCGGCTGCCTCATGATCGTCTCCTTGGGTGCCCGCATCGTTCCAGCTCGATTAGCCGGAACTATCGCCGGTGTGCCCCGACAGGTCAAGCCCACCCGGTCCGTCGGTCTCAGAATCGCACGCTGAATCGAGCGCGCACGCCGTTGTCGATGAGCTCGAACAGATTATTGTCCTCGTGGCTCTTCTCGTGCTGAAAGAAGTACGTGAAGTGGTAGCCGATCTCGAGCTCGGCCCCGCCGCGCCAGCGGTACACGAGGCCGGCGTCGGCGTCGGCGTGGCTCTGCTGCAGATACACGGTGCCACCCTCCTTGCGCAGGCTGTCGACCCGCGGCAGGCCTCCACCCGAGACGCCGAGTCGCAGTAGCCAGTGATCGCCCAGCACGTGACTCCAGCGCACCCCGGCGATCGGGATCGGCAGCTCCTGAAGGTAGAAGTCCTCGCTGTTCTCACCGCTCTTCTGCCCGGGGCTGGTGAGGGTCGGGTTGAAGAACACGTAGGCGAGGCCGAGGCTGCCGACGAGCTCGTCGGCGGTCGAGCGCGCGAGGACGCGCTCGTAGGCCAGGTCCACGCGCCAGAAGTCCGCGTTGGCGTCGAGGGGACCGGGCTTGAACTCCAGGCCGTTGTAGACGACGGATTGGCCGGGCGTGCTGTCGCCCCGCAGAAACGTGTAGAGAGCCGAGACGCGCAGGGCATCGTCCGGCGTGAAGTGATACGCCGCGCCGGCCTCGATGGTCTCTGACACATGAATTCCGAGCGTGCCGAGGCTCAGGCGCGTGCCGGGCGTGCTGCTCCCGTTGAAGCTCTCGCCGACCTGGAGTCGGCCGATGGGCGCGCCGATACGGGTACCGAAGCTGAGCTCCCATCGCTCGAGCGGCGCGGGGGCTTCGGAAGTCGCCTCGCCGAGAGTCTGGGTCTGCCCAGACCCGGGCATCATCGCGATCATCGCGACGCTTATCGAGAAGGTCCACAGTCGCGCGCTCCTCATGCTGGCCTCCTGAACGTCGGCGAACACAGCGGGCGTGGACAGACGCGTCAATGCGGATCGACGCCGGCCCTTCAGGGGTGGATCAGCAGAGCGGCAGCGAGACTACCGGCGGAGCGCGCGGGCGGCTGGCATTCCGGAGGGGTGAAGTGACAAAGCCGGGACTCGCCGGATCCGTGCTCTGGATCCACGCGAGGCACGGCTTTGCATCCACATCATCAGTCCTCGCGACGGTCGCGAGTGCACTGGCGGTGTAGGCGACCACGGTGTCGAAGTCGTCGTCATCCCAGTAGCCGCCGATCCAGGTGGGATCAGGAGGATCCGCGAACGCCGCCAGCACGACGCCGACGAGGAGCGCGACCAGGAACACGGTCAAGAAACGCCGTGCGGAGACCACGGCCCATGGTGGCGGAACGTGAGTCCCGGGTCAAGACGCGTGGCGGGTCGATATTGGGCGCATACACTCGAGCATCGTATGCTTGGCCGGAATGACTCGGCCGTCGGCGCAGGACCGGAAGGAGCTGGGGGCCATCGCGCGCCGGGTGATGACCGAGCGCGGCCTGCTGCCGGATTTCTCGGCGGCCGCGGTGGCCGAGGCCGACGCGCTCACCAAGCCGGCCTCCGAGTCGGGCTCCTCCATCCGCGACCTGACCGGGCTCCTCTGGGCGTCGATCGACAACGACGACTCGCGCGATCTCGACCAGCTCTCCGTCGCCGAGCTGCTGGCCGGCGACGCGGTGAAGATCCTCGTCGCCGTCGCCGACGTCGACGCGACCGTGAAGAAGGGCTCGGCGATCGACGATCACGCGCGGACCAACACGACGTCCGTGTACACGGCCGCCCAGATCTTCCCGATGCTCCCCGAGAAGCTCTCGACCGACCTGACGTCTCTCGGCGAAGGGCAGAGGCGCCTGGCGATCGTCGTCGAGATGGTGGTCGGCCCGGACGGCCGGGTCGGCGACTCCGCCGTGTACCGCGCCGTCGTGCTCAATCGCGCCAAGCTCGCGTACAACAGCGTCGCCGCCTGGCTCGACGGGACGGCGCCGGCGCCCCCGAAGCTCGCCGCCGTGCGCGGGCTCGACGAGCTCTTGCGTCTTCAAGATCGCACGGCGCAGGCGATGAAGAGCCGCCGGCACCAGCAGGGCGCCTTGAGCCTCGAGACGATCCAGACCCGGGCCCTCTTCAACGGCGATGTGCTGGCCGACCTCCTGCCCGACGAGAAGAACCGGGCCAAGGAGCTCATCGAGGACTTCATGATCGCGGCGAACGGCGTGAGCGCGAAGTATCTCGAGAGCAAGGGCGTGCCGTCGCTGCGCCGGATCCTAAGGACGCCCGAGCGCTGGGAGCGCATCGTCGCGCTCGCGACGACGCTCGGCGAGCGCCTGCCGGCCGCGGCGGATGCCGGCGCGCTCGAAGAGTTCCTCGTCAAGCGTCAGCGCGCCGACGCCCTGCGGTTCCCCGATCTCGCCCTCTCGGTCGTGAAGCTCCTGGGCTCGGGCGAATACGCCGTGCTGCGGCCAGGCCAGACTCCGGACGGCCACTTCGGTCTCGCCGTGCGCGACTACACCCACTCGACCGCGCCCAACCGGCGCTTTCCTGATCTGATCACGCAGCGGCAGCTCAAGTCAGCGCTCGCCGGTGGCCCGCCAGTGTACGGCGACGCCGAGCTCGACGGCCTTGCGAGCCACTGCACCCAGCAGGAGGACAACGCGACGAAGGTCGAGCGGCAGGTGCGGAAGTCGGCGGCCGCGCTCCTCCTGGCGTCGAGGATCGGCGAGCGGTTCGACGCGCTCGTGACCGGCGCCGCGGAGAAGGGCACGTGGGTCCGCGTGGTCCGGCCGCCGGTCGAGGGCCGGCTGGTGCGAGGCGGGGACGGCCTCGACGTGGGCGATCACGTGCAGGTGGAGCTCGTCCACGTCGACGTCGAGCGAGGTTTCATCGACTTCGCGCGCAGTTAGCCGGCGCGACCCGCCTTCCAGGGAACTCCGCCCGGACGGACCCCGTGGGATACCTTAGAAGCATGGGCCGCGACGGGCTCGTCCTCGACGGCGTCATCATCCTCTTCTACTTCGTCGTCATCACCGCGATCGGGCTCTACATGGGGCGCCGCGAGAAGACTCTGAACGACTTCGCCCTCGGGGGCCGGCGCGTGCCGTGGTGGGCCGTGATGGCCTCGATCATCGCGGCGGAGACCAGCGCGGCGACGTTCCTGGGAGCGCCCGGCGAGGGCTACACAAGCAGAGCCTCGCCTACGTGCAGCTCGTGCTGGGCCTCATCATCGGCCGCGTCATCGTCGGTCACGTCTTCCTCAAGCCCTACTTCGCCTACAAGGTCTACACGGTCTACGACTATCTCGGCATCCGCTTCGGTCCGTGGACCAAGGGCTACGTCTCGGCGCTGTTCCTGTTCATGCGCACCCTGGCGTCGGGGACGCGGCTGTTCATCCCCTCGCTCGTGATGGTGCTGGCCTACCGCATGTTCGTCGCGGGCGGCCAGGTGCAGTTCAGCCAGCAGGCGGTCACCACGGTCGGGCCCTACCTCGTCGCGATCGTCCTGCTCACGATCGTCACGTGCCTCTACACCGCGGTCGGCGGCATCAAGGCCGTCATCTGGACGGACGTGATCCAGGCCTGCCTGATGTTCGGCGGCGCGCTGATCGCGATCGGCACCCTGCTCTATCACGTCGGGGGACTGAGCGAGGTGGTCCGCGCCGTCCCGCAGCTGACGACGCACGAGGGCTACTTCCTGCACGGCTTCGAGGCGAGCGTGGTCGCCCAGTGGCAGGCGCGCCATCATCTCTCGGCGATGGGCGTGTGGGACTACGTCAAGCTGATCCTGGCGAGCGACTACACGCTCTTCTCCGCGCTGATCGGGGCGACGCTCGGCAACATGGCCGCGTTCGGCACCGATCAGGACATGGTGCAGCGGATGCTGACCGCCGAGACCCACAAGAAGGCGCGCCGCAGCCTGATCACCGCCGCGTTCATGGACCTGCCGATCGCCTCGGCCTTCGTCTTCATCGGCATCCTGCTGGTCGTCTACTATCAACAAGATCCCACCTACCGGCCGGCCGCGACGGCCGACGTGTTCGGCTCGTACATCCTGAACGTGATGCCGGTGGGCATCCGCGGCCTCGTGCTGGCGGGCATCTTCGCGACCGCGATGGGCTCGTTCTCGGCGGCGCTCAACGCGCTGGCGACCGGCGCCACCAACGACTGGTATCTGCGCTGGGTCCGCGGCCGGTCCGAGGCGCACTACGTGCAGGCGGCGCGCTGGTTCACGGTGCTCTTCGCCGCGCTGATGATCGTCATCGCCGGCGCCTTCGCCTACGCCAAGGTGACGCACCCGGATCTCAGGATCATTCCGGTCGTGCTGGGCATCGCCGGCTTCATCCTGGGCCCCATGCTCGGCGTCTTCCTCATCGGGATGTTCACCGAGCGGCGCGGCTCCGACGCCGGCAACCTGATCGCGATCTCGGCCGGACTGCTGGCGACCGTCATCGTCGGCAAGCTCGACGTCATGATCGTGAACGGCGTGGCGCCCCTGTTCGGCTTCGACGGGACGTTCCAGCATCCCGCGGTCATCCCCGAGGTCTCGTTCACGTGGTGGGCTATGATCGGCGCGCTCGTCGTCTTCTGCGTCGGCGCGCTCTTCCGCACGCCGGACCCGGTGCTGGAGTCAGCGGCTCGCCAGGCGGACCAAGCGCAGACGGGCGAGGACGTTCCGCTCGCCCTTCGCGAAGCGCCGCAAAGCCGGTCGCGCCGGCCGCTCTGGTCCGGCAGACGCCGAGCCGCGCGGCTCTGACTGCCGGAGTCGCCGCGGCCCTTCCGTTCGCAGGATTAACGCCGGACCGTGTTGACTTGCGCGGCTCCGAGGGCTAGGGTCCCAGATCGCATGGTTCCCGTGGCCTCCGCCCGCATGTATTCGTGGTCTCCCACGCTCACCGCGGCCTGGCGTCGGCTGCTCGAGTGGGTGGCCGCGCGCTCGGGCGGCGGGCTGCAGGTGCTCGAGCTCGCCGATCCCTATCCGCTCGAGAAGCTGTGGGCCCGTGAGGATCTGGGCTGTGTGTTCATGTGCGGCTATCCGTGGGCGATGCGCGCCGAGCGGCCCCACCTGCTGGCGGCGCCCGTTCCGTCGCCACCCCGCTATCAGGGCCGGCCGATCTATTTCACCGATTTCGTCGTGCGCGCGGACAGCGCCTACCGCATGCTCGAGGACACCTTCGGCGGCCGCATCGCGTACTCGATCGAGCACTCGCACTCGGGATACAACGCCGCGCGCTTCCATCTGCTCGGCTACCGGCGCCCCGACCGCGCCACGTTCTACTCGGACGTGATCGGCCCCTTGCACCGGCAGCTTCCCGTGATCGACGCCGTGCTCGACGGCCGGGCCGACGTCGGGCCCGTCGACGCCTACGGCCTCGACCTGCTCCGTCATCACGGCGCCGAGCGGGCCAAGCGCGTCCGGGTCGTCGCGACGACCGTCGAGGCGCCGAGCGCGCCGCTGGTGGCCTCGCCGGGTGTCGATGCGGCGACCCGCAAGCGCCTGACCGAGGCGCTGCTCGCGGCCCACGCGGCGCCGGAGCTCAAGCCGACGCTCGAGGAGCTGCTCATCGCGCGGTTCGTCCCCGCCGATGGCGCGGCGTTCGACGTGATGCTCGAGCGCCAGCGGCAAGCCGAAGCGGCCGGCTACACCCGGCTCGCGTAGATCTCAACGGAGGAACCGACCATGCGCCACGCTGACGAGCACGTCCTGATCCCCACCCTGAAGCGCCAGCTCGCCGAGCGCCTGATCGACCGGCGCGAGTTCGTACGCTACGCCGCGCTGCTCGGCATGTCGGCGACGGCCGCCTACGCGTTCGCGGGCAAGGTGACCGGCGAGTCGCTCGTCGCGCCGGCGGCCGCGCAGACCTTGCCGAAGGGCGGCGTGCTGCGCATCGGCATGCGGTGCCAGGACCTCAAGAGCCCGCACACCTACAGCTGGGTCGAATCCTCGAACTCCGCGCGCCAGGTCCTCGACTACCTGACCACGACCGGGGTCGACAACGTCACCCGGCCCTCGCTCGTCGAGAAATGGGAAGCGAGCCCGGATCTGAAGACGTGGACCCTGCGCCTGCGCCGCAACGTCAAGTGGCACAACGGCCGGCAGTTCACGGCCGACGACGTCGTGTGGAACCTCAAGCGTGTCCTCGATCCGAAGACGGGCTCCTCGGTGCTCGGTCTCATGAAGGGCTTTTTGCTCGAGGAGTTCGAGACCGGCGAGAAGGACGACAAGGGCAACGCGAAGAAGTCGACGCGGCTCTGGGACGCCGACGCCATCCAGAAGGTCGACCCGTTCACGGTGAAGCTCAACGGCAAGACGGCGCAGCTCGCCGTGCCGGAGCAGCTCTTCCACTATCCGCTGCTGATCCTCGACCCGGCCGAGAACGGCGAGTTCAAGGTGGGCTCCAACGGCACCGGCGCCTTCACCCTGGTCGAGGCCGAGGTCGGCCGCCGTCAGGTCCTCAAGGCACGCACGGAGCCGTACTGGGGCGGCGGGCGCTATCTCGACGAGATCCAGTTCATCGATCTCGGCGACGACCAGGCCGCGGCGGTCGCCGCGCTCGCCTCGAAGCAGGTGTACGGCCTCTACGCGGCTGACATCACGCAGCTCGACGCACTGCAGAAGCTCACGCACGTGCAGCTATACCAGGTGACCACCGCGTACACGGCGACCGCCCGCGTGCAGCCGGTCAAGCCCTTCGACGACAAGCGCGTGCGCCAGGCGCTGCGCTACGCAATCGACTCCAACGCGATCCTCCGGCTCGCTCACAAGGGCCTCGGCCAGGCCGGCGAGCACCATCACGTGAGCCCGGTGCATCCCGAGTACGCGAAGCTGCCGGCGTTCCAGCGCGACGTGGCCAAGGCCAAGAAGCTCCTGGCTGATGCGGGCTATCCGAACGGGATCGACACGGAGATCATCGCGCGGCCTCAGCCCGCCTGGGAGCTCCTGGCCGTACAGGCGATGGTCGAGCAATGGAAGGAAGCCGGCATCCGCGTGAAGATCAATGTGATGCCGTCGACGCAGTACTGGGAAGTATGGACCAAGGTGCCGTTCGGCTTCACGACGTGGGCCCACCGCCCGCTCGGCGTCATGAGCCTGGCCCTCGCCTACCGCACTGGCGTGCCGTGGAACGAGTCGAAGTACTCGAACGCGGAATTCGACCGCATCCTCACGATGGCCGAGGGCACGCTCGACGTGACGGCGCGGCGCGAGCTGATGGTGCAGCTCGAGAAAATATTACAAGACGACGGGCCGATCGTGCAGCCGGTGTGGCGCGCGATCTTCACGTTCCACGACAAGCGCGTGCAGGGTTTCAAGGTGCACCCGACGCTCTACATCTTCGGCCACCAGCTCGCGCTGATGGCCTGAGAGTAGGCGGCTAACGCCCTCGTCGGCGCCGCCTGCGGGCGGCCGTTCTGCCCGGTGACGGCGCGGTGCCCTTCCCGGGCTTCGTGCCGACGCCACGACTGCACTCGTTGCAGAACTTCTGCGCTTCATCCTTGAGCTCTCTCTTGCACATCAAGCACCGGATCATGATGTTCCTCCAATCTTTGGGGCCCTGGCGGTCTCTTCGCAGGAGATACTCGCCAACGCACAATCCGGAGGACACGCCTGGGGACTTGAGCGACACCCTCGGCCGCGCATAGCGACCGCTGGGCTGCGGCCGATGGGGGGGATTTTCTATGGCTGAAGACTGCAAGGCCATCGTCGGGTCCGTAGCGCGCGGGACCGCGAATATCGAAGACACCGGTGAAGCGGCGAGCGTCGCCGCCGTGGCGACCGGCGAGTTGACCCTGGAAATGGCGGCGCAGCGACACAAGGCGCGATCGCAAATGCTGTGGATGGTCGATCAGGCCAAGGACGCCGCCAAGAACGAGCGCGTCGATGATGCCCGCTGGTGGCGCGAGAAGGCGATATGCGCCCTGTGACCACCGGCTGCGGCTCAGCCGAGGACGATACGAACGCGATGTGCCTTCCCATCATCGACGAGCCTGATGCTGAGATCGCCAGCCAGAGGGACGCCTTCCACCTCTACTGACGACACCCCCCGCGACATCCCCCGCGGGTTCTCGACGACGAGATCGTAGCGCGTGGAGCGATAGCGGAACACCAGCTCGAAGCCGCGCCACGCGTGGGGAATACATGGCTCGATCACGAGCCTCGCGCCCCGGAGTCGAAACCCGAGGATCGACTCTAGCCCCGCCCGATACATCCACCCCGCCGATCCCGTGTACCACGTCCAGCCCCCTCGGCCTACATGCGGCGCCTCGGTGTAGACGTCTGCCGCGATGACGTACGGCTCGACCTTGTAGCGGTGGACACCCGCGGCGGTGCTGGCACGATTGATTGGATTCAACATCGCGAAGAGCTCGGCGGCCTTGTCTCCGTCGCCGAGCGCCGCATAGGCGATCGCAGACCAGATGGCCGCATGCGTGTACTGCCCGCCATTCTCTCGGACGCCAGGCACATATCCCTTGATGTAGCCGGGCTCCAGCGAGGTGCCGTCGAACGGCGGTGTCAGGAGCAGGACGACGCCGTCGGCACGGCGTACGAGATGCGCGTCGACGGCCGCCATGGCGCGCGCCTGGCGTGCCGGGGCGCCGGCCGCCGAGATGACGCTCCAGGACTGCGCGATCGAATCGATGCGGCATGCGTCGTTGACGGCGGCGCCGAGCGGCGTCCCATCGTCGAAGTACGCGCGGCGATACCAGCCGCCGTCCCAGGCCTCGCGTTCGAGCGACTCCTTGAGGGCGCTCGCATGCCTACGCCACTGCTCGGCGCGCTTGTCCTCCCCACGAGCGTCAGCCAGGCCAGCCCATTCGGAGAGAACGGCATGAAGGAACCACCCGAGCCAGACGCTCTCCCCTTTCCCGCCGGCGCCCACCTCGTTCATCCCGTCGTTCCAATCCCCCGTACCGATCAGCGGCAACCCGTGAGTTCCGACCGCCAAGCTGCGATCGAGCGCGCGCGCGCAGTGCTCGAAGAGCGTGCTTCGCTCGTCGGAAGCGCGAGGCTCGAAGTACGACTCGCGCTGGCCGACCTCGAGCTTGGGTCCTTCGAGGAAGGAGACGACTTCGTCGAGGACGGCGCCGTCGCCGACGATCTCGACATAACGGGCTACGGCGTACGGCAGCCAGAGCAGGTCATCGGAGATACGAGTTCGAACGCCGCGGCCGCTGGGCGGATGCCACCAGTGCTGGACGTCACCATCTTCGAATTGCCGAGCCGCGGCGCGCAACACATGCTGCCGGGCCAGCGCGGGCTCGGCCACCGCGAGCGCCATCACGTCTTGAAGCTGGTCGCGAAACCCGTACGCGCCACCGGCCTGGTAGAACGCCGATCTCGCCCACACGCGACAAGACAGCGTCTGGTACAGCAGCCAGCCATTGAGCAGTATATCCATCGAGCGATCGGGCGTTCTGACCTGCACCGTGCCGAGCAGTGCGCCCCAGCGCTCGCCGACCGCCCGCAGGACTGCCGCCACGTCGTGAGTCCGGTAGCGAACGATCAGCTCCCGCGCCTGCTCCAGACTCTCCGCCTCGCCGAGCAAGAACACGACCTCGGCTTGGCCGCGAGCGGGCAGAGCGATCATCGCCTGAAGCGCGCTGCACGGATCGAGGCCAGCACCGACCCGTCCCGAGAGCCGGTGTCCTGCTGCGAGCGCCGCCGGATGATCCGGCGAGCCGTTACGTCCGAGAAATTCCGTACGGTCGCCGGTCCATGCCGTTTGGGTCCCGCCGAGGTCGGCAAAAGCAACACGAGCGCCGAACTCGCGCCTCCACGCGTTGCGCGCGAGCATCGCGCCGGTCTGCCCGTCGATCTCGGTGACCACGAACGGCGCCGCGGCGGGCCGCGACACGCCAAGGACCCACTCGACGTAGGCGGTCACGGACAATCGCCGTGGTCGCCCAGACTCGTTTGTCAGCGTGAGCCGCGAGATCTTGATGGGGTCGTCGAGCGGCACCAGCTGTAGCAGCTCGAGCGAGATGCCGTGCGCGACGTGCTCGAACCGCGTGTAGCCTTGTCCATGCCCGATGACGTAGGGCGAGATCTCCTCGCGGATCGGGAGCGCCGTCGGCCCCCACAGATCCCCGGTCTCCTCATCCCGGACGTAGATGGTCTCACCCGGCGGATCGCTGACCGGATCGTTCGACCAGGCCGTGAGCTGGTTCTCGCGGCTATTGACCGACCACGTGTACCCCGAACCCGACTCGGAGACCTGGAAGCCGAAGCCCGGATTCGCGATCACGTTGATCCACGGCGACGGCGTCCACCGTCCCTCGTCGAGCACTATCACGTACTCGCGTCCATCCTTCTCGAAGCCGCCCAGTCCGTTGTAGAGCTCGAGACTCGGGCGCGGAGGCGCCGCAGGCGCCGGCGGCCGCGCCGCCGCCCGTCGAGGCAGAGCAAGCGGAGCCGCATCGTCGGATCGCTGTGCTCGCGCCACTTGCTCGGCCAGTGTCCCGTGCCGGCTCGACAGCACCGCGCGCGCGACCGACCGGAGCACGTCACGCTGGGTCGCCGTGAGGCGGTCGGCCTGCACGATATATACGTTCCCGTGCGGCTCATGGCCATCGTGGGGCCCGGCCGACTGGCTCGTGCGGACAAGTGCTTCCAACAGCGCCTGCAGATCCTGAGCATAGGACGGCGGATGCTCGTTCAAAATGACGAGATCGACCGCGAGCCGCTTCATCCGCCAGTACTCGTGCGCGCGGAGCAGCTGCCGAACGATACCCACGTCCTCGGAATCGTCGATCCGAACGAGCACGATCGGGAGGTCTCCTGATATCCGGTGCGCCCACAACGCGGCGGGGCCCTCCGTCTGACGTGCAAGGATCTCCGCGGGAGATCTCAAGCTACGATCCGAGTAGAGAACGCGACTGGCGAGGCTTTGGAAGAGATGTGCCTCGTCGGGCCCCATGCCGAGGTGGTGCTGCTGAACCTGCGCCTGCGTCCAGGCCAAGGTCGCGGCGCGGTCGAACGTCGCCGGATCGCGATATTTCTCGGCGAGGCCGAGGGCTTCCGCGCGCGACGGCGCGACGAGCGTCGAGAAGGTGGCGCGGACGGTATCGCCCGGCCGCAGTCGCACGCGGCGGCGCAGGCTCACGATCGGATCGAGCACTGCGCCGGTCGTGTTGGAGAGTGGCCGGCCGTCGATCACTGCCGCGGGCGTCCGGATCCCGCGCCCGCGGCCGAGAAACCGCGCACGGTCGGTCTCCCATTGCAGCTCGCCGACCGGATCGCCTTCCACGACGGCGACATGGGCCAGCCAGACCGAGGTCTCGCCGCGTGCTCGCGGCCGGCGTCTGGCCAGCAGAGTGTCGAGGTCGGGTACGCATTCGGTCTCCACGCTCAGGTTGGAAAACGCCGGGTGGGCCGCGTCGACCGCGGGCGGCGTCAGGACGACCTCGGCGTACGACGTCAGCTCGATCTCCCGGCTTTTCGTCCCGAGGTTCGTGAGCGAGACGCGACGCACTTCGGCGTCGTCCTCCGGTGACACGATCACTCGGAGCGTGGTCACGATAGCGCCGTCGCGCCGGACGATCTCCGCTCGATCCTCGGAGAACGTGACCCGGTAGCTGTCCGGCGCGCCGCCGCGCGGCTGGTAGCCGGCCGACCAGCTCTCCCCGCTGTCGACATCGCGAAGGAATACATACGTACCGCATGCGTCGCGCGTGACGTCTTCCCGCCACCGCGTGACGGCGAGATCACGCCAGCAGCTGTATCCGGAGCCCGCCGTCGTCAGCATCACCGCATACCGTCCATTGGAGAGCAGCTGGGTGCGCGGCAGCGAGCCGTGCGGCGAGTCGAAGTGCCTCACGACCGGCGGAACGAACTCGCGCACGTCGCCGACGGCCTGCACCTCGTCCGCGCGGGGCCGCGCGACCGCCACGTCCCGTGGCGTCCGTTCTTGAAGCAAGAGCTCGGTGGCCAGGACCATGGGCTCGGCACGGAAGCGCGCGCGCATGGCGCCGTCGTGGACGACGTTCGCGATCGCGACGACCACCATACCCTGGTGGTGGGCCATATACGCGCGAACCACCGCGACCGTGGCGCCATCCGGAAGCCTGGGCGCGGTGTAGTCGAGCGCCTCGTAGAAGCCGTAGGCGCCGCTGGCCCCGGCCGCCGCCAGGCGCCGGAAATTCTGTACCGCCGCGGTCGGATCGATCATCGCGGCCAGACCCGTCGCATAGGGCGCGATGACGACGTCCTCGCTGAGTCCGCGTCGCAGGCCTATTCCCGGGACACCGAAGCTCGAGTACTGGTAGGTCATCTCCAGATCGCGCGCGTTGTAGCCCGACTCCGACACACCCCACGGCACGCCGCGCTCGGCGCCATACCTGATCTGCCGCCCCACCACGAGCCGGGATGTCTGCTCGAGCAGGCTCCCCGCGGGCGCGGGCATGACGAGCGCCGGCATCAGGTATTCGAACATCGATCCCGACCAGGATACGAGCACCGAATCCAGCTCTACCGGTGTCAGGGACCGGCCGAGCCGGAACCAGTGTGAGACGGGAACGTCGCCCTTGGCGATCGCGACGAAGCTCGCGAGCCGAGCTTCGGACGCGAGGAGGTCGTACCGACCCGGGTCGAGGCTTCCGTCGGTGACGCGGTACCCGATCGCGAACAGCTTCCGCATCGGATCGAAGAGAAAGTCGAAATCCATGGCGGCGACCATCGCTCGAGCGTTTCGAGCGAGGATCGTCAGCCGACGAACGAGCGTCTCGGGCATGTCGAGGTCGCGAATGTGGCTTTCAACCGTGGCGCAAAGCGCCTCCGCCCAGACGACGACGTCCGTGGGCGCGTGCCCGGGATCCTCGTCGACCAGCGTTCGCGCGGTGGCCAGCACCGCCTGAGCGCGGACCATCAACGTCGCGAGCCGTGAGCCCCACTCGGCCGAATCGCGCGGGGGTTCCCGGACCGCGGCCGTGACGGCGTCGAGAACGTCCGCCAAGTGCCCGTGGCTGGCTGGGCCGAGGCGCGCGTCGCCGGCCGCCCGGGCGACCGACAGGTGGACGAGCAGCACGGTGTCCTCGATGCCGACGAGGGCCGACCGATCGAGGAGCGGGCGCTCGAGCATCTCCTCGCAGGCGTGCACGAGCGCAATGAGATGGCCAGCGAGATTGCCGCTGTCGACCGACGAGACGTACTTCGGCTCGAGCGCGTAGCAGTACTTCGTGTCGTACCAGTTGTAGAAGTGGCCCCGGAAGCGCTCGAGGCCGTTCAGCGTCTCGAGCGTGGCCTCGAGACGCTCGACCGCGTCGACCGTTCCGACCCAGCCGAAATCGCGCGCCGCCACCGTTGACAGCAGATACAGCCCGATGTTCGTCGGCGACGTGCGATGCGCAACCACCGGGCCCGGCGTTTCCTGGAAGTTGTCGGGCGGCAACGCGTGATCTTCCGGACCGACGAACGTCGTGAAGAAGCGCCACGTCCGCCGCGCGATCAGGCGGAGGGCTCGCGCATCCGCCGCCGAGAGCGGCCGAGCGGCCTCGGTGCTCCGCGGCATGCTGATCCACCGCGCCACCGCCGGCGACACGGCCCACAGCGGCAGAAAGAGCAGCGCGGCGGGCCAAGCCTCTGGTCGCCCCCACGCGACGGCAACCGCCGCGACGGCGGCGAGCGCAACCCCACCGCCCATTCGACGGCAGAAGCCACGGAGATCCAGACGGAGGCCGGCTTTCGCCTGCGCCGCGGTCACCCATTCCAGCAGCCTGCGATGCGTGACGTACACGCGGACGAGCGTCCGCGCGATCGCATCACTCATCAGCCAGGTCTGATGCGTCAGCATCGTGATCGTGAGCCCGAACTGTGAGCCGGCCAGCAAGAGGTCCCGGCCTACCGCGCGAATGTAGCTGCGCTTCGAGATGCCGCGCCCACGGGGGAGCAAGCCGCCCAGCACCGGCAAGAGCGTGGGCACGGCGACAGTCGCCAGGATGAAGGCGCTCCATACCATGGGCGAGGTGCCCGGCATCAGCCACGCGACCACAAGTGTCAGATAGGTGGCCGGCGCCGACACCGTGCGACGGAGGTTGTCCAGCATCTTCCAGCGTCCGACCAGGGGGATCCGGCTCCCGAGAATCCACGGAAGCAGTTGCC
>Ga0134076_10000105_pt1 | contig 16271 bp, 17 predicted proteins | sample 15_taG_12_FD_109979 | JGI IMG/M metagenome (GOLD analysis project Ga0134076, IMG submission 109979) | Grasslands soil microbial communities from the Angelo Coastal Reserve, California, USA - 15_D_Wat_40cm_5_0_1 metaG | ecosystem: Environmental > Terrestrial > Soil > Grasslands ... | reverse complement strand
GGTACGACAGGCGCGGGTAAGACGACGCTCATGGGTTTGTTGACCCGTTTCTATGACCCCACGACCGGCCAGATTCTCCTCGACGGGATTGACTTGCGCGATTACAAGCTGGCCGACCTGCGAAACCAACTCGCCATCGTCCTCCAGGAGCCCGTGCTGTTCTCGACGAGTATCGCTGAGAACATCGCGTACGCTCGCCCCGCTGCCAGTCACGACGATATCATAGCGGCGGCGAAGGCGGCGAACGCCCACAAGTTCATGGTTGGCCTCCTCCACGGCTACGAGACCCAGGTCGGCGAGCGCGGAATGCGACTGTCGGGCGGCGAACGCCAGCGCATCGCTCTCGCCCGTGCCTTCCTGAAGGATGCCCCCATCCTGATTCTCGACGAGCCAACCAGTTCCGTCGATACGAAAACCGAGACCGCGATCATAGAAACAATGGAACGCCTTATGGACGGCCGCACCACCTTTGTCATTGCTCACCGCCTTTCCACCGTTCGGAACGCGGACTGCATTGTCGTCATCGAGAACGGCACGATCCTCGAGCAGGGTACGCACTCTAGCCTGATGGGCTGGGGTGGGCATTACGCGCGCCTCTACCGCCAGCAGATGGAGGTCAGAGAGCACGAGCCACTGCCGGGCCGGCTCCAGAGCGGATCGCGCAGCGAGCTGTGAGCATAATGCGGTCCTCAAGGGCTGCGTGCTGGTGGGTCTGCCGCGGTGTCGGCCTGCGACCCGCCGTCGCGTGGCTCCCCGAACGCAGCCTCCGTCTCCCCGCGGGGCGCCACGGAGCCGTTGGAAACGCCCGATGAAGATCGCCCAGATCGCGACGGTTGCGAGACCCGTGGCCCCCACGCGAACAGACAGCATCGAGCTGGTCGTCTGGCACCTAACCGAACAGCTCGTGGCTCTCGGCCATGAGGTCACCCTCTTCGCCACTGCCGACTCTCAGACCTCCGCGCGCCTGGCCCCAGTCTTGGAACGCGGCTACTGCATTCCGAAGGCGCCCATCGGCGACTGGCTCCAATGCGAGTGGATGAATCTGTGCGCAGCCGTCGCACGTGCGGGCGAGTTCGACGTCCTCCACAGTCACGCGTACCTCTACGGGCTCCCTTTGACCCGCCTGGCGCGAAAGCCCTTCGTGCATACTCAGCACATCCTGGTCAGTCAAGATAATTATGAATCCGCGCGGCGTCATCCCGAGGCGTATGTCACCGCGATCTCCAGATACCAGTGGGAACAGCATCCTGATATCCCGCTGCTCGCCGTCATCCATCACGGTCTCGACCCATCCTTCCTGGCATTTCAGAGAGAACCTCACGACTACTTGTGCTTCCTCGGCCGGTTCATCCCGAGCAAGGGCCCCCATCGAGCGATCGAGCTGGCGAAGCGCGTCGGGATGCCCCTTCTGATGGCGGGCGAGCCGACGCCATATTTCAGACAGAAGATCAAGCCACTGGTGGACGGCCGGTTCATCCAGTATGTCGGCCGCGTCGACGGTGAAGCGAAATCACGGCTGCTCGGCGGCGCTCGTGCCTTGATATACCCCCTCGAATCGCCGGAGCCCTTTGGCCTGGTCATGATCGAGGCAATGCTTTCCGGCACTCCGGTGGCCGCCCTAAGCCTCGGCGCGGTGCCAGAAGTCGTCGACTACGGGGTGACTGGTTTCTACGCCAAGGACCTGGACCATCTTGTGGCCTTGATGCCGGATGTCCTGCGACTCGAACGGATGGTGATCCGGCGAAGCGCAGAGCAGAAGTTCTCCGCGCGCCGCATGGCAACGGAGTACGCCGCGGCGTATGCACGGATCGCCTAGTCAGGCCCGGCCAGCATCGTTGAGTTACCTGGGCTGTCGCATCCGTGGAGACCCGCCAGTGAGAAAGGGACTGCAGCTGATCCTCCTGGGCATGATGGGCCGGACGCCGTTCGCGGGCGTGGCCTGGCAGGTGCTGCACTACCTTGAGGGGTTCCGCCGGCTGGGCTGCGATGTCTATTACGTTGAGGATACCGGCGACTGGCCGTATGACCCAGAACAAAACACAGTTACTGGAGACTCCAGCTATACCGTTAACTACATCGGGCGACTGATGGACTGGTGCGAACTGGGTGATCGGTGGGCCTATCGTGCGGCGTCAGAGGGAGGCCGGACCTTCGGCCTCAGTGAGTCGCAGCTCTCACACCTGTTCGAGCGAGCCGACGCGCTCGTCAACCTGACCGGCGCGACGGTGCTCCGCGACGAGCACCTCCGAGTGCCCATGCGCATCTATCTCGAAACAGACCCCGTCTTACCCCAGATCGAAGTCGCCCAGGGCCGGCAGTTCACCATCGATGTGCTCAGCGCACATACGCATCATTTTACCTACGGCGAGAACCTCGGCGCACCGGATTGTGGCATCCCGCTTCAGCGCTTCAACTATCGTCCGACGCGTCAACCGGTCGTCCTCGAATGGTGGACACCAGCCGCTGGCCTGTCTCCAAGTGGCAGCCGCCAGCTCCCCACCGGTGGTCGGTTTACGACCATTTCGAGCTGGCAGCAGTCCGGCAAGGACATCGAATGGAACGGGGAGACCTACACCTGGAGGAAGGACCTCGAGTTCTTGAAGTTCATCGATCTGCCTCACCGGACCAGCCAGCCGTTGGAGTTGGCCCTGGCTCCCGGAGACGCCGGGGCGACCCGTTCATTCGCCCAGGCGATGGAGTTATTAACCTCTCACGGTTGGTCGGTCGTCGATGCGATCGCTTTGTCAAGGGACATCTTGCCCTACCGCGACTACATCCTGAATTCCTACGGCGAATTCACCGTGGCGAAAGATCAATACACTCGCCTGCACAGCGGCTGGTTCAGCGATCGAAGCGTCTGTTACCTAGCAGCCGGGAGGCCGGTGATCACTCAGGAGACAGGCTTCTCCAATTTCCTGCCAACCGGTCGGGGGCTCTTCGCGTTTCGGACCATGGAAGACATTCTCGAGGCCATTCAGGAGATCAATGCCGACTACGACCAGCATTCAAAAGCTGCGCTGGAGGTCGCGCACGAATACTTTGCAGCGGAGCGTGTTCTGGCGAGCATGATGGAGCATGCCGGGCTGTGAGGCTTTTGCACCAAGTCCGAGTAGAGGCGGCGCCGCTCACCGCCTTTCTCCAGCCCGAGGGGATTCGTGGCGCCACCCTCGGGAAGCCTATGGGACTTCGTGGCGTTTTTCGAACCATAGTTCTGGCTCTGTGTCTCTGGCTGACCATCCCCGGAATGAGTGAGGGTGTCCGGGCAGAGGGGAACGACTATCCTCTTCAGGGGCTGAGCAGCAGCTCTCCTCGTGGATGGGACCTCGAACGGTGGCTTGGATCAGCCCTTTCCATCAAACCTTCCTATTTCGACACAGATCCGCGGGCAAACATTAAGCTGCTGGACGATGGTGTCAAACGGGACGCACTCGACATCCTCGTGAAATCTTCCATGCCGGGCAACCTGACAGGCGAAGCCGAAGTGGCAGCCGATTCGTTCAATTCTCAGGCAGAGAAGCTGTACCATCTACAAAGAAACCAGTTGCTCCGGTTCAGACTAGCCGGCGACCTCGGCTTCTTCAACTATGGGACAGAGTACCGGTCGGTTGGGCAAGGCTTTCGACCCCAGCCCGGCTCGAACTTGCGCCCCGATCAGGAAGGCAGAGAGACATGGGCCAGCCAGAGCTTCGGCCCCCTGCGGGTCAAGGCCCTGTATTCGAATTTCGGGGACAATATTGATAGTGATCCGCGGCGTCCACGCACAACGAAGACCATGGCCGGTACGGTGCTTGGCATCACACTCCCCGGCAGCGACGTGCTGAGCCTTTCCTATCAGCGCGGGAGTTCCGAGACGATCGGAGGACCAAATTACCAGCCTCCTCAGGAGAGTTGGGTCGAGGATTTAGGGGCCTCGTTGTACTATTACGGGGGGCCGAAATGGGACTTCACGATTTCGTCGAATTACTCGCCTTCAGTCAGCAAGGTCGATCCGAGCAAGAAAGTGGCTTCCAACTACCATGCCCTCACAGCCTTGTACCGCCCGACGGACTCGATCACCATGACCCCATCCTTGAGCCTAAGCGAACAGCGCTACAGTTGGTCAGGTTATCGCGTGGTCACCCCCACCGCGATGCTGTCTCTAAGCTACTTCCCGCCGTCCGGTATCATGTCGCTCACGACGTACGGGTATTATTCGAGGAGTAAGAGCAGTGACGGCTGGTATGACGTCCAAACGGTCAATCTGATCAACAGCCTGTCGTGGCCGCTCAATCAAGCGAAGTCCAAGGTCCTCACCTTCGACTTCGTCTCCACACAGTACCTTGATAGAGTCTATGGGAGTGGGTCGTACAAGGAGCTGCTTGGCCGAGTGATGTACACTGTGAAATCCTTCTAAGTTCTGCCCCAATCCATCCAACCAACCTGGAAGCACCCCGCAAACGTCGACACCTCGAAAGGCGAACCCTCTGGCGTAATCGGCCAGCGTGGCGGTTCTTTCGAAGAAGTCCCGATCCACGGGGTCCCCAATCTTCACGATTCTGAAGGAAGCGGATCCGGGGCTGCCAGTCAACGAAATCTGGCGGACATTTGGTGGGTTTTAAGGGAGGTCCAGCCCTCCGGGCGCACCAGCCTTCGCCCGCCTTCGTGACAACTTCGGCGGGCTTCGGCTGGCAGGCCAGTCGACCTAGAAGGTTAACGCTGTCGCTGCTTCTTCCATTCCCAAGGCGGAACCGGATGAGGGTCTGCCCACAACCCTCGCCGCTCGGCCCTGGCGACATCCTCCAATTGACCCAGGCTCTGATTCGTTGACTGCTTCCGATCCCACCAGGCCAACCCTTCTTTCACCAGTTCTTTATTCAGCTCCTGCCCGTCCCGCAGAATGACATCCCCGATTGTGCTGCCGTTCTGGTCCTTCCCGACCACCCGCACCGTCACATCCTTGTTTTGGACCATGAACGACGTGAAGCGCTTCGCCTGTCCGCCATATGGCTGGGTCTTATCCGGACAGACAACCCCGTTCAGTCGGATCTTCTCCGTCCGATTATTGTGCCACAGGATGATCGTGTCCCCGCCCACGATTTCCATCACCTTGGCGGAGAAGTCGGCAAAAGCAGGCTGAGCTGCGGAGAGCAGTCCGATCAGGCAGGGTAGCAGGCTTACGAGCCATAGGGCTTTCTTCCTTCTGGTCGTCTTGGCTTTCATCTTTCTCTTCCCCCTGAAGAGGTTACTCCCAGCCCATCGGCTCATAGCCGCGTTCTTTGAGGCAGCGATCCACGAAGTGCATGTAGGCCTGGCTGGGCTTGGGGGAGCTGAAGAGCCCGCGGAGGAGCCCCATCGTCGCGCCGCTCGCGGCTCCAATCGCGGACCCGCTTCCGGCCGCACCGACCACGGCCCCGCCGACTGCGCCACCGGCCGCGCCGACCCCTGCCCCAGTGACCGTGCTTCCGGCGATCTTGGCGCCCTTTCCTCGCTCAGGGGTTGCCCCAGCCGCTTCGGCCATGTGACGGCATTCGGCGATGTCGCGTTGCGCCGTGTCCGACCCCACCGCCTCGAGGTGAGCGTTGGGATAGAGAATCGGCCTTGGGCCCGAGCACGCCACCAGTCCGAGAAGAGTGAGCAGGACGATTGCTGTCTTGTTCATGGCTAACACGAAGATTGTATCATGGGGCGCACAATTCTCTTACCTCTACTGTTGCCCATAGGGCGGCAAGGTGGTCAGGCGAGGGTCGTCCACGTGCCCCCCGGTGGTGAAATGGTACAACGACTGAAACGCAGTATGGTTGAGGCCGAGCACCTGGTGAACCGGGTCATCAAAAAAGCAGCCGATGCCGGTGGCGCGCACGCCCGCCGCTTCGGCTTCGAGGTAGAGCACTTGGCCGATGAGTCCCGTCTCCCAAAACAGCCGGCGGTAAAACCACGGCCCATGCCGGTGCAACGCCGCCTCCAATTCGGCAATCATGCCCAAGGAGAACGCACTGTCGCCGGCAATGTCCTGGTGACAACTCACCTGTGCAGCCAATTGTCGGATATCCCCCTCGTGAAGGAGAAAGAGAGGAAGAGCGTCCGGGCATCCCGGTGGCGAGCTCCACGCAAAATGGCTGTGCGTGGCTTGGCGGAGCGCGGGCAATACGGCACGGTCCCGGACCAGCATATACAGCCCGGGAGACAGGCCGTCCACACGATGCACGAACACAGCCAAATGAATGGTCGGGGCCCACGGAATCGCGTCCCAAGGCATGGTGCGGCGGCTCACGTCACGTTCGACACCGGGGATCACCCGGCCGAGCATGGTGTAGAAACTCCCCACGGAGATCGAGGTCTTCCCGTCAAACGCGAGTGCGCTTCGACGCTGACGGATCACCTGGCCGGCAGTAGGTCGTAGCTCGTGACGCCGGGGACCCGTTGCATCTCCTGGAGCAACGGGTGCTCGTAACGCGTCACAAGTCGGAGGGGATGAGTTATCCACGTAGAGGCGGTCAGTGCTCGCCTTCCATGTCGCAGCGGCGACCGCGTCGATGATCTCCCAGCACACGGGGTCGTCGGGGCTGAGGCGGTTCGCCTTGCCATACCACGGCTGCTTCGTCAATTCCGCCACGGAGGCCGGGTCCAGAAAGAGCGGCAGCTTCCCTCTCGCATGGGCCGAAGCAGCCGCCTCGGTATCGGCAGGCCACACGACCGCCATGCAGTCAGGGTGTTCGCGTTCAGCTCCGTCGAAATCATCGGCCCGGTCCAGACCGAGGAGCGGGGCGATGGTGTCGTCCGCCAGTCCCTCCAAGAGCATCATGCGCCATCCCAGCGTCGCGGCCGCGATGCGGACCGTGCCGATCGCATGTCCGGCGTCATGCTGGCAATAGCGAAAGGCGCGCTCCCCGTATTTCCAGGCTTCCCGCCAGTGCACCGACGTGAGCCCGACCAGAAAGGCATGCGGGGGAAACTCCTTCATGAGCAAGCTGTAGGTCTCCTGTGAGCAATCCGCCCGCCGTTCAAGCCCATGTTCTTTCGGAGCATAGTGGTAAAGCCCGGGCGTCGACGCGATGCCGGGCAGGCCCTCGATCAGCAGGTAGCCCTCGGTGGGATGCAGATTGCCGCTTGACGGGTTGCTTCGGAGCGCCCAGCGCACGTCGCCTGCTTGCTTCCAGGCAGACAGGGCCAGCGCATGCTCGAAGAACCGCGACAACGTGCGCATGGTGATCGGCGCAGAGGCGACTCTCCCTGCGTCATAGAGATGTTCGTAGGGCGGCGAGAGCGGCTCTTCGTCCGGCCTCAAGACCGGCAACGGAATCAGCCGCGCTCCCGCGTACCGTCGGAACGGGTCCGGTTGGTTCGCCCAGTCCAGGTACCCCAGCGCGCGCGCATACCGGAAAAAGTGATGCTTGGTCTCCTGGTGATACCGAATGACTTGGGAGAGAGGATCGGGCGACTCCATACGAACGGCCTGCTCTCGACCCGGTTGCATCTCTGCGCGCATGCCTTCTCCTTGCCGCAAAGTCTAACCGCCACATCGTGGGAAAAGCAAACCGTCAAGGAGATACCGCCACGCCGGCGCCGGGCGGGAAATCGTACTGCGGCTGAATGAGGCGGGGTTTGCTTACAGACTGCACTGCTTCTTGGACGGAACCACGCAAATGAACCGCACTTGTGTGTTCCCTTCGGCTACGAAGCAATGCTTCTCGTGGGGAGCGATGAAGACCGAATCTCCCGGCTTGAAGGGGGTTTGACTCCCCTCCGTTCGGACTGTGCCCCTCCCCTCCAGGATGAACACCTCGTGCTCATGCTCGTGGGTGTGAAACGGGGTGCTCACCCCCGGCTGGACATCGAACACTCGGAGGGAGAAGTTCGGCGCTCCGTCGAGCCCCGTAATCATCTCGCGAACCTGCACGCCGTCCGGGGTCCCCGCATAGGTCCCGGGCTTCACGTCAGAATAATGCTTGATAATCATGGAGGACCCTTCGCGCCCGATCAATGCGGCAGCGTCACGGAACAGCCTCAGGTTGAGGGTCAGGCGAGCGGAAGAATACCATGCTCTCGCTGAGTGAGACAAGCAATGTTCGTCAATTGACGACATGGCAAACTGAATCCGTTAGACCACCTTGCCGGCGCGCACGCATCTGTGGTATCTCTCACCGGCGCATCAAACAGAGAGAAAGATCCGGTGACGACAGAAGAGGCCAGGCACCGAGTCCAGTCGGCCATCGATCAGTTCGGGGCCCGTGCCGGTATGGCGATCGACCTCGTCATCAACGAAGTCAGATCGAGTCTGGGAAACGAGACCGCAAACGTGTTGATCGACGAGTTCGACCTCGAGCTGCACTACAACATTACCCCCAGCGAGCCGGGCTCCCAGGGTTCTTGAGATCCGGAGCTGATGGCTGATGGCGTATGGCGTATAGCAAGAGCGCGGACCCGAAAACATCGGCCTGTACCCTGAAACCCTGACTTCCTGAACAGGACGCCTTGACCATCGTCGGCTACACGTTAGTTCTTGCTCCCTCCCCTATCTTCTTAGCCATCAGCCATACGCTATCAGCCATACGCTCCTTATGCCTTTGATATGGTGTTCCATCTCCGGCCACGGGTTTGGGCATGCAGCCCAGATGCTGCCGGTGCTGAACGAGCTAAGCCACAGGGTGTCAGGCCTCAGGGCTATCCTGCGCACGACGGTCCCGCCGTGGTTCTTTGATGGTCGCCTGACGATGGCGTGGGAAGTGAGTCCGGTCGAGCAGGACATCGGCTGCGTTCAGCACGGACCGCTCACGATCGACGTCGACGCGACCTGGGCCGCGCACCAGGTCTTCCACGCCGAATGGGAGAAAAGAGTCGTTCAGGAGGTCTCCGCCATCCGCCATGCGTCGCCCGATCTGGTCGTCTCGAACATTTCCCACCTGGCGGTGGAGGCCGCTGCGCCCGCAGGGGTGCCGGCCGTGGGGTTGTGCTCGCTCTCCTGGGATGGGGTGCTGGAGCCGTTGCTCGATCGTGGAGGGCCTGCGCGGGGGGCGCGGGCTGAGGTGGTCCGGCGGATCAGGCAGTCCTATGGATTCGCTGACCTGATGATCCGCGCAACCCCTGGGATCCCGCTGAGCGCCTTCAAGAAGGTCGTGGACATCGGGCCGATTGCGCAGCCGCTGGCTCCTGACCCGACGCGGGTGAGGAGGGCAATCGGCGCAGACGCACACGAACAAGTCGTGCTGGTGAGCTTCGGAGGGATCCCGCTCGACGCGCTTCCGTACGACCAATTGGAGCGGCTGACGTCGTATCAGTTTATTGTGAGCGGACCGGTGCCGGCAGGCTCTCGGCGGGTACATTCGGCCGCCTCCATCCCGGTCTCATTCAGGACGCTGCTGGCGTCCGCCGACATGCTAGTCACCAAACCAGGGTACAGCACCGTTGTGGAAGCCGTCGCCCAGTCCAAATCCGTGGTGTACGTGAGGCGGTACAACTTCGTGGATGAGGACTGTCTCGTCGCCTATCTCCACCGCTACGGGCGAGCGGCCGAATTATCATCCGCTGACTTTGCCTCAGGTCGGTGGGGAGCCGCCCTCGACGGGGTCTCCCGGACATCCCAGCCGTCAGAGACCGCGCCCCCTGCGACCGGCGCGGCTGAAGCCGCAGGCATCTTGGCCGGGTATGTGTGAGTGAAGATTTGAAGAGAAGGTTCTGGCCGGATCAGTGCAGGCACAGGCTCCCTTCCACCTTCGCATGCCGGAGCCCCCAACTCCAACTGAACACAGCCAGGGGGACCAGCACCACGCAGAAGAGGCCCAGCATTCCTGCTTCGTACGCCAGACCGGTGATCGCCGTGCCTTGGTAAATGCCCATCTGGAGGCCTCTGATCGCATGGGTCAGAGGATTCCATTCGGCGATCTGCTGGAGCCAGCCGGGCAAGACTGTCACCGGAAAGAAGACGCCTCCAAGTAAGGCCGACAGTCCATTAAACGCCCAGGCCGCGACAGTGCCCCGCTTGAACACCAGTGTCCACGCGGCCTCGATCAGGCCCATGCTGTTGAACACGATGATCACGAGGGCAAGGAAGCACGCTAAGGTGCTCCAGTTGATGCGGCTAAAGCTCACATCGAACCCGACGGCGCCGACAAAAAAATAGAGGACTACTTCGATCGAAGCATAGAGGGTGTTCCAGATCGTCACGGCTAGGAGCACCACCCACAGCCTGGTGGGCGTGCCCAACAGCACCTCCAAGGTCCCTCTGGTTTGTTCTGACCCGATCCCGCCGGCGATGCCTCCAATGGCCGTCCCCACATAGGCGAAGAAGGCGTTGCCGACGAGGACGTACGCAAAATAGGAGGTGTCGAAGGATGCGAGGTCAGAGGTGATCTGGCGCCCGAACAAACGATCGATAAAAAAATAGGTTGTGATAGTGGTACAGACGCTCAAGATGGAAAACAGGTAGGCAAACGTGTAGCTCTTCTCGATCAGGAACTCTTTCTTCACGTAGGCCCAGACCTTCCGAAGCTCAGCAGAAAGCTCGGACGGCACGGCCCCGATGACGGTTTCCTGGCGTGGCATCAGAGATGGCTCATCGTCGTCAAGCGGCCCAACATATCTCCCAGTGCCGTCCCGTGAGCGTTGGTGGGCTGGCAAAGCGCCTCAACGATCCCGGAGCTCAGGAGCCGTCCCTTGTGCAAGAAGACCTCGCGATCACACAGCTCCTCGGCTTCCTGTAGGTTGTGGGTCGCGAGCACCACGGTGCAGCCCAGTTGCGCAACCAGCGTGTCCCGGATCAGACGACGGAGGCCGTTTGCGGCCACGGGATCCAGGCTGCGCGTGGGTTCGTCCAGCAGCAAGACGTGTGGTCGTCGTATGAGTCCCCTCGCGATGGCAAGACGATGCCGCATCCCGGTGGAATAGATCCCGAATTGTCGATCGAGGGCTTCCAATCCAAGCTGCTCCTGCAACTCTTCGATGCGGCGGCGGGCAGCGTCGCGGCCGAGACCCTGGAAAGTTGCGAAGAATTCCAGGTTCTGCCGGCCCGTCAGGGGCCAATAGAAGCTGCGCTCGTCCGCGGTCACGAGGCTCACCAGTTGGATCGCACGGTGAGGTTCGTGTATCACATCCACGCCCTCGATGGTGATCCGCCCAGCGGTCGGCAGGATGAGTGTGGCAAGGATCTTGAGCAGCGTCGTCTTGCCGGCCCCGTTGGTTCCCAACAGGCCGAGAATTTCGCCTCTCCCAACGGAGAGGTCGACGTCGCGGAGTACACAAACCGGTGATTGGCGGCGGATTGGGGGCCAGGACAAGGGATGGACCTCCAGCGGACGGAAAATCTTCGTCAGGCGGGAGACCAGGATGCAGGTGTCCCCTCCATGCTCACGACTCATGCCTGGCGTCGGCTTTGTCTTCTGAGCTCGTCGAATGACCGCATTACTCAAGCGCGTCTCCTCCCCTGATGAAGCCTCGCCACCCGTTCAGCAAGGGCCGGCTCCAAACGGGTTCAGCGGGTTGATCGGGTTGGGCACGGGCCTGCACGGCTGGCCTCTTCGCTCGATCGCTTGGAAGGTGATCTGGTCATACGTCTCGGCGTCCGTGAACCGCACCCGGTCGAGGGGGCGTTCTTTGCTCCGGCTCCTGACTCCTCGCACTTCGGCTCCGATTTTGATGAGCTCGAAGTCCTGTCCCGTGATCGGGTCCTTGTACACCACTTGCAAGTACCGTTTGGGTCGCTGCGTGAGTTCCTCCAGGCTGAGCGGGTAGCGGTTGGGGCGGGTCGCCTTCCTGATCTCATAGTCGGCGGCATAGCGAGCGATGGCATTCTGAATCCGGGTCCCGCGGAACAAGAGTTCCGCTTCGTGGTCCCGCTTTACGGTCATCACCCACTGCTTGCCGACGACGCTTAAGGAAATCCCCATGAGCACGATCGCGAACATGACCATCAGGTAGGTCACGCCGCGCTGATCCCGGAGGAACCGACCCTGAAGCTCCTTCACGGGGGGCTCCCGTCATTCCCAGGTTCCGGGGGGAGGTCAGGCTGGACCGTAACAGTGTTTTCGGTCGGTGCGCAGCCACGCCCCGCGAAGGGGTTCAACGGGTTGATTCCTGCAAAGCAGGGCGGGTGGCTCCGCCTGCCAGGGAGGGCATCGTCTTCCGCGGAGGGAACAGGCGCCGGCTTCTCCAACAAGTCAGACGAGACCGGAACGCTCGGTGGCTCCGGACCCTCAGACGCGACGGGGGAAGCGGACGACCCCGCTGCCGTTCCCACCGGGTAAGAGAGACGCGCGGCCGTTCCCATGTTGACCGCCAGACAGTGTTGGAGTTGGGCCGTGCTGTCGGTGAAGACGGTGCCCCCATTCGCCCCCCTGCACTGGTACAAGAGGGGCCAGGCAAGCTGGGGGCTCAGGAAACTCCCGAAGCCCACCGCTACGATGAGGCTCAGCCACTGCCGAACGCTGCACATGGGACGCTCATCCCTTCAAAACGCGCTGTCGCTGTCCTTCGTGAGCGAAAGAGTCGTCTCCAGGCTGGTTTTAGTCTCCCGCAATCTGACGGACGATGCGTCAATAGCCGCCACTGTGATGCGCCCTTCGATGGAATCACCGACCCGGACGATAAAGATGTCGTTCCCCTTGCTCAGAAACGCCCGCTGGTCCCCGCCTTGGCCCAGGTACCCGAAAAAGCGGTACTGTCCCAGCCACTGGCGGGCCTGCTGGGCGGCCAGTTGCTCCGGGGAGGGAGACGGTGGAGCCGTGAACGCGACAGCCGGAGGCGGCGCTGGAGGTGGGGCTGAGGGCGGAACCGGCGCCTGGGCCTGTGGCTTCTTTGGAGGTCTCGCCGCCTGAGCCTGCCGTGCTTCGCTGGAAAGGTCGGCCGGGGAAAAAATGTTCTTGGGTGTCTTGAACGGCGCCTCAGACCCCCTGGCCAGTTTGGGTCTCACGAGACCGGGCACACCTCCGTCGCTCCGCGTCGAGTCCGCCGCCGCCGTTTCCCCGGACCTGAATTTGAGGGGCGCCCGTTGGGGCTCCGGCTCGTGCACGACGCGCACCACGATCACGATCAGCCACACCAGGACCAGTGCGCCCAGCAGTCTCCATTTGCCGCGTTTGGTCATGTTGCACCCTGCGCCGGCGGCGGGTCCGGCCTGAGAAACGTGACCAGACGGACATTGAACACGACGAGGGGCGCCGCCTGCCGCGACCCTGTCGCACGGTTGGCATCCAAGCTTTCAATGTAGAGGTAGGAGCCGCTGGTCTCCAGCCGGTGGATGAACCGCCGGATGGCGGCATACTCCCCTTGCGGCCTGAAGGTCAGCGAGGCTTTGATGGGCATGCCCTCCTCCGCTTTCTGGAGGGAGTAGGTCATACCCTGGATCGAGACCCGATCGGCGCGGGCCAGCTCAGAGATCGCGGCGGCCAGCGTGGCGAATTCTTTTCTGGGCGGGAGCGTCTTCCAGATCTCGGCCAGCTCCACCAGCGTCTTCTTCGCCGCCCTCTGTCGAATCTGGGCCTGCCGCGCCGCTTCGTGCCGCTCCTTTGCCGTCGTCAGTCGTTCCTGCTCGGGGGCCAGGAGCAACATGTTGACCCCCACGGCGACAGACAGGGCCACCACGGTTGCCAGGCCGAGAGGCTGCAAGGCGCGACCGGTACGCATCGCGAGGGGTGGCAGGGTCTGGCGAAACAATTTCATGTGCACCCTCAAGACGCCGGACGGTAGGTGACGGTCAGCGTGAACTCGAGCATGCCTCTGCCGTCACCGGCACCCTCGGTCGCACGAAAAGTATGCTGAGACAACACCACGTTCCGGAACGCCGGATGACCTTCCAACCCGTTGACCAGGCCGGTCAGGTCCTTGAGCGAGCGCGCCGTCCCATTCAGGGCGATCAGGGAGTCCTTGAAGTTGACCGTGACCGATCCGATGGAGACCGAGGGGGGCACGGCCTCTTCCAGATCGTTCAAGAACCGGGTCCAGGAGAACGCGCGCTGCTCGAGCAGTTGGTTGGTGAACGCAACTTCGCGCGGCAGCGTCTTGAGGCGCTCGTCCGCCAGGTCCACACCCGCCCGCGCCGCTTCCTCGATGAAGTGCCGGTTCATCTCCTCGACCCGCCCGGCGGCGAGTTGGTACTGCGCCGCGTCCGCCTCGAGCGAACGGCTGTGCCACCAGGACCAGGCTGACAGGCTCAGCGAGCAGGCGATCAGCAGCGCCATGATCCATTGAGCGGCGCGGAACAGCCGGAACCACTGAGGGGCCAGCGACAGGTTCAGGCGAGGGAGAGATGCCACCATGGCGTCCTCATGCCTCCATGACCCCGGCCAGCGCCGGCAACGCAGCAATCGGCAGGGTGCGGACGTCCGGACGGGCTGAGCCGAACCTGGCCGACAGGAGAGGCTCCCAGTTGAGGGGGATGGCCGCAAGCCGAAGGGCACTACTGTGAGTGACATCCAGGAGGAGGCCCTCACTGCCGACGACGTAGAATGGACGAGGCTTCGCATCGGACGAGATGGCGGCCTCCGGCTGAGATTCATCATAGAACTGGATCGTGGAGACGACCTCATCGCTGGTCATCCCATCACGGTGCGCCTTCATGCGGAGGAAAACGGGAAAGCCGTCCCGGAGCGCGAAGAAGGAGTACCCGCCGTCCATGACGCTGAGAAAAAATACTTCATGGGCAACCAGGGGTCCCTTCCCGCCCGTTGAGCGAAGCATCGCGGGCCGGCAGAAATCAAAGAGGGCGAGGGAGCTAAGGTTGACGTTGAGCGGGAGAAGCCCGGCCTCTTCGCAGACCCGCTCATACTGCTCCAGGACCTTCCCCGACACGGCCCCTGCCAGAACCTGGATGCCGGCGGCCGCGCCGTTCGGGCGGGATCCCGCTCCCGATGGAAACAGCCGGTAAGCCAGCCGCGCGTCGGGGGGCACATTCAGCTCCTTCTGAAACCGCCACCTCAGCAAGGCCTCGCCTTCGGCCGCCTTCTGCGGCCAGGCCTCGAACTCAAAGAGGGCGACTCGCGCGCAGAGATCCGGCAGGCTGAGAGCGACCGGCCATACTTCCCAAGGGCGCCGCTGCCCGCCCAGCAAGGCGAGCACCTGCTCAACCAGCGCTCCGACATCCGAGACATTGGGGTCTGAGGCGGAGGGTCGCACGAGGCCATCGGGCAACTCGCGCACGCGGCAACTTCGGATGCCCGATCCCTGCCACGCTCGGCGCCAGTCCCGGGTGATCTCCACCAGGCTGAGGGCATGAGCGCCGATGCTCAGGCCGAGTCGCGGGCGTGTCAAAGGGAACAGCATCATGTGTAGCTGACTGTCACCCGATTGATTTCCTTGAGTGTGGTTTCCCCGCGGAAGACCTTCTCGAGGGCGGCCTCCCGCAGGCTGGTCAAGCCCTGCGCGATAGCCGCGTGGCGAATTTCAGAGGCGAGCTTACGGTTCATAATCATCTCCTTTAGCTCGTCCGTGAGCGCCAGAAACTCGGTGATGGCGCGGCGCCCGCGGTAGCCCAGCCCGTTGCACTCCTCGCACCCCTTTCCTTGATAGACCGGGCGGTCCTTTACTTCGTCGTAGTTCAGCCCGGACTCTTCGCACTGCGCGCGCTCGATGGCCACGGACGTCTTGCAGGCCGGGCAGATGGCGCGGACCAGTCGCTGTGCCAGGATGCAGTTCATCGAGGCCACGAAATTGTAGGGCTCAATGCCCATATTCACGAACCGGCTGATGACATCGAAGGCGTTATTGGCGTGCACGGTCGAGAACACGAGGTGGCCGGTGAGGGCGGATTGGATCGCGATTTGGGCGGTTTCCAGGTCACGGATCTCGCCGACCATGATCTTGTCCGGATCGTGACGTAGGATAGAACGGAGCCCGCGGGCGAAGGTCAGGCCTTTCTTCTCGTTGACGGGGATCTGCACGACCCCCTCGAGTTGGTACTCGACCGGGTCCTCGATCGTGATGATCTTGTCCTCCTCGTTGTTGATCTCGTTGATCGCGGCATAGAGCGTCGTGGTCTTGCCGCTCCGGGTCGGCCCAGTCACCAGCACCATCCCGTAGGGCTCCCGGATGGCCCGGCGGAATCGGCGGAGGTCTTCCTCATCAAACCCCAACTGGTCGAGACGGAGCCCGCCGAGACCCATGGAGATCTGCTCCTTTTCTAGTATTCGGATCCCCAGCGACTCGCCGAACGCGCTGGGGAGGACCGAGACCCGGAAATCTATTGTTTTTTGGTCCACCCGCATCTTGAACCGGCCGTCCTGCGGGATACGAGGCTCGGCGATGTCCAACTCGGACATGACTTTCAGGCGCGACACCAGCGGGGCGTGAAACTTGATGTCGAGCGG
>Ga0134076_10000100_pt1 | contig 16510 bp, 10 predicted proteins | sample 15_taG_12_FD_109979 | JGI IMG/M metagenome (GOLD analysis project Ga0134076, IMG submission 109979) | Grasslands soil microbial communities from the Angelo Coastal Reserve, California, USA - 15_D_Wat_40cm_5_0_1 metaG | ecosystem: Environmental > Terrestrial > Soil > Grasslands ... | reverse complement strand
TCGCAACTTCAGAGACAGTCCACTGGTGGTGGTCTCCGGAGGGCCTCACGCAACAGGGCTGCGAGCCGCTCGCGCGCGACGTCTCGATTCCGGATGCGGACCACGCGGTAGCCGGCAGCCTTCAGGAATGCCGCACGAGCGGCATCGTAGGCCTGTCGGTCGCTCCCGTCGTGCGCGTCGCCCTCGAGCTCTACGATGAGCCGCTCGCCGGCGCAGTAGAAGTCCACGATGAAACCGTGCAGGACGTGCTGCCGGCGGAACTTCAGGCCAAGGACGCCCCGATTCCGTAGTAGGGACCACGCGTGGCGCTCGGCCGGAGTGGTCGCTCGGCGCAACTGACGCGCCATGGCGAACGTTTGTGCGCTCGTGAGGTGCCTGAGCGGATCCATGGCTCGAAACTCGCGCGTCGAGTGCCGCCGATCCGCACCGGAACAGTGCGTGACGGATCAGAAAGTTGCGCGACAGGAGGATGGGCGCCGTGCCCCCTCTCCCAACGGGAGAGGGGGACAGGGGGTGAGCACCGTACCTCGAGGGGCGACCTCAGTGGGTTCAGTCCGCCTTCGGCCTCAGCCGCTCGAGGATGTAGGCGGTGTTGATCAACGAGGCGTGGGAGAGGCCCTGCGGGAAGTTGCCAACCTGCTCGCCCGTGGCGGGGTCGATCTCCTCCGCGAACAGCCCCAGATGGTTGCCCCGGCGGAGCAGGTTGCGGAACAGCCGCTCCCCCTCGTCGAAGTCACCCACCATCGCGAGGTTCTGCGCCATCCAGAAGCAGCACGCCACGAACGCCCCCTCGTCTCCGGAGAGGCCGTCGGGCGCCCGGTAGCGATAGATCAGCTCCTCGCAGCTCGTGGCGAGCTCCCGGCGCACCGCCTCGAGCGTGGTCCGTACGCGCGGGTCCGAGCGGTGCAGGAATCGGGCCTTGGGAATGACGAGCAGGGCGGCGTCGAGCTGGGGCTCGCCGTAGACCTGCACGAAGGTGCGGCGCTCCGGGTCCCACCCGCGCTCGAGCACCTCGCGGCGCAGTCGCTCGGCCTCCTGGCGCCAGCGGGCGACATCGCCTGCGAGCCCGAGCTCGGTCGCAATCCGGGTCCCACGATCGAGGGCGACCCAGGCCATCACCTTGCTGAACACGTGGTGCTTCGGCTCGTGGCGCGGCTCCCAGATGCTCCAATCCGGCTCCTGCCAGTGCGCCGCGGCCCAATCCACGAGGTCCCGGACCGCCTTCCACACTCCTTCCGTCATCGCGTGGTGGGCACGCCAGATGTTGGCGGCGTCGAGCACTTCGCCGTACACATCGAGCTGGAACTGATCTGCGGCCCCGTTGCCGATGCGCACCGGTCGCGAGCCGCGGTAGCCCTCGAGGTGGTCGAGGATGCGCTCGCCGAGCTCGCGACGGCCGTCCGCGGCATACATGATCTGCAAGTGTCGCTGGTCCGTACGGCGACACACGCGTTTGAGGAACTGCATGAACGCGTTCGCCTCGGCGTCGTAGCCCAGGCGGTCGAGCGCGTGCAGCACGAAGGCGGAGTCCCGCAGCCACGCGTAGCGGTAGTCCCAGTTTCGCTCGCCGCCGAAGGATTCGGGCACCGAGGTCGTGGGCGCGGCGATGAGCGCGCCGGACGGCTCGTAGGTGCAGAGCTTGAGCACCAGCGCGCTGCGCTCGACCTCTTGGCGGTACGGCCCCTGATACGTCAGCCGGGACGACCAGGCGTCCCACCACTGTGCGGTCGCCTCGAGCTTCTCCTGCGACCGGTAGCCCGCCGCGGGATGGACTTCGTCGTCGTCGAAGCGGTGCACGAACCACGCCGCCTGCTCGGCGCTGAGCGAAAAGCGCGCGATGGCACGGCCTTCGTCGATGTGCCAGGAAATCGCGGGATCGGTGGCTACCGTGGCCACATCGTTGTCGCGATCGGTTGCGAGGATGCCGTGGGCCCGCCGCACGATGGTCGGGAGATGCAGGCCGTAGTCGAAGCGCGGCTCGAATTCGACTTCGACGTCGGCACTGCCACGGGTGCACTGCACGCGGCGATGAATCTCCGAGCGGCCGTCCCGCGACGAGCCGACCGGCATGAAGTCCGTCACCACGAACACGCCACCCGATTCGACCCGGAAAGTCGTGACCAGGATGTTAGTCCCGGGGAGGTAGCGCTGCTCGCTCGTTGCCGGGCCGGCGGGCGCGATCCGCCAGCGACCGCCGCGCGCGTGGTCGAGCAGGGCGCCGAAGACGCTCGGCGAGTCGAAGCGCGGCGCGCAGAACCAGTCGATCGAGCCGTTCCGACCGACCAGCGCCGCCGTGTGGAGGTCGCCGATGACGCCATAGTCGCCGATGGGGAGGTGCGCCATCGCGCGGAATCCTAAATTGCTGCACGCCGTGGGCGCCAGCAGTGCATGGGGTGAAAAAAGCGCCTAGATTAGGAGCGCCCCGCCGTCTTATTCATGATACCCAAGGTGAGGACTCCCGCGTGCGTGCGCGTTCCATCCTGTACCTGACCGGCGTGCTCGCCGCCGCCCCGCTCGTCGCGCAGTCCGCCGCGCGGCCGGGCATCGCCGTGCTCAATCTGCGCTTCGACGGTGAGCACGCCAACGTGCTCGAGGCGGGGGATACGGCAGTGGTCCGCGCCGCAACGAGCCGGCTGCTGGCCGCGCTGCGCGCCTCCGACCATGTTAGGCTCGTCGATTCCGGTAGCGTGGCCGTCGCCGTCGCCGCAGCGGAGGCCGACGGCAACCCCTGCGACAACGCCTGTGCCCGGGCCATCGCCCGGCAGCTGGGCGCGCGGTGGGTGACGAAGGGCACGGTGTCGAAGACCAGCAATCTGGTCTGGATCCTGAGCGCGCAGCTGCTCGACGCGGCAACTGGAAGGGTGGTTCTCGCGGACGGCTATGAGCTCAAGGGTGATGCGGCCCGCATGGCGCCGGCGGGGGCGCACGTGTTCGCGCAGCGCGTCGAGCGGGCCATCAGGGAGCATGGCGCTGGCCCAGTGGACCCCTAGGGAAGCTCTGCATAGCTGACGCGAAGTCGGGGGTGGGGGCTACACTGACACGCGAGGGCGCACGGCAGGCACAGAAGCCTCGGTATCGCCCATGCTTCGACGCAGATGTGCCGCCCGAGCGCCCTCGCGTGTGACGCGTGCGACGCCCCCACCCCCGACTTCGCGACTTGTGCAGAGCTTCCCTAGCCGCCATTCCTTAGTCGTCTCTTCGGAGGTGGTCATGACCAGGAGCGTTCTGCCCGCGGCCGCCCTCAGCGCGCTCGCCGCGGCCGTCGTCCCGCTCACTGCACAGGCGCCTGTCGCACCTGCGGCCGCTGCGGTCCCATCAGTGACGGTCGTCATCAAGGCCGGTCGTCTCGTCGACCCCCGCGCTGGCACGACCCTCACCAACCAGGCGATCCTGGTCGAGGGCGAGCGTATCAAGGAGGTCGGCCCGGCGAGTGCGGTGGCGGGTCACGCGCCAGCGGGCGCCAGAGTCATCGACCTGAGCAGTGCGACCGTGCTGCCGGGACTGATCGATTGCCACACGCACGTCACCTCCGACCCGGGCGATTACTACCAGCAGCTGTTCCGCCAGAGCCCGATCGACCAGGCGGTCGTCGCCCATGTGTTCGCGAAGCGCACGCTGGAAGCGGGGTTCACCACGATTCGGAACGTCGGGGCGGACGAGTTCGTCGACGTGGCGCTGCGCAACGCGATCAACTCAGGCGTCGTCGCAGGGCCGCGGATGCAGGTGTCGACCATGCCGTTGTCCGCGACGGGAGGGCACGGCGACGTGAACGGCTTCTCCCCCTACCTCCGGTTCGAGCAGGCCTCCGGAATCGCGAACGGCGTGGATGAGATCCGCAGCAAGATCCGCTGGGAGATCAAGTACGGCGCGGACTTGATCAAGGTGCTCGCGAGCGCCGGCGTCCTGTCGGAGGAGGAGTCGGTGGGCGCGCCGCAGTACTCGCAGGAAGAGCTGAACGCCGTGGTGCAGGAGGCAGCGATGTGGGGGAAGAAGGTAGCGGCGCACGCGCACGGGGCCGAGGCGATCAAGCGTGCGGTGCGCGCCGGCGTGGCGTCGGTCGAGCACGGCAGCCTGCTCGACGACGAGGGGATCCGCCTGATGAAGGAGCGCGGCACGTATCTCGTCGCCGATATCTACAATGACGACTACATCCTCGCCGAGTACACCCGGCTGGGCTACCCGCAGAAAATCATCGACAAGGAGCGCCAGGTCGGGCGGCTCCAGCGCGAGAACTTCAAGAAAGCGGTGCAAGCGGGCGTGAAGATCGCGTTCGGCACGGACGCGGGTGTGTATCCGCATGGCTGGAACGCGAAGCAGTTCGCCCACATGGTGCGGTGGGGGCTGACGCCGATGCAGGCGATCCAGGCGGCCACCGTGAACGCGGCGGATCTGCTGGGGTGGGCGGACCGCGTGGGCGCGGTCGAGCCCGGGAAGTTCGCGGACGTCATCGCCGTGGCGGGCGACCCGCTCCAGGACGTGACCGTGCTCGAGCACGTCGGCTTCGTGATGAAGGGGGGGGCCGTCGTGAAGGACAGCCTCACCGCGGGCGGGACGCACGCGCGGTAGTGCCGGCGTCTTGCCGGCCGGGGCAGCGGGCGTTCTCTTAAGGGTTGACCGCCCAATCTGGAGGTTCTTCCATGCGTCCCGCGATCCTCATGGCGTGCCTGCTCGTCCCCCTCCCCCTCCCCCTGACGGCGCAGGAAACGGCGTCCGACACCCTGCTCACAGTCCAGCACTACCTCGATTGGGAGCAAGTGAGCGACCCGCAGATTGCCCCGGATGGCGCGCAGATCGTCTACACCCGCCGCTGGGTCAACAAGCTCGAGGACAAATGGGAGTCAGCGCTGTGGATCATGAACGCCGACGGCTCGCATCAACGCTTCCTCGTCAAGGGGTCGAATGCCCGCTGGTCGCCCGACGGGATGCGGATCGCCTTCCTCGCTGACGGCGAGCCCAAGGGCACGCAACTCTTTGTGCGCTGGATGGACGCCGAGGGCGCGGTCACGCAGATCACCCGGGTGGAGGAGACGCCGGCCGATCCCCGCTGGTCCCCGGACGGCAAGGCCATCTCGTTCGCCATGCTGGTCCCGGACTCGACCGTGTGGAAGATCTCGTTGCCGCAGCCGCCGCAGGGAGCGAAGTGGACCCCCGCGCCCCGAGTGGTCGACGAGCTCCACTACCGGCAGGATCGCGTCGGATTCATGAAGCAAGGCTTCACGCATCTCTTCCTCGTGCCAGCCGAGGGCGGCACGCCGCGCCAGCTGACGTCGGGGCACTGGAATGTGGGAGCGCGCTTCGACGGCCTTTCGGCCCGGGTGGGCTACGATTGGACGGCGGACGGCAAGACGCTCGTCTTCGACGGGCTGCGCGACACGACGTGGGACGGCCAGTACCGGGTCTCCCGCATCTACGCGCTCGACGTGGCGAGCGGGGCGATCCGCACGCTCGTGTCGCGTCCCGGCTACTGGGCCGACCCGACCGTGTCACCCGACGGCCGGATGGTGGCGTTCACGGGATACGATTCCAGCGAGCATACCCATCGGACCTCAGATTTGTACGCGATCGCCATCGACGGCTCCGGGATGCGCGATCTGTCGAAGAGCCTCGACCGGGATCCCGGCGATCTCACGTGGGCGCCGGACGGCAAGGCGATCTACTTCACCGCCCCCGACCGCGGCTCGATCAACGTTCATGTGACGGACCTCGGGGGTGGGGTACGCGACGTGACCCAGGGCGTGCAGGTGGTCTCGCTCTCGTCCGTGGCGCGCACTCTCATGGCGGTCGGGGTTGGGAGCGACCCGGCCCATCCCGCGGACGTGGTACGGCTCGACCTGCGCAAGCCCGGTTCCCAGGGGCTCAGCCGACTCACGAACGTGAACGAGGACGTGCTGGCGAACAAGCGATTGGCGCGGACGGAGGAGATCTGGTACACCTCGACCGGCGGGACGAAGGTGCAGGGATGGGTCGTCAAGCCGCCGTCGCTCGGTACAGGGAAGCGGTATCCGTTGATCCTCGAGATCCACGGCGGCCCGTTCGCGATGTACAACGTGGGGTTCAGCTACATGTTCCAGAACTTCGCGGCGAATGGCTACGTCGTGCTGTTCGTCAACCCGCGCGGCAGCACCGGCTATGGGGACGGATTCTCCAACGGCATCGACCACAACTATCCCGGCCCCGATTTCGACGACCTCATGGCGGGCGTGGATGCCGTGATCGCGCGCGGTCTCGTCGACTCGACGCGGATGTACGTGTCAGGCTGCTCGGGTGGCGGGGTGCTCTCGAGCTGGGTGATCGGCCACACGACGCGCTTCGCCGCTGCCGCGGTGCGCTGTCCCGTGATCGACTGGATCGCGATGGCCGGCGAGACCGACATTCCGCTGTTCACCTACAGCTTCTTCCACCAGCCGTTCTGGGAAAAAGCCGACGAGTGGCTGGCGCATTCGTCGCTCATGTTCGTGGGCCGCGTGACGACGCCGACGCTGCTTATGACGGGGGAGCTGGACCGCCGCACCCCGATTCCGCAGACCGAGGAGTACTACGCGGCGCTCAAGATGCGGCACGTCCCGGCAGTCATGCTGCGATTCAATGAGGAGTTTCACGGCACGGGATCGAAGCCGTCCAACTTCATGCGGACCCAGCTGTACATGATGAGCTGGTTCGAGAAGCACAAAGCGGGTGGGGAAGCCGCGGCCAGCAGTCAGGGTAACCGGTAATCAGCGGCTCAGCGGTCTGCGAACGTCAGGCCGAGCCGGTGCTGGCTGCCCAGCAGCTCCGAGCCGGCATAGGCGTAATCGAGCGCCACCTGCCGGAACCTGAGGCCCACGCCCAGGGTCACCGGCCGGGTGGCGAAGTCGCCACCAGCGCGCGACGCGACCCCCAACCGGGCCACCACGAGCAGCTGAGTGGCGGGATCCGCGAGCCCGACCTCGACGCCGCCGCCTACCCGACCGGGCGCGCCCCGCACGGCGGCGTAGTCGGCAGCGAGGAGCAGATGGAGCCGCTCGTGGCTCAGACCGAGCGGTCGCAGCTCCGCCCCGGCACGCACGGTGCGCGGGAGCGGCGCCCCGAACCCTCCCACATCCACGTCGCCGCCCACGTACTGCAGGCTCGCCCCGACCGCCAGCCTCTCGGAGAGCCGGCCGCGGACGCCGGCCGAAAAGCTGGCCGCGCCGCCCGACGCTTCGGCAAGCGTTGTCGAGTAGTAGTTGACGGCCGCTCCTACGCTCGCGTGGCCAAGCTCCACGGCGGCGGCCAGTGCGAATGCCTGCTCGTTCGCCGAGAGCTGCTGTCCCGTGGGCGTGCCGCTGCCGCCGCAGCCGTTGCACACCACCTCGTCCACGCTGCCGAGATCGAGATACCGGATGCCGAGGGCGAGCCCGACCGAGCGCGTCCGGATACCGACCGCCATCGAGCCGGCCTTCGATCCCTCGAACAGCGTCTGGCCGCCCAGCTGCACCTCGAGATGCCGGACCGTGATCGCGCCCGCGGGATTGGCGAAGATGCTCGTCACACCCCCGGCTGCCGTGAGCGCGCCGCCGAGGGCGGCGGCGCGCGGCGCGGTCGTGAGCTGCAGGATCGGCGCGCCGGCCTCGCCGTTGGAGCGATCGATCGTTTGCGCTGCGGTCACTCCGGGCAGGGCAGCGAGGCCGACGGCGGCGAGCGCGTCACGCAGTCTCATGGTGGCCGCCTCAGCGTGCAGGGCTCAGGATCATCAGGCGCTGGCGCAGCAGCTCTGCGCCGGTCTTGACGACCAGGATGTACATGCCGTTCGGCAGCCCCGGCGACTCGCCCCGCACATCCCACTCGAACCGGTTCGCGGGCAGCGCGCTGAAGTCCCGGACCCGGAGCCCGGCGAAGTTGTAGAGCGCCATCGAGCGGGGCGTCGAATCGTAGCTGAAGATGACTCGACCGCTCCGCACCGGGTTCTCCGAGATGAGAAAGATCTGGCCGCCCTGCAGCAGCTCCGCGCGGCCGAGGCGGCTGGTCACCGGCACCGGGATGTAGGCAACCGCCCGGCGCGTCGAGGGCGTGCCGGTGCCGAACACCGCGGCCACCCGTAGCCCCAGGGTGTCACCCTGACGCAAGTGGTCGTTGAGCCGCACGGCGAGCAGGTAGGTGACCTGGCCGCCCGGCGCGACGTTCGCGCCGAGATCGACGAAGCGGGCGGTGGAGCCGCCAGCGAAGGGCGTGGGCAGGGAAAGGAGCGGCGCCCCCGTCGGGATCACGCCGGTCCCGGCCGAGTCGCGATACAGGTCGAGCGCCGTCACGAAGTCGGCGAGGGTGTGGTTGCTCGCGCCCGCCACGGTGACCGTGTCCAGCCGGTCGCCCTCGGCCGTCGAGGCCGTGACCACGAATTGCAGCGCCGCGTTGGCGCCGATGCGGACCCGGCTGCTGGGTGAATTCAGTCCCGCCGCTGCCGTCAGCGCGGGCGGCGCCTGCGCCAGCGCTGCCTGCACGTCGAGCTTGCCGTACCCCCACGAGGGGTTGGGCGAGCCGCCGGGGAACCCCGTGGCGTACGATCTCCCGGTGAAGCCGTCACTGCGCGCCGTGCTGGTGAGGATGGTGCGAACTTGCTCGGGCGTCAGATCGGGCCTGCGCTCGAGCAGCAGCGCCACCGAGCCCGTCACCATCGGCGTCGCCATCGACGTCCCACTGAACAGCACGTGCCGGCCGTCCGTCGCGATGAGCGCCGCGGGCGCCGCGGGATTGCTCGCGCTCGAATAGACGGAGAACACCCCCTTGCCGGGAGCCGACAGCTCCGGCTTCTGCCGGGAAGGGAGGCTGTCGCGCACCGAGCGCGTGGGACCTGGCGAGGAGAATGTGGCGAGGTCGCCCACTTGCTCCCGCACGGTGAACTGGAACGTGCCACCCTGCGCCACCCAATTCACGCGGTTGACGTAGGCGGCGACGGTGATCGCGCGGGCGGCGTTCCCCGGAGAGCCCACGAGGTACGCGTTATCGCCGCCCCCGCTGATCTGGGTGTCGCCGAGGGTGCTGCTCGTCGCGTACTCCCAAAGGTCGAACCGGCCTGAGCCGCCGAGATGGTCGACACGGATCGTGATCACCCAGGTCCCCGCTGCGGGCGCATGGGTGGGGTCCGCGTCGTACATCTCGATTTCACTCTGTCCATCGCCGTTCTGTGCCGCGGGGCCGTTCGACGCGTTGTCGAGGAAGACGTGGCCCTGGACGGTTTCCGTGTCCGCTGGAGCATCGCCCCGCCGCCGGGAAACGGTCGTGCCGTCCGGGCGCCGCACCGTGACCGTGAGCGAATCGCGCGCGTCGTACCACAGGGTGAACAGCATGAAATCGTTCACGGTCCCGGCAGCGGGCGCATAGCCGGGCACGGTCACAGCCAGCTGCGCCGTATCGCCGGCCGCGAGCGTGCGGGCGGCGTGCACGAGGAAGATCGGCGTGTTCCCGGGAGGAATCGGCGGGTTCCCGGTCGTCGCGGTGGGGTTACTGCCGTCGTTCCCGGCGGCGATGACGACGAGGTGACCGGCCCCTGAGAGCGAGTCAATCGCCTGTTCGGCGGCCTCGGTGCCGTCGTGTGGTCCGAACAGCGTCCCGAGGCTCAGGTTGACGACGGCGGGCCGGCCGAGCAGGTCGGCGCGCTTGAAGATGTACTCGATCCCCGTGATCACATCGAGGAGCGAGAAACTGACGTCGCCACCCTTCACCGCGATGATGTCCGCGTTGGGCGCTACGCCGGCGTATTGATTGGCGCTGCCGGCCGAGCCATTCCCCGCCGCAATACCCGCGACGTGCGAGCCGTGTGCCGCGATGTCGCGCTCCGGGCAGCCGCCTGCATTGATCAACGCGGCGCTACATTCGTTGCCGTCGCTGAAGTTCTGCCCGCCCACGTTCCCGGGTGGCGTGCCGATGGTGGTGAGGTCCCAGAGGTATAGGATCCGGGTGGACCCATCGGCGTGCTTGAAGTCGGCGTGCGACCAGTCGATGCCGGTGTCGAAGATGCCGACGATCACGCCACTGCCGGTCGCTCCCGTGAACGTCCCGCCGCTGGCGGTCCGCACCAGGCTGGCGCGGATGTCCTGCATGGCCAGGTCGTTGCTCAATCGCGCGCGACGGGCGGCCTGCACGTACCGTACCCGGGCATCTGCCAGCAACGCGCGCAGGGCCGACAACGGGACACGCGCGCCGAACAACGCTCCGGCATGCACCGTCACGAGGCCGCCCAACGCCTCGATCACCGCGGGCGACCGGTCGCTCAGCGACACGAACACGTCGACGAACGTCTCGGCGCGGCCGGGCTCGCGGCGCAGCATCACGACGCCGGCCAACGGCCGACGCAGCGCCGCACCCAACGCCGCGCCGCGCGGCGTTGCCTCGATGCGTGCGACGGCAGCGGGGTCGAGCAGCGGTCGTAGCAGGGGGTCGAGCTTGTTGGCTGGAGCCTGCGCGCGGGCGCCGGACGGCAATGCCGCCGCAGCGAGCACGCTGAGCGCGACGGCCGATGAGAGTACGGGGGATTGCGGCACGGGGCTCGTAACATGGCGCAACGCGGCCGGTGCGGGCAAGTGGGGGGCGCGGCTAGCGGGCGCCGGTCAACGCCTTCGTTACCCGCTGCTGCAGCGTCCGCAGATGCTCCGTCAGCCACCCCTCCTCACGCAGCCCCTCCGCCCGCGTCGCCGCGACCCACGCGGCCATTATCCCTGCGCGCTCGACGTACCCGACCACGCGGGTCGGGTCCTCGCGGCTTACGACGGGAAGCAGCTCGGCCTCGTGTTCGAGCAGCTTGATCAGGGCGTCCTCGAGCAGTTCGTCGGGGTACGAGGTGGCAGGCGCCTGCTCTGCGACCCGCAGCACCGGGGGCTCCATCACGTCCCGGACCTGGAGGAGATGCAGCGGATTCACGACGTATTCGCGGGTCAGGTGATACCCGCGGCGCGCGACCTTCTCGGTGAGGATGGAGCGCTTCATGAGGAGCACGGTCACGGCGTGGGCGGCGACGCAGGCGACGAACAGCCCGGCCAGCACGTTGACGTCGTGCGTGAGCTCCAGGACGAACGCGACGGCCGTGAACGGCGAGCGCATCGTGCCACCCATCATCGCCCCCATGCTGATCGCGGCCCAGAGGCCGGGATCGCCCGCCGGAATCCAGGAGGCCGCGAGGGCGCCGAGCGAGCCCCCCATGATGAGGAGGGGGGCGAGCACGCCCCCGGAGGTACCCGAGCCCAGGGCCGCGGCCCAGATCACGGCCTTCGTCAGCATGAGCCCGACCAGCGCGACGCCGACGAGCCGTCCGGCGAGCAGATCGTCGATCGTGTCGTATCCGACGCCCAGCGCGCGGGGGTAGAGCAATCCGCCCAGTCCCACCACCGCCCCGCCCAGCACGGGCCACCACATCCAATGGATCGGCAGCTTGCGGAACAGGTCCTCAGAGGGCGGTCCGCTGCCGAGCAGCGGCACCCGCAACGCGCCCGCCACCGCCGCCGCGCAGGCGACCGGAATAAAGCTGCGGGGCTTCCATTCAAAGAGCAGCAGCTCCACCGCGAGCAGGGCCGCGGCCACCGGTGTGCCGAACACCGCCGCCATCCCGCCGGCCGCGCCCGCCACCAGCAGCGTCTTCCGCTCGGCGGGCGACAGATGGAACGCCTGGGCGAACAACGAGCCGAACGCGCCGCCCGTCATGATGATCGGCCCCTCGGCGCCGAACGGTCCACCCGTGCCGATCGAGATCGCGGAAGACAGCGGCTTGAGGATAGCGACCTTCGCGGACATGCGGCTCTGGCCGATGAGAATCGCTTCCAGCGCCTCCGGGATGCCGTGGCCGCGGATCTTCTCGGAGCCGTACCGCGCCATCACACCCACGATCACCCCGCCCACGACGGGAACGCCGACGGCCCACAGCCCGAGCGCGTTTGCACTCGGTGCTGTGAAGCTCGTGTCGAAACGATGGAAGTAGGCGAGGTTCGTGAAGAAGCCGATGAGGCGCACCAGCGCGAGGGCGACGAACGCGCTGATCACGCCCACCAGCGCCGCCATGGCGGCGAGAGTGACGACGCGGGTGTCGGCGGTGAAGTCGCCGAGCGGGTCTTCGAACGATGGAGCTCGAGTCATGCAGGCAGACGCAAAAAGAACGTAATCGGATCATGCGTGGCAGACAGTATCGCTTTGGAACCGCTGCCGCCCCACCCAGAAACAGTTGCCCCTGGCACGCCGCGTGCTCGTTACCTGCTAATTTGGTTCGCCCTCTTCACAGCGGACACGCATCACGCCAATCTCAGGAGGCGCCCTATGCCCATATCGCTTCGGCCTCTTCCGGGGGCGGCGCTCGGGGCAGCGGCAACCGTGCTGTTCACCCTGCTGCCCGCGGGCTGCGACCAAGGCTCGACCGGTCCCCAGCTCGGCAACCCCGCTCAGTTCTCCCGCGTTATCAGTCTTCCCGACCTGCGCACCCATCTCACCACCGGCCCCGCCCGAGTGGAAGTGAGAGTCATTCCGGGTGGGCTCACCGCCCGGAGCGTGGAGATAAAGGGGCCGGACGAGGTCACGCGACGCGACGAGATTCGCAGTCGAGTCACCGCGATCAGCGCCACGGGCAGTCAGGGCACCGTCACCCTCGCTTTGGGAAACCTGCAGGTCGGCTTCAACTCGTCCACCATGTTCCGTCCCGACGACGGCAACGATCCCGACGCGGGGACCACGGCGCTCGCCAACTTTGTGGCGCGGGTACAGGCGGAGCTGGCAGCCGGCAGCCACCCGGCAGTGCAGGTGCGCCGCAGTGCGCCCGCCCAGCCGCAGGCGCCCGGCGACGCGAGCTTCACGGCCGATGAGTTGAGGCTGGACGACGAGGCCGATCACCCCGTCATCAAGCTGAACATCACGGCCGCCAACCTCAGCGACAACACGCCGCCGCCGCCGGACGGCTGGCTCACCGTGCTCGGTTTGAAGATCGAGCTCCGCGTCACCGAGGGCACCACGACCCTTCGGGCCGAGATGCCTGATATCGAGGGGGAGCACGAGTTCGAAGGCGTGGTGCAGTCGGTAGATGCCACCGCCGGGACCGTGACTCTGAAGAGCGGCACGATCATCCGGATCGTCGCGGGGACCGAGATCGAAGCCAAAGAAAGGGAAGAGGACGCAGACCAGCACCTCGCTTCGCTCGCCGACGTCCAGGCCGCGCTCACGGCCGGGAAGACCGTCAAGGCGGAGGGCGAAGGGCTCGTTGACAGCACCAACCCGCTGACGATCGACGCCATCAGGGTCGAGTTCCAGGTCGAGAACGCCGACGCTGACGACTCTGGACATACGATCGAAGGACCCTGAGCGCGCGCGGGGCCCGGGTAGCGTCGGGCCCCGCTGCTTTCACTGCCGTTGCAGTTGGCCGGCGATCAGCCGTGCGGCGAGTCGCGCGTCGCGCTTGATGTTGTACAGACCGCCCGTCGCGTCGTAATTGTGTCCCACGAAATAGAGATCGGGCTGGTCGAGGCTCACCACCCGTTCGCGGCGGCGGGCAAAGCCGCCCTGGTCGCGTTGCACCAGACCCCCGAGCGGCGCGAGCGCGGCGCTGAACCCGGTGGCGAGGATCACGTCGTCGAACCGACCGGCCGTTCCGTCCGTGAAGCGCGCCCCGTCCGCCGTGAGCTCTGCCACGCCGGCGCGCACGTCGATCAAGCCCTCGCAGATCGCGTCCACCAAGTGGAAGCCGATGACGGGGATGGCATCGAGGGGGCTGTAGGCTGGACGTGGCAGGACGGGCTTACCCCGGCGCAGCTCGGTGAGGAGGCGTACCAGGCCGACGGCGGCTTCCTGGATGGCGCGCGGCAGCGTCCGCACCCAGTAGGACACGTACTGAATCGGAAGGCCGGCAAGGGTGAGCGGCACCACGTTGGCACCGGATCGGACGGCGATCGTCACCTTGCCGCCCGCCCGCGCGATCTCGCTACCGATCTCGGCGCCCGAGTTCCCCACGCCCACGACCAGCACGCGCCTGCCCGGGTAGGCATCGGGTCGGCGGTACTCGACGCTGTGGACGATCCGTCCACCGAACGACTGCTGGCCGGGCAGCGCCGGTATCCGGGGGTTCGCCACGATCCCCGTCGCCACGACCAGCACCTGGGCGGCGTATTCCCCGCGGCTCGTCCGCACCGTCCACGAGCCGTCCGTTCGAGTGACCCTTTCGACGGCGTAGCCCGTCTCCACCGGCAGGTCAAACGCCAGGGCGTAGCGCCGCAGGTACTCCAAGAACTCGCGCCGCGGGACGAACAGCGGGGCGGAGTGGGGGAAGGGCATGCCGGGGAGGTTCGACATGTGCTTCCCGGTGTGGAGGGTGAGGCTGTCATACAGATTGGCCCAGGTGTGGCCGACGCTGTCACCGCGCTCCAGCACTCGATGGGGGACGGCGCGTGCCTGGAGCTGCTGCGAGGTCGCGAGGCCTGCCGGCCCCGCTCCGACGACGAGCACGCGCGCGGGCTCAGGCATTCACCGGCTCGCGCACCTCGGCGCGGACGCACTCCGCCACCCGATCGGCGAGCGCCATGATCGTGAGATAGGGATTGATCTCCAGCGAATCGGGGAAGAGGCTCGCGTCGGCCACCCGCAGCCACGGCAGCCCGTGTACGCGGCCCCAGGCGTCGGTCACGGAATCCGCCGTGCTCCCGCCCATCCCGCAGCCGCCCATCAGGTGCGCTGCCGAGATCGACACCCGGCCCGGAAGGAAGTGCCGGGCGGCGACCCGCGCGTCCAGCCGGTCCGCCTCGCTCGCTGTGATCAGGGGCGGGTCGGCGGGGACGTGCACGCGTCGCGCGCCGGCCGCGAAGAAGATGCGCGCCGCCGCGCGTGTCCCGCGTGCGAGCGCCTCGAGCGTCTCGGGGGTGAAGCGATAATGCACCACGGGCCGCCCCGCGCGGTCGACTCCGACCCGGTTGCCGGGCACCGCGCGGTCGCACGCGAGCAGCAGGATCATCTGGAGACGTGGAAACGCGCGCATCATCGCGCTGTGCGACGCGCCGAATCCGGTCAGGCTCTTGGCTGTCACGAACGGGAAATACATGCACGTCTCGAGCACGAAGCCGTCCTCCGCGGCGCGGTCGACGAAGTAGCTCTTCGGGTGACCCACATCGTTGGTGATGTCGCGCGGGTGCTCGCCTACGAGAACGAGCGCGGGGTGACAGGTGAAACCGTGGCCGAGCCGCGGCAAGCGAGCCGGGAGGGCGGAGCGGAGCAGCAGGGCCGGCGTCCCGATCGCGCCAGCCGCGCACACCACGGTCCGCGCCCGGACCCGATACTCCCCCGGCGGCCACTCGGCTGGGCCGCCCTTCGCCCCCCGCGGTCGCGCAGCGACCCGGACGAGAAGTGAGCGGTCGCCGCCGATCCGGATGACCTCCGCCCGCGTCACGACCTCCACTCCCTCGCGCTCGGCGCGCGGCAGCTGCACCCGGTTCGTGCCCTGCTTCGCCTGGTTCGGGCAACCGAGGTTGCACAGGCTCGACCCGCGGCAGCCCTGCACATTGACGGGGAACTGCTCGACTCTGAATCCGGCCTTCCGTCCCCCCTCGACGAACAACCGGTTGTTGTCGTTGATGAGGGAGTCTTCGAGCAGGTGGACGCCGTTCTGCGCGGCGAACCGCTCCGAGCGGGTCACGATGTCGGCGTGATCGAGGCCGGGGACGCTCCAGCGCCGGATCACACGCTCGGGTGCGGTGAGCGAGGTGCCGGTGTAGACGACGGTGGAGCCGCCGTACGCGGAGGCGAACGCCAGGGTCATGGTGCCGTCGGCCGTGAGAAATCCGCCCGTGTCAGCATACAGTGCCGCGGCCATCTCGAGCTCCCGCCCGGTGAACTCGGCGTCGCCCAAGCGCGGCCCCTTTTCGAGCACCACGACCCGCCTGCCGTCACGCACCAGCGGCGCGAGCTCCTGCGCGACAGTCCCGCCCCCGGCACCCGAGCCGATGATCACCACGTCGTAGCGACGCTCTGCCGCCTCGCTCACCGGCGCACCTCCCAGCCCGCGGGTCCGCGCGATAGCCGATCTCCGTCGCGGCGGCCGGCCGCCCGTAATAGCCCATGAACACCAGCGTGCGGAGCCCCCAGAAGCCGCGCCGCACGAGCAGGAGGGGCGCGCGCTCGATGAAAGCAAGCAGCCGCGCGCGGCGTGCGGCGTCGAGGGCGCTGAACCGGCGAGCGTACCGGACGACGGCGATCCAGTCGATCAGCCTGAGGAACACTTTCAGCCCGCGTCGCAGCGACGCAGGGCGGTCCGCGAGCGCCTGCTCGACGATTCGTTCGAGGTCGGTCCACCCCGTCGCATCCAACCGGGCCGCTTCGGGCACGACCGTCGTGACGACGGCGGCGAAAAGGCGTTGCATGCGCGGAACCTAGGGGTCGAGAAGCGGAGCGGCAACGCGCGCTCGGAGCGGCAGGACTTGCTCATCATGTCCGATGGCGCCATGCTCGTGTCCGACGACCGAGCAGGCGTCGTATACCGCATCCCCTACCTAGGAGCAGACGGCGGTGACAGAAGAGTTGCAGGAGTACCTCCGCCAGATCG
>Ga0134076_10000099_pt1 | contig 16511 bp, 16 predicted proteins | sample 15_taG_12_FD_109979 | JGI IMG/M metagenome (GOLD analysis project Ga0134076, IMG submission 109979) | Grasslands soil microbial communities from the Angelo Coastal Reserve, California, USA - 15_D_Wat_40cm_5_0_1 metaG | ecosystem: Environmental > Terrestrial > Soil > Grasslands ... | reverse complement strand
GTCGGAGGAGCTGATGGAGGTCGCCGCCGATCACGAGGAGGTGGCCTGCGAGGAGCGGGAGATCGACCAGCTCTTTCAACCCTTCTTCGACGGCGCGGTGGAGCCGGGATCAAGCTTGGGAGGGATGCTCAGGGCCGATCTCTCGACCTGGCTGCCGGACGACCTGCTGACCAAAGTGGACCGGATGTCGATGGCCGCCTCGCTCGAAGCGCGCGTGCCGTACCTGGATCATCCGCTGGTGGAGCTCGTGGCAAGCATTCCGGCGGCGCTGAAAATCCGGGATGGGGTCAGGAAAGCGGTGCTGAAAGCCGCGGTGGCTGACCTTGTGTCTCCCGCCATTTTGAACAGACGGAAGATGGGTTTCGAGATGCCGTTGGCGTCGTGGATGCGGGGCCCGCTTCGCGAATTCGTGGTGGACCACCTGAGGCTGGAGGGCCCGCCGGGCCTGTTCAACGAGGCCGGCGTGGAACGGTTCTTGGACGAGCATCTGCGGGGAATCCAGGACCGAAGCAGCCAGCTGTGGAGCGTCTTGTTGGTGAAACTGTGGTACCGCGTCGTCGTGCGCGAACAGGCCGGCGTCGCATCGTGAGGAGTCTCCCTGGTCGTTGATGGCGGGTGACGCATGTTGCTCATCACATTGACGTTCGGTTTGGCGCTTCTGCTGTCCTTATACAGCGTCCCGATGGCGCGCCGCGCCGCGCTGCAGTTCAACGTCGTGGACCGGCCGGACGGACGGCTCAAGCATCAGGCCGAACCGGTCCCCTACTTCGGAGGCCTCGCCGTCTATGTGGCGTTTCTGATCAGTTTGGCCTTGACGTTCGATTTTCGGCAGGAAGTCCTGGGGTTGGTGCTCGGTGGGACCCTCATGGTGATGCTGGGATTGATCGATGACTTCGGGGTCCTTCAGCCTTGGCCCAAGCTGATCGGCCAGCTCATCGCGGTGTTCGTCCTGATCCGCAGCGGGATCCGTATCGAGATCGCGGCGCTGCCGGACTGGCTTGATATCCTCTTCACGGTTGTCTGGATGATCGGGATCATCAACGCCCTGAACCTCATCGACGTCATGGACGGGCTCGCCGGCGGAGTGGGGATGATCGCCTGTGTCTGGCTCTTCGTCGTGGCGATGCTGAACCACGACACGATGGTGGCGGTGATGCTGGCGGCGCTCGCAGGGAGCCTCCTCGGATTTCTCCGGTACAATTTTTATCCGGCCTCGATCTATATGGGTGATACCGGATCGCTCTTTTTGGGGCTGATGCTGGGCGCGCTGGCGATGATCGGAAAGTATACGACCGTGAACCCGGTGGCCATCCTCGCGCCGGTCTTCATGCTGGCAGTCCCGGTGTTCGATACGCTGTTCGTGATGTATATCCGTCGGCTCCGGAGAGTTCCGGTCTTCCTCGGGAGCTCCGACCATTTCGCTCTCCGGCTGCGGCAGTGGGCTCTCTCGGTGCCTCAGGTCGTCATGGTGAGCTACGGAGCGGCGTTCGTGCTGGGAGGGGTCGGGCTGCTGCTGCTGATGGTGTCGTCGGAGACGGCCCTTGCCCTCGTGGGAACCACGGTGACGTTGGCGGTCGTGACGGCGGTCTGGCTCAAGCGAATCAATATGTCGAAATCTTCGGAGAAGATCCGTCAGCGCCGACCGGCCGCGGAGTCGGCGAGGAGTACGCGATGATCCTCATCGTCGGGGCCGGCCTGGCCGGGCTCAGCACGGCGTACCACCTGGGAGACCGTGCCTGTCGCGTGATGGAGAAGGAGAAGGAAGCGGGCGGGCTCTGCCGCTCCTATCACATGGACGGGTTTACCTTCGATGTGACCGGGCACCTCCTGCACTTTCGCCAGGCCGAGATCAAGACCTTGGTTGAGGGTCTCCTCGTCGGGAGCCTCACGAAACATACCCGCCGCTCATACATTTACTCGCATCAGACCTACACGGAATATCCGTTCCAGGTGAACACCTACGGGTTGCCGCCGGAGGTGGTCCGCGAGTGCCTGCTCGGCTTCATCGCCACCCTGACGAAGCCATCCGCGACCCCGCCGGAGGACCGCTCATTCAAGGCCTGGATTCTGGAGAACCTCGGTGAGGGGATGGCCAAGCATTTCATGGTGCCGTTCAACGAGAAGCTGTGGCAGGTGTCGTTGGACGAGTTGACGTCGGACTGGGTGGCGTGGCTTGTCCCGAAGCCGGAGCTCAAGGACGTGGTAAATGGCGCGCTCGGGATCAAGGACAAGGCGTTCGGGTACAACCCGTCGTTCCTCTACCCGACTCAAGGCGGGATCGGCGTCTTACCGGGAGCGTTTCTCTCGGGTGTGCGAGACATCGTCTACGGGAGCGAGATGGTCGAGGTGGATACGGGGCGGCGACGGGCCACGTTCCAGGATGGGCGTCTGGAGGAGTACGACACGCTCGTCTCCACGATCCCCGTGCCTGAACTGGTGCGCCGGTGCACGGACCTTCCTCGTCCGATCCGGGAGGCGGCGGAGGGTCTCCGCTGTGTCTCGGTCTACAACGTCAATCTCGGGCTGGCGCGGGAGCGGATTTCTGACAAGCACTGGATCTATTTTCCGGAGCGGGAGTATCCCTTCTATCGGGCCGGATTCCCGATGAATTTCTCGCCTGCGCTGGGCCCCCCGGGCTGCAGCTCTCTCTACGTGGAGATCTCGCACCAGCCGACCATGATCGTTCCGCCGGCCGACTTGCTCCGACAGGTTCGGGCGGGGCTGGAACGGGCCGGCATCTTTCGTCCCGATGATGAGATTCTGGCGGCGGATGTCCGTGACATCCGCTACGCCTATGTGCTCTTCGACCGGCACCGGGCCCGCGTCCTGCCGACCATCCTGGCCGAATTGGAGAGGCGGGGGATTCATTCCATCGGCCGATACGGCCGGTGGGAGCATAGCTCCATGGAGGATGCAATCGGCCAGGGGATACAGTTGGCGGAACGCCTGAAGGGCCGAGCCTGAGATGACGACGACGCCCGCCGCGGTCGCGCACATCATCACCAAACTGGAGCTGGGAGGCGCGCAGCAGAATACTCTGTTCACGGTGGCCCACCTCAACACCGCGCGGTTCCGTCCCCTGCTCATCACGGGTGAACCGGGCCTCTTGGATCAGGAGGCGCGGGCGCTCTCCGGTGTCGAATTCCACCAGGTGCCGTCGCTGAAGCGCCCGATCCGCCCCATCGCGGACCTCCGTGCGCTCCTTGCGCTGACCCTGCTTCTCAGACGCCTCCACCCCCTGATCGTCCATACGCACAGCTCCAAAGCCGGCATCCTCGGGCGCTGGGCCGCCAGGCGGGCCGGGGTGCCGATCATCATCCACTCCATCCACGGGTTCGGGTTCACCCGCTACCAGCATCCGCTGGTCCGGCGCGCCCTCATCGCGTTGGAGCGTCGCACGTCACGGTTCACCACCAGGTTCTTCGCCGTCTCGGAGGCCAATCGCCGCCTCGGCATCGAACTGGGATTGTTCCCCGCTGACCGTTGCACCGTCATTCGCAGCGGGGTCGATCTGCACGCCTTTCGGCGGGCTCGGGTGGATACCGTCGCGAAGAAACGGGAGCTGGGACTCGAGCCGGGGCGACCTGTGGTCGGCATGATCGCGCCGCTGAAACCCCAGAAGGCGCCGCTCGATTTTGTCCGCCTGGCGGCGCTGGTCCACCGGTCCAGGCCGGATGCCCGGTTCGTGCTCGTGGGCGACGGGGAGTTGCGCGGCGCGGTGGAGGCGGAGGTCGAGCGAGTAGGGCTGGCCGGATCGTTCAAGCTGACCGGCTGGCGGCGGGACATCGCCGAGGTCCTGCGCTGCTTCGACCTCTTCGTGCTGACCTCACTCTGGGAGGGATTGCCGCGGGTCTATCTGGAGGCGTTGGCCAGCGGCGTGCCGGTCGTGGGGACCCGCGTAGATGGTGCGGCGGAAGTGATTCGGGATGGTGTGAACGGGTACCTCGTCGAGCCGGGGGATGTCCGTGGCATGGCCGATCGGGTCTTGGAGCTCCTGGCCCATCCAGACGTGGCGGTCCGCATGGGACAGAAGGGAGAGTCGCTGCCGCAGGAGTTCGACATCCGGGACATGATTCGTCGACTGGAGCGTGAATACGACCGCCTGGTTGGGGACCAGAAGCAAGGCGATATCGTGAGCGTGGCATCGCGGTATGGCACGCCCGCGCAGAATTGAACGATGGCGCCAGATGCTGAATGAATCCATTCCGCACTGAGCCCCTGAAGGAAGGGAGTCCTTCGTGAACGTTCCACTGCTGGACCTCAAAGCCCAATACCGTCAAATACGGGCCGAAGTGATGGCCGCGCTCGAGTCGGTGTGCGAGGAGCAGGCCTTTATTCTGGGCGCGCGGGTCGCCGATCTGGAGAAAGACCTGCAGCGATACCTGGGCGCAGCCCACGCCGTCGGGGTGGCGTCCGGCACCGATGCCATTCTCTTGTCTCTCATGGTCTGCGGCGTGGGGCCAGGGGACGAAGTCGTGACGGTTCCTTACACGTTCTTCGCGACCGCCGGCTCCATCTCGCGCCTGGGAGCCAAACCGGTGTTCGTGGACATCCGTCCCGACACCTTCAATATGGACGCGGCTCAAGTCGCCGAGCGGGTGACTCCGCGCACCAAAGCGATCATCCCGGTGCACCTGTTCGGCCAGTGCGCCGACATGGAGCTAATCGTAAAGGTCGCGGCCAGCCGGGGCCTGGCCGTGGTCGAGGATGCGGCTCAGGCCATCGGGGCCAAACAGCACGGTCGCCAGGCCGGGACGATCGGCCGGCTGGGCTGCTTCAGCTTCTTTCCTTCCAAGAACCTGGGCGGGTTCGGCGATGGGGGGATGGTGACCACCGGTGACGCGGCCTTGGCTGAGCGCGTCCGCATGCTGCGGGTCCATGGGAGCCGTGAGAAATACCTCCATGAGATGGTCGGATTCAACAGCCGGTTGGATGCTCTCCAGGCGGCCGTGCTGCGGGTCAAACTCACATACCTGGATCGGTGGACTGAGGGCAGGAGGCGAAACGCGACGCATTACGAGCGACTGTTCCAGGACGTGAAGCTTCAGGATCGGGTGACCCTGCCCACGACCGACCCGGGTAACTACCATGTCTTCAATCAGTTCACGATTCGCGTGCAGAAGCGGGACGAGCTGCGCGCCTACCTGAAGGACAAAGGAATCGGGACCGAAGTGTACTATCCGATCCCGTTACACTTACAGACCTGTTATCGTGAGCTGGGATACCGCACAGGATCCTTCCCGGTGTCGGAGCGTGCGGCCCGGGAAGCCCTCTCCCTGCCCATCTACGCCGAACTCTCCGACGACCAGCTTGCCTACGTGGTGGACACGATCGCCGCGTTCTACAGCCGGCACTGATACTCACAGCGCGACCTGCCTCGAGCATTCTTTCACCTTTTTCCTCCCTTGACTTTGTTCTAGTTAGAACTATACTACCGTCATTGCAGAGGGGAGGAAGTGCTGAAATGAAGGGTCTTGAACTCGGCTCACAGCACGAGAGGATGACTCAGTCTGATCAGATCCCTGGGTCGGTGTCTGCCCCTGATGACGCCGTCCTCGATGCCTATTCGCGGGCGGTCATCAGCGCGGCGGAAACCGTCAGCCCCTCGGTCGTCAATATCGAGGCGCACCACCGCTCACGAGGAGGGGGGACCGATCGACGCCGCCCTCACGAGAGGCGCGGGAGTGGCTCCGGGTTCATCTTCACGCCGGACGGGTTCATCTTGACGAACAGCCACGTCGTGCATCACGCGGCGAAACTCGAGGCGACGCTTTCGGACGGCCGTCGGTTTCAGGCCGACCTGATCGGCGATGACCCGGCGACCGACCTGGCCGTGGTCCGAGTTGCCGCGGGCAGTCTGACGCCTGCGTCGTTGCTTGTCCCGGCCTCGTTGGGTGACTCGCACGCGGTGCGAGTCGGCCAATTGGTGATTGCAATCGGGAACCCGTATGGGTTCCAATGCACGGTGACGGCGGGAGTCGTCAGCGCACTCGGCCGCTCGCTCAGGTCCACCTCCGGACGGCTGATCGATAGCGTCATCCAGACCGACGCAGCGCTGAACCCCGGGAACTCGGGCGGACCGTTGGTCACGTCCCGTGGAGACGTCATCGGGGTGAATACCGCCGTCATTCTACCGGCACAGGGGATCTGCTTCGCGATCGGCATCAACACGGCAAAGTTTGTCGCCGGGCGGCTCATCAAAGACGGTAAGATCAGGCGCGGCTGGATCGGGGTGGGAGGGCAAGACGTGCCGCTTCCACGTCGTGTGGTCCGCTTTCATGACTTGCCGGTCGAGAGCGGCATTCTGGTGGCCTCCATCGAGCCGGGCAGCCCTGCCCAGAGAGCGGGCCTGCTGGAAGGAGACGTCATCGTGGGGTTCGCCGGTCAACCGGTCGGGGGAATTGATGCGTTGCACCGCCTGCTTGCGGAAGAGCAGGTGGGCACACGCGCTCCGCTGACGATCATGAGACGCGCCGACAAGATGATGCTTGACATCGTGGCGGAGGAGTTTCAACCCACAAGGGAGGAGGGATGACATGAGGAAGCTGTTCGAGACAGACGAGGCCTGGTCCGGATTGATTCTGCGGATCATGCTGGGAGTGGTGATGTTCCCGCACGGCGCGCAGAAATTGCTGGGCTGGTACGGCGGGTTCGGGTTCGCCGGGACGCTGGGGTTCTTCACCGAACAGATGCATCTTCCCTGGCTCGTGGCCCTGTTGGTGATCATCGGCGAATCGTTCGGCAGCCTGGGGCTCCTCATCGGTCTGCTGACCCGGGTCACGGCCGCCAGCATGGCCCTGATTATGGTGGGCGCGATCGGGCTGGTCCACTGGCCGAATGGCTTTTTCATGAACTGGTCCGGGAAGCAGGCGGGGGAAGGGTTTGAGTATCATCTGCTGGTCATCGCGATCTGCGCGGCCCTCGTCATCACCGGCGCGGGCAAATGGTCGGTGGACAGCGTGATCGCCAAGGAATTGCCGAAGTAGGAACCGTCGCTGGCATACTGGAGCGCCGGGCTCTCCCGCCGGCACCACCCGACACAAGTTGTTGAAACAAAGCAGGTTTCTTTAGTCGCATCTCAATCTACATGTGTCGGGACACCATGCGGATTTTCCCTGCTGAATATCACCCCTTGTCCATCCGATGCGGTGAGCGTATCATCCTGGCACTTGGAGAGGAGGGGTTATGAATCAACTATCCCAGGATCGAAATATCGAACGGCTGCGGCAGCAGTTGGCCCGCTTGACCCCGTTTCTGTCGAAGGTGGAAGGAACGGATGCGGCGGTGCTCCAAGAGCTTGATCTGGAGACGGAACGGTTGATCAGAGAGGTGTTGGGAGAGACCTCGGAGATGGCCGAGGCCTATGCCTATGCTCAGCTCGGTGAGGCGGCGGGGCTGGTCAACTTCCCGGATGAGGCCCCGGAAGGCGGGGCGGGAACACGGGATACCGATCGGGAAAGCCTGAATCAACGCAAACGGGTGCTGGAAAGCTGTATCGGGGAGCTCGAGGCTCGCCGGGCGGCAGTGGCCAAGCGGAAGGACAAGGACCCCAACTTGCTGATCGGTCCGCAGGTCGCGGAATACATGACCCCTGAAATCCGGAGCGTGCACGTTGACGTCACCCTGAAGGAGGCCGGCCGACGCATGCAGGAATGGAGGATCGGCTCGCTGCTGGTCGCTGACGGTCGCTATTATGTCGGGGTCATCACGGATACCGACCTGGCTCGGGATGTGGTGGCGCGGGGACTTGATCCATCCAGCACTCCCGTCAAGGCTTGCATGAGGAAGCCGCCCATCACGATCGAGGGGAGCCAGCCGATCATCGAGGCGGTGCGGCTGATGAAAGACAAGGCCACCCGCCACCTCGCGGTCACCCAGGACGGCACGATCGTCGGCCTGATCTCGGTGTCGAATATCTTGCGATACTATTCCGGCGTGGTCTAGAGTTTTACGAGGTGGTCTATTTCGGAGTCTGCCACACTTCAACCAACCCTAATTCGTTGACGCGAGCCATCACCCGAGCCATGAGCGCCTCTTTTACCCACGTCTCATCTATCTCTTTTGCCCCTTTGACGATAGTGAAGGGAAGCTCATCCTTCCACATCATGGTCCCCTTCGCATCCAGCAGATGGAGATAAAGTCTCTTCGGAAACCGTTCTTTCATTCCCCCGAAGCTCCACTGCGGCTGGCCTCCGACCGCTCGCCCGAGCAACACACAGTCTACCTCGAACTCAGCGGCGATCTTCTCCGCTAGGGCCGGGCCATCCTTATCGGTGAGGTTCTCTGACAGTCCAGCGACAAGCTCAGGACTTCCATGCGTGGTCACCTCTGACGGGCTGACGACCCGAAGTTCTGTTTCCTGTTGGAGCGCGGCTGCCAGCAGAGTCGCCATGGTCGCTTCTCCCCCAAAAGGAGCAATCGCAAGGCTCCTCATCTCGCTAGGCTGGGGCCACTGCTCCCGAGGAGCCACCCATGAGTGCTCGAACGGCTGGAATTCGACCTCGCTGCTCCGAGCGCTATCAATCCCGATTGCACTAAGCCAGAGAGCCGGCATACAACCCTGCATCAGGACGGTCGCAGGGAGGACCATGAGCGCAAGGGTGACGAGCTTGACCGAGCTGAGCGATCCTCGTAGTCGGCACATTCCTCTGCCCATCAGCGTGACTCCGGGCACTCGAGGGGTCTGGCGTCGTGGTGGAGTTGCTTCCTCGGGACCGGCCACTTGGTCCGAGCCCTATCAGACCGTAGCTGGACGGTGTAGCGATCCTGCTGAGCCTCGAGCACCGTGCCAACCGAGCCGGTGCCCCGCATCACAAAGCAGTCCCCGGGACGGTATTGTGATGCGCAGCCCGGCGTGGCGAGCAGACAAATCAGGATCGCGAGCCATCTTCGCAACCCTTCGAGACCATGCCGCCCGGTACCCGTCGACTCGCCGTGGCCGTTGTTGACCAAACGCATCGCCCAACTCACTCCGTCTGTGGAGCCTGCCTCCGCCCTTACCGGAATAGCGTAGCACTTGGCGCCTAGGCTGCAAGGAAATGCGTTGTTTTGACCCTGACCGAACCCGTTGCCGGAATTGGCCTGAGTGAGTCAGGATAGGCTTGGGGCGGATAACAAGGTTCTCAACCGTAGGAGGGTCCGTACAGCAGAACCGTCACTCCATGTTCGGTGTGCGCGGGGCTCGGAGCGACTTCACCGGAGGAGTGGGGGACCCACCGAGGCGTTGCCGAGAAGGAAAGCGGAAACTGACTGAGGCACCGCGGTTCGTCTCGAACCGTGGCTAAGGGAATTTCCGAAGGCTCCCGCTCGGCAAAACCCGGAAGGGTCACTCCGGGAGGTGCGGAAGCGGAGAGCCCCGCACACACCGCCATCTCAGCTTGTCACCGCGCCTTCAGAAGCCGACGAGACGTGCCGGGCGTATTTGGCCATGACGCCGGAGGTGTAGCGGGGAACTGGCGGCTTCACCTTCTTGAGCCGAGTCTTGAGTTCCTTCTGACTCAGCTCCACGTTCACTTTGCGGGCGGCGATGTCGAACACGATGCGGTCGCCGTTCTTGAGCGCCGCGATGGGCCCACCCTTCGCGGCCTCCGGCGCGACGTGGCCGGCCATCAGCCCGTGTGTGGCGCCGGAGAAGCGGCCATCGGTGAGCAACGCAACGGAGTCGCCGAGCCCCGCGCCCACGATCGCCGCGGTCACGCCGAGCATTTCCCGCATGCCGGGCCCGCCCGCCGGACCCTCATAACGGATCACGACGACGTCGCCAGACTTGATCTGTCCCGCTTGTACGGCGGCGAAGGCGTCCTCTTCCCGATCGAAGACTTTGGCCGGTCCGCGGAACGACAGCCTTGAGTGGCCGGCCACCTTCACGACACAGCCCTCCGGCGCCAGGTTCCCTGTGAGGATGACGAGGCCACCGGTGGGTTTGATCGGGTTCGAGAGCGGCCGCAGGACGTGTTGACCAGGCGTCTCGGTCGCCTGCTTGGCTTCCTCTCCGATGGTTCTGCCTGTGACCGTGGGCTGGTCCTTGTGGAGAAGTCCTGCCTCAACCAGCCGCTTGGCGACCAACGTCGTGCCTCCGGCCGCATGGAGGTCAGCCGCCATGAAGCGACCGCCCGGTTTGAGATCGGCCAGCAGCGGAACCTTCCGGCTAATCTTGTCGAAGTCGTCGATGGTGAGCCTCACGCCGGCTTCGCGCGCCACTGCGAGAAGGTGCAGGACAGCGTTGGTAGAGCCCCCGGTCGTCGCGACAGCCGCGATCGCGTTTTCCAACGATTTTCTCGTGAGGATCTGCTTCGGACGCAGGTCTTTCTGGAGTAACGCCATCACCATCTGGCCGCAGCGGAAGGCAATCTCGTCTTTCTTGGGATCCATCGCCGGCACGCCGTTGAACCCCAGCGGGGAGATGCCGAGAAACTCGAAGGCAATGGCCATCGTGTTGGCCGTAAACTGGCCCCCGCACGCGCCGGGACCCGGGCAGGCATGATTTTCCAGATCGTGCAGCTCCGCCTCCGTCATCTTGCCGGCTGCGTGCGCCCCGACCGCCTCAAACACGTCCTGAATACTCACGTCGTGGCCCTGGAACCGGCCGGGCATGATCGAGCCGCCGTAGAGCATGAGCGCGGGCAGGTTCAACCGAGCCAGCGCCATCACGGTGCCGGGGATGGTCTTGTCGCATCCCGAAAGGGCCACGACCGCGTCGAACAGGTGCCCGCGCGCGACCAATTCAATCGAGTCCGCGATGACCTCGCGGCTGATCAAGGAGGCCTTCATGCCCTCCGTGCCCATCGCGATGCCGTCGGAGACGGCGATGGTGTTGTACTCGATGGGCGTGCCCCCGCCGGCGCGAATGCCGGCTTTGACCTTCTCGGACAATCGTCGCAGGTGGTGATTGCAGGGCATCACCTCGATCCAGGTGTTGGCGACGCCCACTAGGGGGCGGGCCAGGTCGTCGTCGGTGAACCCCACCGCTTTGAGCATCGCGCGGGCCGGCGCCCGCCCCGGACCATCGGTCAGGTCATGGCTCTTGTGCTTCAACCCGGTCGCCATAGGGACTCCTCTTAATCCTAATCCGAAAATGTTTCCTCACTTCGATCTGCGGCCCACGGGTCCTGGCGCGGCTCCCACCCCGGCCGTCCTCGCTTCACCCATCCCCCCGTGGGGGCGTGTGGACATTCCGCACCACTGACCTTCTGTCTACGGGACATTGGTTAAAGGGCATCCGGGCGTTCTCCCCTTCCCGGGTACCCGTTGCTAGGCTCCGTGCAATGGGTGATGGCGGCCGGGGTCCCTGGTCGCCACGCCACCCGCTGGTCCTCGATCATGAAAGACCTCGTGGTATTTTCGGATTAGAGTCAATACTCCTCCTGGGGGCCGGCGTCATCATAATATTTTTCCCGATAGATGGGGCAGAGGCCCCTCCGGTTGATGATCGCAGACACATCTTTGATCATCCCGCTGTTCCCGCAGAGATACGCCGCCAGATTGTCCACGGAGGCGATCCGCTCGTCAACCAACCGGGTCACGCGCCCGGTCTGTCCCTTCCAGCTACCTTCCGGGCGGGACAGGGTCGTGAGAAAGTTGAAGTTCGCGTGGCGCCGGGCCAGCGTCTCGAGCTCATCCTGATAGTAGAGATCCCGCTCGCTGCGCAGCCCCCAGAAAAGCGTGACGGCTCGGGAGGGCCCGCGTTCCAGGCGGTCGAACAGCATGGAACGGATCGGGGCAATGCCGGTTCCGGTCGCCACGAAGAGGAGGTCTCGCGTCGCATCATCCCGCAGATAGAACCCCCCCGTCGGCCCCTTAAACTGCGCGTGGTCTCCCTCTTTGAGGCTGAAGAGGTACGTTGAGCCGGGGCCGCCGGGGATCAGGTTCAGCAGCAACGTGATGCCGTCACGCTGCTGCGGCGGAGACGCGATGGAATAGGGTCTTGTCACCGGTCTGTTGAAGGTTGGATGAACAACCTCAAACGAGACAAATTGCCCGGCCTTAAAGCTGATCTCAGCAGGGGCAAGCAGCCGGAACCCGATCTCCCGCACGTCGTGTGTGAGATCCCGAAGTCGCTCGGCCTTGGCTTGAAAGAGTTGAAGCGCCACGCCCGTGCTGCGGCCTTCCTATGGTGGAGTCTCCTATTTTTTCACCTTCCCCTTGCCCTTGTGCTGTTTTTCTTCCTTTGCCTCCATGTCTATCACCGCGCCCGAGTCGGCGTCCACGTGCACCTCGGTCACCTTCCCATCCTCGCCAACGATCTCCACCTCCCAGACCGCCTTCCCGTGCTTCTTTTCAAGCTCGGCCTCGATCACCTTCCCGGCTAACTTCTCGGTTGCGGTCTTGATGGCCTGCTCGACGGTCACCTTCGCAGTCTTGGACATCTCGACCGCTTCCTTGGTCTCATCCATCTCCTTCTTGCCTTTATCATCGCCCCAGGCCGGGGCGCTCAACGCGAGAGTTGATCCAGCCAAGACGGCTAAGACTCTTCCGACGATCTTCATGAGAAACCTCCTTTTGATCACTGGGTTCGCTCCCTTCTCTCCTCACCTTTTTCTGATTGCATCGTGGGCGGCCCACCTGGTCCGCCGCCTCTCATCCCGCCGCCGCCCATCTCACCCATGCGGTGCTCTCGCATCATCTTCTCGTGCTCGGCCTTCTCCTTCTCGCGTTGTTCCGGCGTGAGCAGGGCGGTGGCATCCCGCTTGGCTTTGATGGCCGCCATCCGGAGGCCGACCTCCAGCGTCGCGCCCTGCTTGACCTTCGCCTCGATCGCCGACAGGTCGGCCTTCTCGTCCTCGACCAGTGCCGCCAGTTCACGTTCCGCCACGAGGACCTCGGCCTCGGTCCGGATCCGTGTGCGGTCCAGATCGAGCTGGATCACCTTCAGCTTTGCGACCTGCTCGGCGGTCAGTCCGATTTCCTTCTGGTGTCTCACAAGATGGCGGAGGTAGTGGCCCGTGCTGTCGCGGTGCCCTCCCATGCCGGACCTAATCCCCCGCGGTCCGGTCTGGCCGTAGCCTTCGTCCGCCCAAGCGGGCTGCAGGCTGAATCCCAGGATGACCATCACCGCCAAGGTCTCCGCCAAAACGCTCGCCTTCATAGCATCCTCCCTTGTGTGTCACGCTGCCGTCAGGTTTCCGACGCCTTCGTCTGGCGGGTGTTGATCCCAAACAGCTTCCAGGCCGGACAGAATCCCATAGCCGCAGTCCCCAGCGCGATGACGCCGACCGCGTACGCCGCGATCGCCGTGCCTTGCGAGAGGTCAGCCATGTAGCCGACTGAAATCAGCAGGATGCCCAGTGCCCCCCGGATTGCGCGCTCGACCTGCCCAAGGTTGCGTGTCATCACTGCCCCTCCTCTTTTCGGAAGTAATTGAGTAAGCGAGTAATTAAGTAATTGAGGTACGGGTTTTCTGGGCCCCCGCCAATTACTCACTTACTAAATTACTTCCACTCGCGACCTTCAGCGCGTTGAAGCGGCCCGCAGCAACTCCGCGCGCGGGTCCGGGTGGGGAGCCTTGCCGAGTTGCTCGTAGAGGCGGCGCTCCTCGTCAGACAGGGAGGGCGGCATGACGATCTGGATCACGAAGAACAAATCACCGCGCCCGCCCGACGCGGTCGGCAGGCCCTTCCCCTTGAGACGAAGCTTGCTGCCCGCGCGGCTGGCGGGCGGCACTTTCACGCGCACCGGCTCGGTCAAGGTCGGGGCCAGCACCTCCGCGCCGAGTGCCGCCTCCCACGGCCAGACGGGGAGCAGCACGTGGATGTCGGCTCCCTCGCGCCGGAACACCGGGTCCGGCTCAATATGCACGCGCAGGTACAGGTCGCCGCGCCTGCCGCCGTTCGCGCCGGGCGCCCCCTTGCCTGCCACGCGGACGCGCGTCCCGTGCTGGACACCGGCCGGAATCTTGACATCGATTGTGCGCGTCTTGGGCAGGCCGTGACGCCCGGTCTCCGTCAATTCGATCCGTCGCGTGACGCCCGTCAAGACTTCGCGCAGGGTCAGCCTCACGTCGGTCTCCAGATCCTGTGCCGGCACGGCGGCGCTCCGGAACGCCGATCCGCTCGCCCCGCGCGTTCGTCCGCTGAACAGGTTCTCGAAGATGTCGCCGAAATCGAACCCCTCCTCGGCCGTGAATTCCGGGCCGCTCTCCCTCCGCCAGGCGGTCCCGCCCCCCATGTCCGCTCCGGCCTGCTGGCGGGCTTTCTCATAGGCCTCGGCTTCCTGCCAGCGAGGCCCGTACCGGTCATACTTCTTCCGCGTCTCCGGATCACCGAGGACTTCGTGGGCCTCGTTGAGTTCCTTGAATTTTGTCTCCATCTCCGTCTTGCGCGCGCCGGAGTGGAGATCAGGATGGTACTGGCGCGCCAGTTTGCGATAGGCCTTCTTGATCTCGTCCTGCGTGGCGGTTCGGGAGACGCCCAGGATGTTGTAGTAATCTCGCTGCGAGGTCGGCATCGTGGTCAGAAGCTCTCCTCTGTCCTTGCAGCTTACGGGGTCCGCGCGGTCTTTTCAAGCTGTAGCTGGCAGCGAGTAGAAAACAGCGAATGGCCAATAGCAAGTAGCTTATAGCTATGAACCTTTTGCTGTTCGCTACCAGCTGTTAGCTGTTTGCTCGTTGCCGCACTAGCGCGGCAACGAAGCTTTGGCGCGCGCCATCATCTTGCAGTAGGAGCAGATCTCGGCGGTGGTGGGCTGGCCACAAGTCGTGCAGGGGTGGAGAGTGGCTTGGTCCTTCTCGGCCATCGAAGCAGGCGCTGGCCGGGCCTTCGTCTGTCTTTCCAGGAATCCCCAGTAAAAGGCCTGCTTGGTGCCGGGCGATTCGCTTTCCAGTCGGTTTAAGACCTCTTTGTAGAGGAGCATCTTGGAGCCCTTTGCCATCGGACACTCTTCCACGATGTAATCGATCCGGTTCAGGACCGCATAGGCGGCGAGCTCGCGCTCGGCGAGCCGGTAGAGGGGCTTGACCTTCTTGGTAAATCCCTCGAGTGAGGCCGGCAGGGTGGGGGCCTGCTTGTCCAGGTACTCTTCCTGCCAATGTAGGACGTTGCCCAGCAGTCGGGCGGCCTCGTCGTCCAGGTTGTGACCGGTGGCCATGACATCGTAGCCTTGCTCAACCGCCGTGCGGTTGAACTGATACCGTTTGATGGTGCCGCAGGTCGAGCAGGTGGGCCGATGGATCAAGTCGGCCAGCTCGCGGATGCCCGCGCCTTCTTCCTCTTGGACGGTGTGGATCAAGAGCGTGGCCCCGCAGGCCGTTCCTGTCGTGTTGGCAAACTGCTCGACTTTCTCGCGGGATTTGGCCGAGTAGCCCGCAATGCCGAGGTCCACGTAAAGCGCGTCGGCGCGATAGCCCAGCTTGAGCAGGATATCCCACAGCGCCAGGCTGTCCTTGCCCCCGGAGACTGCGACCAGGATGCGGTCCTGCGGGGCGAACATGCGCTCGGACTTGATCGCGCGCGCGACCTGGTCATGCACAAACTCGTTGAAGCAGGGCTTGCAGAACGCCGCGTTGTGGCGCGGGAGCCCGATCACTGCCTTCGTCTTGCACTTCTTACAACGCATCTTTTTGCAGTAGTAATTTAGTAAGTAAGTAATTGGTAATTACCGGGGCGTCGAGTTACATAATTACTCACTTACTCAATTACTTCCTCCTGAGATGACTGGCCGGACTTCCACCGTATCGTCATCCTTTAACATCTCATCTTCAGTCGCCAGATCATCCCCGCGAATCACCAGGTGGGCTTCCGGGACCAGGTTCAGGTCGCGCAGCAAGTCCTTGACGCGCTTCGGACCCTTGACCTCCACCTGTCGCTCGGGATGACTCAGTTGGACCTTCATGCGGTGATGATAAGCTTCCCTCCAGGCGATAGGCAATAGGCGAAGGACTCTAGGAGAGCGGTCAGGCTGGGCGGCCCCCTAGCGCCTCACCCGTTACGCCTCACCGGGTTTCGATGTCTGCCTCACGCAAAAACTTCGCCGAATCTTCCGGCGTGACGGGGTTGATGTAAAAGCCGGTTCCCCATTCGAAGCCCGCTACCTGGGTCAGTTTGGGAATGATCTCGATATGCCAGTGATAAAAGGGGTCGGTTTTTTCGTGGAGCGGCGAGGTGTGCAGGATGAAATTGTAAGCCGGCCGCGACAGGACACGGTCCATCCTCCGCAGGGCTTCCGAAAGATTGGGGGCCAGCAACTCGAACTGGCTCTTCTGGCTCTCCTCAAAATACGCGGCATGCCGCTTCGGCAGGATCCACATCTCGAACGGAAAGCGCGCGGCGAACGGGGCCACGCACAGGAACTCCTGGTTTTCAGCCACGATGCGCTCCGAATCCTCCTGCTCCTGCCGGATGATGTCGCAATAGATGCATCGCTCTTTCTGCTGGAAGTGCGTGCGGCAGCCTTCGATCTCGTTCATGACGATGGTGGGGATGACGGGCAAGGCGATCAGTTGCGAATGGGTGTGCTCCAGCGTCGCCCCGGCGGGCGCCCCGTGGTTTTTGAAGACGAGGATATACCGGAAGCGCAGG
>Ga0134076_10000091_pt1 | contig 16929 bp, 18 predicted proteins | sample 15_taG_12_FD_109979 | JGI IMG/M metagenome (GOLD analysis project Ga0134076, IMG submission 109979) | Grasslands soil microbial communities from the Angelo Coastal Reserve, California, USA - 15_D_Wat_40cm_5_0_1 metaG | ecosystem: Environmental > Terrestrial > Soil > Grasslands ... | reverse complement strand
GTGCATGCCGGTGCCGGAGTCGCCGATCGACGGCCACACGTACGTCGGCGGATTGTCCGCGAAGCCGGTGACGCTCATCGCGCCGCCCATCGCCTGCGCGATCGGCTCGTAGCTCTTGTAGTCCGCGTACGGCCCGTAGGAGCCGAACCCCTTGATGCTCGCGTACACCAGACGCGGGTTGAGCTGCTTGACCGCCGCGTAGCCGAAGCCGAGGCGCTCGAGCACGCCAGGGCCGAAGTTCTCGAGGAGCACGTCGCCGGTCTTCAGCAGCGTGGCGAAGACCTCCTTGGCGCCCGCGTTCTTGAGGTTGAGCGTGAGGCTCCGCTTGTTGGCGTTGAAGGACAGATAGAAGAGGCTGTCGGCGTCGGGCCGATCCCTCAGCATCGTCCGGGCCGGGTCGCCCTTGCCCGGCTCCTCGACCTTGATCACGTCGGCGCCGAGCCAGGCCAGCATCTGGCCGCACGACGGCCCCGCCTGGTTGTTCGTGATGTCGACGACTCGAATGCCGGCCAGCGCTCCGCTCATCGTTCGATCCTCGGTGTGCTCACAGGGCAAAGATCTCGGGTGACTTCTTGCGCCCCTCGCTGTCACCGCCGACCGCAAACCGCGTCTGATCGTCGATGACCGCGCGCCGGAATGGCTCGAGCGCCGTGTAGCCCTTCGCGAGCTGGAAGAAGCCGCTCGGGGTGACGCTCTCGAAGTAGATCTTGCCGGTGCGCCCGTCGGCGAGATCCTGGACCGGCGGGTCCGCTGCCGTCGCCGTCCCGGCGAGGAGGACGATCAGCAGGCTGAGCCGTACCGCGAGCGACCTCACGCCACGTCGGGGGGCGCGACCACGACGTCTTCGTACCGGTGCCGTTTGGTGATCAACCCCGAGTGCTGGAAGACATCCAGCGCCGCCTCGAAGGCCGCACGACTGATCTCGACGTGGGGCGTCCAGCAGCCGAGCTTCTGGTAGTAGGCGATGGTCGAGGCGAGGACCGCGCGGTCGATCTCCGGGAAGAACGCCGATTCGGTCTCCGCGACCTTGGCGGCCGGCGTCGCGATGAGCCAGGCGCGCGCCTTCCGGTAGGCGTGCATGAAGCGCTTGGCCATGTCGCTGCCGAGCCACTCGCGCGTGGCCGCGAGGCTCGAGAACGCGCACGGGCCGATCGCCTCGCCCACCGACGCGACGACGTGGCCGGCGCCGTCCTGCTCGAGCTGCTGCGGGGCCGGCCCCTGCTGATGGACGTAGTCGCCCTGGCCACGGCGAAACGCGACGTCCATCTGGGCGCTCGGCACGTCGACGGCGGCGATCGCCTTGTAGTCGAGCCCGCGCCGATGGCAGGCATACTTGAACATCGCGAGCGGCTGCCCGCCGTGGTCCACCAGGACCTTCTTGTCCTTGAGCTTGTCCCAGGTGAAGTCCGGATCGGGAGCGCGGCCGGTCAAGAAGAAGCCGTCCTTCTCGTTGATCTGCGCGAAGTGAACCACCGGCGGCACCTGCCCCTTTTCGAGCGGACCGAAGCCCTGCGACGGCGCCGACTGGCAGACGTGCACCGTGCCCGCCACGACCCCGTCGATGGCCGACTTGCCGACCGGGGCGATCGAGTGCTTCGGCTGCAGGCCTTCTTCCTTGAGGAATCCGCCGGCGATCGTCGCGATCAGCGGCGAGTAGAACGCCGAAAACCGCGTGAACTGGATGTTGATCGCTTCGCTCACAGGTCCCTCCTGCGGGGGCTCCGGCTCAGACACAATCGCGCTCCCCGGCAGCGGAGTCAAGCGTCGGGCTTGACCCGCGCTTGCGGCGGCCCGTAGAATTCCGCTACTCGATCCGTGAAGCCCGAAGAGCTGCCGCTGATCGGCGTGACCATCCTGGATCTGACCCGCGTCCTGGCCGGACCCTACTGCACGCGTCTTCTGTGCGACCTCGGCGCGCGCGTCATCAAGATCGAGCGCCGGGCCGAGGGCGACGAGATGCGGCGGAACTACCTGCAGCTGGAGCCCGGTCGAGGGGACCAGAGCAGCTATTTCACCCGCGTGAACGCCGGCAAGGAGAGCGTCGGCGTCGACCTGTCGCGACCCGAAGGCCGGGCCATCGTCCAGGATCTGGCGAAGGTGTCCGACGTGGTCGTCGAGAACTTCATGCCCGGCGTCGTGGCGCGGCTCGGCTGCGATGACGCGACGCTTCGCGCACTGAAGCCGGACATCATCTACTGCTCGATCTCGGGCTTCGGTCAAACCGGCCCCTGGCGCGAGCGGCCGGCGTTCGCCCACATCGTCAACGCGGTCTCCGGCCTCATGCACCTCGAGCAGGGCGACGAGCCCGCGCCCCGCGCGTCGAATCTGCAGGCCGCCGACGTGCTGGCCGGCACGCACGCCGCCGTCGCGATCCTGGGCGCGCTCACCCGCAAGGCGCGGACCGGTCAGGGCGCGCACCTCGACGTGTCGATGCTCGAGGCGCTCGTCGCGGCCGACAGCGTGACCTACGCCGCGGTGCTGAACGGCGGCGAGGAGTACGGCAACTCGCGACCCGGCATGATCGTGGCCCCGATCGGCGACCGCTACCTGGCCATGCAGTTCACCGGATCGGGCGAGCTCTGGCCGCGTCTGCTTGCCGCAATGGGCCGCCCCGAGCTCGGCCGCGATCCGCGCTTCGACACGAGCGAGAAGCGGCGCGCGAACTGGCGAGAGCTCCGGCCCATCGTCGAGTCGTGGCTGGCCGCGTTCGCCTCGGTCGAGGACGCGCGCAAGGCGCTGTCCGACGCGCGCATCCCGTGCGCCCCCGTGCTGAGGCCGGCCGAAGTGATCGCGGAGCCCCACATGGCCGCACGGCAGTTCTTTCCCGACGTGCCGCATCCGGGCCGCGGCACGGTGCGCGTGACCGCCAGCCCGTACCACATCGACGGCCTGCCGGTGCACCCCCGCGGGCCGGCCGCGTATCGCGTCGGCGAGCACACTCGCGTCGTGCTCGGCGATCTCCTCGGCTACCCGGCCGCGCGCATCGCCGAGCTCGCGCGGAGCGGAGTCATCGACGCCCCCTAGGCTGGAGGCGCGCGCTCACGTGAAGGAGAGACGCGATGATCCGCAGGCTCCCCTCCGGAGGATACCGGCTCTATTCGCGCAAGCGCGACCCGAGGACGGGCAAGCGCCGCAACCTGGGTACGTTCCGGACGCGCCGCGAGGCGGAGGCCCACGAGCACGCGGTCCAGTTCTTCAAATCGCGCGGCTAGACGCTCTCGCTCGGCTGCCATGAGACGTCGTGCCCTCACCGCCGCGAGCGCGCTGGCGCTGTGCGCCGCCGTGGCCGGCTGCGCGCCCGCGCTCACCGGCCCCTCCATCACGACCACGACGCCCAACGGAACCTCCGAGCAGATCCCGGTCGAGCTGTCGAAGCCAGAGGGGCCGGGCCCGTTTCCCGCCGTGGTGATCATGCACGACTGCAGCGGGCTGGGCCCGCGCTCGAGCGGCGCCCCAGGGCGCTGGGTCAAGGAGCTGGTCGGGCGCGGCTACGTCGTGATCATGCCCGACAGCTTCACGACGCGCGGCTTTCCCGACGGCGTGTGTACTGACGGCTCACGCAGCCGGGACGACGTCAGCCCCGCGCGCCGCGGGCGCGACGCCTACGCGGCGCTCGCCTATCTACGCGCCCTGCCGTACGTCGATGGGGCGCACGTCGGGCTCATGGGCGGCTCGCACGGAGGGTCGACGACGCTCACGTCGATGATCGTCCCGGAGGGCGACGCCGATCTCCTCGCGAAGGAACGGCGCGCGGGCTTCGCCGCCGCGGTCGCGCTCTATCCGGGATGTGTGGCGTCGCGCCGGACCTGGAGCAACCCGGGCGTCTATCGCCCCGTCGCGCCCCTGCTCATCCTCATCGGCGAGAAGGACGACTGGACGCCCGCGGAGCCGTGCCGCCGGCTCGCCGAGGCCGCCCAGCAGGCCGGCGATCCCGTGACGATCAAGATCTATCCGGGCGCGCACCACTCGTTCGACAGCCGCTACCCCGTGCGATACGTCGCGACGCGGATCAACCCCAACGCACCCAGCGGACGCGGGGCGACGACGGGCGGCGACCCCGCCGCCTGGGCCGACAGCATCCGCGAGGTCGCCGTCTTCTTCGCTCGCTATCTCCGGTAGCGCGTCACCGTCGGCGCGTCATCGCGCCATCCGGCGCAGGATCGGCGGCCCGCTCCCGGCGCTCGGTTCGTCGCCGATCGTCACCGCCTCGCGCAGCCTCTTCGCCGCCGTCTCCGCATCGGCGGCCGAGCGCGCGTGGACGATCGCGATCGGCCGTTCGCGGCCGACCGCGTCTCCGACGCCGCGCACGTCGGCGAGCCCCACCCCGTAATCGATCGCGTTCTCGACGCGCCGGCGTCCACCCCCGAGCTCGACCACGAGCCGCCCGAGCGCTCGCGCGTCGACGCGCGAGACGAATCCGGCGGCGTCCGGCGCCACGGCCAGCTCGATCGGCGCCCGTGCGAGGTGCCGATCCGGGCACTCGAGGAGATCTCGCGGGCCGCCGAGCGCCGCGACCATGCGCGCGAAGCGCTCCGCCGCGGCGCCGGACCCGAGGGCCGTCTGCACGGCGGCCTCGGCCGCGGCGTTGTCGCGCGCCAGCCCGCCGAGGACCAGGAGCTCGCTCGCCAGCGCCGTCGTCACCGTGTGGAGGCGCTCGTCGCCCTGCCGCCCGGTCAGCACCGCGATCGCCTCCCGGACCTCGAGGGCGTTGCCGACGTGGCGCCCGAGCGCCTGACTCATGTCGGTCAGCAGCGCCGAGGCGCGGAGGCCGGCGCCCTCGGCGACGTCGAGGAGGCTCTCGCTCAGGTCGATCGCCGCCTCGAGCGAGGTCGCGAACGCGCCCGAGCCGACCTTCACGTCCATGACCAGCGCGTCGAGGCCGGCCGCGAGCTTCTTCGAGAGAATCGACGCGGTGATCAGCGGGACCGAGTCGACGGTAGCCGTCACGTCGCGGATCGCGTAGAGCCGCCGGTCGGCGGGCGCGAGGTCCGCGGTCTGACCCACGATGGCGCAGCCGGCCTCGCGCACCGCCGCGCGGAAGCGCGCGAGGTCGGGTGCGGTGTCGTAGCCGGGAATGCTGCCGAGCTTGTCGAGCGTGCCGCCGGTGTGACCGAGGCCGCGGCCGGAGATCATCGGGACCAGGCCGCCGCATGCCGCCACGACCGGGGCGAGGATCAGGCTGACCTTGTCGCCGACGCCGCCGGTGGAATGCTTGTCGAGGACGGGACCACCCGCGCCCGGCCAGGCGAGGACCGACCCGGAGCGCGTCATCGCGCGGGTCAGCGACGCGCACTCGGCGCGCGTCATGCCGCGGAAGTAGACCGCCATCGCGAACGCCGCGATCTGCGCATCGCCGACCGTACCGTCGACGATGCCGTCGACCAGATCCGCGATCGCCTGATCGCCGAGGAATCCGCCGTCCCGCTTCTTTCGGATCAGCTCGGCCGCGCTGCCGCGAGCCGTCACACGCCCTCGAACACGTCGGACCATTCTTCCAGCATCTCCGGATAGCCGTGCCGGACGGTGAGGCCCACGTGGTCGAAGCCGACTCGGCCGAGCTCGCGGATGCGCTCGCGCAGCTCGGGCTTGCGCGCGGTGAAGGTGGTCGCGCGGATCAGCTCGGCCGTGCAGATCGCCTGCTCCTCGGGACGCAGGAACATCAGGTGTCCGCGATGGTTGCTCAGGTATCGCGCGTCTTCGGGCTCGTAGCCGAGGTAGATCTTCCGGTACTGCTCGAGCAGCGGTACCAGGCTCGGCGGCAGCGGACGCCCGAGATCGCCGAACTGGTCGCGCTCGACCAGGTTGTGGAGCGCGATCGTCGCGGTCGGCCCGGCGTGCGCCTTGGCGCGGGGGCTGTCGGCGGGCTCGCCGTCGGCGAGGACGCAGCCGGCGATCGCGGCCGTCGCGGTGAGCCGCGCCGGCTCGCGGCCGGCGTCGCGCCACGCGGTCTGCATGTCGGCGATCGCCGCGGCGGCGTGGTTCGCGTTGGACGTCGCGTGGATGAATCCCGCTCCGAGCTTGGCGGTGAGCCGTCGCGCGCGCGGCCCCATCGCCGAGACGTGGACGGGAATCGGATCCTTGATGTTGATGACGCCGAGCTCGGGATTCAGGAACCGGATCTTCCGGCGCTTGTCCTCGAAGGTCCACTCGAGCGTCTGCCCGGCGAGCAGGCCGGACACGACCCGCACGTACTCTTCCATGTCCGCGAGCTTCACCGGGCGCAGGCCCAGGGTGCGGCGGGCGGTGAAGCCGGTCGAGACGCCGAAATCGATCCGGCCGGGGGCCAGCGCATTGAGGGTCGCCAGACCGCTCGCGGCCACGGGCGCGATGCGATTGGACGGGATCAGCACGCCGGTGCCGAGGCGGATCTTCGTCGTCTGAACGGCCGCGGCCGCCATCGAGGCGAACAGCTCGGCGTTGAGGAGCTGCGTGTCGTAGAACCACGCGCGGCGGAAGCCCAGCGCCTCGGCGCGCTTGACGACCTTCCACGAGTCGGCGGCGGGGGCCAGGAAGATGTCGAAGTCCATCACGCCTCTCCTCTCACGACGGACGGTTGAGCGTCTTCGGCCCGAACGCCATCGGCAGGAGCTCGCCCAAGGTCGCGGTGAGCCGGACGCCTTCGGGCCCGCACAGGTGCACCCGTATCGTCGCGGTCGCGAACTCGGCGAGCTGCTGGCGACAGCGGCCGCACGGCGGGCACGGCTCGGCGCCTTCGGTCACGATGACGACCTCGACGATCTGACGCTCGCCGGCGGCGACCATGGCGCCGATCGCGGTCGCCTCCGCGCACTGGGTCACCGGGTACGACGCGTTCTCGACGTTGCAGCCCGCGTAGAGCTGCCCGCTGGCGGAGCGGACGCACGCGCCGACCCGGAAGCGCGAGTACGGAGCGTGGGCGTTGGCGAGCGCCTGCCGCGCGAGGTCCAGCATGGGTTCGAGAGGCTCGCGACTCATCGTTCCTTCAGGTATGGCACACCGATGGCCCGGGGCGCCACGGCGCGTCCGACGAAGCCGGCCAGCAGCAGCACCGTCAGGACGTAGGGAATGGCCTGGATGAGCTGCACCGGCACGACGCCGACCAGCGGCAGCGGCGTGCCCTGCAGCCGCGCCTGCACGACGTCGGCGAAGGCGAAGAGCAGACACGCGCCGAGCGTCGGCACCGGACGCCACTGGCCAAAGATCAGCGCCGCCAGCGCGAGGTAGCCCTTGCCCGCGGACATATCGCGGATGAACGACGCGTTGTGCGCGATCGACAGATACGCGCCGGAGAGACCGCACAGCACGCCGCTCACGGCGAGGGCCCCGTAGCGAACGGCCGACACCGAGATGCCCGCGGTGTCGACGGCGCCGGGGCTCTCGCCGACGGCGCGCAGGCGCAGTCCAAAGCGCGTCCGGTAGACGATCCAGGCCACGGCGGGTACGGCCACGGCGGCAATGTACACGAGGAGGTTGTGCCCGCTCAGGACTTCCCGATAGACGAGGCCGAGGCCCGGAACCGCGCCGAGCGCCGAGACACCCGGAAGCTCGATCGGCGCGAAGCGGGCGCCGGGGCCGAGCAGCGGCGTCTGACCGCCCTCGTGAAACCACGCGTAGCCGAGCACGACGGTCAGGCCCGAGATGGTGATGTTCAGCGCCATCCCGGACACGACCTGATTGCCGTGGTGCGTGATGCAGGCGAATCCGTGCACGAGCCCCACGAGGACCGCGGCGGCGATGCCGGCGGCGAGGCCGGCCCACGCCGAGCCGGTGACCGCCGCGGTGGCGGCGGCGGCGAACGCCGAGGCCAGCATCTTGCCCTCGAGGCCGATGTCGACGATGCCCGAGCGCTCGGCGAAGAGCCCGCCGAGCGCCGCCAGGACCAGCGGCGCCGCGCCGCGCGCCGTGGCCGCGGCGAGCAATGCCAAGAGCAGGATGCTCTCGCTCATGCGGCCGTCCCCCGTCAGCTCCCGGCGCTCGCGCGCGCCGGCTGGCGGAAGAGCGCGTCGAGGGGCGCTCGCAGCGCGTGCTCGAGCGCGCCGCAGACCAGGATGATCAGCCCCTGGATCACCACGACCATGTCGCGCGTGAGCTTCGGCATGTCGAACGAGAGCTCCGAGCCGCCCTGGTAGAGAGCGCCGAACAGCACCGCGGCGATCACGATGCCGACCGGATGGTTGCGCCCCATCAGCGCCACCGCAATGCCGACGTAGCCGGCGCCGCCGGGAAAGTTCAGCAGCAGACGGTGCTGCACCCCCATGACCTCGTTCAGGCTCATCAGCCCGGCCAGCGCGCCGGAGACCGTCATGGCCACGATCACCGTGCGCGCGGGCTGGATGCCGCCGTAGATCGCGGCCGTCTCATTGTGGCCGAGGGCGCGCAGCTCGTAGCCCCAGCGCGTGTGCCAGAGATAGAGCCAGACGAGCCCGCCGGCCGCCAGCGCCAGGATCAGCGAGAGATTGACCGGCGAGCGGCCGATCTCCCAGCCGATCGCTCTGGCCAGATCGTGGAGCTGCGGCATCCACGTGCTCGGCGCGAACTCGCGCGTCTCCGGCGATTGCTGGCCCGGCTTGATCAGGACGTTGACGAGCAGGTGCGTCATCACCGCGGAGGCGATGAAGTTGAACATGATCGTCGTGATCACGACGTGGCTACCGCGCTTGGCCTGTAGCCACGCGGGCACGAACGCCCAGGCGGCGCCGCCGGCTGCGGCCGCGACGACGGCAGCGGCGATGACCAGCCCGGTCGGCCAGCCGCCGGCGCCGAGGCAGAGGAGCGCCACCGGGAGGCCGCCGATGTAGGCCTGGCCTTCCGCGCCGATGTTGAAGAGCCCCCCGTGGAAGGCGACGGCCACGGCCAGGCCGGTGAAGATGAAGTTGGTCGCGTAGTAGAGCGTGTAGCCGATCGCCTCGCCGTTGCCGAACGCGCCGCTCGTCAAGAGCCGGAGCGCGCGCGTGGGGCTCTCGCCGATCAGCAGCACGACGACCGCCGACAGGAGCAGCGCGAGCGCGAGGTTGATCGCCGGCAACAGCGCCGGAACGACCCAACCGTGCCGCGCGCGACCCCACACCGCTCCCGGCATCCCGGGATTATCGCGCACGCTCCGCGGCGATGTCGACGCCGCCTGTCCGTCGCTGTTGCTTTTTGGTTCCCTCTCGGGGGCTGAGCCCGAAGCGCAGCCGCGAGGGCGTGGGCGGCCGCCCCCCGCCCCACGCGTCGCGGCTAGTCTTCGAACTCGCGGATTCGGCGAAGGTCGGGGAAACGGACCATCCAGAGGACGGCGATCGCGATCGTGCCGAGCCCGCCGAGGAGGACGGCCGGCACGGCGCCGACGAGGGCGGCGACGAGGCCGGCCTCGAACGCGCCCAGCTGGTTCGAGGTGCCGGTGAAGAGCGAGTGCACGGCGCTCACGCGGCCCAGCATCTCGCCGGGGGTCCGGATCTGCACGAGCGAGGCGCGGATCACGACGCTCACGACGTCGGCCGCGCCCAGGACCGCGAGCGCGGCGAACGAGACGGCGAAGCTGGACGAGAGGCTGAACGCCACGGTCGCCACGCCAAAGACGATGACGGCGCGAAACATGGTTCGCCCGATGCGCCACCGCAGGGGACGGTACGCCAGGAATATCGACGTCGCGAGCGCGCCGACCGCCGGCGCCGAGCGCAGGAACCCGAGCCCGGCCGGGCCCGTGCCCAGAATGTCGCGCGCGTAGATCGGGAGCAGGGCCGTGGCGCCCCCGCCGAGGAGCACCGCGAACATGTCGAGCGACATCGTGCCGAGCAGCACGCGCTGGTTACTGATGAAGACGAGCCCCGAGAGGACGCTCTCGAGCACGACCGGCTCCGACATCCGCGACGCGCGCCGTGCCCGGATGATCGCCGCGCTGGTCGCCGCGCCCAGGAACAGCGCGGCGGCGGTGGCGTAGGTCGTCCCCGGGCCGATCACGTAGAGAAAGCCACCGAGCGCCGGCCCGACGATGCGCGCTGTCTGGGTCGCCGACATCAGCCAGGCCATCGCGCGCGAGATGAGCGGCCGCGGCACGACGTCCGACACCAGCGCCGTGGAGGTCGGGCCCTCGAACGCGCGCGCTCCGCCGACCAACGCCACGGTGGCGAAGATGCCCGCGCTCGCGAGCCGGCCGGAGACGGTGCCGGCCGCGAGCGCCGCGGCCGCCGCCGCCTGGGCGAACTGGCAGATCGAGGCGATCAAGCGGCGGTCGTAGCGGTCAGCGACCTGGCCGACGATCAACGTGAGCAGCACGATCGGCGCGAACTGCGCGAGGCCGACCAGTCCGAGGTCCAGCGCGCTGCCGGTCAGCTCGTAGAGCTGCCAGCCGACCGCGACCCCCAGCATGTTGAACGCGACGTTGGAGAACACCCGCGAGCACCAGAGCAGCGCGAACGCGGGATGGGCGAACAGCACCGCGGAATCGTAGCAGACGGCCGGCCGAGGCGCGCCTCCGAACAGTCGCGCGTGACGAAGGTCGTCGCGTGGTACTGTCTGGCCCACGGAGGGCGCGATGAGACAGGGGTTTCGGGTGATCGATTCGGACACGCACGTGAATCCGTCGCTCGACGTGCTGCTGCGCTACGCGGACAAGGCGCTCCAGCAGCGGATGGACGATCTCCAGCCCTACCGGCGAACGGTCAAGACGGCGGCCGGCCATGGCGACGCCGAGGACGTCGGCAGCACCACGATTCTCTCGGTGAGACCGGTTCGCCTGCAGCGGGTGGCCGGCGAGAAGGCGGCGCCGGCCGCGGCATCCGAAGGCGACCGCGGGTTTCTGTCGGGACGCACGCAGATGGTCACGCGGCAGCCGATCACTCCGCGCGTCGCCGAAGACAACGGGCGCGGCCGCCTGCGCGACATGGATCTCGAGGGCCGGGACATCGACTTCATCATCCCCGGGCCGTGGGCGTACGGCGCGCCGGCGCTGGCGCCGCACCTGGCGCACGGCCTGTATCGCGCGTACCACCGCTACATGGCCGACTACTGCTCGGCGGACTCACGCCGGCTCAAGAGCATGATCCTGGCGCTCGCGAGCGATCCGGCCTGGAGCGCGCAGACGATCAAGGAGCACGCGCGGGAAGACTGGGTCGCCGCGGTGTGGCCGCTCTTGCCCGAGGGCATGCCGATCGACGATCCGGATCTCGAGCCCATCTGGGCCGCCGCGGACGAGGCCGACCTGCCGATCATGTTCCACGCGTTCACGATCGAGACGCCGTACTTCCCGGGCTATCGCGACATCTGGGACAACCCCGCGATGGGGCGCTGCGCCGGCCAGACGTGGGGCGGCCAGCGGTTCTTGTCGTTCATGCTGATGGGCGGGATGCTCGATCGCTTCCCGCGCCTGCGGATCGGCGCGCTCGAGAGCGGACACGGCTGGCTGCCGCACTGGCTGGTGCGGCTGACGCGCCAGATCGACTACGTGCGCGGCTCGGTCTCGCCCGCGCTGAAGCACACGCCGCTCGAGTACGCGCAGATGGGGCGCGTCTTCGTGAGCATCGACCTGTCGGAGGGGGTGGCGCTGACGAAGGCCGCGATCGACCTGCTCGGCGATCACGTGCTGATGTTCGCGTCGGACTACCCGCACCCGGAGACGATCTTCCCCGACCACGCCGACTCGGTGATCGCGTGGCGGACCGAGCTCGGCGAGACCGCGACGCGCAAGCTGATGTGGGAGAACGCGAGCCGCTTCCTGCGGCTGACGTCGACGCCGTGGTCGTCTACTTAGCCGTGTTCTTCTGGAAGTCCTCGCTCGAGATCTGCAGCACTTCCGAGGCCGGCAGCGCGACTTCGGCGCCGGTCTTGGCGTCCCTGAGCATGACGGCGCTCCCGCTTCGCTTGACGTCGTCGGTGTAGTACATCCGGCCCGACCCCGGATCGGTGACCCGATAGTAGGTGGTGCAGCCAGGCCTCCCGTGCGCAGGGCGATGGGACGTTGGTCCTACCGGGCGCCGGGCGCCGACGACGTCCAGGGAATCGTCCGCTTCGTCAGCTCGGCCTCGTCGAGCTCGAGCCCGAGCCCGGGCGCGTCGGAGAGGACGAACTTCCCCTTCACGAGCCGCACCGGCGTGCGGAACACGACATCCTGCACCTGGTACGGCCCGTTGTACTCCGCCGGGTGGTGCGAATGCGTGAGCGACGCCACGAAGTGCAGGTTCGCGGTGTGGCCGATCGACGGCTGCGTCTGGTGCGGCACGAAGTCGACGCCGTAGGCCCGGGCCAGCGCGGCCATGTCGCCGAGGCCGGTGAAGCCGCCCGTCTTCACGATGTCCGGCTGCACGATGTCCACGCCCGCCTCGATCAACCGCTTGATGCCCTGCAGCGTGTATTCCTGCTCGCCGGCCGAGACGGCGATGTCGAGGGCCGCGGCCACCTTGGCGAAGCTCTCCACGTGATAGTGCTGCACGGGTTCCTCGATGATCTCGAGCGAGGCGCTGCCGTGCACCATGGGGCTCGCCTCGCCGAGGCCGTACGCGCCGTCGCCGGTCCAGATGCGGACCCACGCGCTCCGGTTCCGGCCGGCGCCCCACTCGACGTGAAACGGCTCGACGCGTGCGATCTTCACGGGCTCCTCCGATCGTAGGCGGGCTCGGCCGCCGGGGCCCCGGCCCCGCGACTCTGCAGCGCGCACTGCCGGGAGGATAGCCCCGAGCCGCGGGATCTCGCTAGCCGGCCTTTCGGAAGGTCAGATTGATCCGATGACGGCCGGTGAGCGGGTGCTCGCCGTCGGGCAGCGGCGCCACGCCGTGGAAGGCGAGGCGCGTCGGGCCGCCCCACACGACGACGTCGCCGCTCTCGAGCCGGATGCGGCGCGGCCGATCCTGGCGCCGCGCGCCGCCAAAGAGAAAGACGGCCCGCAGCCCCAGCGAGACCGAGACGATGGGCGCCGAGAAGTCCCGCTCGTTGCGGTCCTGGTGCAGCGAGAGCCGCGCGCGCGGCTCGTAGCGGTTGATCAGGCACGCGTCGGGCTCGAACTCGGCAAACCCGGCGGCGGCCGCGGCGCGCGTGGCGACGTCGCGGAAGACGGCGGGCAGCGCAGGCCAGGGCCGACGGGTCGTCGGATCGGTCGTCGTGTAGCGATAGCCGCTGCGGTCGGTCACCCAGCCGAGGCGGCCGCAGTTGGTCATCGCGATCGACATCGTGTAGCCGCCCGGCGTGACCATGTGGCGGAAGGGCGCCGCCGCGACGACGCGCTCGATCGCCTCGACGAGCGCCGGCGCCGCCGCCTCGGCGAACCGCCTGAGGATCGTCGCGCCCTCGGCGAGCGGCTCCGCTCCCGCGCCCGCCGGCGGCGCGCTGCCGAACAGATCGCCGGTGGCCCCGCCGCGCCGGCCCTTCATCGAGCGTCGTGCTTCATCGGGCGTCGTGGAAGATGATGCCGAGCGTGTGACGGTGGCCCGAGCGGAGCCGGCTCACGCCGTGGCGCATGGTGACGCGATAGCTCCCGCGCGAGCCCCGCACGGGCCGATGGCGAACCGGGAAGATGACGCAATCGCCCCGATCGAGCGGGACCACCTCGACGCGCGACTGCATGCGCGGGCGCTGCTCGGCCAGCACGAACTCGCCGCCCGTGAAGTCGCGTCCCGGCTCGCCGAGGAGCACCGTGGCCTGGATCGGAAACAGGTGCTCGCCGTACACGTCCTGGTGCAGGCAGTTGTAGTCGCCCTCGGCGTAGCGCAGGACGAGCGGCGTCGGCTTGGTCTGGCCGGCGCGATGGCAGCGGTCGAGGAACTCGGCGAGCGTGCCCGGGTAGCGCACCGCGATGCCCATCGCCGCGTTCCAGTGGTTCGCGAGGGCCGCGAGCGGCGGGTACATGGCCGCGCGAAGCTCGCCGACCACCGGGGGCAGCGGGTAGGCGAAGTACTTGTACTCGCCGCGCCCGAAGCCGTGCTGCGCCATCACGATGCGCGAGCGGAACGCTCCGTCCACGTCGTAGCTCACGGCCAGCGCGGCGCACGCCTCCGGCGATAGCAGGCCGTTGACGACGGCGCAGCCGTGGGCATCGAGCGCGGCGGCGATGCCGCGCCAGTCGAGCGCTGCGATGCGCTCGGCCGTGGCTGTCGGGGTATCGGTCTTGCTCACGTCGTCACCAGCGCTATGATCCCACCTCTCGATAGTTATACGCGCCGCCGGCGCAAAAGGGTGGCGGGCCGCATGAGACGGCGTTGACGATCCTCGGCGGGATCGCCATAGTGCAGGGCTGAAAGGGAGAGGGGGCCATGGCCAAGAGACGAGTCGTGATCACGGGCGCGGCCGGGTATGTCGGCCAGCGGATGTTCAAGGAGCTCACCGAGCGCTGGGACGTGGTGCCGATCGACGTCAGCCCCACGACCCGGAGCGGCGAGAAGGTGGCGGGGCTGGTGGTCGCCGACCTGACCAATCCCGACCGGAACCAGTATCGCCAGCACTTCCGCGGCGCCGACGCCGTCATTCACCTGGGCTACGTGCGCGCGCCGGGCATGGACGCGACGACGTGGCAGGAGAACAACGACGCGAAGTTCTGGGCCGAGCACCAGAACGTCGCCCTCGCCTACAACGTCTATCGCGTCGCTCTCGAGGAGGGTGTGCGCCGCGTGGTGGTGGCCAGCTCCAACCACGCCGCCGACTACTACGAGCGGTTGGTCTGGGACGGCCGGGTCGACATGGTCACGCCGGAGATGCCGCCGCGCTCCGACAACTGGTACGGCTGGGCCAAGGCGGCCTACGAGCTGCTCGGCTTCGTCTTCGCGACCGGTAAGGTCGACGGCAGGAAGCTCGAGGTCGTGCAGTGGCGCATCGGCGGGCCGCGCGACGACGATATCGAGCACGTGAAGCCGGGCGACATCAAGGTGATGCACCGGGCGCTCGGCGCCTATCTCTCGCGGCGCGATCAGGTCCAGCAGGCGATTCGCATGGTCGAGACCCCGGACATCACCGACGAGCACGGCGTGCCGTTCCTGATCGTCTACGGCATCAGCGGCAACACGCACCGCTTCTGGAGCCTCGCCAGCGCCCGGACGAAGATCGGCTACGAGCCGCAGGACGACAGCCAGGTGAACTTCGCCGACGCCATCGCCGCCATCGCGCGCCGGGCGCAGAAGGCGTGACGGCCGGCGGGACCACCGAGTGACGAGCCGCCGCGCGTTCATCGGCGTGGCACTCCTGGGCGCGGTCGCCGCCCCGCGCGCCGTCGGAGGGCAGGGGCGAAAGGTCGCGCGGATCGGTGTGCTCTCGCCGTTCGTGCCGTCCGACGGGCCGGCGCCGTCCTTCCAGGTCTTCCGTGCCAGGCTGCGGGAGCTCGGCTACGTCGAAGGCGACAATCTCGCGTTCGAATACCGCTGGGCTGAAGGCAAGTACGACCGCCTGCCGGCGCTGGCCGCCGAGCTCGCTCAGAGCAAGGTCGACCTGATCGTCTCGGCCTGGAGCACGCCCGCGGCTCTGGCCGCGAAGCGCGCGACGACGACCATCCCCATCGTGTTCGTCGGCGTCGGCGATGCCGTGGGCGTCGAGCTGGTCGAGGGCCTCGCGCGGCCCGGCGGGAACGTGACGGGCTCCACGTTCCTCTCCGAAGAGACCGTGGGCAAGCTGCTCCAGCTCCTCAAGGAGGTCGTCCCCCGGGCGACTCGCGTCGCGATCGTGTTCAATCCGGCCAACCCTGTGTACGGTTCGATGCTGAAGGACGTCGACGCGATCGGGCGCCAGTTGAACGTGCAAGTCGTGCGTTTGGGGATCCAGGGAACCGGCGACGTCGAGTCCGTCTTCGATTCCGCCAGGCGCGAGCGGCTCGATGGCCTCGTCGTGATGCGCGATTTCGTGCTGATCACCTACCGGGAGCGGATCGTCGAGCTAGCCGCCAGGCAGCGGCTGCCCGTCATGTACGGGATGCGCGAATTCGTCGACGCCGGCGGCCTCATGTCGTTCGAGCCGAGCCTGGCCGAGCTCTACCGGCGTGCCGCCGACCTCGTGCACAAGATCCTCAGAGGCGCGAAGCCGGCTGACTTACCGGTCGAGCAGTCCAGCCGGTTCGAGCTCATCGTCAACCTCAGGACGGCCAAGACACTCGGGCTAGCGGTCCCCCGGCCCGTGCTGTTGCGCGCCGACCACGTGCTCGAGTGATCCTGTTATGCTGATGGCCGTGGTCGGCCGCCGGCCGGTGAAAGGATGAGGCCATGAAGCTCACCTCAGCGCAGCTCGAGCAGTTCGATCGCGACGGCTACCTGTTCTTCCCCAGCGTGTTCACGCCGGAAGAGATCAAGGTGCTCACCGACGAGGTACCGAAGCTCTTCGCGCAGCGGAGGCCCGAGAACGTTCGCGAGAAGGGCAGCGACGCGGTCCGCACGAATTTCGCCGCGCACATGTACAGCGCGCCCTTCGCGCGGCTGGCGCGTCATCCCCGGATGGTCGAGCCGGTGGTGCAGGTGTTCGGCGAGCCGGTCTACATGCACCAGTTCAAGATCAACGGCAAGATGGCCTTCGACGGCGATGTGTGGCAGTGGCACCAGGACTTCGGCACCTGGTTCAACGACGACCAGATGCCCGAGGCGCGGGCCATGAACGTCGCGATCTTCCTGGACGCGGTCAACGAGTTCAACGGCCCGCTCATGTTCATCCCAGGCAGCCACAAGCTGGGCGTCCTCGGGGCCGGGCACGACACCACGACGACCAGCTATCCGCTGTGGACCATCGACCATGCGACGATCACGCGGCTGATCAAGCGCGGCGGCCTGGTGGCGCCCAAGGGGCCGGCGGGGTCGATGATCATGTTCCACTCGTGCCTGGTCCACGCCTCGACGTCGAACCTCTCGCCGTGGAACCGCGTGTCCGTCTACCTGAGCCTCTGCGCGGTGTCCAACCACATCCGGCGATTCAACCGGCCGGAGTACATCGCCCACCGCGACTTCACGCCGATCGAGTGCCTTCCGGACGACTGCCTGCTGCGCGCGTACGAAGTGCTGCTGCCGTGGAAGG
>Ga0134076_10000088_pt1 | contig 17312 bp, 14 predicted proteins | sample 15_taG_12_FD_109979 | JGI IMG/M metagenome (GOLD analysis project Ga0134076, IMG submission 109979) | Grasslands soil microbial communities from the Angelo Coastal Reserve, California, USA - 15_D_Wat_40cm_5_0_1 metaG | ecosystem: Environmental > Terrestrial > Soil > Grasslands ... | reverse complement strand
TCTTCTACGCGGCAGGCCCGAGCCTCAAGCAGGGCCGGACGGTCGACGTGCTGCACAACATCGACGTCGCGCCCACCGTGATGGAGATCCTCGACGTCGCGCCGGCGCCCACGGTGGACGGCGCAGTCATCACGAAGATCCTCCAGAAGCACAAGCGGGACTGACGGGCGGGGCGGGCGGCGCGGGCGCGATCGGGACCGGGCCGCTCACATCCCGACGCGATCGTCGCTTTGGGTAACCCCACGCGGTACGTGCCGCTCTCGCTGCCGGATGCGCGCATCGAGGTTCGCCCGCGTTCGTTCTGATGGATTGCCCCGACGTCGATTCAGGCGTTTTATGCATTGAGCCCTCCGGTCAACGCTGAAAAAATCTGAGCCGGGTATTGGTGTCCCGCGGACATGCGATTCGAACCAATGGAGGATCGAGCGATGCTGAGCCGAAGTGGAGCTGCTGGAAGCAGTCGGCCATGTAGGCGTGCAGGGTGGATCATCTTGATGGTACTCGTCGTTATCCTGGGGCTCGCGCGGCCGGGCGGCGCGGCGGTCTTCACCTGCGCGGCGGGGGATGTCGCGTGCCTGATCGCGGCCATCAATACGGCGAATGCGAACGGCGAGGTCAATCTGATCCGCCTGGAGTCGGGCGCCTACACCCTGACGGCGGAGAACAACAGCACCGACGGATCGAACGGTCTGCCGTCGATTACCAGTCCGCTGACGATCGGCGGAGACGGGTCCGGGAACACCGTCATCGAGCGTGCGGCCACCGCTCCGCAATTCCGTGTGTTCCACGTCGCGCAAGCCGGCCTCTTGAACCTCGAGGACCTCACGGTGAGAGGCGGCCACTGGGGCGGGGGGGTCGCGTTCGGCGGCGGCGGCATTCTCAATCGGGGCACGCTTGTCATCACCCATTGCGCGGTGACCGACAACTTCAGCTTCACCGGCAGCAGCAGCGGGGGCGGCGGTATTGCCAGCCTCGGTCGACTGTTCATCGCCGGAAGCACCGTGGCCAATAACACCGCGGTGCAGAGCCAGGGTGGAGGCATCTTCAGCCCCGCTGCCGTGACGGTCATCAATAGCACGATCAGGGGCAACCGCTCGGAAGCTGGCGGCGGCGGCATTGCGATCTCGCATCCGGCAGGCAGCGCGACGATCATCGGCACCACCATCGTCGACAACCACACGGGTGAGAGCCACGGCGGCGGCCTCCATTCAGAGTCCTCGGCCGTGGCCATCGTCAACAGCACGTTTGCCGAAAACGGAGCCGAATCCGGCGTCGGAGGCGGGCTCTTCGTCAGGGGTGGCGTCGTTGTCAACACTACCATCGCCAACAATCGCAGCAACGGCGGCCGAGACCTGGCAGCCACGAGTGCGTTGGCGCTCCACAACACGATCGTTTCGGGGCCGTCAGACTTCTCCGCCACGGCCTGCCGGGGTCAGGTCACTTCGCTGGACAACAACCTCTTCTTCGACCCGAACTGCGCCGTCGCGTTGCTCCCGCACGATCGCACCGGCGACCCCGGCCTGGGCGACTACATCGACTTTGGAGTCCCGGGGCGGGGGTTCTTCCTGCTCACGAGCAACAGTCCGGCGCTCGATGCGGGCGACAACGCCGCGTGTCTGCCGACCGATCAACGGGGAAGCCCGCGGAGTGGAGGCTGCGACATCGGAGCCGTCGAAGGTACGGACCCCTGAGACGCGCGCGGATTCGCGCAGAGCAGTGATCCTCGATCCGTGGCCGCCCTCGCGAGGAGGCGGCCACGGGCCGAACGCGTCAGCGGATCAGCTGTGCCAGCAGAGCGCTGGCTAGTACCTTTTGGTAGCCCTCCGTCCGCGCGCCTGCCATCGCTCGTTCCGAAGGATTGCCCCGGCGCCGATTCAGGAGTTCCTCTCATTGAGCCCTCGGCTCAAAACTGAAAAAGTCAGGACCGTAGTAGTGTTCGCGGAGCTCACGATTCGAACCAATGGAGAGTCGAGCGATGGCGAGCCGAGGCGGTGCTGCAGCAAGCAGTCAGCCACGTAGGCATGTAGTGTGGATCATCGTGACAGCACTCGTCGTTGCCCTGGGACTCGCGCGACCGGGCGGCGCGGCGGTCTTCAACTGCGCGGCGGGGGACGTCGCGTGCCTGATCGCGGCCATCAATACGGCGAATGCGAACGGCGAGGTCAATTTGATCCGCCTGGAGGCGGGCACCTACACCTTGACGGCGGTCAACAACGACACTGACGGATCGAATGGCCTTCCGTCGGTTACGAGTCCGCTGACGATCGGCGGAAACGGGTCCGGGAACACCATCATCGAGCGAGCGGCCACCGCCCCGCTCTTCCGTGTGTTCCACGTCGGGCAATCCGGCCTCTTGAATCTCGCAGAGTCCTCCGCCGTCGCGATCGTCAACGGCACGTTTGCCGAGAACGAAGCCGAGTTCGGCTTCGGCGGCGGGCTCTTCGTCGCCGGCGGGGTCGTGGTCAACACCACGATCGCCAACAACTTCAGCCATGGGGACGGCCGCGCCCTGGCCGCCACGAGTGCGCTGGCCCTACATAACACGATCGTTTCGGGTCCGTCAGAGCCCACCGCCTTTGCCTGCCATGGCCGGGTCACGTCGCTGGACAACAATATCTTCTTCGACCCGAACTGCGCCGTCGCCTTGCTCCCGCATGACCGCATCGGCGACCCCGGCCTGGGCGACTTCATCGACTTTGAAGCTCCGGGCCGCGGGTTCTTCCTGCTCTCGAGCAACAGTCAGGCGCTCGACGCAGGCGACAACGCCGCGTGTCTGCCAGCCGATCAACGGGGACGCCTGCGCTCAGGCGGCTGCGACATCGGAGCGATCGAGGGAACAACCCCGTGAGACGCGCGAGGAAATCCGTGGCCGCCGCTCGCGGGGCGGCCACGGGCCGTGACGCTTCAGCTGATCAGCTGTGCCAGCGGAACTGCTGCGGCTTGCGGGCGGATTCCTGCGAGATCATGACGTTGACGAGCGCCGGGCCCTTGAACGCCGTGGCCTGTTCCAGCGCCGACTTCAGATCCTTCGGGTTCTCGACGAACCAGCCCTTGCCGCCGAAGGCCTCCATCATCTTGTCGTAGCGCGCCCCGTAGATCAGCGCGTTCGGCTTCATGGTCTTGAGCGGGTTGGCCGGCGGGGTCGCGTGGCCTGGCCCGATACCGCCGTTGTTGAACACGACGATCTTCACCGGCAACTGGTAGCGGCAGACCGTCTCGATCTCCATGCCGGAGAAGCCGATCGCCGAGTCGCCGGAGACCGAGATGATCGGCTTGTCAGGATGCACCACAGCGGCGGCGACGACGAAGCCCATGCCGATGCCCATCGTGCCGTAGCTGCCGGCGTCGAGGCGGTGCCGCGGCCTGGAGTTGAACAGCTGGGTGCGGCCGATGTCCATCGTGCTAGCGCCCTCGCCGATGATGATCGCGTCGTCCGGCGTCCACGCCGCCACGTCCTTCAGCGCGCGGTAGTAGTTGGCCGGCGCCTGGTCGTCGGCGAGCTGGGGCGCGATCTGCGCGGCATTCGCCGCCGCCTTCTCGGCGATCGAGGCGTGCCACGGCGTGTCCGAGGGATAGACCCACTCGCGCTTCTTGAGCGACTCGTTGATCTGCGCGACGATCGCCTTGCCGTCGCCGACCAGCGCGACCTCGGTCGGCGCGTTCTGCCCGATCGACTCCGCTGCGATGTCGAGCTGGATGAAGCGCACGTTCTTGTTGTAGCGGGGCGGCAGACCGAAATGCATGATCCAGTTGAGCCGGGCGCCCATCAGGAACACGACATCGGCGTTCTGCAGCGCATGGCTGCGCGCCGCGCCGACCGACAACGGGTGGGTGTCGGGCATCACGCCCTTGCCCATCGGCGAGGCCAGGAACGGTAGCTTGGCGCGCTCGATGAAGGCGCGAACCTCGTTCTCGGCGCGCGAGTACGCCATGCCCTTGCCGATGATGACCAGCGGCCGCTCCGCCGACCGGAGCACGTCCAGTGCGCGCTCGACGTCCTGCGGCACGGCTTGAGTACGCGGCGGGTCCGGGCAGCGCTCCGGCTCCTCCACCCTGGACTCGTCGACTTTTCCGGTAATGATGTCGTCCGCGATGTCGAGGTAGCTCGCGCCGGGACGGCCGTAGATCGCGTTCCGGACGGCCATCTCGACGTAGAACGGGATGCGGTGGACGTGCTCCACCGCGTGCGCGAACTTGCAGAACGGCGTCGCGATGTACACCTGGCGCTCTTCCTGGAAGGCCCCCATGCCGTTGCGCCACGTCTCCGAGGCGCCGCCGATCAGGACCATCGGCCAGCCGTTCTGCTGCGCGTTGGCGAGGCCGGCGAGGGCGTGGACGACGCCGGGGCCCGACACGACCAGGCAGGCGCCGGGGCGGCCAGTCAGATAGCCGACCGCCTGCGCGGCATACGAGGCGGACTGCTCGTTGCGCATGCCGACGTAGGTGATCCCTTCTCTCTGCGCGGCCGCGGCGATCGGCTGCACCGGAAACCCGACGATCCCGAACATGAACTGGACACCCTGCTTCTTGAGATTCCTCGCGACTAGAGTTGCGCCGTCGACTTCGGCCATGAGTTCCCTCCTCTAAGAGTGGGGCTAAGATCGCGCCCCTCGGAGCCGGAGTCAAGCCCCGGTGTCCGCCTTGACACTCGCCGCCGCTCCCGCCTAGTCTCCTGCTCGCGGAGGGTCGTGACGAAGAGTCTGCGGCGGGCGGCGCGCAGCACCGTGGTGATGATCGGCGCCGTCTTCGCGCTGGCGATCGTCGTCATGGCACTCTGCGCCGGCGTGCTCGCGCCGACTGCCCCCGACGAGCAGAACTTCGACCTGATCGAGGCCAAGCCGGGAGCGCAGGCGCTGTTCGGCACGGACCGGTTCGGCCGCGACGTGCTGAGCCGGGTGATCTACGGCGCGCGCGTCTCGCTCTACGTGGCGGTGACGTCGATCGGGCTCGCGATGGCGGTCGGGGGTGCGCTCGGGCTGACGGCCGGGTACCTCGGCGGCGCGTGGGACAACGCCATCAACCGGGTGATGGACGTGTTCTTCAGCATCCCCGGGCTCCTGCTGGCGGTCGGCGTGGCGGCGATGCGGGGGCCGGGCGTCAACAGCGCCGTCGTGGCCATCACGATCGTCTACACGCCGCTCTTCGCTCGCGTCATGCGGGGGCCGGTGCTGGCCGAGCGCGAGAAGGAATACATCGAGGCGGTGCGGGCGCTGGGGGCCGGCTGGCCGGTGGTGACGCTCAAGCATTTGCTGCCGAACGTGCTGTCGCCGTTCGTGGTGCAAGGCACCGTGGCCTTCTCGCAGGCGATCCTCATCGAGGCGTCGCTGAGCTATCTCGGGCTGTCCGCGCAGCCGCCGACGCCGTCCTGGGGCAATATGCTGAACGAGGGGCGGACCTATCTGGAGACCGCGCCGTGGATCTCGGTGTTCCCGGGCGTCGCGATCATGATCGCAGTGCTGGCGTTCAACCTGATCGGCGATGGCCTCCGTGACATCCTCGACCCGAACGCGTCGTGAGGCAGTGCGCGCCGCAGGCCGTCGCGGGGCTGGGGCCCCGCCGGCCGAGGCGCGCTGAAACGAGGAGACGAGCATGAGCCAGCTGACTCGCCGCCAACTGCTGAAATCCGCCGGCCTGACCGCCGGCGCCTTCGCGCTGTCCCGCCGCGCCGCGGCCCAGACGAAGGCCGGCACCTTGATCTCGGCCCAGACGACCGAGGCCACGGGCCTCGATCCCCAGATGGTGCCGGCGCTGTCGCGCAGCCGCCGCTCGCCCCTGACCTACAACCAGCTCGTGCGCGTCGACCCCGACATGACGCCGGTTCCCGAGCTGGCCGAGTCGTGGCAGATCAGCCCCGACGGGCTCACGTGGACGTTCAAGCTGCGCCAGGGCGTGAAGTTCCACGACGGCCAGGAGTTCACCTCGGCGGACGTGAAGTTCTCGTTCGACCGCCTGCTCGAGAAGTCGGCCGCCGGCAAGTCGGACTTCAACGCGGTCGACAAGATCGAGCCGGCCGGCAAGTACGCGGTGAAGTTCGTCACCAAGGAACCGTTCGCCGCGCTGGTCGCCGCGCTCGGCGGCTTCTGGGGCTTCATCGTCAGTGAGGCCGGCGTCAAGAAGTACGGCGACCTCAACAAGGCGGCGCTCGGCACCGGCCCGTTCATCCTCGACGACTGGAAGGTCGAGCAGCAGATGGTGTTCAAGCGCAACCCCAACTACTGGAAGAAGGGGCTGCCGCACGTCGACGAGCTCATCCTGCGCGTCATCCCGGACGAGGCCAACATCGTGGCGGCGCTGCGCACGGGGCAGGTGCACCACGCGTTCATCGAGGACAACAAGAACTACAACCTCCTGAAGGACGAGAAGTCGCTGACCGGCTACCGCTCCTCGCGTCTGGGCTACGACTACCTCAACATGAGCGCCAACCGGGGCCCGCTCGGGGACGTCCGCGTGCGCCAGGCCATCTCGTGGGCCGTCGATCGCGCGCAGGTGATGCGCGTCGCCACCGCCGGCTTCGGCCGTCTGACCGCGCCGTGCACGGCGCCCATGAAGCAGTGGCAGCTGCCGGAAGAGCAGTGGATGAAGTACTACAAGCCCGACCTCGAGCGCGCCAAGAAGCTGATGGCCGAGGCCGGCGTGCCCAACGGCTTCAGCGTGAAGTGCTCGGTGATCCCGACCTTCCCCACCATGGTGTCGGGGGCGCCGGTCATCGCCGCCCAGCTCAAGCGCATCGGCATCAACATGGAGATCGAGAACGTCGAGTACGCCGTGTGGATCAAACGGTGGCTCGCGCACGACTTCGACATGACCATGAACAGCACGCCCGGCTATGCCGACCCCGACGTGGCGTTCTTTCGCCCGCTGCACTCGACCAGGGGCCAGAACTGGAACTCGTGGAGCGTGCCGGCGGTCGACGCGCTGCTGGAAGAGGGCCGGCGCACGATGGACCAGAAGAAGCGCAAGGAGATCTACGACCGCCTGCAGATCGCGATCCTCGAGAACGTGCCGCATCTCTGGCTCTACTCGGCCGACCTGATCGACTTCACGCAGGCCAGCGTCAAGGGCTTCCGTCAGCACCCGACGGCGCTGCTGTACGGCCTGGAAGGTGCCGCGGTCGAGAGGGCGTAGACGGCGCGGTGGCGCGCTACGTCGTCGTCCGGCTGTACTCGATGGCCGTCACGCTGGTCGGCCTCTCGGTGCTCGTGTTCCTGATGCTGCGCCTGGTCCCCGGCACCGTGGTCGAGCAGCTGATCGGCGCCGACGCCGTCGCCAGCCCGGCCATGGTCGCCGAGCTCAAGCGCTTCTTCGGCCTGGACCAGCCGTGGTGGCGGCAGTACGGGCTCTGGGTCGCCGCGCTCGGCCAGGGCGATCTCGGCACCTCGTGGCGCACCGGCAAGCCGGTCGTCGCGCTGATCCTCGAGCGGCTGCCGGTGACGATCGAGCTGACCGGGCTGGCAGTTGGCTTCGCGCTGCTGCTCGGCATCCCCGCCGGGATCGTCTCCGCGATGCGTCGCGACCTGGCGGTCGACAACGTCACGCGCGTCGGCACGCTCGTGGGGCTATCGGTGCCGGTGTTCTGGCAGGGCACGATGCTGATCCTGTTCTTCTCGATCTATCTGCGCTGGATGCCGCCGGTCGTCTGGGTCGACTTCTTCGCCGATCCGGCGCGCAACCTGACGATCATGGTCCTGCCGGCCCTGTGTCTCGGCACCGCCAGCGCGGCCAACATCGCGCGGACGACACGGGCCTGCATGCTCGACGTGCTGCGCTCGGAGTACATCCGCACCGCGGCGGCCAAGGGGCTGGCCGAGCGGCTGGTCGTCCTCAAGCACGCGCTCAAGAACGCGCTGATTCCGATCGTGACGGTGGCCGGCCTTCAGATCGGGATTCTCCTGGGCGGCACCGTCGTCGTGGAGGAGGTCTTCACGCTCCCCGGCATCGGCCGCCTCGTGCTCTGGTCGATCTACCAGCGCGACTATCCGCTGACGCAGTCGACGATCCTGTTCATCGCGGTGATGTTCATGACCATCAATCTCGCCGTCGACGTGCTGTACGGATACCTCGATCCGCGGATCCGCTACAGCGCCTGAGCGGCCGCTATCCGGCGAGGAGACGTCACGGCAGGCTCAGCGCGATCAGCTCGGCGCGCACAGCGCCGCCGCCGATCGGCACGACGATGTACTGCCGTCCCTCCGCGAGATACGTCATGAGGGCGCCGGTCGCGTTCTCCGGGAGCTCGATTTTCGCGACCAGCTCGCCGCTCGCCTTGTCGAAGACCTGCAGCGCCGGATCGTCGCTGACGGCCCTCGGTATCGGGACCCAGGGCCGGTCGGGCGCCGGCTGCGGGCGTCCAGCGGGACCCATCTGCGCGACGAAGAGCAAGGTCCGTGTCGCCAGCGGAAAGCTGCGACGGTCCCATCCGAGCTTGCCGAGCCGGAGTGGCTCGAGCAGCGGATGGTGCCGTGGCCCCTCGCCGATCGGTACCATCCACAGGTGCTCACCGCTGGACAAGTCGATCGCGGTCAGGCGGCCGAATGGCGGCTTGAGCAGCGGGAGGCCTTGCGGGCCACGGAGTCCCTGGATTCGTCCTACGTAACGATCCTTGATCGAGCTCGCGGACGGCGCGCTCAAGGTCACGACGTTGGGCGCGGTGATCGACGGCACGAAGAGCCTGCCCGTCTCTGGATCGAACGCGGCGCCCGTCCAGCTGGCGCCTCCGCCGACACCCGGAACGAGCACCGTGCCTCGTTCGCTGGGGGGCGTGAACAGCGGGCCGTGATCGTACCGGGTGAGGATCTCGAGCGCTTGCTCGCGGAGCTCCGGCGTGAAATCGATCACGTCGCTCGGGCTCGCGTCCTGGCGCTCGAAGGGCGCGGGCCGCGTCGGGAACGGCTGGCGCGGGGCCGTCCGCTCGTCGGGTACGGTGGATTGGGGCACCGGCCGCTCCTCGATCGGCCACAGCGGCCTGCCGGTCACTCGATCGAACACGTAGACGAATCCCTGCTTGGTGACCTGGGCCACGGCCCGGACCCGACGTCCACCGATTGCGATGTCGACCAGATTCGGCGCCGCGGGGATATCGTAGTCCCACACTCCGTGGCGCACGAGCTGGAAGTGCCATACCCGCCGGCCGGTCGCCGCCTCGAGACAGACGAGGCTGTCCGCGAACAGGTTGTCGCCGTGCCGCTCGCCCCCATAGTAATCGTTCGCCGCCGGACTGAACGGCAGATAGATGTAGCCGAGCTCCTCGTCGGCGCTCATGAGCGTCCACACGTTCACGCCGCCGACCGTCCGCCACGACTCACCGGCCCAGGTGTCGGTGCCGAACTCGCCCGCCTGAGGGATGGAGTGGAAGATCCAGCGCTGCGCGCCGGTGCGTACGTCGAAGGCACGGATATGACCGGGCGGCATGTCCGGGCGTATGGGCCAGCTCTGGATCGACGAGCCGACGACGACCAGGTCGCCGACGATCAATGGCGGCGAGGTGACCGTGTACCACATACGATCGACCGTGCGACCGAGCCCCTCGGTGAGATCCACGCGTCCATCGACACCGAAGCCCGTGACCGGCTTTCCGGTCCGGGCGTCCAGGGCGATGAGGAACCCGTTGCCCGTGCCGATCAGGATCCGCGCGTCGCGGCCGTCGGTCCAGTAGGCGACACCGCGATGCACAAAGCCGAAATTCGCCGGCGTGCCGTGAACCCAGATCTGCGGGTCGTAGACCCACAGCGTGCGGCCGCTGATCGCGTCGATGGCCGCCACCTGGCTGACCGAGGTGCTGACGTACAGCACCCCACCGATCATCAGCGGGGTGGCCTCGTTCAACCAGGTCTGGATCCCCGGCTGGCGTGCCATCAGCTCGTCGTCCGGCGACGTCCAGTGCCAGGCGACGCGGAGCCGGCGGACATTGTCGCGCGTGATCTGGTCGAGCGACGAGTAGCGCGCGTTGGCGTTGGTTCCACCGTGAGTCGGCCACTCGCCGCGCGGCGGAACGGACGGCGCCACCAGCCGGATCAGCGCGCAGCTCGCCAGGCCGAGGGCGAGGAATACGACGAGCAGCCGGGCCGTGGCCGAGCGCGCTGCAGGCCGTCGCGGGGCTGGGGCCCCGCCGGCCGAGGCGCGCCTATAAAAGGAACGCATCAGGGTACGGCGCTGATGCGGAGCACACGGCCGCCGTGATCGTCTGACACGTAGAGCGCGCCGTCGCGCCCGGCCAGCACATCGACCGGGCGGCCCCATACCCGGTCGCCTACGCGCCAGGCCGTCGCGAAGTCCTCGACGCGCGGTCGCCGACCCGCGCCGAGGACGACCCTCACGATCTTGTAGCCCACTGCCCGAAGCTCGGCCCGAGAGCCATGGAGAGCGACGAAGACGTTGCCCCGATACGCGGCCGGAAACCGCGTCCCTGCGTAGAAGGCGAGCCCGAGGGGCGCCGAGTGCGGCGGAAACGCCACCGGGGGAAGCGTGACGTCGCGGCAGTCGCTCACGCCACGAAACTCGGGATCGGGCGCGACCACGCCCTCGTGAGCGTAGCAGTCAGGCCAGCCATAGTCGGCGCCGTCGCGCACCAGAGCAAGAAAATCCGGCGGCGCGCGACCGTCGCGCCAATCGCGCTCGTTGACCGTCGTCCAGAGGGCGCCGGTCGTCGGCTCGAACGCGAGTCCCACGGGGTTCCGGAGCCCTCTCGCGACGAGGCGCTCGTTCGATCCGTCAGGAGCGTAACTGACGATCGCGGCGCGGCGGCGATCCGTTTCGCGACAGATGTCGCACGAGGAGCCGATCGCGACGAACAGCCGGCCGTCCGGACCGAAGGCGATCGAGCGTGTCCAGTGGTGCGCGCCGGGCGGCAGGTCGGGGACGATCGTGACCGGCTCGATCGCGCTGTGCGTGGTGGGATCGTAGCGGAACCGCAGCACGCGCCCGGTCTCGGCCACCCAGAGGTGTCTGCCGCGGACGGCCAGGCCATGGGGCAGACGCAGTCCCGAGGCAACCGTGACAGACGAACGAAGCTGGTCCGGGCGCGGCGCCACGGGAAGGGCGACGATACGCCCCTGGCTGGGAATCGATACGAGCAGCGCCCCGGACGCGTCGAGCGCGAGCATGCGCGGCGCGCCGAGACCGTCCGCGACGAGCTCGACGCGGAAGCCCGGGGGGAGGGCGATCGGGGGGAACTCGGCAGCCGCGGCTCCCGCCGCGCCCAGTGTGCCGAGCAGCGCGGCGACGAGCGGCGCCGCGGTCATTGTCGGGGAAGTGAGGTCAGGTATTCGTAGAGCGCGCGGACCTCGTCGGGACTCAAGATGCCCTTGAAGGCCGCCATCGGCGTGTTTTTCCGGCCCTCCCACACGAAGCGATAGAACCTGTCCCAGCCGCCCTCGTAATTGCGCAGCCGCGGCAGCGAGCCGCCTGTGCCGCCGCCCACGCCCTCGGCGCCGTGACAACGCGAGCACGCGGTGGAGAACAGCGAGCGGCCCGCCTCGCGGGAGTCTTTATCCTGGACCAATACGAAATCTCGAGCGAGAACAAAGGGCGACTCGCGTGCGGACCGGTGGGCGGATGTGATGCCGTAACGTGCGAAAGTCTCCTGCGCGCGGCCGGACGCGAGCAGGCGCCCGACGGCCGCATCGATCGCCTCTGCGAGGCCGGGATCCCGCTTGCGAACGCCGGCGCCGACCGGAAATGCCAGACCCTCGTCCGAGACGGCGACGACCTTGAGGTCGGCGCGTCCACGCGCCAGCCACACCGCCAGTGGGAACCAGAGGAACGCGGCGACCGCCTCGTCACGGGCCACCGCCTGAAACGCCTGCTCCTGCGTCCGGTAGAGTCCGCGCACGACGTCCCGATAGGCGACGTAGACCTCGGCGATACTCGACAGCTCGACGGCGACGCGCTTACCCTTGAGATCGGCGATCGTGAGCGAGCCCGCGTCGGCGCGAGTCACCAGTGCGTGGGTCATCGTGTAGTAGGGTTGGCTGACCGCGATCCAGGGGTTGCCCTCGCGAAAGCGGCGGTCCACCGGAAGCCCCATGAAAAGCTCGCAGGCACCGTCGCGCAGGGGCTTGATCGCCCGCACGTGCGTCGCGTGCCATTCCATGCGCGCCGTCACGCCGAGCTCGCCGGCGATGAGCTGGGCCAGCTCCACCTCGAAGCCGGGCGTGCCGGAGTCGTTGCTCGAGAATGGAAGGTTGGCGGGGTCCGCGCAAATTCGTAAATATCCGCGCTGCCGGATTGCCTCGAGCCCGTCGTGCTGCGAGGCCTCGGCCCCCGCCGCCCAGGCGAGGGCGGCGAGGGCGAGGCCGAGGGGCAGCTTCACTCGAAGAGTCCGAATACCGTCAGCGTCCCTCCGACCGGGATCGATTTGAGGTACTGCAGCTTGGGATCGTCGCCCACGAGCAAATCGCCGGTGACCTTACCGCCGCCGGTGATGACGGCGATGTACTGCTTGGCGCCGATGCCGAAGCTGACAGGAGGCCCGGTCACGGGCGCGCCTAGATTGAATTCCCAAACTTGCTTGCCGTTGGCTTGGTTAAGGCCGACCAGCCGGCCGTCCTGGGTCCCGACGAAGACGAGGCCTCCGGCGGTGGCGACGGTGCCGCCGGCCTGCAGTGGCGCGCGCGTCCACCATTCCCACACCGTCTTCTGGCTGGCCGGGTCGATGGCACGGACGACGCCCGCGTTCTCTTCGGGCGCGTATGCGGTGAAGTCGGCGCCGATGTAGAGCGCGCCGCGCTTGTACTCGATCTCCTTCGCGATCGAGTACTTGTTGCAGAGCTCCATGCCGGGCAGGAACACGAGCCCGGTCTTAGGGTTGAAGGAGGCGTGCGCCCAGTTGCGTGCACCGAAGATCGCCGGACAGATGTTCATGGGTGGGGCCCCGGCCGCCGGCCGCATGCCCACGTTCTCCAGCAGCTCGCCGGTCTCGGGATTCACGTCCGACCAGATGTTGACGTTCTTGGCGAACTTCTTCGCCGAGAGGAACCGGCCGCTGGCGCGATCCAGCGTGAAGTAGAAGCCCGTCTTTTGCGGCTGGAACGTCACCGGGACCGGCTGACCACCCCGGCTGAGGGTGATCAGCAGGTGCTCGTGCGGAGTGTCCAAGTCCCATGTGTCGTTCGGGTGGTACTGCCGGAACCATTTTATCGACCCGTTCTTGATATCGAGGGCGAGCACCGAGTTAGTGTAAAGGTTCTTGCCCTTCCGGAGATTTGCGTCCCAAGGCGCCGGGTTGCCCACACCAAAGAACGCGGTCTTCTGCCCCGGATCGTAGGTGCCGGTCAGCCAGACGGCGCCGCCGCCGTGCTTCCAGCTCTCGCCGGCCCACGTGTCGTTTCCGGGCTCGCCAGCGGCCGGGATGGTGTAGGTCCGCCACAGCTCGGTGCCGCTGTCGGCGTCGAGAGCGGCGATGAAACCGCGGTTGCCCATCTCGCCGGGGCCACTGGAGCCGACGATGATCTTGCCGTCGGCGGCGAGCGGCGCCATCGTGAAGAAGTAGCCGTCCTTGTAGTCGGCCAGCGTCTTTTGCCACAGCACGGAGCCGGTCTTGGCGCTGAGCGCGACGACGCGCGCATCCATTGTGCCGAAGTACACGCGATCGCCGTAGAGCGCGGCGCCGCGGTTCATGGACAGGATCTTGACCAGGCCGGAGAGGTCTTCGGGAAGCTTCGTCTCGTGCTTCCAGAGGACCCGGCCGGTGGCGGCGTCCACCGCATAGACGCGATTGATCTCGGTTCCGAGAGGCGACGTCACGATCATGACGCCATTGTTCACCAGCGGCGTCGCCTGCTGGTTGCCGGCCTCGCCCAGCGAGAGCATCCATCGCGGCGTCAGGCGCTTGATGTTCTGAATGTTGATCTGGGTGAGCGGGCTGTAGCGCCAGCCGCCGTAGCTTCGGTAGTAGGTGAGCCAGTTCTGAGGTTCCTTGTCCGGGTCCGCCAACCGTTGGTCGGTCACCTCGGTCCATTGAGCCGTGACGGGCGTCGGCGTCACCAGCAGCGCCGACGCCATCAGCGCGACCACGGCGAGCCTGAATGCTGTCCTCATCACTATTCTCCCGATCTTCAGTGGGATCTGTGAAACGCAGGAGCCAGCGAGGCAGAGTTGGGCTGGAGGCTCACCTCCTTCGTCGTTCAAGTGGCTCCGATACTAGAGGGCCGTTGTCGATACTGTCAACGCGACAGCGCGTCACGGGGACGGGACCCGTATTGACCGCGTCGGCAGTGTCCTTTAGCATCCCGCCGTATGACGAGTCTCACCGCCTCCACCCATGAGTCCGTGCGCCGATGAACCACGCGGAGCGCTGGGTCGTCGTGCTGCGGGTCGTCGTCGGCGTGTGGTTCGTGAAAGCCGTGTGGACCAAGTTCACCCTCGCGTTTCTCTGGGACGTGATTCCCTACCCGGCCGTCTCTCCGCGCTTCCTCGCCTTTCATCCCAAGCGAATCGCCGAGTTCGCCGCCGGAAATCCTGTGGGCTGGTACAAGGACTTCCTCGAAGGAACGGTGGTGCCGAACAGCCGCGTCTTCGCGACGCTTCAGACCTTCGGCGAGGCGGCGGTCGGCCTCGGTCTCATCCTCGGGCTGCTCACCGGACTCACCGCCCTCGTCGGGCTCTTCCTGTGCCTGAACTACGGCTTGGCGAGCCAGTGGATGAGCTTCGGGCAGCAGGGCTTCCACGTCCTCCTGGTGACGTCGATGATCGTCTTTCTCTTCGCCCGCGCGGGTCGGTCGTGGGGACTCGACCGCTGGATCCTCGCCCGGAGCGGCCGGCGCGGGCTCCGCGTCGTGATGTGAGTCCGCTCGCGCCGGCTCAGGGCGTGGCGGCGATCGCCACGCCCCACGGCAGCGTGCCGCAGGGAATGCGCGCGACCACGGTGTTCGAGCTCGTGTCGATCACGACAAGCTCGTTGGCGCGTCCGACCGTCGCGTAGAGGAATCGCGCATCCGGGCTGAGCGCCGTCCACCAGGTGCGCGGGCCCGTCGGGATGACCGCGAGCACCTTCAGCGAGGCACTGTCGAGGACCCGGACGTCACCGGACTGACCGTGGGACACGTACAGGCGGGAGCCATCCGGCGTCAGCACGATGTCGACGGGGCGGCTGCCGCCGGTCGGCTCCGACTTGACCACGCGCATCGCGTCCATGTCGATCACCGAGACGACATGGGCCTGCTCGCTGGCGACGAGGAGCTTGCGCGAATCGGCGGTGAAGCGCATCCCCCGCGGATTCTTGGGCACCGGAATCTACTTGACGACCGTATCGGTGGCCGTCGCGATGACGTGCACGTCGTCGGAGGTCTCGTTGGAGACGGCGATCCAGCGCCCGTCCGGCGAGGCCACCGCCGTCTCGGGCTCCTTGCCGACGGCGATCTTCTTGCGGACCTTCAGCGAGGCGACGTCCAGCACCGTCACCGAGAACTCGTTCTCGTTGACGACGTAGAGCGCGCTTCCCGCCCGGTTGAAGGTCAATCCTTCCGGGTCAATGCCCGCCGGAACGGTATCCAGCACTTCCAGCGTCTTCGCGTCGATCACGCTGACGCTGTCCGAGTTGCCGTTGGTCACATAGACGCGGCGGCCGTCCGGGCTCGCCGTGACGCCCCGCGGCCGCTTGCCGACCCGGATCGTGCCGACGACGGCCCGGGTCGCGGCGTCGATCACCGTCACGTCGTCGGACTTCTCGTTGGTGACGAACACTCGGAGCTCGGCGCCGGCCCGCGTCGATACCAGGACGAGCGAGGCGGCGATCGAGACGAAGGCGGCGATCAGGACGAAGGCGGCGAAACGCGATCGACGCATGGCCGGCGAGCCTCCTTCAGCTGCATTCTGCAGTCAACAGCGTGCGGATGCGTTTCACGGCGCGCGCTGGACGGACTCCAAGAATCCGATGACGTTCTGAATCCCCTCTTCACCGAGAAGGTCCTTCCACGCCGGCATCCCCTTGTCGATTCGCCCGACCGTGATGGTCGCGTACGCGGTCTCCCGCATCCGGGAGCCGTAGCGGAGGGCCAGGCGCCGCAGGTCGCGGGTCGGCTCGGGACTCAGGGCGTTGGGCGCGTGACAGTGCGAGCAATGCTGGTTGAACAGGCTACGTCCAAGACGAATGAGGCCATCGGGCGTGGAAGGCGATGCTCCCGAGGGCGGCGTCGGGGGTGTCACACCTTCTTGAAGCTCGACGAGCTGCCGCTCGGCGACGCCGCGCTCGGGTGACCGCAGCATCCCGCCCCGCCCGTCGATGCTCACGGGCCGTCCGAGGGGAAAGCCGTACTTGTCCGCGAGCGCATCGATCGCCGGCTTGAGCTGGTCGAGGACGCGGTCGAGATCGGCCTTGAGCGAATCCTGGCCCTTTCTCACCCCGATGGCCGCGTGCCACTGCAGGCCCTCGCCAGCGATCGGCACCACGGCATAGGCCCCGCCGAGCCGGCTCTTGTTGAAGTAGCCCGCGGTGGGGCCCCAGAGAAACGCGACCTCGGCCTCGCCGCGCGCCAGGGCCTCCATCGCCTCTTCCGCGAGCTTGAAGGTGACCGCGCGGAAGCCGGGACGGGTCGCCAGCAGAAGCTGAGGCGTCGTCCCGAACTGGACGGCCACGCGACGGCCCTTGATGTCCTCCAGGGACGAGAGCGCGAGGGGCCGCGGACCGATCACCACGTATCCGACGTCGAGGAACGGCCGGGTTCGGAGCACGCTTCGCCCCATGAACTCCGCATCGTCGGGTAGCCCGAAGTACGCATCGCACCGGTCGGCCAGGAGCGTGTTGCGGACCGCGCGCCGGCCGTAGTGGGAGAGGAACCATGCGTACTCGGGCCGGAGTCCGAGCCGGCTCGCCACCAGCTCGGCCAGCTCGACGTAGAGTCCGCGCTCGGGTCCCTCGGCCCGGCTGAACGGCAGATTGTCGGGGTCGGCGCACACGCGCAACGTCTCGGCGAAGATCGCCGCCTCGGGTCGCCCGGCCCAGACCGTCAGCGCCAGGATCGAGCACAGGAGGATGCGACCGGCACCACGCGGCCGAGCGACGCGGGCGACCGGAGCCGACGGCTCGTTCGCGGTCGCCCGTTTCCGCATTCGAGTCACTCCCCTCGACGACTCACGGAGTGGGCAGCTCGAACACGAAGAGCGTGCCGCCCTCGGCGCTGGCCGCGACCATCTTCTCGCCGATCGGCCCGAAGAAGGCGGGAATCGAGAACGTACGGCCGGAGACCACCGCGACGTACTGCTTGCCGCCGAGCTCGTATGTCATGGGCGCGGCGCTCACACCCGAGCCCGTGTTGAACTTCCAGAGCGTGCTCCCGGTCTTCGCATCGAGCGCCTTGAACCACCCTTTCAGATCGCCG
>Ga0134076_10000083_pt1 | contig 17370 bp, 16 predicted proteins | sample 15_taG_12_FD_109979 | JGI IMG/M metagenome (GOLD analysis project Ga0134076, IMG submission 109979) | Grasslands soil microbial communities from the Angelo Coastal Reserve, California, USA - 15_D_Wat_40cm_5_0_1 metaG | ecosystem: Environmental > Terrestrial > Soil > Grasslands ... | reverse complement strand
CGTGATCTACTTCGGCGGCATCTACGACCAGGCGGCGCCGTTCTTCAAGCAGTCCCGCGAGAAGGGCGTCAAGGGCAAGTTCTTCGGCCCGGACGGCATGGACTCCTCGGACCTGACGAAGATCGCCGGCAAGGCCGTGGTCGGCATGTACTACACCTCGGCCGCCGGCCCGGCCTCGGAGCTGCCCAGGGCGAAGGCGTTCGTCGAGGAGTTCAAGAAGAAGTTCGGCAAGAACCCCGAGCCGTACGCCGCAGAGGCCTACGACGCCGCCACCATAGCCCTCAAGGGCATCGAGGCCGCCGCGAAGGGCGGCAAGATGCCCAGCCGCGAGGACGTGGCGACGGCGGTCCGCAAGACGAAGCTCCCCAACGGCATCACCGGCGACATCGAGTTCGACGGCAAGGGCGACCGGAAGAAGGCTCTCTACTTCGTCTTGCAGGTCGCCAGCGACGATCCGGGGAAGTGGGGCAACAACAAGATCGTCAAGCAGCTGGCGATCGCCGCTCCCGCCGCCCCCGTCGCCCCCAAGAAGTAAGCGCGGTCCGAGGGGGCAGGGCGGCGACCCTGCCCCCTTCGGACTATTTGGCGAGCGCATGGACGTCGAGCTCCTCATCGGGATCTTTCCTCAGGTTCTTCTCGACGGCATCATCCTCGGCTTTATGTACGCGCTCATCGCCCTCGGCTACACGATGGTGTACGGCGTGCTCGAGTTCATCAACTTCGCCCACTCCGAGATCTTCATCTTCGGCGCCTTCGTCGGCGTCGAGGTTCTGCTCGGTCTCAAGAGCATCGGGCTCCTCGACGGCCTCCCGTGGCCCCTCGTGCTCGTGCTGGTCTTGGTGGCGGGCATGGCGGCCAGCGGGCTGCTCGCGGTCACCGTGGAGCGGGTCGCGTATCGCCCCCTGCGCGGCGCGCCTCGGCTGATTCCGTTGATCTCGGCCATCGGCATCTCGTTCTTCCTGCAGGACCTCATCCGGCTCGTCGAGTCGCTCTGGCGAAACGCCTTCAACCTGGTCTACCCGACGATGGACGTCCTCAACCTGCGCTTCGAGCTCAGCGAGACGATCGACGTGTCGGTCAAGTCGCTGGTGGTCATCGGCGGTGCGCTGCTGATGCTCTGGGCCCTGCACCTGATCGTCAACCGCACGAAGGTCGGCACCGCCATCCGCGCGGTGGCCGAGGACCAGGCGGCGGCGAGCCTCATGGGCATCGACGTCAACCGGATCATCTCGCTCACGTTCCTGATCGGCGGCGCGATGGGCGGCGCCGCGGGGGTGCTCTTCGGCGTCCAGTACGGGCTGATCAATCCCTACAGCGGCTTCATTCCGGGCCTGAAGGCGTTCACCGCGGCGGTGCTCGGCGGGATCGGGAACATCCCGGGTGCGATGGTCGGCGGGCTCGTTCTCGGGCTGCTCGAGGCCTTCGCCGCGGCGTACCTGTCGCTCCTCACCGGCGGCGCCTTCGGCGCCGAGTACAAGGACATCCTCGCCTTCTCGATCCTGATCTTGATCCTGATCTTCCGGCCCAAAGGCCTGCTCGGCGAAGTCGTGCGGGAGCGCGCGTGATCCGGTCGCCGATCGCCGTCGCGCTGGTGGGGCTGTCGGCGCTCGCGGTCGCCACCTTTCCCCGGTCCGTCCTCGTCTTTCTCTTCTTCCAGGGCTCGCTGCTGTACGTGTTCAAGGCGCGTATGCCGGAGCCGCTCCGCTGGGGCCTCCTGGCGGTCAGCCTCCTGGTGCTGATGCCGACCATCGGCTACTTCAACAGCTACTATCTGGAGGTCGCAACCCAGGTCGGGATCTTCGTCGCGCTGGCGCTCGGTCTCAACATCGTGGTCGGGCTGGCCGGGCTCCTCGACCTCGGCTACGTCGCCTTCTTCGCGGTCGGCGCGTACTCGTGGGCCATCTTCGGCTCGCCGCACGCCAACATCATCTTCGGCGGCGAGAGCTTCCCGCTGGCGGGCTGGTGGTTCTACGTGTTCCTCTTCGTCGGGCTCGGCACCGCCGCGATCACCGGAATCCTGCTCGGGCTGCCCGTGCTGCGGCTGCACGGCGACTATCTGGCCATCGTCACCCTCGGCTTCGGCGAGGTCATCCGGGTCCTCGCCAACAATCTCGACAAGCCGATCAACTTGACGAACGGCCCCAAGGGGATCACGCCGATCTTGCGGCCGCCGACGCCGTTCGGGATCCCGTACGGCGAGTTCTTCTACTTCTTGGCCCTGCTCATCGTCGTCGCGGTCATCGTCGTCAACCGTCGGCTCGAGGATTCCCACATCGGGCGGGCGTGGGAAGCGATCCGCGAGGACGAGCTGGCGGCGCGGGCGATGGGGGTGTCGCTCGTCCGCATGAAGCTGATGGCCTTCGCCTGCGGCGCCTCGTTCGCCGGCGTGATGGGCGTGCTCTTCTCGGCCAAGCAGGTGTTCATCAACCCCGAGTCGTTCACCTTCCTCGAGTCGATCGGCGTGCTCGCCATGGTCATCCTGGGCGGGATGGGCTCGATTCCCGGCGCGATCGTCGGCGCCACCGTCGTGACCGTGCTCAACCTCCAGGTGCTGAAGGGGTTCTCGCTGTGGCTCAACGAGCTGAAGAACGCGGGGGTGACCATCCTCGGCTTCAGCCTCGCCGATCTCCCGACTCAGTTCGAGCCGGCCAAGTACGAGCGCATGGTCTTCGGCATCATCCTCGTCCTGATGATGATCTTCCGCCCGCAGGGCATCTTTCCCGCGCGCCGCCGCCAGCGCGAGCTGGCCCATTGAAGTCGGCCCCAGCCTCGCCCGGACCGCGCCCGGCGGCCGCGTAGAGCCGCGACCGTGCCGGCCCTGTTCGAAGCCCGCGGCGTCACGAAGAGGTTCGGCGGGCTCACGGCGCTGCACGACGTGCACTTCGCGATCGACCGGGGGATCTCGTCGATCATCGGGCCGAACGGCGCCGGCAAGACGACCCTGTTCAACATCTTCACGGGGCTCTACGCCGCGGACGAGGGCAGCGTGACCTTCGGCGACCGGTCGCTGCTCGGCCTGCGCCCCGATCAGATCACCGCCCTCGGCATCTGCCGCACGTTCCAGAACATCCGGCTCTTCGCCAACATGACCGCGATCGAAAACGTGCTGGTCGGCATGAATTCCCGTATCTCGCTCCGATTGTGGGATGTCCTCGCGCGCAGCCCCGGCTTCCACCGGACCGAATCCGAGCTCGCGGCCCGCGCGGTTCGCCTGCTCGACCGCGTCGGGCTCCAGGCCCGCGCGAACGTCGTCGCGCACAACTTGCCGTACGGCGATCGGCGACGGCTCGAGCTCGCGCGGGCGCTCGCGTCCGAGCCCGCGCTGCTGCTCCTCGACGAGCCGACCGCCGGGATGACGCAAGGCGAGGCGTCCGCGCTGATGCATCTCCTGCGCGGCCTCGTCGCAGACCTGGGGCTCGCCATCATCCTGATCGAGCACAACATGCGCGTGGTCATGGAGGTCTCCGATCGCGTGACCGTGCTGGATCACGGCGAGAAGATCGCGGAAGGGCCGCCGCGCGAGGTCCAGGCCGACGCGCGCGTGATCGAGGCATATCTGGGCAAACGCGGGCCGGGTCCGAGGTCGAGGCCCCGTGCCTAAGGTCGAGTCGCTCGACGCCGCGTATGGCGAGATTTGAGCGCCTCGGTATGGCTGCCCCTGCTCTGCCTGATTGGCGCAGCGCGCGTCTGGCTGTTCGCCGCAGCGTTGCCGCCCTTCCACCACGTGGACGAAGCCTTCCACTACGACCTCGTCGTCAAGTACGCGCGCGGCCACGTCCCCCGTCGGCTCACCGACGAGCCGCTGGATCCAGCGACCCGCGAGGCGATCGTCCTGTTCGGCACGGGCATTTCGACTCCTCGCCCCGACTCGATCCTGCTGCACCGCAGCCCCGAATACCTGAATCCCCGTTCGCCCGATGGAGTCCCGCCACCGGTGTGGACGGCGCCTCCCGCCATGCGCGCTGCCGCCCTGCCGTGGGGGACCCGAGAGTGGGATCGCCTCAACTACGAAGCCGTCGAGCCCCCGCTCTACTACGCCGTCGCCGGTGTCTGGCATCGTCTGGGGACCGCTCTCGGACTCGCGGGCGGCCGGCTCTTCTACTGGACCCGATTCCTCAACGCGCTCCTGGAAGCGGCGCTGGTGGCGGTGGCAGTCGTTGCCGCGCGCCTCGCGGTGACCGAGGCGCCGGTGCGTGCCGTCGGCGTGGCGCTCTTCGTCGCGCTCGTGCCGCGAGGAACCTTCTACGGCGTGAGCAATGATGCCCTGACGCCGCTGACGAGTGGCCTCGCGTTCTGTGCGCTCCTGCGGCTCGCACGCGACTCGGCGCCATCCGTGACCCTCTCGATCGGAGCCGGCGCTCTCGTGGCTGCCGCGCTGCTCACGAAAGCGACCACCATCGCGATGCTCATCGTCCTCGTGATCGCATTGGTCAGCCGTCGTCCGTGGGCGAGTCGGGCTGAAGCCGTCGCAGCCATCGCGGCCCTCGCGAGCGTGACGATCCCGGTCCTGGGGTGGCACAGCCTCTACTGGATCGCGGGAGCGTCCTCCGCATCGACGCAGAAGGCCGTGGCCCTCGGGTGGACTCCCAAGGCGCTGAGCGAGCTCTGGCCCCACCCGATTCTCGGGCCCGGGTTCGTCACGCTGTTCCTTCGCGAGCTACTCGCGACTTTCTGGCGGGGCGAGCTCGTCTGGCATCTGGTCCCGATCGGCTGGCCCGGTCTGGACCCCGTATTCGTCGGATCCACCCTCGTGTGCGTCGCGGCGGCCATCGCCAGGCGCCCCAGACGGGCTCTAATCGGCATCTGGAGCGCGGCCGCGGCCGTTCTTTGTACCATCGCGCTCCTCGCGCTGCTGTCCATCCGGTTCAACTTCGGCGCTCGCACGCAGTTCCCCTCACCGAGCGCGCCATACTTCACCGCGGGGCGACTCCTCTTCGGCGTGCTCGTGCCCATCGCGGTCCTCTACGTCAGCGGGCTAGCCCGGATTCTGCGGAACGATCGCCGGGCCGTCGCGGCGCTCGCGGCACTGCTCCTCGTGCTCGCGGGCGCCGAGGTGGCGACGACCCGCGAGATCTTCGGCAGTGCCTACAACTGGTTTCATCTACCCTAGATCGGGGGGAAGGCCGCGTGCTCAAAGTTGAGTCGCTCGACGTCGCGTACGGCGAGATTCGGGCGCTCAAGGGCGTCGGGCTCGAGGTGGGCCAGGGCGAGATCGTCACCATCCTCGGGAACAACGGCGCCGGCAAGACGACCACGCTCAAGACGATCTCCGGGCTGCTCCATCCGACGCGCGGCACGATCACGCTCGAGGACCAATCGCTCCTGCGCGTGGCGCCGCACGCCATCGTGTCGCGGGGCGTGGCTCACGTGCCGGAAGGACGACGGATCTTCAACCGCCTGACGGTCCGCGAGAACCTCATGATGGGCGCCTACCTCCGAAGCGACTCGGGCATCGGCGCCGATCTCGAGCGGGTCTTCGGGCTCTTCCCGCGGCTCTCGGAGCGGCTGACCCAGGTGGCCGGCACGCTGTCGGGCGGCGAGCAGCAGATGCTCGCGATCGGTCGCGCGCTCATGGCCAGCCCGCGGCTCCTCCTGCTCGACGAGCCGAGCATGGGGCTGGCGCCGGTTCTCGTGGAGCAGATCTTCGACACGATCACCGACATCAACCGCCAGGGCATGACCATCTTGTTGGTGGAGCAGAACGCCGCCATGGCGCTCTCGATCGCGCACAGGGGGTACGTACTGGAGACTGGCGAGATCGCGCTCACGGGGACCGCGGCCGAGTTGTCGGACAACGCCGACGTCCGGCGAGCATACCTGGGCGAATAGCGCCATTGTGGGACTCCCGGCCGACGATCACCCTCATGGAGACGGCGCGTCCGTGAAGTCTCGCGTCTGGGCGTGGCTCGCGGTCGCGCTGGTGGTCACGGTCGCGGCGGGGATCAGGGTCAGGCTGCTCGATGTCCCTCTCGATCGTGACGAGGGCGAGTACGCGTACTTCGGCCAGCTCCTCCTCGGTGGCGTCCCGCCGTACGCCCAGGCCTACAATCTCAAGCTCCCCGGAATTTACGGCGTCTACGCCCTGGCGATGGCCGCGTTCGGACAGACGCCCGCGGGGATTCGCACCGGCCTCATCTTGATCACCTCGGCCACCACGGTGGCCACCTATCTGCTCGGCGCCCGTCTGGGCGGAGCCAGAGTGGGTGTCGCCACCGCCGCTCTGTTCGCCGCGCTGTCGCTCAATCCCAAGACGCTCGGCATCGCTGCCTACGCCGAGCACTTCGCGCTGCTCCCACTCGTCGCGGGAGCCCTCGTCTTGTCGAGAGCCGCCGGCGAGCGGCGACCGATCGTCCTGTGCGCCTGCGGGACCCTGTTCGGCCTCGGCCTGCTGGTGCGTCAGAGCGCGGCGCCCTTCGTCGCGGGCGGGGTTTTGTATCTCCTCGTCTCCCGACGTGACGGCCCTGAACCGCCTCGTATCGGACGTGGTCACGCCATCGCCGTCTTCCTCGTGGGTGCCGCGGCGCCGAGCGCGCTCACGTGTCTCGGACTCCTCGCGGCCGGCACGTTCAGAACCTTTTGGTTCTGGGCGTTCACGTACGCCCCTCACTACCAGGCAGACTTGTCGACGGGATGGGGAAATCTCGTCCGGACGCTCGGCGCCGTGGCGCCGTCCACGTCGGTGACGCTGGCCCTCGCCGCCATCGGTCTCGGCGCGGCCCTCCGCGAGGATCGCCGAGACCGGCGGGCATTCGTGCTGATCCTGGCGGCGTCGTCTCTGCTGGGAACAATGATGGGCCTCCAGTTCAGGCCGCATTATTTCCTGATCGCGGTCCCCGTGCTGGCCCTGCTCGCGAGCCTCGGGCTGGCGGCCCTCGCCGAGCTTCCGGCGGTCTGGCGTTCCGGCAGGCTCCGACTAGTTCTGCCGTGCGTCCTGCTCGTGGCGGCACTCGGCCAGCCGCTGTACGCGTCGCGCGCCGTCCTCTTCGAGCTCGCGCCGGTCCAGGTGTCGCGAGCGATCTACGGACGAAATCCGTTTCCAGAGTCGGTGGAGATCGCGCGCTACATCCGCGCCCATAGCGAGCCCGCCGACCGGATTGCCGTCGTCGGGTCGGAGCCGCAAATCTATTTCTACTCGTCCCGTCGATCGGCGACCGGCTTCATCTATACCTATCCGCTCATGGAGCTCCAGCCGTACGCGTCCGCGATGCAGCGGGACATGATCCGGGAGATCGAGACCGCCGCGCCGCGGTTCCTGCTCTTCGTCAGCGCGACCCGATCGTGGAATGCTCAGCCGGGCTCCGATCAGACGATCTTTCGCTGGTTCGAGGCCTATCAGCGCGGCTTCGCCCGGGTCGGTGTGGCCGATATCGTCTCGCCGCATGAGACCGTGTACCGCTGGGGTGACGCCGCCAGCGGGTACGCGCCGCGCTCGGACGTCTGGCTCATGGTCTTCGAGCGGGCACGCTCACGATGAGCGAGTCGGATCGGACGATCTCCGCTGGCTCGACCAGTGCCAGAAACGATTCGACCGCGTCGGCGTCGTCGACATGCGCTCGCCCGGCCAGACGCGCTATCTTTGGGGCGAAGCGGCGACGGCCTGCACGCCTGTCGCGGACCGCTGGATCGCCGTCCACGAGCGACGCCGGGGCGGCCGCCGACAACGAAAGGACCCGGCCATGAGAAGCCACGGCTTGACCTTCGAGCAGCACGAAGTCGGCGCCACCTTCCGCACGCTCAGCCGGACCGTGTCGGAGACCGACATCGTGACCTTCGTCAACTTGTGCGGGTTCACCGAGCCGCTTTTCATGGACATGGAGTACGTCGCGCGCGAGTCGGTATTCAAGCGGCGCGCGGCGCCGGGTGCCTTGACGTTCGCCCTCTCCGAGGGGCTCATCATGCAGACCGGGCTCATTCACGGCACGGGGATGGCGTACCTGGGCGGCGAGATGCGCCTGACGGCGCCGGTGCTTGAGGGCGACACGCTGACCGTCGCAATCAAGGTCATCGACAAGCGAGAGACCAAGAAGACCGACCGCGGGATCGTCACCTACCTCCACCGCGTGCTCAATCAGCGCGACGAGCAGGTGCTGGAGGCTCGCGTGCAGCGGATGATCCGCCGCGACAGCCGCTGAGCCTGTCGCTCGCGTACAATCGCTACGGAGCCAATCCTCGGATGGAGGTTCGGGAGTGAACGCCAGGATCGTCCAGATCAGCGTCTCGCGCGGCGGAGTACCCAAGACGGCGGTTCCCATGGCGCGGGTGACTACCGAGGGACTCGAGGGTGACGCGCAGCGTGACCGTGAGCATCACGGCGGGCCGGAGCGCGCCGTCTGTCTCTACTCGATCGAGGCGATCGAGCGTCTGCAGGCGGAGGGTCATTCGATCGCGCCCGGGAGTATCGGCGAGAACGTGACGGTGGAAGGGCTCGATTGGTCCGCCCTCGTGCCGGGTGACCATCTGCTTCTCGGTGACCACGTCCTCGTCCAGGTGACGCGTTACACGAGCCCCTGCGTGAACATCCAGGGCTCCTTCAAGGACGGCGAGTTCGGCCGCGTCTCCCAGAAGCGTCACCCCGGCTGGAGCCGCGTGTACGCTCGGGTGCTCGTCGAGGGGACGATTCGCCGCGCCGATCCGGTGCGTCGACTCGACGAGATCCGGGCCGCCGAGCTCACCGCCGCCGCCTCGAGGTGAGCCGCCGGGCCTCCGTCGTCATCATCGGCGGCGGTGTTACCGGCGCCTCGATCGCCTTTCACCTCACCATCGCGGGTGTACGCGACGTCATCCTGCTCGAGCGACGGACCCTGGCCTCCGGCGGCACCGGCCGATCCGTCGGGATCGTCCGTCAGCTCTACCCCACCGCCGAGACCAGCCAGATGGTCGTGCGGTCGCTCGGCGTCTTTCAGCGCTTCCGTGATGCTGTCGGCGGCGAATCGGGCTACGTCGCGTGCGGCGCGTTGATCGGTGTCTCGCCGGCCATGCGCGCGAAGCTCGAGGCGACGGTCAAGCTCCAGCGGTCGGTCGGCGTCCGCGCCGAGGTGCTGGAGCCCCGTGACCTCGCCCGCGTCGAGCCGCGGATCGATCCCGAGCACCTCGGCGCAGTCCTCTACGAGCCCGACTCGGGCTATGGGGACCCCACCGCCGTGACGAATGGCTACGCGGACGCGGCGCGCCGCAACGGCGCGCGCATCGAACAGGGCGTCGAAGTCGTGGCGATCGAGAGCTCCGCCGGCCGCGTCACCGGTGTCGAGACCGCGACGGGCGATTACATCGATGCGCCGATCGTGGTCAACGCGGCGGGCCTCTGGTCCCCGGCCGTCGCGCGCCTGGCCAACATCGAGCTGCCGATCCTGGTCGGCCGCCACCCCGTGTTCGTGGTCGAGCGCGACGCGTCGTTCGGGCGTCCGCACCTGGTCTATCTCGACCTCGCGGGCGGCAGCTACGCGCGGCCCGAGACCGGTGGGCTCACCCTCACCGGCTCGCTCACCGACGACGAGAGGCAGCATCCGATGGAGCCCGAGCTGCTCGGTGCCGATGTAGGGCTCGACGAAGCCGCGGAGGTTCTCGAGCGCACCGGCCGCGCGATCCCGCGCCTGGCCGAGGCGCGCTACCGCCGCGGCTGGGCCGGGGCCTTCGACATCACGCCGGACTGGATGCCGATCCTCGACGAGTCGCCGCTGCGGGGCTTCTGGATCGCGGCCGGCATGAGCGGGCACGGCTTCAAGCTCTCGCCCGCCGTCGGCGAGATGATGGCGGCGCTGATCACCGGAGCGACCGCCCCGGTCGATCCGGCGCCGTTCGCCTTCGGGCGCTTCGGCGCGAAGGGCTCGAGCGGGACGTTCGTCGCGTCCTACCTGGGTTGACGGGGCCGACGCGTCAGGCGCGGGCGACCGGCAGCTCGACCGTGAATGTCGTGCCCGTCCCGCCCACGCTCTCTACGCGAATCCTCCCGCCGACCGACTCCACGATCGTCCTGGTGATCGCGAGGCCGAGACCCGTGCCGGCGATGTCGCGAGTGGCCGTGCTCTTGACCCGGTAGAATTTGTCGAACACGTGAGGGAGGTCGCGGGCCGGGATCCCAAGGCCCGTGTCCGACACGCGGATCGTCACGGTCCCGGCGCCGTCACCACCCGCGGAGAACGCGGCAGAGACCGTCACCTTCCCGCCCGACGGCGTGTACTTGACGCCGTTGTCGATGAGGTTGACCAGCGCCTGCTTGAGGCGAATCGGCGCAGCCGTGACGATTGCCTCCGCGGGCAGATCTGCGCGGAGCTCGATCGTCTTACGCTGGGCGTTGGGCCGCACGATCCGCAGCGCCTCCTCGGCGACGGGTACAAGGTCCATCGGCTCGCGGGCGGCGTCGAGGCCGGCTTCGATCTTGCCGATGTCGAGGAGGTCAGTGACCAGGTCGGCCATGTGCTGAGCCGTATCGCGGATGTCCTGGCACTGCTTCTCGAACCCCGGGTTCGTCGGCCCCGCCATTCGCAGCAGGTCCGCAAGCCCCGCAATGACCGTGATCGGGCTCTTGAGATCGTGCGAGACGGTGTTGACGAAGTCGTTCTTCATCTGCTCGAGGTTCTTCAGCAGCGTGATGTCGCGAAGGACCACCGCCAGTCCCACCGGCTCGCCGAAGGGCGTGACGACCTGGACCATACTCGCCTGCGCGATCCGGCCGTCGGGCAGCGGTAGCTCGGAGATCCCGGGCGTGCCCTTCACGAACAGCTCACGCAGCGGGCCGTAGTCGACGACCTCGAGCAGCGGCCGGCCCTCGACGGTGTCGGGGGCCAGGCCCAGCATCTGGCGCACGGCTCCGTTCGCCAGCAGCACGAGGCCGCCCTGGTTCATCGCGATGACCGCATCGGCGGTGCTGCCGAGCACGCCGAGCATCGTCATGCGCTCGTCGGCGAGCGTCTGGTAGGCCTGCGAGGTCTCGAGCGCCGCCGAAAGCCCGGCCGCCAGTAGCGTGGCCACGTGGACGTCGTCGTCGCCGTACGTGATCGGCGGCCGGCCGGCGAACAGCAAGGCGCCGAGCACGTCGAGCCCTCGACGGATCGGCACCGCCAGGGTCGCGCGCAGGCCCGCCGCGCTGAGGACGCCCTCGAGATCGTGGACGCCGTCGCGCAGACGGGTCAGGTCTTCGACCCGTAGCGCCTGTCCCGTAGTGATCGCGCGGCCCGGCACGCCTTCGTAGAGCGAGAATCCCCGCCGGCTCACGGCGCCGGCGTCGAGACCGGCGAGCGTGTGACGAGATAGCTGCCCTTCTCGGGATCCGAGAGGCACACCGCGAGGTAGTCGTGCGGCAGCACGCCGCCCGCGTGATCGCCGAGCGTCTGGAAGAAGTGCGTCGGAATCGGCGAGCGAAACAGCTCGATGAGGAGCTCGCTGAGCCGCGTCAGCCGCTCGGGCTGGCTCATGCCGGTACGGACGCCGCGCCGCAGCGCGCACGCGCCAGCTCGGCGAGCTCGGCGCCGCTCGGAACCGGGTCGATCGGACCGACCACCGTAACGTTCCGGATCACGCCCTGCTTGTCGATCAGGAACATGCCCTGCTCGTGCGCGGTCATCGCGTGGTGGTGGAGGCGTCGCACGAAGTTCCGGTTCATGACGTCGAAGAACGCTCCGCGCGTCTGGTTGACGCTGTCGCCGTGCGTGAACGCGTGGGCGAAGCTCACCACGGCGGTGCGCGTCGCCTCGAGCACGCCCCGGTCGCCCAGGCCGTACACCGCAAAGAGCCGCTTGTCGGGATCGCACACGAAGGGGAAGGGCAACGGCGACCGCCCGAAGTAGCGTCGGGCGCTCTCAAGAAGGTTCGGTGCCACCTGGATCACCTCGGCTTCGGCGCTCTGGAGCGCGTCGTAGTTGCTCCTGATTCCGTCCGTCTCCTGATTCCGTCCGTATAGATGCGACAGAAGGGGCACGTGAAGCCGCGCGAGAACCACACGACCACGTTGCGTTGGTCACGGTAGGAGGCCAGATCCACCATCGGCCCGCGGACCGACGGAAGCGAGAAGAGGGGCGCGCTCTCGCCGACAGAGGGCTGCTCGAATGTCTGCTCTCCAGTTCCCATGGTCTCCGCCGTCGCTGACCGCGTCGTCCCGAATACGGGGCAAGAGCCGTACCAATGGTAACTAGCTGTTTCATATGTATTTATTGGCCTATTCCGCGGTGGCGAACGGTAATTTCCGGTCGAACTGGCCAGGAATCGGCCAATCGTCGGTGGCCCTGCTCTCCGGGCGGCCGTTCGGTGGGCGGGCTCGCGACGAGCGTCGTGGACGAAGAGGGCTTCACGTGGGACCTCGGGGCCGCCTCGACATTGCGCCGGCACGACAGCTCCGGCGGTCTCGGTCGGCATTCGTCCGGGACAGTGAGTCCCGCCCTCCGAGTCACATGTGTCAGGGCACGGTGGCCCGACCGTCGCCCGGAGACCCGCGACCCGATCGGGGCCGGAATCGTGCCGTGATATCAATATCGTGTGCGCCACCTCGATGAGCCGGGGCTGGCTCGTCCCTTGCACCCTTAGGCGCCTCCGGCGGACTGCGCCAACACCAGTGCGATGAGTACCCAAGGGCTGAGGCTCGAGCATCCTGAGGTCGTCCAGGCGCCCGGCGCGCTGAGGCTCTCGCTGACTGAACGCGTGGCGCGGGCGGAGCGTCCGCTCGCCATGGTGCTGTTGCTACAGCTCGCCCTGTCGGCGGTGCTGGTCGTTCTCATGGCGGTGAGGAGCCCCGGGAACGCTCACCCCGACGAGGCTCTCCATTTCGCGGCCGCTGAGTACTTTCGGAAGCACTGGCTCCCACCATCGGTGGGCGCGCCCGGCACCGAGTCGTCGTATAGCGGATACGGCTTCTCCTATCTGAATGAAGCCGACATCGTCTACTTGGCCTTCGGCAAGGCCGCCGCAGTCGCTGGCGTCTTCGGGATTGCGCGCGGCCTCGCGATGCGATGGCTCCAGGTGATGCTCTACTTCGGACTGGTCGCCTGGATGATGTTTCGCGCCAGACGATTCACCCCGGCACTCGGCTTCCTACTGTTGACCCCGCAGGTCTGGTACGTCTTCTCGTACCTCAACGGGGACGCATTGCCCTTCGCGCTCCTCACGGTCCTGCTGGTGGAGCTCGGCTGGCCCGACTCCAGCGTCCGTCGCTTCGTGAAGGGCACCCGGGCGAGACCGACGCCAGGGGTTTTCGTCGTGGGCGCGCTGCTCGGCCTCCTCGCCCTCTCCAAGCTGAACTATCTGGTCAGCTTCGTGTTCCTCGGCTGGGCCATCCTGTGGCTCAGGAGCGAAGTTCGACACTGGGGGCGGATCGCGCTCCTTGCGGCGATCGCGGCCGTCATCGCGTTGCCGTGGGTCGCCTACCACGGCTGGGTGAACGACTGGGAGACTGGGACACGCGTGGCGGACTATTCGGAGCAGGTCGCGGCGCCGGAGATGAAGCCTTCAGCGCAGGCGAGCCCCGACTCGTTTCGGTTCCGAGCCCTGCGGACGAAGGGAGTATCGCTGTGGGATGTCCTCGTGACGCTGGACTGGGTGAGGCTGTCCTTCCGGAGCTTCTGCGGTCTCTACGGATGGATGACCGTCGCGGCGGATCCGTGGGTCTATCGCGCGTTCGGAGGCCTCTATGCCGTCTTGCTGGCGATCCTCGTCTTCCCGTCGCTCAGAGGAGGGTCGCCCGGCGCTCGGTCCCTGCTGGTCGGCTTCATGGTCTGCGCCACGCTCGTCTTCGCGCAATCAGCCTACCGGTCCTGGGTGTACGACTTCCAGGGACAGGGGCGGTACCTGTTTCCCATTCTGCCGATGCTGTTCTTCTACTGGCGGCAGTGCGAGGCAGCGCCTCTACGCCTTCCCGCGCTCGTCGTGACGGCGCTGCTCGGCACTTACGGGCTGCTCTCCTTCGCCCTGATCGGGCTCCGCACCCTCGCCTGAGGACTGGAACTATGCTGAACATGGCGAACGCCGGACGCTTCGTGTCGACTCCCCGGCCGGGGGCGCGGTCGTGAGCGCGCGCGCCTTTCGCGATCTCCGCGAGTTCAAGTCGTGGAACGACGCGATGGTCGAGAAGTACGACGTCGAGCAGTTCCACAATCATCCGAGCCCGCTGATCCGGTACATCGAGCGCAAGCGGGTCCGTCGCATCCTGGCCCTCCTCGCCGCGCACCCCGGGGATCGAGTGCTGGAGATCGGCTGTGGTGCCGGAAACATCCTGGCGCAGCTACCAAGTGCACGGCGGTGCGGGATCGATCTCGCCGAGTCGCTGCTCGCGAAGGCGGCGCGGCGGCTGGCGAAGCACGGCACGCTCGTGCAGGGCGACGCCGAGCACCTGCCCTTCCGGGATCGCGCGTGGGAGCGGGTGTACTGCTCGGAGGTTCTCGAGCACATCCCCTCGCCGGGCACGGCCCTCGCCGAGATGCGCCGGATCGTCGCGGACGGAGGCGTCGCCGTCGTCTCCGTGCCGAACGAGCGCCTGATCAACACGCTCAAGGCAATGCTGCGCGCGAGCGGTCTCTACCGCGTTCTGCTGGGCGCGCGCTCCGGCGACTATCAGATGCCGGAGCGCATGGACGACGAGTGGCACCTGCACGTCTTCGATCTCGCCGGGCTGCTGGCGATGATCCCGACAGGGCTGCGGGTCACGCGGATCGAGGGCATTCCGTTCCGGTGGCTCCCGCTGCGCTACGTTGTGCGCTGCGAATCCGATGGTCGGGACGGTGGACAGCGTGCTCGCGGCTGACGCCACTTCGGCGCGGGCGCGCGGCTGGAGCTGGCCAGCGGTGCAACTCCCCCCGGACGTCATCGCGATCGTGCTGCTGTCGCTCGAGAAGGTCTCGGTGGCCGGTCTGCCAGGGTGGGCGCATTTTCTCCGCCGCAAGCCTGAAACCGCGGTGACCCGGTGACGGCGGCAGCAGGCTCCGCTCCAATCTGCCAGGAGGCGTGATGACTGACCCCGAAGGCATCTCGGTCGTCCTGCCGGTCCTCAATGAGCGCGACAACCTGGAGCCGCTCCACGCCCGCCTCACGGAGGCGCTCAAGCCGCTCGGTCGTGACTACGAGATCATCTACGTGGATGACGGCTCCAGCGACGGCTCGTGGGAGGTGCTGCGAGCGCTCGCCGCGGGGGAGTCCAGCGTCCGTCTGGTTCGGCTGCGGAAGAACTTCGGGCAGACGCCGGCGCTGTCGGCGGGCATCGCGCACTCGCGCTACCCGATCCTCGTCACGCTGGACGCGGATCTGCAGAACGATCCTCACGACATTCCGCGGCTGCTCGAGGCGCTCGGCGATTCCTACGACGTGGTCTCCGGGTGGCGCAGGCACCGCAACGATCTCTGGCTCTCGCGGCGCCTGCCCTCGAACGCGGCGAACTTCCTCATCCGCAAGGTCAGCGGCGTGCCACTCCACGACTTCGGGTGCACGCTCAAGGCCTACCGGCGCGAGGTCATCGAGGATGTGAGCCTCTACGGCGACATGCACCGCTTCCTGCCTGTGCTCGCCGCGTGGGTCGGCGGTCGCGTGACCGAGATGGAAGTGACGCACCACCCGCGGACTCACGGCGTGTCGAAGTACGGGCTGACTCGGATCTTCAAGGTGCTCGTCGATCTGATCACCTTGAAGTTCATCGGCGATTTCTCGGCGCGCCCCAACTACATCTTCGGCGGCTTCGGGCTCCTGAACCTCACCTTCGGCGCCCTCGCGCTCGCCGTGGTCGCCTATCGCGTCCTGGTCCTACATCACCTGGAAGCGACGCCGCTGGTCTTCCTGATGGTGCTCTTCTCGATCACCGGCATTCTCTCGCTGTTCATCGGCTTCCTGGCCGACATCATCATCCGCGGCTTCTACGACCCCAGGCGCAAGCCCACCTACTACGTGCGCGAGTCGGTGGGAGTCGACCGGCCGGACTAGACGACGTGTGCGGCATCGTCGGTAACGTCCTCGCGCGCGGGGACCGGACGCCGGATCCGGCTGTCCTGAAGCGGATGAACGACCGGCTCGCCCACCGGGGCCCCGACGAAGAGGGCTTCTTCGTCGAAGGCCAGGCCGCGCTGGCGATGCGCCGGCTCAAGATCATCGATCTCGCGACGGGGCACCAGCCGATGAGCGGCGAGGACCGCCGCGTCTGGGCGGTCTTCAACGGCGAGATCTACAACTACCGCGAGCTGACCGCCGAGCTCACCGGCCGCGGCCACACCTTCCTGACCCGCTCCGACACCGAGGCCATCGTGCACGGGTACGAGGAGCGCGGGCTCGCCGCGCTCAACGATCTCGAGGGGATGTTCGCGTTCGCGCTCTGGGACGCCCCGGCGCGCACGCTCGTCCTCGCGCGCGACCGGCTCGGGATCAAGCCGCTCTACTATGCGGTCCTGGCCGACCAGATCGTCTTCGCCTCCGAGCTCCGGGCCCTCGTCGAGCACCCGGCGATCGACCGCGCCCTCGACCTGACGGCGCTGTCGCGCTACCTCGCCCACGAGTACGTTCCGGCGCCGGCGTCGATCTTCCGCTCGATCCGGAAACTGCCGGCCGGCCACTGGCTGACGTACACCGAAGGGCGCGTCAAGATGGAGCCCTACTGGACGGTCCCGTTCCGCCCCGATCGCGCGATCGGCGCCGCGGAGGCGGTCGAGAGGCTCCGGAGCGTCCTCGACCTCGCCGTGCGCCAGCACCTGGTGAGCGACGTGCCGCTGGGCGTGTTTCTCTCCGGCGGGATCGATTCGAGCGCGGTCGCGGCCTTCGCCGCCCGGCACGTCGGCGGCCGTCTCAAGACCTTCTCGATCGGCTTCGAAGATCCATCGTTCGACGAATCGGCTCACTCCCGCCGTGTGGCGCAGGCGCTCGGCACGGACCACCACGAGGAGGTGCTGGACGCCCGTGGAGCGTGCGAGCTCGTCGAGCGACTGCCGGATCTCCTCGACGAGCCGCTCGGCGACGCGTCGCTGATCCCGACGTTCCTGCTCTCGCGCTTCGCGCGCCGCTCGGTGGCCGTGGCGCTCTCGGGCGACGGCGGCGACGAGCTGTTCGCCGGCTACTCGACGTACCAGGCTCATCGTCTCGCCCGCGGCGTCGAGGTGATCCCGCGATGGCTCCGGCGTGGGCTCATTCGCCCCGCCGTCGAGCGCCTCCCGGTCTCGCTCAGCAACCTGAGCCTCGACTTCAGGCTCAAGCGGCTCCTCGAAGGAATGGACTACGCCGACGTCGAGCGCCATGCCGTCTGGCTCGGCTCGTTCACGCCGGCCGAGCAGCGGGAACTGTTCACACACGAGACGCTCGGGCGCATGGAGGCGCCGCCGTCGTACGCCGCGTTCCACGAGATCCTCGCGTCTGCGCCGTCGGTGGAAGGCCTCGAGCGTATGCTCTACCTCGACCTGAAGGGCTACCTCGGCGAGG
>Ga0134076_10000075_pt1 | contig 18062 bp, 18 predicted proteins | sample 15_taG_12_FD_109979 | JGI IMG/M metagenome (GOLD analysis project Ga0134076, IMG submission 109979) | Grasslands soil microbial communities from the Angelo Coastal Reserve, California, USA - 15_D_Wat_40cm_5_0_1 metaG | ecosystem: Environmental > Terrestrial > Soil > Grasslands ... | reverse complement strand
CCGTCTGCGAGCGACTATACTACGGGCGGCTCGGCACCCCACTTCCAGGAGGAGATCGTGACCAAGATCCTCACACCCCCCCAACCCGCCCCGGCCATGGACATCGCGCGTGATCTGCTGCCCCCCGGCATGGAGCTGGTCGTCGCCGATCCGAGCAAGCCCGAGTTCTACGACAAGGCCGCCGACGCCGAGTACTATCTAGGCTCGCCGCGCACCGGTATCGGCAACGAGTTCTTCCGCGCCGCGCCCAGGCTGAAGCTCATCCAGCTCACCAGCGCGGGCTACGATCGCGTCGACGTCGAGGCCGCGCGCAAGGCCAAGGTGCCCGTCGCCAACAACGGCGGCGCCAACTCGGTCGCCGTGGCCGAGCACGCCGTCATGCTCATGCTCGCCGTGCTCAAGAAGCTCGTGTACCACCACAACAACGTCGTCGCCGGCAAGTGGCGCACCGCCGACTTCGCCGAGAACCGCACCTACGAGGTCGAGGGCAAGCGCCTGGGCATCGTCGGCCTCGGCAACATCGGCAAGAAGGTCGCGCGCCGCGTTCAGGGCTTCGACATGGACGTCCGCTACTACGACATCCTCCGGCTCACCGAGGACCAGGAGGACGCGCTCGGCGTGCGCTTCATGCTCTTCACCGAGCTCCTGCGCACCTCCGACGTCGTCACCCTGCACGTGCCGCTGAACGACGTGACCCGCAAGATGATCTCGACGCGCGAGCTCGCGATGATGAAGAAGGGCGCGATCCTCATCAACACCTGCCGAGGACCGGTCGTCGACGAGGACGCCCTGCACCGAGCCCTCACGTCCGGCACGATCGCCGCCGCCGGCCTCGACGTGATGGTGGAGGAGCCACCGAAATCGAATCACCCGCTGTTCTCGCTGCCGAACGTCACACTCACCCCGCACAGCGCGGGGCCGACGTGGGACAACTTCACCAAGGCGTACCGCAATGGCTTCGACAACATCCAGCGCATGGAAGCCGGGCGGGCGCCGCTCTGGGTCGTTCCCGAGCTGCGCAGCCTGCTGGCCTGAGCTCGCGCATGCGACTCGAGCTCGGCTGGTCCGACGTCGACGAGGTGACCGCGGCGCCCGCGACGCGCCTGGCGGGCAAGCGGCTCGAGGTCGATCTCGACGGGCTGCGCGAGCTCCTGTCCGCCGATCCGCGGCTCACCCGGATTCGCCTCGACCTCGCACATCCCGGCGAGCGCTGTCGCATCGCCCGCGTGTTCGACGTGGTCGCGCCGCGGGCGAAGACCGACGGCGGCGAGGACTTCCCGGGTGTCCTCGGGAGCGTGGCGCGGGCCGGCCACGGAAGGACCCTGGCGCTCGGGGGTGTGGCGGTGGTCGCGACGGATCAACAGACGGACAACGTCGGCACCCTCGCCGTGATCGACATGGCCGGCCCCAATGCGGCGCTCTCGGCGTTCGGGCGCACGCACAACCTCGTGATTTCGGCGTGGCCCTCGCCGTCCACCGAGCGTTCGGACTATCTCGCCGCGGTTCGGCTCGCCGCGCTGAAGACCGCGGTGCATCTGGCCGGGACGGCGCGCGAGGCCGAGCCCAACCGCGTCGACGTGTTCGAGCTGCCGCCCTCTCCGCGCGTGCCGCCGGAGCTCGCCCACCTGCCGCGCGTGGCGTACGTGTTCCAGATCCACTCGCACCAGCGCCCGACCGGCCTCGACGAGGGCATTCTCTACGGCGATCCCGTCCGCCGCATGCTGCCGACGATCGTGCACCCCAACGAGGTGCTCGACGGCGCGGTGCTCCGCGGCTTCATGGGCCGCAGCGTCACCACGTGGGCGATCCAGAACCATCCGATGATCAGGGCGCTCTACGCGCAGCATGGCCGCACGCTCTGGTTCGAGGGTGTCGTCGTCACCGTCGCCCAGGCGACCGAGCCCGAGCGCGTGCGCTCGGCGTTTCTCACCGCCGGCCTCGTCGCCCACGCCCTCGGGGCCGACGGCGCGGTCCTGACCAAGATCGGCGGCGGGGCGCCGCACGTCGACATGGCTCAGGCGGCCGCGCACTGCGAAGCGCTCGGCGTCAAGACGACGGCCGTCGTCGAGGACATGTCGACAGACGGTAGCGCGGAGGGCATGCTGCTCTTCGATTTCCCGGGAGTCGACGCGCTGGTGAACGTCGGGAGCAGCCAGGAGCCGATCATCTTGCCGGCGATGGAGCGTGTCGTCGGCGCCGACGATATCGCGTCGAAGCTCCTGGGCGAGACGCGCGCCACCTACGGCGGGCTCTGCGGCGCGATCGAGCAGGTCGGAGCGACCAGAGTGATGGCGGAGGTGCGGTGATGGCAGCTGGGACCTTGCGGGTTGTCTGCTACCTCAACCAGTTCTTCGGCCAGCTCGGCGGCGAGGAGAAAGCCGGCGTCGGGCCGCAGGTGGTCGACGGCGCCGTCGGCGCCGCGCGGGCCGTTCAGCAGGCGCTCGGCGACGCGGGCACGGTCGTCGCGACGGTGATCTGCGGCGACAACTACGCGGCCGAGCAGGCCGAGCGCGCGACCGCCGAGCTGGTCTCGCTGGTGGCCGCGGCGCGCCCCGATTTGCTGGTCGCGGGGCCCGCGTTCCTGGCGGGCCGCTACGGCGTCGCGTGCGGCGCGCTCTGCGTCGCGGCGCAGGCCGAGCTGAAGATTGCGACCGTTACTGGCATGCACGCCGAGAATCCCGGCGTCGAGCTCTACCGCCGTCAGGTCTACGTCGTCCAGACTGGCGCGGAGGCCACGCGCATGCTCCCGGAAGTGCAGCGGCTCGTCGCGCTCGGGTTGAAGCTCGCCCGCGGCGAGGCGATCGGCGCCCCGGCCGCTCACGGATATTTCGCCCGCGGTGTGACGCGCAATATCGTCGCCGGCGCCAACGCCGCCGACCGGGCCGTCGCGATGCTGCTCGACAAGCTGGCCGGCCGGGCCTTCACGACCGAGGTCCCGAGACCGGCGTTCCCGCCCGTCGCAGCGCCGCGCCTCGTCAAGACGCTCGCCGGCGCGACGATCGCGCTCGTCACCGACGGCGGCCTGGTCCCGCGCGGCAACCCCGACGGCATCGAGGCGCTGAACGCGACGCGCTACGGCGCCTACAGCATCGAGGGCAAGTCGAGCCTCGACGCGGCCCAGTACGACAATCCTCATCGCGGCTACGACACGACCTGGGTGAAGCAGGATCCGCACCGTCTGGTCCCGGTCGACGTCGCCCGCGAGCTGGAGCAGAGCGGCGCCATCGGCAAGCTGCATGAAACCATCTACTCAACGGTCGGCGTCGCGACCACGCTCGCCCAGAGCGCGCGCATGGGCCGCGAGATCGCGGAAAAGCTGCGCGCGGCCGGCGTCGACGCCGTCATCCTCACCTCCACCTGAGGCACCAGCACTCGCTGCGGCGCAGCGATCACGCGAGAGCTCGAGCGGGCGGGGCTGCCGACGGTGCAGCTCTCGACCATGACGCCGGTCGCGGTAATGGTCGGCGCCAATCGCATCGTGTCCGCCGCGGGCATCATCCATCCGCTCGGCAGCGCGGACCTCTCGCCCGAGGACGAGAAGGCGCTGCGGCGGCGCATCGTCGAGCAGGCGCTGCAAGCGCTCCGGACCGAGGTCGCGAAACCCACGGTGTTCGGGCGCGAATGACGGCACCCGTCCGGCTCGACGTCTTCTCCGACTACCTGTGCCCCTGGTGCTACAACGCCGCGGTGCGGCTTCGCGAGATCCAGCGGGCCTACGGCGAGCGCGTCAGGCTCCACTGGCGGACCTTCCCGCTGATTCCCGGCGAGCAGCCTGACCGGCGCGTCACGCAGAAGACGCGCGAGGGCCGGCAGCGCGTCGGCGCCGAGGAGCCGCGCGCGTTCTTCGTCCCGCCGGCGATCGACACCCCGCTGCCGTCCTCGAGCGTCCCGGCGCTGACAGCCGCCAAGTGCGCCGAGCTCCAGGGCGAAGCCGCGTTCGAACGGTTTCACGAGCGCCTCTTCACCGCGCATTTTCGCGACAACCTCGACATCTCGCGCCCCGAGGTGCTGCGCACCCTTCTCCGCGAGACCGCGCTCGATCCGGCGCGCTTCGAGGCCGACTACGCCGGCGAGGCGTACGAGGCCGTGCTGCGGGACTGCGCCGAGGGTGCCGCGTGGTTCGGCGTGTCCGGCCTGCCGACGGTCGTCCTCAACGAGAAGCTCTCGCTGGTTGGCGCCGTGCCGACGGACCGCTATCGCCTGCTCATCGACTGGATCCTGGCCGGCGAGCCGGGCGGTGTCATTCCGCTGGCGCCCGAGACGGCGACGAGCGCCGGTCAGAGCCCGGTGGAGACTCGCGAGGGGGGCCGCGAGTCTACGCGGCGATGAGGACGATCGAGACGGCGAGGAGCACCCCCATCGCGACGTTGAACGCCCGGAGCCGGCGCGGGCTCCGGAGCATGCGCTGGACCGTGGCGCCGAACGCCAGCCACACGAAGCAGCTCGGCAGCGCCGCGAGGAAGAACAGCCCGCCGAGATAGACGGACTGCACGACCGGGCTCCCCGCCCCCGCGCTGAGAAACGTTCCCGCCGCGCTCGCGCTCACGAGCCACGCTTTCGGGTTCACCCACTGAAAAGCCGCAGCCTTGAAATAGCCGACGGGCTGGGGCTCTCGAGTCGTTTCGAGACCGGTCGAGGTCGCGATCCTCCACGCGAGCCAGAGCAGGAACGCCGCGCCGCCCCAGTTGAGCGTCTTCAGCACGAGGGGATGGCCGAGGACGACGCTCCCCAGCCCCAGCGGCACCAGAAACATCATGAGCCCCATGCCGGTCGCGACACCCAAAAGGCACGGAAGCCCTTTGAGGAGGCCGGCGTTCGCCCCGGCGGCCGTCACCATGATGTTGCTGGGGCCGGGCGTGACCGCGGCCACCACCGCGAAGAGAAGGAACGCGACGAGTTGCTCCGTAGTCGTACTCTTGTCTCCAGTGCCTACCAAGGAGACCAGATCGGGCGGCGCGGGTCTTGAACGATCTTGCGGGGACCCGATCGGCGGCTGGATCGCCAGCGCCAGGCCGGCCGAGGGCGTGGAGCTGTTCCGCGCGTGGTTCGCCGGCCGGGCATACGAGAAGCATCGTCACGATACCTACGCGATCGGCCTGACCGACAGCGGCGTCCAGGTCTTCGACTATCGGGGCGCGGCGCGGGCGTGCCTGCCGGGCCAGGTCGCCGTGCTGTACCCGGACGAGGCCCACGACGGCCGCGCCGGCACCGCCGAGGGGTTCGGCTATCGGATCGTCTACGTGGAGCCCTCGCAGCTCGCCGAAGCGCTGCGAACGCTCCGCGGCCGCGCCTGCCCGCTGCCGTTCGTGGGCGATCCGGTGTCGACGAGCGCGAGGTTGGCCCACGCCATTGACGCCACCTTCCGACTCCCGACGGAGCCCCTGGCGGTGGACGGCCTCGTCGTCGATCTGGCCGAAGGCCTGCTCGCCGCCGAACGCGGGGGACAGCCATCCCGAGCCTCGCGGCGCGTCGATGCCGCCGCCCTCGAGCGCGCTCGCCGCTTCCTCGACGCCGAGAGAACTCGGGTCGTGCGTTCGGCGGAGCTGGAGTCCGTTACGGGACTGACCCGCTACGATCTGGCCCGCCAGTTCCGGATGATGTTCGGCACAAGCCCGTACCGGTATCTGCTCATGCGGCGGCTCGACCTGGCGCGGGAGCTGATCCACCGGCGGCGGGCCCTGGTCGAGGTGGCGTGCGACGCCGGCTTCGCCGATCAGGCGCATTTCACCCGCGCGTTCAAGTCCGCCTTCGGGCTGACACCCGCGCGCTATCGTGCGCTGCGAGCCAGCCAGAGGGTATGATGCCTCGCGTGACGTCGGACGGGATGCCCGTCATTCGCGCGGTCTCGCTCGTGCTCGCGCACGTGCCGAGCCTCGTCCGGCTCGGCTCCAAGCCGTTGCGGGTCCTGCGCGAGGTGCACGACCCGATCGACTTCCTGCGACCGCATCTGCGCGCCTGGGACGTCGCGCAGGCCTACGCGCCGAACCAGGTGTTCATCGGCAACATGGGGGTGGACGAGCTCGCGGCGCGGCCGACTCCCTGGCATCGTCATCCGATCGAGAGGGCGGCGCGCTTCGGTCCCGACGGCGAGATCATGCCCGAGGACGAGTTTTTCGGCTTGTTGGCCGCCTGCGACGGCTTCCAGCTGCTCGGGCTCGACCGCGAGCTGGCCGACCGCGCGCGAAGCGCGCTCGACGCGCACCCGGTCATCGGTCGCGCCGCCGGCAGCCCGACCGTACCGCCCGGCGTCACCGCGGCCGTGCTCGAGGAGCGCGTCGAGCGGCACCGCGCGCTGCGAATCGTAGGCGCGGACGGCCGGCTCCTCGGCGCCATGCTGCCCGGGCACGACGAGGACGACACGCTCACCGGCCAGGTGTTGCTGGAGAATCTCGCGTGCAAGGCAACGGCGGCGCTGGCGCTGCGTCACCTGCTCGCGCGACCCGGGGCGATCGCGTCCGCCGACGTCCGCTACGTCATCAATTGCGGCGAGGAGGCGGTGGGCGATCGCTACCAGCGCGGCGGCGGCAACGTCGCCAAGGCGGTGGCCGAATGGGCAGGCTGCGGCCGCGCGACCGGCAGCGATGTCAAGGCGTTCTGCAGCGGGCCGATGCACGCGTTGATGCTGGCCGGGGCCCTGGTCCGCAGCGGCCTGCACGACGACGTGGTCGTCCTGGCGGGTGGCTCGCTGGCGAAGCTCGGGATGAAATTCCAGGGGCACGTCAAGCACGCGATGCCAATCGTCGAGGACGTGCTCGCCGGCTTCGCCGCGCACGTCTCGCGCGACGACGGCGTCTCGCCCACCTTGCGGCTCGACGCGATCGGCCGCCACGAGGTCGCCTCGGGCTCGGCGCCGCTCGCGGTCATGAAGGCGCTCTACAGCGAGCCGCTCGGCCGCGTGGGACTGACGTTGCTTGACGTGGACCGGTTCTCGCTCGAGCTACACAACCCCGAGGCGACCGAGCCCGCGGGGAGCGGCAACGTCCCGCTCAACAACTACCGCACCCTGGCGAGCCTGGCCGTGGTCGAGAAGCTGATCGCGCGCGAGAGCATCGACGACTTCGTCCGCGCGCGGGGCATGCCGGGCTTCTCGCCGACCCAGGGCCACATCGCCTCGGCGATCCCGTATCTCGGTCACGCGCGACGCGCGCTCACCGAGGGCCGCCTCACGCGCACGATGTTCGCGGGCAAGGGTAGTCTGTTCCTGGGACGCATGACGCAGCTGCCGGACGGGCTCTCCCTCGTCCTGGAGCGCAACGCCGGCAGCACGTGACCTCCGCCGGTGGTCGAGCAGCGCCACGGCTCCGCCGGGGCGCTTGCGAGCGTGGAGGGGTATGGGGACCCGTCTAGGTCCCCCATCTAGAAAGGCCCAGCGCCACGGCTCCGCCGGGGCGCTGGCGAGCGTGGAGGGGTATTGGGGACCCCTCGCGGGTCCCCCATTAGAAAGGAGCCACATGATGGAACTTCGAGGCAAGAAGGTCATCGCGCTCGGTGAGCGCGACGGCGTGCCGGGCCCCGCGGTGGCGGAGTGCGCCAGTCGCGCGGGCGCCGAGGTGGTGCTGACCCTGACCGCCTGCTACGTCTGAACCGCGGCGGGCGCCATGGGCCTGGAGGATCAGGCGGCGGTGAAGCGAGTCGCTGACGAGCACGGCAATGGCGTGGTGGTCCTTCTCGGCACGCCCGATGCCGAGAGCACGCAGACGCTCGCCCAGACCGTCGTCGCCGGCGATCCCTCCTACGCGGGCCCGTTGGCCGGAGTCCCGTTGGGGCTCCCCGTGTTTCACGTGTTCGAGCCGGAAGTACGCGACCAGGTGCCGGCGGACGTGTACGAGGCGCAGGTCGCGCTGATGGAGATGAGCCTCGACCGCGAGGCGATCCTCGCGGGCCTGCGCGAAGCGCGGCGCGCCGGCGCGACGGCCTGACCGCGCGACGACCCTACAAGGAGACCCGAATGAGCCCGAGAATTTGGCTGTCGGTTGGCGTGTCGGCGGCGCTGCTCTCGCTCGGCGGCAGCACCGGCCAGGCGCAGCAGTCCGAGATTGGCTTCTTCATCACCAGCGCTGGCCCCGGCAAGGGCGGGAACCTCGGCGGCCTCGTGGGTGCCGACCAGCTCTGCCAGCTGCTCGGCGCGACGGCGGGCGCCGGCGCCAAGACCTGGAAGGCGTATCTGAGCACGCAGGGCCCCGGCGCGGTCAACGCGCACGACCGGATCGGTAGCGGCCCATGGAAGAACGCCAAGGGCATCATCGTCGCCAAGGACCTGGCCGAGCTGCACGGCAACAACAACATCAACAAGCAGACGGCGCTGACCGAGAAGGGCGAGACGGTCAACGGGCGCGGCGACACGCCGAACATGCACGACATCCTGACGGGCTCCCAGCCGGACGGCACCGCGTTTGCGGCGGGCGAGGACCGCACCTGCGGCAACTGGACGAAGAGCGGCCAGGGCGCGGCGATGGTCGGCCATCACGATCGACAGGGGCTGCGCGACGACGACGCGTCGAAGTCCTGGAACTCGTCGCATCCCTCGCGCGGGCCCGACGGCGGCTGTAGCCAGAACGATCTCAAGAGCACGGGAGGCAACGGCCTCTTCTACTGCTTCGCGACCAAGTAAGCGCGGTGCGGGCGTGCGGCCGAGAACTCTCGTTGCCCTCGGGTGCCTGCTCGCGCTCCCGGTATCCCTCGAGGCCCAGTCGCCGCTCGTCACCTGGAAGGGCTGCTCCGATCTGGGCTGCATGGGGCAGGTCAAGATGCGGGTGACGAGGGCGGTCCGCGAGGACGCGACGGGGACCTACAACTTTTCGGTCTTCACGAATAACGAAGTCTTGTTCGAGGACCTCTCCGCCACCCGAGCGCGAAAGATCCTGCACCTGACCCAGCCCGACTCCACGTTCCTGTTCTTCGGCGTCCACGGCGCTCAGGACGCCGAAGCGTTTCGCGTCAAGTACCAGGCTCGAGTCGCGCACGTCATGATCCTCGTGCTGAGCTTGATGGCCAAGGGCTTCCCGGACGGCGTGGGCGCGATCCCCCCGGCGTGGGACATGCGCAAGGTGGAGGAGGACCGAGCGCAATTCGACCTGTCCGCCAAGCGAATCACCCCCGACTCGTTCGCGTTTCGCGTGCTCGGACGGGAGCACGTCGTCGAGGGCGACTGGATCATGACGAAGACCGTGCCCTGGCCGAACAGCCAGTCGATGGCCGGATGGATGGCCAGCAACGGCGTGACCATTCCGGCCATGACCCTCGGTGAGCTGCGGCAGCTGCGACGGCGATGATTGCGCCACGCGCACGCGGGAGCTATAAGGGTCCCATGCCGCGATTCGCTCCGTTCGCCGCAGCCATGCTGGCCAGCGTGCTGCTCGCGACCCCGATCCCGGCGCAGACGCCGCGCGACGTGCTCGTGGTCGGCATGGAGGCCGAGCCGCCGGGCCTCGATCCTGGTCAGGCGCTCGGTATCCACACCCTGCGCGTGACCGCCGAGATCTTCGAGACGCTCGTTGCCACCGCCGCCGACAGCACTGACATCGTCCCCGGCCTCGCGGAGTCATGGACCACCTCGGCCGATGGGCTGGCGTGGACGTTCAAGCTGCGCCGCGGCGTCCGCTTCCACGACGGGACGCCGCTCGACGCCTCGGCCGTCAAGTTCACCTTCGACCGCGTCATCGATCCCTCGCACCCGCACGCCAAGAGCGGCAAGTGGACGTTCGTCACCGGCTACCTCGCGAGCGTGAAGGCGGTCGAGGTGCTCGATCCTCAGACGATGCAGCTGCAGCTGAAGTATCCGACGGGCTCCCTGCTGGCGCTGCTCGCGCTGCCGAACTGCGCGATCGTGAGCCCGACGGCCTTCGCGAAGTCGCCGGCCGACTTCGACGCCAGGCCCGTCGGCAGCGGCCGCTACAAGATCGAGTCCTGGGAGCGCGGCAGCCGCCTCGTGCTGCGCCGCAACGACGACTACTGGGGCGCGAAGGGCAAGCCGCAGACCCTGGTCTACCGCGGCCTCGCCGAGGCCAACGCGCGCGTGGCCGAGCTGCTGACGGGCGGCGTCGATCTGATCCTGCCGATCCCGCCCGACTTCGTCGCGCGGCTCGAGAAACACTCGGGCGTCACGGTGCACAAGGCGACGGGGCTCACCGTGTGGTACGTGGGGTTCAACGTCGACAAGAAGCCGTTCACCGACCGCCGCGTGCGCCAGGCCTTCAGCCACGCCGTGAACCGCGAGGCGATCACCCGCGACATCCTCAAGGGCACGGGGATCCCCGCGATCGGCCCGCTGCTCCCGGGCACGTGGGCGTTCGAGCCGGACGTGCGCAAGTACCCCTACGATGCCGCCGCCGCGCGAAAGCTCCTGGCCGAGGCCGGCTATCCCAACGGCCTCGAGACGGACCTGTGGGTGCCGGAGTCCGGCTCCGGGATGCAGGCGCCGGTCGAGATGGCGACGGTGATCCAGGCGAACCTGGCGGCCGTGGGCGTGAAGGCGCAGCTGAAGACGTTCGAGTGGGGCTCGTACCTCGGCAAGGTGCGCGCCGAGGCGCCGGCGCTGTTCGTGCTCTCCTGGTTCCTGAAGTCGGAGGACCCCGATCTCTCGATGTACCCGCTCTTCTACTCGAAGAACACGCCGCTGCCGAACCGGTCGAACTACAACAATCCCGAGGTCGACCAGCTCCTTGTGCAGGCCCGTCAGACCGGCGAGCGCGCCCGGCGCGTCGAGCTCTATCGCCGGGCGCAGCGGCTGATCGTCGAGGACGCGCCCATGGTCTTCGTCGACCACGAGGTCCAGGTGGTTGCCACGCGCGCGAGCGTGAAGGGCTTCCGGCTCCACCCGAGTGGTTTCGACCTGAGGGTCGAGAACGTGACCAAGGAGTAGTCATGGATGAGATGAAAGCGGTCGACCTGGGTCAGGTCATGAGCACGATCCGCGCCTCGGGCCGCCCCAACACGGTCCTGTGGCAGGCGCCCGACAGCATCGCGTTCGTCGCGCGGGGCCGCGAGTTTCGCAGCGAGTTCCACAGCGATCCGAGCGACGAGGTCATGTACATGATCAAGGGCGACATGGACCTCCACTACCGGACGCCGGAGGGCGACGAGAAGATCGCGGTGATCAAAGAGGGCCAGATCGTCTATTGCCCCGCGGGGACGCCGCACTCGCCGCGCTTCTCGCCCGACGCGTTCGTGCTCGTGCTCGAGCGCAAGCGGCGGGCCGGCGAGAGCGATCGCTTCACCTGGTACTGCGACCAGTGCGGCGCACAGCTGCACCAGAGCGTCAAGCAGGTCGCCGACTATCGCGAGGACCCGGTGTCGCGCGCCTACGAGGAGTTCTACGGCTCGGAGGCGAATCGTACGTGTAGTCGCTGCGGGCACGTGACCTCGCGCCCAGGCGGCCGATAAAGGAAGCTGGACCTTTCTCAGCCGCCTGGCTCACGGCTCCGGCGGCCGGCGCGCCTTCCAGCTCGTGGCCTGCTCGTAGGCCCAGCCGATGCGCAGCGCCGTCGTTTCCTCTCCGGCGTGGCAGAGAATCTGGAGCGAGAGCGGCAGGCCGTCCGTCGAAAAGCCGCTGGGGATCGCCAGACCGCAGAGGCCGAGATAGTTGCCCGGCCGCGTGAAGTGGGCTGCCGTGCCCGACTGGTCGGCGCGATCGATGGGAATCGCCGCGGTCTGCGCGGTCGGCGTCAGGATCGCGTCGACGCCGCCGAGCGCCGCGGCGAACTCGCGCCTGTCCTCTTCGCGCTGCGCCAGCGCCAGCAAGTAGTCGCGCGCCGAGATGGCTTTGCCGAGCTGGATGCGCGGTCGCACGTGCGGGTCCGTCGGCAGCGCCGGGTCGTCGACCAGGTGACCGACGAAGCGATAGCCCTCGGCACCGATGATCGTGCCCGTCGCCTTGGCGTAGTCGCTCAGGCGGCGGGGAAACTCGACGCGGACGATCTGGGCTCCGAGCCCGGCGAGCGCGCCGACCGCGGCCTCGTACGCGGCCAGCACTTCCTTCTCGACACCCGTGCGCTCGGCGTCGGGCAAGACGGCGAGACGCAATCCCGCGGCGCCGCGGCGCAACGCGGGTAGCGGATCGACCGGAGTCCACGCGAGCGTCTGCGGATCTCGCGGGTCGGGCCCGCTGAGCGCCCGGTAGATCAGCGCCGCGTCCTCGACCGAGCGCGCCAGCGGGCCGGGCGTATCGAGCGTCGAGCTGAGCGGCAGGACGCCGTACGTGCTGATCCGGCCGGCCGTCACCTTCAGGCCGACGATGCCGCACCACGCCGCGGGAATCCTGACGGAGCCGCCCGTATCGGTGCCGATCGCGACGGGCGCCAGACCGGCGGAGACCGCGACCCCCGAGCCGCTGGACGAGCCGCCCGGCGTGCGATGCACCGCGAGGTCCCACGGGTTGCGCGGTGTGCCCATGTGCGTGTTGGTCCCCCAGCTCCCCATGGCGAACTCGACCGTGTGCGTCTTGCCGAGCACGATCATCCCGGCGGCCATGAGCCGCTGCGCCAACGTGGCGGTCGTCGGCGACACGCGCTCGGCCCACACCTTCGACCCGCCGGTGGTGACGCGACCCTCGAGGTCGACGAGGTCCTTCAGCGCGATCGGGACGCCGTGAAGCGGTCCGATGCGATGCCCCGATCGAATGGCCTTGTCGGCGGCCTCGGCCGCGAGCCGCGCGTCGGCGTCGTAGACTGCGATGAACGCGTGCAGCGCCGGATCGCGCCGGCGGATCCGCTCGAGCAGCGCCCCGACGGCATCGACCGGGGAAAGCGTACGCGCCTCGAACGCGCGGGACAGCTCCGATACCGTGGCCCAGACAGGATCGATCGTCGCCATCTCGGGTGCCCTCCTCGCCGGGCCATGATCGCCGTCTTGCCGCGCCGGTTCAAGCCGATCGGGTTGAGCCCGGCTCGCGCTTGCCGTATGGTGGCGGCGTGGCGCACACCGCGGAAGTCGTGATCGTCGGCGCCGGCATCATGGGCGTGAGCACCGCGTACCATCTGGCCCGCCTGGGCGTGGGCCCGGTGACCGTGCTCGAGCGCGACACCGTCTGCTCCGGCTCGACGGCGCTCGCGAGCGGCGGCATCCGCCACCAGTACGCGAACCGGCTGGGCATCGAGCTGACGACGCACAGCATCGTCACCTACGAGCGCTTCAAGGACGAGTTCGGCGTCGATCCCAACTTCCGTCAGCACGGCTACCTGATCCTGATCGGGAGCGAGCCGGAGCTGGCGGTCGCGCGACGCAGCGTCGGGCTCCAGCGGAGCCTCGGCGTGCGCGTCGAGCTGCTCGATGCCGGGGCGACGCGCGCGCTTTGCCCCTATCTCAACACCGACGATCTGCTCGGGGCCACCTATACGCCGCGCGACGGCTACGCCGACCCGTATCTCTGCGCGACCGCGATCGCGGCGCGCGCGCGGGATCTCGGCGTGACGATCAAGCAGCAGCACGAGGTGCACGGCTTCTTGCGGGACGGCGACAGCGTGCGCGGCGTGACCACCGCGGCCGGGACCTTCGAGGCGCGCGCCACCGTCATCGCGACCGGCGCCTGGTCGGGCGTGGTCGGCCGGCTCGCCGGCGTCGACATTCCCGTGAGCCCCCACCGGCGCCACAAGTTCATGACCGCACCGTTCCCGGCCTCACGCATCCCGGCCGCCACGCCGTTCATCATCGACCCGCACACGAACTTCTCGTTGCGCCGCGAGGGGCCCGGGCTCCTGCTCGGCCACGGACGGCGCGACGAGCCCGACGGCTTCAGCACCGAGATCGACCGGAGCCTCGAGCCCGCGCTGATCGAGCGCGCGATTCACCGCGCGCCGGCCCTCGCCGACGCCGAGCTGATGCGCGCGTGGGCCGGCCTCTACGAGATGACGCCGGACCAGACCGGCATCGTCAGCGCCGTGCCCGGCGTCACGGGCCTGCACGTCATCGCGGGCTTCAGCGGCCACGGCTTCATGCACGGCCCGATTGCGGGGCAGCTGATGGCCGAGATGCTCGCCCACGGCCACGCCGTGACGATGGACGCCGGCCCGCTCGACATCGGCCGCTTCGCGCGCGGCGAAGCCCACGTCGAGCCGCTCACCTTCGTTTGATCGGCGCTGGCCGGTGAGTCAGGCGATGGATGCGCCGATGCACGCCGTGCTGGCGCGCGTCGGTCGGCGCGAGCTGATCGATCTCGCCAGCGATCTCATTCGCATCCCGAGCTTCAAGACCGAAGAGACGCCCGTTGCCCGGTTCCTGGAGGATTTCTTCCGCCGCCGCGGCTACGACGTCGACCTGCAAGAGATCGAGCCCGGGCGCTTGCAGACGATCGCCACCTTGCGGGGTACCGGCGGCGGGGCGAGCCTCATGCTCAACGGCCACACGGATATCAACGCCCTCACCCGCCGGTGGAGGCGAGACCCGTGGACGCCGAGCCTCGAGGGCGACCGCCTGTACGGCCACGGCGTGCAGAACATGAAGGGCGGCCTGGCCAGCATCATCATGGCCGCCGAGGCCGTTCGGCGCTCCGGCGTCCGGCGCGCCGGCGATCTCGTCGTCGCGTGCGTCGCGGGCGAGACGCAAGGCGGCGAGGGCACGCACTACCTGATGCAGAGCGGCCTGCGCACCGACGCCGCGGTGGTCGCCGAGCCGTTCGGCGCCGACAACCTCGTCACGGTGCACTCGGGCATCGCGCACATGGCGATCCATGCCTACGGAGTAACCGGACACATCGGACGCCTCGAGGGCACGGTGAACGCGGTGCAGAAGATGACGGCCATCGTCCGCGCGCTCGAGCACGTCGAGTTTCGCCACACGCCGCGGCCCGACCTCCCCGCGTTCCCGCGGCTCAACGTCGGCAGCGTCCTCGGCGGACGCGGCCGGGACTACGTGCTCGTCGAGCCGCCGTACGTGCCCGATCTGTGCACGATCCTGGTCGACGTTCACTTCGTGCCGGGGCAAACCGTCGACGGCATCGTCGCCGACATCCGCCGCGCGCTCGATCCGGTCGCGGCGCTCGATCCCGATCTCCGCTACGAGATCGAGATTCCGCCGCCGGCCAGCTTCAAGGGGCGCCGGCGCCTCGTCATGGATCCGTTCGACATGCCGACCGACGCGCCAATCGTGCAGGCGGTGGCGCGGAGCTATCGCGCCGTGACGGGCCAGGAGCCGAAGGCCATCGGCGCCGTGCTGCCGCATTCGTACAGCGCCGACGACACGTGCCACCTCTGGAAGGCCGGCATCCCGTGTCTGCTCTACGGCCCCGCGACGATTCGCGGCAACGCCGACGAGGACGACGCGTGCGTGCTCGTGAGCGAGATGGAAAGGGTCACGCGCGTGCTGGCGGTGACCGCCGTCGACGTCTGCCGGCGCAAGCCGGCGGAGCTCGCCATGCCGCCGCACTCGGGACGACGCGAGGGCTGAGCGATGCACTATGATAGGCCGCGCTTGCAGCCGAAACTGCTCCTGGGGGGATAGCGATGAGCACGCGGACAGCGTTCGACAGCAGTACCGCCGGCGTCATGGCTGACATCGCCTTCATCGAGTGCGAGCTGCTCGGTGCGGCGCGCGCCCGAGCTCGGGCCAAGGCGCCCGCCGCCACGCGGGGCAAAGCGCGCCCGAAATCGGGCCAGTCGAGCCCGGCGACGGCGATGACCGGTCGGCGCCGCGAAGTCGTGGTCGGCGGACGCCGCGTGAAGACGATCGACGTGCACGCCCATTGCGTGATCCCCGAGGCGTACGCGCTGCTGGGGCTGAAGGTGCAAGACCACCGTGGGCCCGGGATCAACGAGGTCGGCCCCCGGCGCATCCGCGAGATGGACGCCCAGGGCATCGACATGGAAGCGCTCAGCATCAACCCGGCGTGGTATCGGGCCGAGCGCGACCTCGCGACCCAGGTGGTCAAGATCCAGAACGAGCGGCTCGCCGAGTTCTGCGGAAAGTATCCGGATCGCTTCGTCGCGTTCGCCTCCGTCGCCCTGCAGTTCCCGGACCTCGCGGTGCAGCAGCTCGAGGAGGGCGTGAAGAAGCTCGGCCTGCGCGGCGCCGCCGTCGGCGCGAGCGTCGCCGGCGATGAGTTCTCCGACCCGAAGTTCCATCCGTTCTGGGCCAAGGCCGAGCAGCTCGGCGTCCTGATCTTCATCCATCCGCAGAGCACGCCGGATCTGGCCACGCGGCTCAAGGGCAACGGCTGGCTGGCGAACACGATCGGCAACCCGCTGGACACCACGATCGCGCTCTCGCACCTGATCTTCGAGGGCACGCTCGATCGGTTCCCCGGCCTCAAGATCTGCTCGGCCCACGGCGGCGGCTACCTGCCGTCGTACGCCGCGCGCTCGGACAACAGCCTGCGCGTCGCGCCCGACATGGACACGGGCATCAAGCTGAAGAAGAAGCCGACCGAGTATCTGAAGACGATGTACTACGACACCCTGGTTTTCACCTCCGAGGCGCTGCGTCATCTGGCCGCCGAAGTCGGCGTGAGCCAGCTCGTCGTCGGCACCGACCATCCGATCCCGTGGCAGGACAAGTCGATCGACCACATCCTGAAAGCGCCGGGCTTCAGCGATGCCGATCGGCGGGCGATGCTGGGGGAGACGGCGGCGAAGCTCCTGAAGATCAAGCGGTAGCCCAAGGGGGACAAGCGCATGGTCACGCTCGAGTTCCACGATCCGTCAGGCGCGATCGAGGTGAAGCAGCCATTTGCCCCGCGCGTCGCCGCCCTCGAGGGCAAGCGCATCGGCTTCGTCAGCAACGATCAGTGGCAGGCGTACCGCATGCTGCCGCTCCTGAAACAGCTGCTCGAGGCCGACTTCGCGGGCATCGAGGTGCTGCCGCTCGACGCCTTCCCGCAGGGCAACGCGGTGATCGGCTCGGAGGAGACGGCCGCGCAGGTCAAGCAGAGTGGGGTCGACGCCGTCATCATCGGCAACGCGGCCTGAGGGTCCTGCGCCACTGCATGCGGCCGGGCGGCCGCTAGGCTCGAAGCGCTGGGAATTCCAACCGTCACCCTGACCCGCGCGGATTTCGTCGGGGTCATGACGAACGCGGTGGCCGGGCTCGGCCTGGCGCCCGACGCGGCGATGGTCACCTTCCCCATCGAGATGTTCCTGCCCGGGAGCGATATCTCCCCGGTCGAGGCGCGCAAGCGCGAGTTCTACGACGGGCTCACGCGCTGGCGCTCGACCCTCGGCGGCGCCGGCGCGGCCGAGGCGCCGCCGATCAAGGTTCGGGGCGCGAGCATGGACGAGGCCTTCGCGCGAGCGAACAACCTGATGCTCGCGAATCGCTGGGGCGACGGGCTTCCGCTCTGGCCCCCGACGCGCGAGCGAGTGGACTGGATCCTTCGCGGCGCGACGCAGCCGCGCTCACGACGGATCGGCATCTTCCCGCCCCGCGGCGGCGTGACCACGATCGAGACCTGCGCGATCGCGTTGGCGATGTCGGGCGGGCGGCCCGAGTATCTGCCGGTGCTCGTGGCCGCGGTCGACGCGTTCCTCGATCCGGCGTCAGGGAGCGCGCAGCTGCAGGCCGCGTCGGGCAGCGCCTTCCCGGTGGTGATCGTCAACGGCCCCATCGGCGCCCAGATCCGGCTGAACGCCGGCTTCGGCTGCCTCGGCCCGGACCCGCAGCGGCCCGCGGGCGCCAGCATCGGCCGCGCGCTGCGGCTCCTGCAGCAGAACGTCGGCGGCGCCCTGCCCGGCATCGGCACCATGGCCAACTACGGCGGCGCGCGGTACACGAACGTCGTCTTCGCGGAAGACGAAGCGAATCTTCCGCCGGGCTGGGCGCCGCACGGGACCGAGCGCCACGCCTTCGCGCGGAGTCAGCATTCGATCTCGCTCGCGTTCGCCAACGGCGCCACGAACATCCGCCGGCGCGGCGCGAAGAAGGAAACCCCGGAAGAAGACGGGCTGCAGGGCATGTACCGCATGGCCGACTTCATGCGCGTGCCCAACATGCCCGGCCTCGCGGGCTACGAGCACGGCACGCCGGGCATCCTGATGCTCCCCGGCGTCGTGGCGAACACGATGGCCGGCCTCGGCTGGACGAAGGCGGCGATCCGCGAGTTCCTGTGGGAGCACTCGCGCATCCCGACCGAGCAGCTG
>Ga0134076_10000074_pt1 | contig 18080 bp, 10 predicted proteins | sample 15_taG_12_FD_109979 | JGI IMG/M metagenome (GOLD analysis project Ga0134076, IMG submission 109979) | Grasslands soil microbial communities from the Angelo Coastal Reserve, California, USA - 15_D_Wat_40cm_5_0_1 metaG | ecosystem: Environmental > Terrestrial > Soil > Grasslands ... | reverse complement strand
GCGGTGGTCGCGTTCGTGATCGTCCTGGCGTGGTGGCTCTCCATCGCTCCCCGCAACACGCGGGATTGGCAACCCGAGGTCGCCCGGCTGCCGAGCGCCGTGATCAACGACAACCTCGTGACGCTCCGCAACGTCCGGAACTTCTCCTATCCGTCTCCGACGGCCGTCGTCGAGCGCTGGGAGCAACGCACCTACAGTCTCGACCGGGTCGAAGGCTTCGACATGTTTCTCTCCTCCTGGGGCGCCCCCGGCATCGCCCACACGATCTCGAGCTGGGAGTTCTCGGACGGCCAGCACCTGGCGATCTCGATCGAGACGCGGAAGGTGAAGGGCCAGGAGTATTCGGCGCTGCTCGGCTTCTTCCGCCAGTTCGAGCTGTACTACGTCGTCGCGGACGAGCGCGACGTCATCGGCGTCCGGGCGGGCCCGCGTCGGGAAGACGTTCACCTCTACCGGATCCGCGGCAGCCCCGCGGTTGCCCGCGCTCTGCTGCTCAACTATCTCGCGGAGGTCAACGAGCTCGCGCGCGCGCCCAGGTGGTACAACGCGCTCACGCACAACTGCACGACCGAGATCCGGCACCACGTCCAGCAAGTCGGCGCGGGAAATCCGTTCGACTGGCGCATCCTCGCCAACGGATACATCGACGAGCTGGGCTACAAGCGGCACCAGATCAACACGAGCATGCCGTTCCCCGAGCTTCGCCGGCGGAGCGACGTCACGGCGCGAGCGAGAGCCGCCGGCGACCGCGGAGACTTTTCCCAGCTCATTCGCGAGGGTCTGCCCGAGCGGCCCGCCGCAGCTCGGTGAGGATCTTCCGAACGACTGCGCGGCCCCTCAGGGCGAGCGTCCGATCGTCCCCGCGGTCTCGGGCGGTATCAGATAGAACATCGTCGCCAGGATGAGATAGAACGCGACGAGCTGGACCCCGGGGAGCGCCGTCGGATGGATGCGGACTTCATGCTGTGGAAAGGGAATCGATAACCCGGCCTCCTGGAGCGCGGCGTACACGGCAACGCCCAGCTCACTCTTGACCAGAGGATGCCGGTCGAGTCGGTTCGTCCACGCCCGGAGCTGAAACTGGAGCGCGCTGTCGCCGAAGCCCAGGAACAGCGCGACCGGAGCCGGTGACGGGACGACGTCGCGGTGGTTCTGGGCGACCTCGATGAGCACCCGCAGCACCTTGTCCGGGGCGCTGCTGTATGCGACGTTGACCGGGATGTCGAGGCGTCGCCGGTAGTCGGTGGGCGTCCAGTTCGTGACGCGCTCCGCCACGAGCTGGGAGTTCGGCACGATGACCTCGGCGCCCTCCCACGCACGCACCGTGGTGGCGCGGATGCCGATCCGTCGCACCTCACCTTGAACGTCGCCGATCTGGACGGCGTCGCCCACGCGGACCGGTCGCTCGAACAACAAGATAAGGCCCGACACGAAGTTGTTGACGATGTTCTGCAGGCCGAAGCCGACGCCGACGCCCAGCGCGCCGCCGAGCACCGTGACCCGATTGAGATTCACGCCCAGGGCCAGCAGGGCCAGGATGAACCCGATCGAGACGATCGTGTACTTGGTGAGATTCGAAAGCGCGTAGGGCAGGCCGGGTCGGAGGTTCATGCGCGGGAACACATCCTCCGCGAGCACGAACTGGATCAGCGACGACACGACCGACGCGAGGTACACCGTCAGCACGAATGCCAGGACGTCCCCGAGCGAAAGACTGAGCGCGCCGATCGTGAGATTCGCATCGAGGGCCCGTCGAGCGAGATCGACGGCCGGCACGAGCGCCCCGAAGTAGTCGAGCGTCCCGACGACCCACACGACCACGCTGACCGTGTGCAGCAGCCGCTGAGCGCGTCGCTCGAGCCAGGCGCCGTGATGCTCGACCATGCGGAGCCGAGTCAACGGCCGGACCCGGAGCGCGAACGTGACGAGCCCTTCTGCCAATCGGCGTCCGGCGACGAGCACCATTGCGAGATAGCGGCTCGACAGGATGCCCGATCCGACCAGCCGGGCCAGGCTCACGTTGCCGACGATGTCGGCCGCCAGCGCGACGAGGACTCCCGCCAGCGCCAGCTTGAACAGATCCTTGCGTACGCGGGGCGCCGACCCGCCACTGGCGGTGATCAGGTCGTCCAGGCGTCCCGACCGGGCGAACCAGCCCAGCAGCGCGGCGGCCGCCAGCATCTCCAGCACGAAAAGCCCGCGCTCGAGCAGCGGCCGCGGGCCCAGGAGATCGCGGATGACGTCCACCGGAAAGAACGCCGCCATCACATAGAGGGCCGGACGCACGGGCGGCGTCACCAGCTGGCGCAGGATCAACACCATCGGTGGAAACACGCCGATCTCGACGATCAGCCGGGCGGTGCGCGGCTCGTCCGCGTAGATCCAGAATGCCGCCAGCATGCCCAGCACGAGCGCCGCCGCCACCGGCTGATCGAGCGCGATCGCCGGCGAGTGCCCGGGCCCCTCGGGCGCCGGCAGGTGGCGGGCGCGGCGACGGATCAACCAGAGAAGTGCGACGAGCGTCGCCAGCAGAGCCAGCTGAAGAGCGATCCTATCCGAATGGTCGGCGACGAAGCCGCGCACCGACGCGTTCAGGGCCTCGAGGGCTGCCCCGACCGGCGCGCGCGAGCCCGGTGGAGGAATGCGGAGCTGCCAGATCGGTGGGCTGTCCCGTACGAGAAGGCCGCCGGCGGCCAGCCGGCGGGCTTGGCCGATCTGCGCCAGTGCGCGGTCGACGCGGTCGAGCTCCCGCGCAACACGATCTTGCAGGACGAGGGTCGCGGCGCGCTCCGCCTCGACCCTCGCCTGGGCGCGGGTCAGCGCCGCGAGGACGTCCGTGATCCGTTCCGAGAGCTCCGGCGGCGTCTTCGCCGTGCGAACTTCGGCACGAGTCCGCGACCACGTCGCACCTAACTTCGCGAGCTCCGCGCGTCGCTGCTCGAGCCAGTCGGCCCGCTCGGTGACGGTCGCCATCCACGTCGCGAGGCCGCCGCGGCTCGATCGCCAGAAATCCACGAGGGCGTCCAGGGTTCCGAGCGCGGAACGCGATTCGATGGTCTGCTGGGTGTGCTGGAACCGATCGGTCAGGCGCTCGCTCAGCGACGGCAGCTCTCGCTCGATGCGCTGGATCTCCGGGCTGGCCGCGAGCTGCTCGTCGAGGGCGCGCAAGAACGTGCCGGCCTCGTCCGCGCGCCGTGCGACCTCGGCCACCGGGATCGCCTGCGGCGCATCAGCGGAGGCTTTCGGCCCCTGGCTCACGGGAGGTTGTGTCTGCGCATCCGCCGGTCGCGGGGCCGGCGCGCCCGAGCGAAGGAGCGCGAACGCGAGAAGCGCGACTTTCATGCCGGGAAGGACCTCGTCGGCTTATCTCCCCTTCCGGTCCTCGACCACTGCGGTCTCCGCGCCCGGCCCGCGAGAGGACGCTGGCCGAGGCTGGTCGACCTTCCAGCCGCCCCCGAGTGCGCGGTAGAGGCGCACCACCGCGAGCAGCTCGTCACGCTGCGTCCGCGCCAGATTCAGCTCCGCATCGAAGAGCTGGCGCTCGGTGTCGAGCACTTCGAGGTAGCTCGTCACACCGCCGCGATAGCGAACGTCGGCGAGGCGCGCGGCGTCGCGCAGCGAGACGACGAGCGCCTCCTGCTGGACGCGGGACTCGCCGCGCTTGCGATGCTCGACGAGGGAGTCGGAGACGTCGCGGAAGGCCTGCTGGACCGTCTGCCGGTAGCGCTCGAGCGCCTCCTGCGCCTGCGCCGTGGCGGCATCCACCCCGGCGCCGATCCGGCCGGTGTTGAAGATCGGCAACGTCACCTGCGGGGCGATCACCAGGATCCCTTGCGGGCCGAACCAGCTGCCGTCGATCTTGATGCCGCCGGCTCCCGCGGCGCCGGTCAGAAAGACACGGGGGAAGTAATCGGACTTGGCGACGCCGATACGGGCCGTGGCCGCCGCCAGCTGGCCCTCGGCATCCTGGACGTCGGGCCTCCGCTCGAGCAAGCTCGACGGCAGCCCGGCCGGGATGGCCGGCAGCGCGAGCTGCTGCAGCAGCGGACGGCCTCGCGGCACCGCGTCGGGATTCCGTCCGAGCAGGATCGAGATCTGGTTCTCCGTCTGCTCGATGCGGCGCTCGACGTCGGGAATCGTCTCGGCGGCCGTGTAGAAGAGGACTTCCGCCTGCCGCACGTCCATCATGGACGCGACGGCGCCTTGCTGCCGCAGCTTGACGAGGCGAAGGGAGTTTTCCCGGCTTGCGAGCGTCCGCTTGGAGATCTCGAGCTCGAGGTCGAGCTCGCGGAGCTGGAAGTAGGCGGTCGCGACGTCGCTCACCAGGGTGGTGACGACGAAGCGCCGCGCCGATTCCGACGCGAGCAGATCGTCGCGGGCGGCCTCGGTGCTCCGCCGGAACCGGCCCCAGAAATCGAGCTCCCAGAACATGTCGAACGACCCGACAGGGTTGAACGTCTCCCTGAACTGGGACGGTGCGCGATCGCCGGGTAGATACGTGTACGGCGCGCTGCCGGAGGCGCTGAGATCCGGGAACTGGAAGGAGCGGTTGATCGTGACCCGGGCACGGGCGTCGAGGACACGCGCCGCCGCGATGCGCAGATCGTAGTTCTCGGCCAGCGCCGTGCGGATCAGCAACTGCAAGGTCTCGTCCTGGAAGATCTGCCACCAGCCGACGTCGCCCAGGGACTCGGCGCCAGTCGGGGCGTCCGGCGCCCGTCCCCGGAAGTCGTCTGGAATCGAAAGCTCGGGCCGCTTGTAGTCCGGGCCCACGGAGCAGCCGACGAGCAGGAGCGCCGAGAGGACGAGGGCTCGCGACCTCATGCGTGCTGCTCCCCGCGCACGTGGGCCGGTGGGCTGGGCTGAGCCTTGGGAGCCTTCGACAGCGCCTTCCTCCGCCCGAGCGCCTCGACGAAGGTGAAGTTACCGGGAATCAGGAAGACGCCGAGCCCGGTGGCGATCAGCATCCCCCAGAACACCGCGGTGCCCATGACGTTCTGGGCGCCCGCGCCCGCGCCGCGCGCGAGCATAAGGGGCACCACGCCGAGGATGAAGGCGAAGGCCGTCATCAAGATCGGCCTGAAGCGCAGCCGGGCGGATTCGAGTGCCGCCTCTTCGAGCCCCTTGCCCTCCTCGTGCTTGGCCTTCGCGAACTCGACGATCAGGATCGCGTTCTTGGCGGCGAGCCCGACGAGCATGATCAGGCCGATCTGCACGTACACGTTCTTGTCGTAGCCGGCGAGCCACACGCCGAAGAACGCACCGAGCGCTACCAGCGGCGAGCCGAGCAGCACGGCCCACGGCAGGCGCCAGCTCTCGTACATCGCGGCCAGGAGCAGGAAGACGAACACGATCGCGAGCACGAACGTCGGCGTGGCCGGCGGCGCGATCTTTTCCTGATACGACAGCGACGAATAGGCGTAGCTCAGCTCCTTCGGCATCGTCTGCTTGAAGACGTCCTCGAGCGCCGCCAGCGCCTGCCCAGAGCTCACGCCGCGCGCGGGCGCGCCGTTGATCTCGACTGACCGGAGCAGGTTGAAGCGCGTGGTGATCTCGGTCCCCGTCACCGACGTGATGGTGACCAAGGTCGAGAGCGGAATCATCGTGTTGGTGGTCTTGCTGCGGACGTAGACGTCACCGATGTCCGAGGGCTTTCGGCGGTAGTCGGCCTCGGCCTGGACGTAGACGCGGTAGAGGCGCCCGAAGCGATTGAAGTCGTTCACGTAGCTGCCACCCATCGCGGTCGACATCGCCTGGAAGACTTCGTTCACGGGCACCCCGAGCGTTCGCGCCTTCTCGCGGTCGAGCTCGACCCTCACTTGCGGATATGTCGGATCGAAGGCCGTGAAGATCGAGGCGAACTCGGGCCGCTGCCGCGCCGCCGCCAGGAAGTCGCGCGTCCGCGCGCCGAGATCCTCGACGGTCAGCGAGCCGCTCCGGTCCTGAAGCAGGAAGTTGAAGCCCGCCGAGGCGCCAAAACCCGAGATGGTCGGGATGTTGAACGGGAACGCGATCGCCTCGGGAATCGTCGCCAGCTGCACCGCCATCGTCCGCATGATGCCGAGCACGTGCAGCGACTCGCCGTGCCGCTCCTCCCACGGCTTGAGGCGGACGAAGATGCTGCCGAAGTTCGGCTGGTACGTGCTGGTGACGGCGCCATATCCGCCGATCGTCTGGAACGATTCGACGCCCTCAATCTTCTTGAGCATCTCCTCGATCCTGCGCAGCACCGCGCTCGTCCGCTCGAGCGAAGCCCCGGGCGGGAGCTGGACGTTGACGCCGAAGAGCCCCTGGTCCTCGTCCGGAATGAACCCGGCCGGCAGGGCGCGGCCCAGCACGGCGATCCCCCCGATCACGACGCCGATGATCACGATCGTGATGATGCCGTGGCGGATCAGGTGATGGGCCACGCCGACGTAGCCCGTCGTCGTCTTGTCGAACACCTTGTTGAACCCGCGGAAGAACGCGCCGAGCGGGCCCCGCATCGGTTTGGCGGGCTTGAGCAGCATGGCGGCGAGCGCCGGCGAGAGCGAGAGCGCGCTGAACGCCGACAGCAGCACCGAGATCGCGATCGTGAGCGCGAACTGCTGGTACATACGCCCGGTGAGACCGCTGATGAACGCAACCGGAATGAAGACGGCCGAGAGGATCAGCGCGATCCCGATGACCGGGGCCGACACCTCCTTCATGGCCTGGGCGGTCGCGTCGCGCGGGCTCATGCCGTGCTCGATGTGGTGCATGACCGCCTCGACCACGACGATCGCGTCGTCGACCACGATGCCGATCGCGAGCACGAGACCGAACATGGACAGCGTGTTGACCGAGAAGCCGAGCAGCGGGAAGAAAATGAAGGTGCCGACGATCGAGACGGGCACCGTGAGCAGCGGGATGATCGTCGCCCGGATGTTTTGCAAAAAAATGAACACGACGAGCGTGACGAGGATCAGTGCCTCGACGAAGGTCTTGACGATCTCGTGGATCGAGGCCTGCACGGCGGGCGTGGTGTCGTAGACGATCGTATAGTCCAGGTCGGGCGGAAAGAGCGTCTTGGCCGTGGCCATGGTCTTGTAGATCGTCTCCGCCGCCTGGAGCTGGTTCGCCCCGGGGAGCAGATAGACCGCCATCGCGCCCGACGGCTTGCCGTTCAGGCGGCCGAACGAGTTGTAGTCCTGGCTGCCGAGCTCGGCGCGCCCCACGTCCCGGATGCGCACGGGCGTCCCGGTCGCGGCCGCGCGGATGATGATGTTCTCGAACTCCTCGGCCGTCACGAGCCGACCCGGCGCGCTCACCGTGAAGGTGAACGCCTGATCGGCTGGTGTCGGCGCCTGACCGACGCGACCCGCCGGCGCCTGGAGGTTTTGCTCCTTGATGGCCGAGATCACGTCGGACGGGGTGATCCCCAGCTTGGCGAGCTTGTCGGGTCGGAGCCACACGCGCAGGCCGTAGTCGGTGCCGCCGAAGAGATCGACCTGCGCGATGCCGGGAATTCGCAAGATCTGGTCGCGCAGGTTGATCGAGGCGTAGTTGATCAGGAAGTTCGCGTCGTAGCTGCCGGCCGGCGAATAGAGCGAGATCAGCATCAGGATGCTGGGGCTCTGCTTCTTGACCGTCACGCCCTGGGCGATGACCTCCTGAGGCAGTCGCGCCTGCGCCGACGAGACGCGGTTCTGCGTGAGCACGTTGGCGGTGTCCTGGTCGACGCCGACCTCGAAGTTCACGTCGAGCAGCATCCGGCCGTCGCTCGTGTTCGAGGACTTCATATAGATCATCCGGTCGACGCCGTTGACTTCCTGCTCGACGGGCGTGGCAACCGACTGCTCCACGGCCACCGCGGAGGCGCCGGGATAGGTGGCGGTGACCCGGATGGTCGGCGGAGCCAGGAACGGGTACTGCTCGAAGCTGAGCTTGAGGAGCGAGTACGTGCCGAGCAGCACGGTGAGGATGGCGATGACGATCGCGACGATCGGGCGGCGGATGAAAAAATCAGCCATGGTCCGCTAGCTTCCGCTCTTGGGCTTCGACGCGGGCGGCGCTGACGGGGCCGCCGCCGGCGGCGGCGGGGCTGGCTGAGCCGGCTTGAGCTCGGCCTTCACCACGACGCCGGGCCGCACCTTCTGAATACCCTCGACGATCACGCGCTCGCCGGGATTGATCCCGGCCGCGACGATGTAGAAGTCCTGGTACGGCTGGCGCAACGTCAAGGTGCGCATCGCGACCTTGCCGTCCTCGCCCACGACCATCACGGTCTTGGCGCCCTGCAGGTCTTGCACGGCCACCTGCGGCACCAGAATCGCGTTGGGCACTTCTTCGGTCACGGCGCGCACGCGCCCGAATTGCCCGGCTCGCAGCACGCGCTGGGGATTCGGGAACTCGGCCCGGACCTGGATGGTCCCGGTCTTCTGATCGATCGCGCGATCGACGAAAATCGGCCGGCCCTTCTGCGGAAACACGGTTCCGTCCGACAGGATCAGCTCGAGCGCCGGCGCCCGGTCGCGCGGCACCTCGCCGCGCCCGAGCCCCGGGATCCGCTTGACCAGCCGCAGATAGTCCGCCTCGGTGATCGCGAAGTCCGCGAAGATCGGGTCGATGGCCGAGACCGTGGCCAGCAAGGTGGGCTCGCCCTTGCCGACGAGGTTGCCCGTATCGACGGCCAGCTTGCTGATGATGCCGCTGATGGGCGATTCGATGGTGGTGTACTTGACGTTGAGATCGGCCTGGGTCACGGCGGCCTTGCCGGACTCGACGGCGGCCTCGGCGAGCTGGATCGCCGTGCGCTGAGCGAGGATCGAGTCCTTGAGGGCGGCTTCCGCCGCCGCGACGCCCGCGGCCGACGCCTGCTCGCGCGAGAGGGCGGTGTCCAGGTCTTGCTTGGGAATCGCCTGCTGCTCGACGAGCGGACGGTAGCGCGCCACGTCGGCGCGGTCCTTGCCGAGATCGGCCTTGGCCTGATCGAGGCCCGCGCGAGCCCGATCGACGACCGACGCGTCCTTCGCGCGAAGGAGATCGGCCTCGGCCTTGGCCAGCTGGGCGCGCGCCGTCTGGAGCGACGCCTTGTACTCCTCCTGCTGGATCACGAACAGGGTCTGGCCCTGCTTGACCTCGGACCCTTCTCGGAACCGCACTTGCTCCAGCACTCCCGAGACCCGCGCTCGAATCTCCACGGTGGGCACCGCTTCCGTCCGCGCCACGAAATCGGCGCCGACGCTCACGGTTCGCTGCGGGACCTCGACGACGATGACGGTTTGCGTGGGCGCGGCCGGCGCCTGCTTGGACGATTTCGCGTCGCCACGCTCGCATCCGACGACGAGTGCCAGCAACGCGATGCTCGCCAGACCGGTCCCGAGTGCTCTCGCGAGCCGACGAGTCTGTCGCGAAAAAATCATGTGTCTTCCCCTATCTCTCTCATATCGATTCCAGTTCGACACCAGGACGATACAGGACCTTCATCCACGCGGGGGCCACGAAGGTCGTGATCATGACCATGACCACCAGCGCCGAATAGAGGTCCGGCGAGACGACGGCCGCGGCCAGCCCTGTTCCGGCAAAGATCAGGCCCACTTCTCCGCGCGGCACCATCCCGACACCCACCGGCCATCGGCGCGTGCCGGGATGATACACCGCCAGACCCGCGACGAGCTTCGATACGACCGCGACGACGGTCAGCGCCAGCGCGACCCAGAGCTGGGCGCCGTCGGCGAATGGATTGAGCTGGGCCGGCTCGACCTTCATGCCCACCAGGACGAAGAAGATGGGGACGAGGATGTCGGCGACCGGCTTGATGCGCTCCTCGATCTGGGCTTGCGGCTCGGTCCTCGACAGGATCATGCCCCCCGCAAAGGCTCCGATGATCGCGGCGAGGCCGATCCACTCCGCGGCGAGGGCCAGCGCCAGCGCGAAGACGAGCGCGGACACGACCAGCGCGCCCCTTGCTTGAAGTCGCCCGATCAAGCCGACGAGCCCGGGTGCCCGCCGCAAGGCGATCAGCACGGCCACCGCCAGAAAGATCGCGCTCTTCGCCGCGAGGAGCACGATGGCGCCGGGCGACACCGCACCGGTCGTCGCAATGCCGGTGACGATCGCGAGCGTGATCAGCCCCAGGATGTCGTCGATGACCGCGGCGCCCAGCACCACGCTGGCGGCGGCATCTTGAAGCCGGCCAAGGTCCGCGAGCACACGCGCGGTGACGCCGACACTGGTGGCGGTCAGCGTGGCGCCGACGAACACGGCCACGAGACCCGAATATCCGAGCGCGTGCATGAGACCGAAACCCGTCGCGAAAGGCACCACGACGCCGACCATCGCGACCAGTAGAGCCTGCGGCCCCGCCTTCAAGAGCTTGGCCAGATCCGACTCGAGCCCCACCTCGAACAGGAGGATGATCAGACCGAGCTCCGCGAATGCGTGGAGGACCTTGGTCTCGCGCACGAGCCCGAGAACCCCGGGGCCGATCACGACGCCGGCCAGCAGCTCGCCGAGGACCGCGGTCTGGCCGAGCCGCTCCATCAGCTCGCCGCCGATCTTCGCGGCCAGCAGGATGACGATCAGCCCAATCAGCAGCTCCCGAAATTCCATCAGCGCATCAGCGCCACGATCACCGGCCCCCAGGCGGTCAGCAAGATGTTGCCGAGCGCGTACGGGACGGTGTAGCCGAGCGCGGGAAGCGTGCTCTCCGCTTTCTCCTGGACCGCGCGCAGACCCGCGGTGATGGTCCCCGCGCCGGCGCACGCCCCGAGGAGGATGACGGGGTTCATTTTCAGAACGTACCGGCCGACGAGAATCGCGGCGGTGTGGGGCAGCACGGCCACGATCAGGCCCACGAGGATCAAGCTCACGCCCGACTTCTGCAGCCCGGTGACGAAGCTCGGGCCCGCGCTGAGACCGACCACGCCGATGAAGACGGTGAGGCCGACCGTCTCGAACACCCACATGGCGGCCTCGGGAATGCGCCCGAACGTCGGCCGCACGGCGCGGAGCCAGCCGAACACCAGGCCCATGATCAGCGCCCCGCCGCTGGCGGTCAGCGTGAGGGGGAGCCCGCCGACGGTGACGGTGAGCAGCCCGACCAGTCCGCCGATGAAGATCCCGAGGCCGACGAAGATCATGTCGGTCGTGACCGTCGGCCGATCCGGGTACCCCAGATCCTTTGCCGCGCGCTCCACGTCGGGCTTGGCGCCGATGAGGCTCAGCACGTCGCCCCGATCGATGCGCGTCTCGAGAGTGAACGGCATTTCCTGGTCGATCCGCACGAGCTTTCGAAGAAAAACTCCACGCGACGACTCGAGCGCGGCGAGCTCCTTCAGCGTCTTGCCGGCCATCGTCCGGTCGGTGACGACCACGTCGAGCACTTCGACCGGAAAGTCGAGGAGCTCGGTGTCGTTCACCTCGAGACCGATCTCGGTACCCTGCGCCATCAGGAGCTCGGTGCGAGTCATCACCGCCACGACGTCGCCCGGACGGATGATCGTGTCCGGCCGCGCCTCGACGACGACGTCGTTGCGACGGATCCTCGAGATGAAGACACGCTGGCCGACCGGCAGCGCCTCGATCGCGGCGACCGTCCGGTTCAGCAGACGCTCGTTGGTCACGCGATACGCGCGGACCGCGAATCGCTGGAGCGCCGAGATCACGCCCGGCTCCGAGTCCGTGCCGCCGACCACCTGAGCCTGCAGCTTCCGGCTCTCCTCTTTCAGGTCGATGCGCATCAGCCAGGGGCCGACGTTCGGCAGGAACCACACGATGAACGCGGTTCCGATCAGGTAGGTCACCGCGTACGCGACCGGGATGTTGTTCACCAGCGCGGTCTTGTCCGCCGTCGGAAGGTCGAGCCGGTTGATCGCGTCACCGGCGGTCCCGATGACCGTGGACTCGGTGAATGCCCCGGCCAGGAGCCCGGCCGTCGTTCCCATGTCGTACCCGAGGAGCTTCGCAGCCGTGAAGGCGCTGACCAGGCACGTGACGCACAGGACCACCGTGACCGCCAGCTGCGGCAGCGCGTCTTTCTTGAGGCCGCGGAAGAACTGGGGCCCGACCTTGTACCCGATCGTGAACAGAAACAGGTCGAAGAAGACGTTTTTCACGGTCGCGGGCACCTTGATGTCGAGCTGCCCGATGAGCACGCCGGCCAGCAAGGTGCCCACGACGGTGCCGAGACTGAACGTCCCGAACCGGAGCCGGCCGATGAAGAAGCCGACCGCCAGGGTCAGGAAGATCGTGAGCTCCTGGTGCTCTCGCAAGGCGGTGACGAGGTATTCCATGGTCGGCTCCTCAGCGGACAACAAGGAAAAGCCACGGGGTGCCCAGCAGCAAGAAGACGAGGAGACAGAAGCTCGTGGTCAGCGCCCCCAGCTTGTACAGCTCGCCCTGCGTCAGGTAGCCGCTGCCCACGAAGATGACGTTCTGGCTGCCCCCTTGCGGAGTGATCGTCGAGAAGTAGCTGCTCGCGAACAGCAGCGCGAACGCCATCAGCGGCGTCGGCACTCCCGCCCGCAGCCCCACGTCGACGAACACCCCGAGGAGCGCCAGCACCTGCGACGACTGGCTGACGAACAGGTAGTGCATCAGCACGTACAGCACGAGGAGCGCGACGTAGACGGCCGGCCACGCGACACCTTCGAGCGCGGAGGACAGCCGCCCGCCGACGTAGCTCATGAAGCCGAGCTCGTTGAGCTGGCCGCTCATGGCGAAGAGCACCGCGAGCCAGAGATAGGTCGCGAGCGTTCCGCCTTCCTGAGCGATGTCGTCGAGCGTGAGCACGCTGGTGGCCAGCAGCGCACCCAGGCCGCCGAAGGCCACCGCGGTGAGATCGAGCTTCAGCGTTCCCGCCGTGACCCAGCCGGTGACCATCAATAGAAATGCCACGGCCACCACCTTCTCGTCTCGGGTCAATGGTCCCATCGACCGCAGCGCCGCGCGGGCCGCCGCCGGCGCATCGGGTGTCGCGCGGACGCCCGGCGGAAACAGCCAGTACAGGACGACGGGGAGGAGCAACGCGGCCGCCAACGCCGGAACGGACGCCGCGAGCAGCCACGAGCCGAAGTCGATCTTCAGGCCGAACTGCCGCGCGATCTCGACCCCGATCGGATTTACCGACGTCGCCGTCAGCCACAAGGCCGACGAAACCGCGAGGCTCGCCATCCCGCAGAACATGAGGTAGCCGCCGACCCGCCGCTTCTTCTCGTCATGCGGCGTCGAGCCCGCGCCCTCGGCGAGCGACAGGACGATCGGAAAGAGCACGCCGCTGCGGGCGGTATTGCTCGGAAAGGCCGGCGCGATCGCGGCGTCCGTGAGAAAGATGCTGTAGGCCAGCCCGAGCGTGGACCGGCCGAAGGCGCTCACCACCAGGAAGCTGATGCGGCGCCCCAGCCCCGATTTCACGACGCTGCGGGCGACGAGAAAGGCCACCACCACGAGGAGCACGCTGCCGTTGGCGAAGCCCGCGAAGGCCTTGGCCGGCGCGATCGTGCCGGTGAGAACGGCGGCGGCCGCCGCCAGCATCGCGGCGGTCAGGAGCGGGAACGCGGCCACGATCACAGAGAAGATCGCCGCCGCGAAGATGGCGAACAGGTGCCAGGCCTGACTCGTCAGCCCCGACGGGATCGGCGTGAACCAGAGGCCAAGTGCGAGTGCGAATGTCGCCGGGCGGCCGAGGAGCGCGCGGCGGTTGGAGCCCGGTGCGGTCACGAGCGGGGCGCTCCCGCGCCCGGCCAGGTCACGCGTCCCCTGAGGCCGACCGCGCGCCCGCTGATCGCACCCTCGTCGGTCTCGATCACGTACTGCCATCGAAGCTCGTACTCGCCGGTCACTCCGGCGTAGCGCCCCGTTCCCCCCGTGATCGTGCCGGTGACGTGGCTGCCGGTCCCGATGGGCTGACCGCGAATCTGGCTGAAGACCTTGTCGCCGCGCTCGTCCGTCCACACGCACTGGCCCGTGCCGCCGGTCAGGCTGTCGGAGAACCCGATGGCCTCGCCCTGAAAGCCGACGCCGAGCCCCCGCTCGCCAGTCAGCAACAGAGATCCGGTCAAGCTGAGGATCGACGCCTTGTGGCCGCGATCCAGCTCGAGCGTGCGTCGGGAGCCCGACGCGGACCATGTTCCCTCGAACGTGCGCGTCTCACCGGGCGCCGGTCGTCCGGGGGGGACGACGGCCGGCCCGGAGCACCCCGCCGCCAGGAGGAAGGCAAGTGGAAGCCACTTAGAGACCATCGCGATGAGCGCCTCGAAGAAAGAGAAGCTGTATGAGAGCAGCGCGCTCGTCTAAATATTCCGTATCGAGGCGAAGTCGCGCCTGTTCTCGCACCACGTCCGCCTCGGAGATGTCTCGGGCGGCCGCGCTGTCCTTGCCGTGCCGGGTGAGATCGGAGCCGGACCCGTGCTGCATCTGGTCGCCGGCGGACGCTCCTTGCGCCCAGGCTGAAGCGGGACGCGTCTGGACGAGTGAAAGCGCGAAGAGAGCCAGCGCGGCCGCGGCTCCGCCGCGAGCCTTCACCGCGGCGACCCGGACGATCCCGGATGGCCGCCGCGATGAGGCTCGCGAGATGGATCCGTCACCTCGGCGCCCCTCACGTCTTCGGGGCGCGCCTGGATGCCTCGTACGCGTCTCGATAGCCCCGCGCGATCGAGCGGACGCCGCGTCCGATGTCGTCGTACACGTCGTCGGCGAGATTCGCGAGCGAGACTCGCAGCGACCAGTCGGGCGCGTCGAAGCCACCGCCGTTGAGCAGGACGATGCCGTGCTGCTCGGCGAGGCGGAACGCGAGGTCGAGCGGATGGATATTCTTCTTCAAGTACTGGACCGCCTCTTCGCCAATGTTCTTGCGCGCCCAGAACTCGAAGTCGATCAGGCCGTAGTAGGCGTCGTAGTGCTCGCTCGTCGGCGCGTCGAGGCCGAGCCCCTCGATCATGGCCTTGGCGCGCCGGTGGACGATCTCCATGCAGGCGGCCTGGTACGCCTTCGCGGTATCCATCAGCTCGTAGAGGGAGAACAGGCTCATCATGACTTGTTGCGGCAGCGAGAGCCCGGCGGTGTGGTTCAGCGCCACGTCGCGGCTGTCGGCCACGATGCGGTCGATGAACTTCAGCTTGCGCGGCTCGAGGGTTATCGGCAAGTAACGCTTGTCGAGCGCCTTCAGCTCTCCGTCCGGGAGCTTCGCGATCATCTTGTCGTAGAGGTTGTCCTCGTGGACCGCGATCACGCCGAGCCGCCAGCCGGTGCAGCCGAAGTACTTCGAGTACGAGTAGACGCCGATCGTGTTGTGCGGCAGCTCGCCGAGCAGGGACCGGAAGCCGCGGACGAATGTCCCGTACACGTCGTCGGTCAGCAGCATCAGGTCGGGGCGCTTGGTCTTGACCAGATTGGCGATCTTGCCGATCGTCTCCTTGCTGAGCGCCACGCCCGTCGGATTGGCCGGGTTCACGACGAAGAACGCCTTGATCGCCGGGTTCTCGAGCTTCTTGAGCTCGGCATCCGTGAACTGGAACAGGTTCTCGCGCTGCGCCTCGATGTTGACCACGTTGAGCGCGTAGTCTTCCAGGTGGGTCATCTCGATGTAGGGCGTGAAGATCGGCGTGGCGAGCGCGATGGTGTCGCCTTGCTTGAGGAGGCGATTGGCCTTTAGCGACTTGAAGAGATAGCACATCGCCGCGGTGCCGCCCTCGACCGCGTAGAGATCGAACTTGCCCTTCGGGTGCGGGTTCCCGCACATCGCCCACATCAAGTACTCATGGGTGATGCGCTCGTTGTGCACGAGCATGCGGTCGGGCACCGGATAGTTGTCGCCGATGATCGAATCGACCAGCTCGTGCACGAAGGCGTCGGGCTCGAACCCGAACAGCTTCACGGCGAACGGCACCATCGACGCCAGGAACTCAGCGCCAGGCATCTCCTTGTTCTTGGAGAGGTACGCCGCCAGCCGGTTGGCGATGCCCTGCGCCGCAGGCATACCGCCGAGGCCGGCCGGATGCTCCATCACCCGCTTGCTCTCGGTGATCGCGAACTGGCCGAGCAGAAAGAAGCCCTCGCGCGGGGTGGTGGCGATCCAGTTGGGGTTGCCGCGCCCGGCGTTGAGGAACGCCGACTGCGCGGTGCGGGACGTCTTCTTCGCGAGCTTGATCAGCTCGTCCTTGATCTCGAACGGGCTCAGGGTCTCGAACTTCTTCAGGGTCATGAGGTCACTCATGGCAATCGCCTCCGTAGGCTCGTTGCTTCGGTTCTATCTATTCGGCGCCGCGCAGCCAGCCGCGCGCTGGCCGCCGTGAATGCGGTGCCGATCGTGTCGATCGTGTCGTCGTCCCCACGCTGGGTGCTTCGTCACGAGAGCAGCATGATGACGATCATTCCCCAGACCGTGAGGAGCGTGTTCCCGACGGCGTAGGTGACGGTGTAGCCGAGGGCGGGCACCTGGCTGCGGCCGGCATCGCAGACCAGGCCGAGCGACGCCGTCGTCGTGCGCGCCCCGGAAATGATGCCGAACAGGAGCGCGTCGTGGAAACGGAAGATGAACTTGCCGACGAACATGCCGAGGATCAGCGGAACCGTCGTCGCCACGGCACCCCAGAGGAACAGCCCGATGCCCTGCGTCTTGAGGCCATTGACGAAGCCCGGGCCGGCCGAGATGCCGACGACTGCGATGAAGATGTTGAGGCCGACCGAGTTCATGAACCAGACGGTCGAGGACGGGATGCGCCCGAAGAACGGCCGGGTCGAGCGCAGCCAGCCGAACACGATCCCCGAGATCAACGCGCCGCCGGCCGTCGACAAGGTCAGAGGGATCCCCGCCACCTTCCAGACCAGCGCGCCGACCAGCGCGCCGATCGTGATGGCGCCGCCGATGAACGCGACATCGGCGACGTCGGTCGGCCGATCGGCAACGCCGAGATCCTTCGCCGCCGCCGCGGTGTCCTGGGTGCGGCCGACCAGGGTCAGGATGTCGCCGCGCTGGACCGTCGTGTTCGGCAGCACTGGAATGTCGGTGGCCGTCGCGCCGCGGGTAATCCTTCTGAGGAAGACGCCCCGGGCGGAGGGCCGCTGGGCCAGCTCGACGAGCGTCTTTCCGTCGACCTCCTTGTTGGTCACGTATACGTCGACGCCCTCGACGGGGACGTTCAGCAGCTCGGGGTCATCGACTTCCTTGGCCCCCTCACCGATCATCCTCACGAGCACTTCTCGCGTACCCGAGACGGCCACGACGTCGCCTTCGCGCAGCACGGTGTCGGCGGTCGCTTCCTCGATCTTCCCGTTGCGGCGCAAGCGCAGCACGAAGACGCGCGCGTCGGGCACCATCGCCTCGGCGTCGGCGGTGCGAAGGCCGACGGCCTTCCCACCGGGCTGCACGCGGAACGCGCGTACCACCCAGCGGTGCCAGGCGGAGCCGGCGCCGCCCATCTCCTTGGTACCCCCCTGCTTCTCCTCGTAGTCCTTGCACGCCTTGACGAGATTGATCCGGAGCAACGCCGGGCCGACCAGGGCGATCACGATCGCGGAGCCGACGGTACCGAAGATGTAGCTCACGGCGTACGCGATCGGCATCGAATCGAGATAGGCCTTCGTCTGCTCGGCGGGCAAGCCCAGCCGGTTGATCGCGTCGGTGGCGAGACCCATCGAGGCGGAGATGGTCTGTGATCCGGCGAAGAGGCCGGCGGCATAGCCGAGGTCGTAGCCCGCCATCTTGGCGATGACGATGGGAACCGCCAGGCAGAACACGCACTGGACCACCGAGAAGATCGCTTGCGGCAAGCCGTCCTTGGCGACGCCGCGGACGAACTGCGGGCCGACGCCGTAGCCGACCGCGAACAGGAACATCAGGAAGACCGTCGCCTTGAGCGGCGTGGAGATCGTGATCCCGATCTGACCGATGATGACGGCCGCGAGCAGGGTCGCGGTGACCGAGCCCAGACCGATGCCCTTGAAGGTGAAGCCGCCGAAATAGTACCCGAGGCCGAGCGCGAGAAAGATCGCGATCTCCGGGTATTGGCGCAAGCTCGCGAAGAGCCACTCAATCATGTCGTCCTCCCTACTTGCTCTTGTGCTGGGTCAGCGCGTCGGCCTTCAAGAGCTCGAGGCCCTTGCGCGCGTCGTAGCCGTGG
>Ga0134076_10000070_pt1 | contig 18188 bp, 21 predicted proteins | sample 15_taG_12_FD_109979 | JGI IMG/M metagenome (GOLD analysis project Ga0134076, IMG submission 109979) | Grasslands soil microbial communities from the Angelo Coastal Reserve, California, USA - 15_D_Wat_40cm_5_0_1 metaG | ecosystem: Environmental > Terrestrial > Soil > Grasslands ... | reverse complement strand
CCGAGGATGTCGCGCGCGTACACGTGGCCCATGACCGCGAACTGGAGGAGGTGCTCGGCCTTCGGATCGACGTTCGCGCCGGCGTCGAGCAGGATCGTGAACCGTCTCAGGTTCGGCAGGACCGCTGCGATCGCCGGCCGGTCCACGCCGGGCAGCACGCCGATCACGAACATCGCGATCGCCATCGCCGCACCGGTGTTGCCGGCCGAGATGAAGGCCGACGCCCTTCCGTCCTTGACCAGCTCGGCGGCGACCCGCAGGGACGAGTCGCGCTTTCGCCGGAGCGCCTGCGACGGGCTCTCGGCCATCCCGACGACCTGCGAGGCGTGCCGGACTTCGAGGTCGAGGTTCTGCGCGTCCAGCCGGACGACCTCGCGGTTGATCGCCGAGCGGTCACCTACGAGGATGACGGCGGCCCCGAACTCGCGGACGGCTGCCACCGCGCCCTCGACCACGACGCGGGGACCGTAGTCGCCTCCCATTGCATCCACGGCGACTTTCAAGCGGGACGGCGCGCCGTCTCCGTTGGTCATCGGCATGTGGTCGGCGGCGTGAAGAGCCGGCTACGTCCCTTCGACGGCGACGATCTCCCGCCCCTTGTAGTACCCGCAGTGCGGGCACACCCGATGCGGCAGCTTGGTCTCGCGGCATTGCGGGCACACCGAGCGCGTGGGCGCGGCGAGCTTGTAGTGCGTGCGGCGCTTGCGTCCGCGCGTTTTCGAGTGACGTCGTTTCGGCAGAGGCATCGGATTCTCCTAGTGCGAAAGCCGCGCAGCCAGGTCCTTGAGGACCGCCATCCGTGGGTCCGGGGGGCGATCGGGGCACTCGCACTTGACCACGTTGCGGTTCCCGCCGCACGCCCGGCAGAGCCCGAGACAGCCTTCGCGGCACAGCGGCTTCATGGGTAGTGCCAAGGTCGTCTCGGCCTCGATCAGGGCGCGGATATCGATCTCGTCCCGGTCGTAGAAGTCCACGTCGAGATCGTCGGCGGCCAGCTCGACGTTGTCCGCAGTGGCCGGGCGCGGCACGAGCCGCACCTCGACCGGAGCCGTCACCTCGCCAGGCGAGGGCTCGAGGCAACGACTGCAGGCCTGCGATACCGCCGCGCGAAGCTCGCCGGTCACGAAGACGTCCGATCCATCGCGCTCGATGCGGAGATTCACGTCCAGGAGCCGCCAGGCCGGATCTCGATAGACCGACCCGAGAGCGGTCGCGTCCGTGACGCTCAGCCCATCGGCCGTTATATCTGGAACTCTAACGATCATGACTGCTAAATCTTCGTCAACAAACGATTTTTTACTTAGATCGGGCCAGTATATCGGCCGATATACCGAGAAGTCAAGGCATTTGACCGCTATAGGGTGCGATTTGACCGGTCCGGGACCGTCTGCTAGGCTTCGACCATGTCAAACGTGTTCAAGACCGGGCTACTGTTGGCCGTCCTGACAGTGATGCTCGTTTTGATCGGCGGCGCGGTCGGCGGCCGTCAAGGCATGCTGATCGCCTTTTTTGTGGCCGTCATCATGAATTTCGTCAGCTATTGGTTCTCGGACAAGATGGTGCTCGCCGCCTATGGGGCCCAGCCAATCGAGGAGGCGTCTGCGCCCCGACTCTACGCGATCGTGCACCGTCTGACCACCCGCGCCGGGATCCCGATGCCGCGCATCTACCTGATTCCGAGCGAGACGCCGAATGCGTTCGCGACGGGCCGCAACCCCGAGCACGCCGTCGTGGCGGTGACCGAGGGGATCATGCGGATCCTCGACGAGGAAGAGCTCGAGGGCGTGCTGGCCCACGAGCTCTCCCACGTGAAGAACCGCGACGTGCTGATCTCGACCATCGCCGCGACCTTAGCCGGCGCCATCACCTATCTGGCGCACATGGCGCAGTGGGCCGCGATGTTCGGCGGGCGCAGCCGCGACGACGAGGAAGGCGGCTCGAATCCGCTCGCGATGATTCTCCTGGCCATCCTAGCGCCGATCGCCGCCCTGCTCGTCCAGATGGCGGTCTCGCGCTCGCGCGAGTTCCAGGCCGACGCCACCGGCGCCAAGGTGGCCGGAAAGTCCTGGGGGCTCATGAAGGCGCTCGAGAAGCTCCAGATGGCGAACCAGCAAATGCCGATGGCGGACGCCACGCCGGCAACCGCGCATCTGTTCATCGTCAACCCGCTGAGCGGCGAGACCTTGATGCGGCTGTTCTCGACTCACCCGCCCCTCGAGGAGCGGATCGCCCGCCTGCGGGCGATGCGGGTCTAACCCGCCAGACGACGCGAGAGTCGAAGGCGCGCCGGGGTTCGCCCCCGGCGCGCGGTCGTTTTCAGGCTTTGTCGACCATGTAGATGTGCATGAGCATGTCGGTGTAGATGTTGCCGTCCACAACGACCTCGCCCTGGCGGTTCTTCTCGATGCCCCGAACCGTCGGCTTGGCCGTCGCGTACCGCACGACCCACGCCACCGGGACGTAGCCGACATCGTTCTGCATGATCTCCTCGGCCTTCGCGTAGTGCACGAGGCGCTTCTTGGGATCGCTGGTGTCCCGGCCGGCCTCGAGCTCCTTGTCGAAGGCGTCGTTGACCCACGCCTGGCGCTTGCCGGTCGTCTTCTTACCGTAGAAGGTGTCGAAGTACTCGTTGTGCGGATCCGGGTAGTCCATGAACCAGCGGATCCACACGAACTGGAGGTCTTGCTTCCAGAGCCGCTCGCGGAAGACGCGCTGCTCGAGAACCTCGAGCTCGGTCTTCATATTCAAGTTCTCGAGCAGGACCGCTTGGACCGCCTCGGCGAGCTGCTTGCTGCCGAGCGCCTCGTCGCGCATCGTGAGGCTGATCTTCGGCCAGTTCTTCCCGCCCTCGAACGGGGTCCCCTTGAGCATCGACATCGCGAGCTTGGGGTCGAACCGCTGCAGGTCGCGCGTCTTCTTGTCGTCGAGCGCGCCGGGAAAGCCCGGCGGGATCATGGCGTGGGCCGGGACCGCGAACCCCTGGCTGACCTTGACGATGTTCTCGCGATCGATCGCGTGAGCGACCGCCTTACGCACCTTTAGATTGTCGAAGGGCGGCTTGGTGACCTGCGGCAGGAGATACCAGGTCCCTGGGTACGGGAACCGGAAGACCTCTTTCGCGGTCTTCGGATCGGATTGGAGCCGCTTGAGGTCGGCGGGGGCCAGTCGCGTGAGGTCGATCTCGTTGTTCTCGTACGGAAGCACGCCGGACGCGATTGGGATGATCGGGATCGTCACTTTCTCCAGGGTGATGTCCTTGGCGCCGAAGAAGTGCTTGTTCTTTCTCAGGACGATGACCTTGTTGTGCTCCCACGTGTCGAGGACGAAGGGCCCATTGGAGACGATATTCGCAGCCTCCGTCCACTTGTCGCCGTGCTTCTCGATCGAGCCCTTGTGGCCGGGCAATGCGGCCAGATAGGCCGACAGAACCGGGAAATAGCCGCGCGGGCCCTCGAGCGTCACCTCGAGCGTCCAGTCGTCCTTCGCGCGGACGCCGACCTCTCTCGCGTCGGTGAGCTGTTTCTTGTTGAACGCCTCGCCGTTCTTGATGTCGTAGAGAAATGACGCGTAGGGCGCCGCGCTCGCCGGATCGAGCTGGCGCTTCCACGAGTATTCGAAGTCACGCGCCGTGCACGGCGAGCCATCGGACCACTTCGAGTCCTTGCGGATCGCGAACGTCCAGACCGAGCCGTCCTTGTTGGGTGTGACCTTCTCGGCGACGTAGGGCACCGCCTCGAAGTTCACGTTGAATTTCATGAGCCCGGCCCAGAGCTGTGGGGTTCCGCTGCAGTAGAGGTCCTTGTTGAAGTCGTGGCTCGACGGATCCTGCTCGTACCAACTGCCGCCGCCGAAGCGGAGGTGCTGCTCCCTCGCCAGCTTCTCGCCGGGCGCGAGCTTGGGCGCCCCCGAGACGGGCCGCGCGTTGAAGCCGGCGGCGCCCATCGTGGCCAGGCCCGCAGCGACCCTCAGGAAGTCGCGCCGGCCGACGCCGATGGCGGCGAGGCGCGTGGCCAAGAGCTCCATCTGGCTGTCGGAGATACGAGGAACTCGCATGAGCGGTCTCCTTGCTATTTCAGTTTTGGGTCCAGCGCGTCCCTCACGCCGTCACCGAAGAACGTGAACGAGAGCATGGTAACTGCGATCGCGATCGACGGGAAAACGCAAAGGTGCCAGTATGACCGGATGTACTGCTGCCCCTCCCCCACCATCTGGCCCCAGGACGGCGTCGGCGGGTTGATGCCGACGCCGATGAACGAGAGCGCCGCCTCCGTGAAGATGGCCTCGGGGATCCCGAAGGTGACCGCGACGACGATCGGCGTCAGCGCGTTCGGCAGGATATGGCGCATGAGCAGGCGTCGGAATCCGGCGCCGAGCGCCCGGGCGCCGTCGACGAACTCCTTCTCCTTGATCGCCAGCACCTGCGCGCGCGTCTGCCGTGCGATGCCGACCCATCCCGTCAGCCCGATCGCGATGAAAATGTTCGTGAGCCCGGCGCCGAGCATCGACATCAGGAGAATCACGAACAGGAGACGCGGAAACGCGTACATGACGTCGATGAACCGTGTGAGGAACATGTCCGTCCGGCCGCCGATGTAGCCCGAGAGCGCGCCGATCGGCACGCCGATCAGCACCACGATCACCTGGGCGCCCAGCCCCACGAGCATCGACACCCGCGCCCCGTAGATCATCCGCGACAGGAGGTCCCGGCCGAGCAGATCGGTGCCCAGCGGAAAGTCGCGCGACGGCGCTTCGTTGAGGCGGCCGAAGTTCGATTTCGTGTACGGGAGCGGGGCGAGGAAGTCGGCGAAGATCGCGACGACGCACAGGAGCGCGATCACGATCCCGCCCGCCACCGCGAGCTTATTGCGCCGGAGGCGGCGGACCCCGTCGCGCCAGAGGCTGGAGGAGCGGACGCGCGGCTCTTCGACCGGAGCGGCCACGGCGACCGCGACACGGCTCACCTCAGTACCGGATCCGTGGGTCGAGGACCCCGTAGAGCAGGTCGACCACCAGGTTCATGACGGCGAGGAACGCGCCGTAGGTCATGACGACCGCCATGATCATCGGGTAGTCGCGGCCGGTCATCGACAGGACGAAGAAGCGGCCCATGCCGGGCACACGAAAGATCGACTCGACGAAGAACGACCCGGTCCCGACCGCGGCGAACATCGGGCCCAGCAGGGTCACCACGGGGATGAAGGCGTTCTTGAGCGCGTGCTTGAAGATGACGGGCAGCTCGCCCAGCCCCTTGGCCCGCGCGGTGAGCGTGTAGTCGGCCCGGATGACCTCGAGCATGCTGGCGCGCGTGAAGCGCGCGATGATCCCCATCGGCGCGAGCGCCAGCGCGACGGTCGGCAGCACCCAGTTGCGCGGCGACTCCCAGCCACCGGTCGGGAAGAGCGGCACCCCGAACGAGAACAGGATGATCAGGAAGACCGCCAGGACGAAGTTCGGTACGGCGACGCCGACCGTCGCCAGGCTCACCGACACGTAGTCCCAGGCGCGGTTCTGATAGATCGCGGCGAGGATGCCGAGCGTCAGGCCGACGACGATGGCGAGCGCCAGCGCCATCGAGCCGAGCAGGAGCGAGATCGGGAACGTCTGCACGATGATCTCGCTCACCGTTCGCGTCTTGTAAACGAACGAGTTGCCGAAGTCACCCTGTACGGCCTTCGTGATGAAGATGGCGAACTGCTCGTAGAGGGGCCGATCGAGGCCGTAGTGAGCCGCCAGGTTCTTCTGCGCCTCCGGCGACAGCGGGTTGGCGCCCTCCGCGACCGGATCGAGCGGGCTTCCGGGCGTGGCGTGCATCACCAGAAACGTCACGAGCGCCATCGCCAGCAGTGTCGGCACCAACCACAGCACCCGGGCCAGCGCGAATTGGAACAACCAGATCCTCCGGCGGTCGCACGGTCGGCTCGACCGCTCCTATTTGGCACAAGGTCGGCCGACCGAGTCAAGTTCCCGCTTCCTTGACCGTTTCAGGCGGCTGGGCGAGAATTGGGCGGTTTCAGCCATGGTCTCCGAGCCACTCATCCGAGTGACCGGTCTCCGTAAGACCTTCGGCAACCATCGCGTGCTGGACGGGCTCGATCTCGACGTCCGCGCCGGCGAGGCGGTGGCGGTGCTGGGGGCCAACGGCGCCGGCAAGACGACCTTGCTCAAGGTGCTGGCGACCCTGACGCGTCCGACGCGCGGCACCGCGACCGTCGCCGGCCACGACTGCGCGAAGGACCCGGAGCTCGTCCGCCGCGAGATCGGGCTCGTCGCTCACAGCCCCTACGTGTACGAGGACCTGACCGCCGCCGAGAACCTGACGTTCTGGGCGACGCTCGCCGGCCTCCGGCCGTCCGCCGCGGAGCGGACCGGCGCGCTCGCGACGGTCGAGCTCGAGCGGGCCGCCGGCGAGCGCGTCCGCACGTTCTCGGCGGGCATGAAGCGCCGCCTATCGCTCGCGCGCTTCGTCCTGGCGCGGCCGCGGGTCCTGCTGCTCGACGAGCCCTTCACCGGGCTCGACCAGCGCGCGAAGAAGTGGCTCGAGGAGCATCTGGCGTCGTTCAAGGCGGGTGGCGGCGCGATCGTCATGACCAGCCACAGCTTCGGCCGCGAGCTCGCCGTCGCCGGCCGGATCGCGATCCTGGCCGGCGGTGCCATCGCGCTCGACACGCCGCGCGGCGCCCTGTCCGCCGCCGACGTGCACCGGCTCTACGCCCTGCATGCGGAGGATGCGTCCTGACGTTCGCGCGGCGGGCGCTGGTCGTGGTCTGGAAGGACTTTCTCGTCGAGCGCCGGTCGAAGGAGACCCTGAACTCGCTCTTCTTCTTCGCGCTCTTGCTCCTGTTCGTCTTCCAGTTCGCTCTAGGTCCCGACCGCGAGCGGCTCGCCGGCACGCTCCCCGGCCTGCTCTGGCTCGGCTTCATGCTGAGCGGACTCCTCGGCCTGGGCCGTACGTTCGTCGTCGAGCGCGAGAACGACTGCTGGGAGGGGCTCCTCCTGGCCCCGGGCGACAAGTCGGCGATCTACGTCGGCAAGCTCGCCGGCAACCTGCTGCTGATGGTGGTCATCGAGACGGTCCTGCTGGTGCTCTTCGGCTTCTTCTTCAACCTCGACCTCGCCGGCATCCTGCCGGCCCTCGCCGTCGTGATCGCGCTCGGCACCGTCGCGCTCGCCGCCGTCGGCACGCTGTTCGCCGCGATGACCGCGCAGGTGCGCGCCCGTGAGCTCCTGTTCCCGGTGCTCCTGCTCCCGGTCCAGGCGCCGGTGCTGCTCGCCACCGTCAAGGCGACCGAGGCCGTGCTGCTCGGCGAGCCGCTCGGCAGCGTCGCCCACTGGCTCAAGCTCCTCGCGGCCGCGGACGTGGTATACGTCGCCGTCGGCGTGCTCACGTTCGACTTCGTGCTGGAGGCCTGAGGGCGCGCGTGAGACGGCTTCTCGGCGGCGCGACGCTCGCGGGGCTCGTCGCGGGGCTCGTCATGGCCTTCGGGATCGCGCCGCGCGAGGCGACCCAGGGCAACGTGCAGCGCATCATGTACCTGCACGTGCCGAGCGTCTGGGTCGCTTACCTCGCGTTCGCCGTCGTGCTCGTCGCCTCGATCACGTACCTGGTCCGGCGGCTCGAGGCCGCGGACCGGTTGGCGCACGCCTCGGCGGAGGTCGGCGTCCTCTTCACGGGGCTCACGATCGCCACCGGGTCGATCTGGGGCAAGCCGACATGGGGTACCTGGTGGACGTGGGACGCGCGGCTCACGAGCGTCTCGATCCTGTTCGTCATGTACCTCGGCTATCTCCTGCTCCGCGGGATGGTCGAGGACCGCGAGCGCGGCGCCCGGTTCGCCGCGGTGCTCGGCATCGTCGCCGCGTTCAACATCCCGCTGGTGCACTTCTCGGTCATCTGGTGGCGCACCCTCCACCAGCCGCCGTCTCTGATGAAGCCCGGGCCCGGGGCGATGCCGGGCATCATCGTCGCGGCGCTGCTGGTGAACTTCGCGGCGTTCACCTTGCTCTACGTTTACTTCGTCACCCGGCGCACCGTCGTGCTTGGCCTGGAAGCCGAGGCCGAAGCGTGATGGCCGACAACTGGAGCTTCGTCATCGCCGCGTACGGTCTCGCGGTCGTCGTGCTCGCGATGTACTGGCGCTTCCTTGTCCGCCGCGAAAGGGAGCTCGACGATGCGGGCGTGGTACGCCAGCAGCTGAGGCAAGCACCGGGCGTGTCCGGCCACGCCCAGACCGAGCCGGGCTCGAGGAGCCCGTTACCGTGAACCAGAGCCGAACCAAGCATTGCGAGAGATCGGGCGTGCGGAGCTTCGCCGCGTCTGTCTCAGCCCACCCCGGGTCCAAGCCGGCCTCGCGGTCCCCGCTACAATGAACCAGAAGCGCAAGCTCATCGTCGGCGGTATCGTCATCGCGGGAGCGCTCACGTACATGATCTACGCGGGGGTCACCCAGTCGGCCGTGTACTTCGTCACGCCTGCCGAGCTCCGCGCCGCCCCGGTGCCGGGCAAGGCGTATCGGCTGGGCGGCATGGTGGTGCCCGGCTCGCTCAAGTGGGAGCCGCGCTCGCTCGATCTCTCGTTCACCCTGTCCGACGGGACCGCCACGGTTCCGGTCCGTCACAAGGGCACGCCGCCCGATTTGTTCGGCGAGGGCCGCGGCGCTGTCCTCGAGGGAAGCTGGACGGCGGACGGCTACTTCAAGGCGACCTTGATCATGGCGAAGCACTCCGAGGAGTACAAGGCGCCCCACGACCAGAGCGAGGCCGGCTACCGGGAGCTGCTCAAGACGCTCCGGGGTGAAGGGCGATGACCGCGGACCTCGGCTACGGCATGACCCTGATCGCCCTGGGCCTCGCGGTGTACGGCGGCGTCGCCGCCGGGGCCGGGGCCCGAACGGGCCGCCTGGCGCTGATCGAGTCCGCGCAGCACGCGGCGCTCGGGGTGTTCGTCCTCGTCACCTCCTGCTTCGCGCTCCTGACCTACGCGTTCCTGACGTTCGACTTCTCGGTCCGATACGTCGCGACCAACACGAACCTCGGCACGCCGTTCTACTACCGGATCACCGGCGTGTGGGGCGCCCTCGAGGGCTCGATCATCCTCTGGTCCTGGATGCTCGCGCTCTACACGATCATCCTGATCGTCCGCCACCGGGTCGGCGCGCGCGAGCTCTACCCGTGGGCGCTCGCGACCATGCTCGGGATCCTCGCGTTCTTCCTGCTGGTGATGACGGTCGCCGCGCCGCCGTTCCAGCGCCAGGCGCCCGTGCCAGCCGACGGTCGCGGCCTGAACCCACTGCTCGAGGACACGGGGATGATCACGCACCCCGTCGCCCTCTACCTCGGCTTCACCGGCTTCACCGTGCCCTTCGCCTTCGCGATGGCCGCGCTGATCACGGGCCGCATCGGCGACACCTGGCTCGTGCTGACCCGGCGGTGGACGATCGTCGCCTGGTACTTCCTGTCCCTCGGTCTCCTGATCGGCGGCTGGTGGAGCTACCACGTCCTCGGGTGGGGTGGATACTGGGCGTGGGATCCCGTCGAGAACGCCGCCTTCATGCCGTGGCTCACCGGCACCGCGTTCCTCCACTCGGTGATGATCCAGGAGCGCCGGCGCATGCTCCGCCTCTGGAACATCTCGTTGGTGATCCTGACGTTCGGTCTGACGCTCTTCGGCACGTTCCTCACCCGCTCCGGCGTCATCGCCTCGGTCCACGCCTTCACGCAGGGCTCGATCGGCATCCTGTTCCTCGGCTTCCTGGCGCTCGTGCTGCTGACCGCGCTCGGGCTGGTCGCGTGGCGCTGGGAGACCTTCCGGTCCGAGGGTGAGCTCGATTCGGTCGTCTCGCGCGAGTCGGCCTTCCTCCTCAACAACGTCCTGCTCGTTGCCGCCGCGTTCACTGTCTTCTTCGGCACGGTGTTTCCGCTGCTCTCGGAAGCCGTGCGCGGCGTGAAGGTCAGCGTCGGCGCGCCCTTCTTCAATCAGGTGAACATTCCGCTCTTCCTGTCGCTGGTCTTCCTGATGGGCGTCGGACCGCTGATCGCCTGGCGGAGGGCGTCGCTCGACAATCTCAAGCGGAACTTCCTGTGGCCGGTCGCTCTCGGGATCGCCGCCGCCGCGGCGGCGTTCGCCCTGGGTGTGCGCTCGCTGCTGGCCGCGCTCACGTGCGCGACGACGGTCTTCGTCGCGGCGACGATCGCGGTCGACTTCACGCGCGCCACGCGCGCGCGCCTGCGCGTGGGCGAGTCGCTCCTGCCGGCCATGGGCGGGCTCCTGCTGCGACACAACCGGCGCTACGGGGGCTTCGTCGTGCACCTGGGCATCCTGATCATCGCGCTGGGCGTGATGGGCTCGCACGCCTGGTCGGTGCAGACCGAGACCACGTTGCACCGCGGCGAGACCGCCGAGCTCGCCGGCTATCGCTTCCGCTTCGACGGCCTCACCGCGGTCGAGGAGTCGAATCACTTCAAGGTCGTCGGCGCGTTGACCGTCTCGAACGGGCGCGTCCTCGGCGTGCTGCGGCCCGCCAAGAAGTTCTATCCTCAGGAGCAGGCGCCCATCGCCTACGTCGACTATCGGCTGGGCCTGCGGGAGGACCTCTACCTCGTGCTCGGCGACTTCGCCCGCGACGGCTCGCAGGCGACCATCAAGCTCCAGGTCAACCGCCTCGTGAGCTGGATCTGGATCGGCGGAGTCGTGCTCACCCTGGGCGCGCTGCTGGCGATCCTGCCGGAGCGACACAAGAGCGTGTGAAGCGGCTCTGGCGCTGGCTGATCCCGCTCGCCGCCGTCCCCGTGCTGGTGCTGCTCGCCTACGGGTTCCGGCTGAGCCCGCGCGACATCCCGTCGCCGCTCGTCGGACGGCCGGCGCCCGGCTTCGCGCTCGCCACGCTCGAGGGCGCGCCGCTTGAGCTCGCGACGCACCGGGGCAAGGTCGTCGTCCTGAACTTCTGGGCCTCGTGGTGCTATCCCGCGTGCTACGAGGAGGCGCCGGTGCTCGAGCGGAACTGGCGGGGCTATCGCGAGCGCGGCGTGGTGGTGGTCGGCGTCGACGTCCAGGACAAGCGCGAGGCCGCGCTGAAGTTCGTCGGCGACTTCGGCCTCACCTTCCCGGTCGCCCAGGACCTGAAGGGCACGGTCTCCGTGGACTACGGCGTGTACGGCGTGCCCGAGACCTTCTTCCTCGACCGTCAGGGCCGCATCCGCGTCAAGCACGTCGGCGCCGTCACCGACGACGTCTTCCGGACGACGGTCGATCGCCTCCTGGCGGAGGCGGCCTCCCCATGAGCCGCGTGAGGATCGCGGTCCTGGCGGCGCTGGCTCTGATCGGCTCGGTCGCGTCTCCTATCGCCGCGCAGACGGCCACGCCGGTGAGCGAGGACGCCGTGCACGACATCGCGTTGCAGCTCCGCTGCGTCGTCTGCCAGAACCTGTCGGTGGCCGACTCGCCCTCGGAGATGGCGAGCCAGATGCGCGCGATCATCCGCGAGCGGCTGGCGGCGGGCGAGAGCCCGACCGAGGTCCAGCGCTACTTCGTGGACCGCTATGGCGAATGGATCCTCCTCTCGCCGCCGCGTCGGGGATTCAACCTTCTCGTCTGGCTCCTGCCGCTCGCGGCCGTCGTCGTGGGGCTCGCCACCGCGGGCGCTCTGGTGTGGCGTTGGACCCGCCGACGTCGGGGGGTTCGCCCGCCGCCGGTGACGGTCGACGCGGCGATGAGCGAGCGGATCCGCCGCGAGCTGGAGAGCGGGTCGTGATCGGCGCCGGGGTCGCCGTCGTGGCTCTCGTCGTCGGCGTGCCCGCCCTCGTGTTCGTGCTCTGGCCGCTCCTGGGTCAGGACCGGCGCGGGCGCACATTCCTTCCGTTGCCGCCTGACCGGCGGCAGGAGCTCTCCGAGGAAAAGCGCGTCGCCCTCGCCGCCATCCGCGAGCTCGAGTTCGAGCACGCGGCCGGGCACGTGTCGGACGCCGACTTCGCCGAGCTCCGCGCCCGCTACGAGGGCGAGGCCGCGGCGATCCTCACCGAGCTCGACCGGCTGGGTCCCGCCGCGCCGCCGCCGCCGGAGCCGCGCCGCTCGGCATGGCGGCATCCAGCGGCCCTCGCGGCCGCCGCGGTGCTGCTGGTCGCCTTCGGCATCGCCGTGGGCGCCGGCATCGTGCGGTACACCGAGCCCGACCCGATGGCCGGCCGGCCTTCTCCGGGCTCGCGTCCGCTCGCCGAGCTCCCGCGCGAGGCGCCCGGCGGCGACGCCGCGCCCGGCGCGAGCAACGCGCCCGCGACTGCGCCCGGCCGGCCTATCCCGCCCGAGATGCTTCGCGGGATGCTGCAGGCCGCGCGCTCGAGCCTGGCGCAGGGACGCTACAGCGAGGCGATCGCTGCGTATCAGGCCGTTCTCAAGCGCGATCCGAACAACGTGGACGCGACCACGCACCTGGGGCTGATCCTCGCGGTCGGCAGGGGGCCCGAGCACGCCGACCGCGCGCTCGAGATCTTCGATCGCGCGCTGGCGATCGATCCGAGCTACCTGCCAGCGCTCCTGTATCGCGGCCAGGTGCTCTACGAGGCCAAGCACGACGTCGCCGGGGCCGTCCGGTCCTGGGAGAAATTCGTCGCGCTGGCGCCGCCGGGCGAGGATCGGGACCGGGTCGCGAAGATGATCCGCGACGCTCAGGCCGGGAAGTGACTCAGCGCCCCTCGGGAACCGCGAAGGTGCGGTCGTGCTTCAACGGAACCGCCAGATACTCGCGCTGCTGGTAGACGATCAACGGCCAGTTCCACCGCACCCTGACCTCGAGCGTCCTGCCCTCGTCGCTCACCGAGATCGCGCGCTCGTCGACGGCGATGCCGCTCGCCGCCACCTTCCTGGCGATGTCGTCCTTCACGCGACCGGCGCGGTCTTGCCGGTCAGTGCGCGACGCGCGCTCGTTGACGACCTCCTCGACCACGCTGGTGACCTCGAGATAGGACCACACGGCCATCGCACCGGTGTAGAACACGTAGACACAGCCGATCGCGACCAAAATCCAGAAGAGGGCCTTCATCCGGCGGCACTGGGAAGATAGACCCAGATCTTGGCCGCGGCCGGCAAGCCGAGCGCGATGATCTGGCCGTCGCCGGACGCCGTGATCGTCCCGGCCCAGGGTGCGACCTCGGTGATCTTCAAGCGCCGGCCCGGGCGGACGTCGTTCTTCCAGAGGTGCTCGAGGAGCTTCTTGTCGGCTTCGGCCTCTTCCGTGATGCGCTCGACCACGACGGTCGTCCCTTCCTTCGCCTGGGCGAGCGGAAACGGCTCGACGCGGGGCGGCTTGGCCATCCCGGGGATCGGGTTGCCGTGCGGGCACGTGCTCGGCATGCCGAGAAGCTCCGCGAGGCGGTCCTCGACCCGGGGCGAGAGCGCGTGCTCGAGGCGATGTGCCTCCTCGTGGGCGTCGGTCCAGTTGAGCCCGAGCGTGTCGGTGAGCCAGCGCTCGAGGAGACGATGACGGCGCGCCATGACCTCGGCGATCTGTCGCCCCTTGCTGGAGAGCACGAGCTGTTTGCCGCGCCCGATCTTCACGTAGCCGCCGCGCGCGATGCGGTGGATCGCCTCGGTCACCGCCGGAGCGGAGATTCCCATGTGCTTGGCGAGCCGAGCCCCGATCACCGGCTTGCCGCTGCTCCCCAGATCGTAGATCGCCGCGAGATAGTCCTGGACCGAAGCCGTCGTGGCTCGGGTCTCGACCGCGACTTTCAGGACCGAGGATCGTGGCATGTTTGAGTCTCTCGCGCGAGCTCTCGACCGGTCGCCCGGCAGTATAACGTCACTCTGACTCGGGCAGCAAGGCAGCCCCAACACCCCGAGCCGGCGGTGTTATGCTTCGGGACATGACGCGGGCCGACGCCGCGCAGCGCATCACCGAGCTGCGCGAGCAGATCCACCACCACGACTATCTGTACTACGTCGAGGCACGGCCCGAGGTCTCGGACGCCGAGTACGACGCTCTCATGCGCGAGCTCCGGGAGCTCGAGGCGAGCTTTCCCGACCTCGTCACCGCGGACAGCCCCACCCAGCGCATCGGCGGGGCGCCGACCGATATCTTCAAGCCGGTCGAGCACCACGACGCCATGCTCTCGCTCGACAACGCGACCTCGCCGGACGACCTGCGCGAGTTCGAGGCCCGGATCGGCCGCGCGCTGCCGGGCGCCGCGTTCACGTACGTGTGCGAGCCGAAGATCGACGGCCTGGGGATCGCGCTGCTCTACGAGCACGGCCGCTTCGTCCGGGGCGCGACGCGGGGCGACGGGCGCGTGGGCGAGGACATCACGCCGAACCTTCGAACGATCCGGTCGATTCCGATGGTGCTGCGGGGCGCGCTGGCGGCCGCCCCGGTCATCGAGGTGCGCGGCGAGGTGTTCATGCCGCGCGAAGAGTTCGCCCGGCTCAACCGGAGCCTGGAGGAAGCGGGAACGCCGACGTTCGCGAATCCGCGGAACGCCGCGGCGGGCGCGGTGCGCCAGAAGGACCCTTCGGTCACCGCGCGCCGGCCCCTCGACATCTTCCTCTATCACCTGAGCCGCGCCAACTCGCTCGGCTTCGCCTCCCACTGGGATGTCCTCGAGGCGCTACGGGCCGCCGGGTTCAAGACCAACCCGCGGGCCGAGCGCTGCGCGGATCTCGGCGCGGTCATTGCGGCCTGCGAGAAGCTCGAGCGGGATCGCGATGCGCTCGGGTACGACGCCGACGGCGCGGTGGTCAAGGTCGAATCACTCGATCAACAGCGGCGCCTCGGCTCGACGACCCACCACCCGCGCTGGGCCATCGCGTTCAAGTTCGCGGCGCGCCAGGCGACGACCGTGATCGAGGCGATCGAGGTCAACGTGGGCAAGACCGGCGCCCTCACGCCCACCGCCAAGCTCACGCCCGTAGAGCTGGCGGGCGTGACGATCCGCAACGTGAGCCTGCACAACGAGGACGAGATCCGCCGCAAGGATATCCGCGTGGGCGACACGGTCCTGATCGAGCGCGCGGGCGACGTGATCCCCTACCTCGTGCAGGTCGTGCTCGCCAAACGGCCGGAGCAGAGCCAGCCGTTCACGTTTCCGTCGGCGTGTCCGGCCTGCGGGGGCGCCACCGCCCGCGCCGAGGGCGAGGCGTACTGGCGCTGCCTCAACAGCGCCTGCCCGGCTCAGCTCAAAGAGCGGCTGCGCCACTTCGGATCGCGGCGCGCGATGGACATCGAGCACCTCGGCGACAGCACGATCGAGCAGCTGGTCGACACCGGACGCGTGAAGGACTTCGCCGACCTCTACACCTTGACGTCGAACGAGGTCGCCGAGCTCGACCGGTTCGCCGAGAAATCGGCCGAGAACCTCGTCGCGGCGATCGCGGCGTCCCGTACGCGCGGCCCTGCGCGCCTGCTCAACGCGCTCGGGATCCGGCTGGTCGGCGAGCGCGTCGCTCAGGTGCTGGCGGCTCGTTTCGGCAGCCTCGAGCGCATCGCCGCCGCCTCCGAGGCCGAGCTGGCCGACGTGCACGGCATCGGTGATGAGATCGCGCACTCGATCGCGGCGTTCTTCCGGGATCCGACGAACCGGCGACTGATCGAGCGGCTGGCGCGGGCCGGCGTCGTCACGAGCGCGCCGGTCGCACCGGAGGGCCCCAAGCCGCTGGCCGGCAAGACCCTCGTCCTGACCGGCTCGTTGCCGACGCTCTCGCGCGAGGCCGCCCGCGAGCTGATCGAGCGGCACGGCGGCCGCGTCGCCTCCTCGGTCTCGAAGAAGACTCACTACGTCGTCGTCGGCGAGGCGCCCGGCAGCAAGGCGGACGACGCCCGCCGCCTGGGGGTGACGGTGCTCGACGAAGCCGGATTGCTCGAGCTGGTTCGCCTATGAGACGCCGCGGCGCGCGAGTCGCGCTGGCCCTCGCCACCCTGATCGTGGCGGGCTGTCTCGGGAAGACGACCGACTCGACCGCGCCGCTCGACATCCTGAGTCCGGGCAAGTGGGTTCCGCTCGCCCCGATGCCGACGGCGCGTCAGGAGGTCGCGGTCGCGACGCTCAACGGCCGCGTGTTCGTCATCGGTGGCTTCGGTCCAGACAACGAGGCCGTTGGCACGGTCGAGGTCTACGATCCCGCGTCCGACCGCTGGGAGACGCGGACCCCCCTCCCCGCCCCGACGCACCACGCGGCCGCCGCCGTCATCGAGGGCCGGCTCTACGTGGTCGGCGGCTACAGCGGTGGGCGCGTGAGCTGGACCCCGCTGCGCACCGTCTACGAGTACGACGAGGCGCGCAGCTCGTGGGCGACTCGAGCGCCGCTCCGGCAGGCGCGCGGCGGGCTCGCGGTGGTCGCGCTCGGAGGCCGCCTGCACGCGGTCGGAGGCAGCGGCGATAGCGCGAGCGCGGCGCACGAGGTGTACGAGCCCATTCCCGACCGGTGGACCGATGCGCCGCCGATGCCGACCGCGCGCGATCACCTCGCGGCGGTCGCGTTCCAGGGGAAGCTCTGGGCGATGGGCGGGCGCACGTCGTTCGTCGGCACCCAGTTCGCGACCGTCGAGATCTTCGATCCCGCCGCCAATCGCTGGTCGACCGGCACACCGCTGCCGACCGCTCGCGGCGGGCTCGCCGCCGCCGTGCTCGGCGACCGCGTCTACGTCTTCGGCGGCGAAGCGCCGCTTCGCATCTTCAGCGCCAACGAGATGTGGGAGGTCGCCGGCAATCGGTGGCTCGGCAAGGATCCGATGCGTACGCCGCGGCACGGTATCGGCGCGGCGGCGGTCGGCAACCGGATCTACGTGCCGGGCGGCGGCATGCAGCCGGGCTACGCGAGCACCAACGTGAACGAGGCGTACGTGCCGTGAGCGCCCGCCGGCTCGCGTCACTCGTCCTCGCCGCACTCGCCCTGTGGCCGGCGCCGCTCCTCGCGGGCCCGACGCGCGACGAGGCGCTCCGAGCGCTCGACACGGCCAACGTGGACAGCCGCCGTCAGGGCGCTCGGGCGCTCGGCGAGACCGGTCTCATGGCCGACCTGCCGAAGCTCGCCGGGTGCTCCGCGATGCCGACCCGCTCGTCCGGGAGCTCGCGGAGAACGCGATGTGGCAGGTGTGGAGCCGATCGGGCGACGCGACCATCGACCGGCTCTTCGCGACCGGCCTGGAGCAGATGCAGGCTCGCCAGGGCGAGGAGGCCGTCGAGACGTTCAGCGAGATCATCCGGCGCCGGCCGGATTTCGCGGAAGGGTGGAACAAGCGGGCGACGGTCTACTATCTGCTGGGCGAGTACAAGAAGTCGCTCGCCGACTGCGACGAGGTGGTGAAGCGCAACCCGTATCACTTCGGCGCGCTCAGCGGCTACGGGATGATCTACATACAGCTCGACCAGCCGGCGACCGCGCTCGAGTACTTCGAGCAGGCGCTCCGCGTGAATCCCAATCTCGAGTCGACCCGACAGACGATCGAGATCCTCAAAACCCTGCTGATCCAGCGCCGAAAGGATACCATCTGATGATCGACGCCCTCAAGAAGATCTCCAGCCCGAGCGTGGCCAACGCGATCGAGACGTTCAACGTCCGCCCGCGCAATCAAGGCAACATGTCGTCCGAGATCCGCACCTTGTTCCCCGAACTCGGGCCGCTCGTCGGGTACGCGGTCACGGCGGTGATCCGCGCGGAGCCTCAGCCGCTGGAGGGGCACCGCGCCTCGACGTTCGGCTGGTGGGACTACGTGCTCTCGATCCCGGCGCCGCGCGTGATCGTCGTGCACGACCTCGACGAGCCGCGAGGCCAGGGCGCCCAGTGGGGCGAGGTCCAGGCCAACATCCATCGGGCGCTCGGCTGCGCCGGCGTCATCACGGACGGCTCCGTGCGCGACCTCGACGAGGTGAGGGCGCTCGGCTTCCAGTTCGCCGCGGCGCACGTCTCGGTCTCCCACGCGTACGTGCACATGGTGGACTTCGGCTTGCCGATCAAGGTCGGCGGGCTCTGGGTGAAGCCGGGCGACCTCGTGCACGCCGACCAGCACGGCGCCGTGACCGTTCCCGCCGAGATCGCCCCCCGCATCCCGGAGGCGGTCGCGAAGGTCGAGGCCGACGAGCGCAAGATCATCTCGCTGTGCCAGTCGCCGACCTTTTCGGCGGACGCCCTCAAGGGGCTCTACAAGCAGATCCGGCCGGGCACCTACTGAGAGAGCTGGGGGAGCGGCATGAACCTCCACCGCGTG
>Ga0134076_10000054_pt1 | contig 19663 bp, 24 predicted proteins | sample 15_taG_12_FD_109979 | JGI IMG/M metagenome (GOLD analysis project Ga0134076, IMG submission 109979) | Grasslands soil microbial communities from the Angelo Coastal Reserve, California, USA - 15_D_Wat_40cm_5_0_1 metaG | ecosystem: Environmental > Terrestrial > Soil > Grasslands ... | reverse complement strand
GTCAAGGGGTTCAGGTAGCTTACGGCCTGAAGAACAGGTGGGGCATTCCCCGCGGGGTAGAAGACGGTTGAAGTGAAGAGGAAGACGAAGAAGACGAACGTCGAGACGACCTGAAAGGTTTCTGAGGATTTCAGAGCTACGGAGAGGGCGATTGCAAGGCCACCGAAGAAGAGTGTTCCCAAGAAGAGGGCTAGGGCTATCAGCAGCTGCCCCTGGAAGGTGATCAGGAGACCCGTCCCGAGCACGGGGAAGGCCAAGAGGAAGACGAGGAGCGACCCGCCAATCCCAATTATTAGAGTTGCGAGGATAATGCTCAGGATATACTGGGCTCTCGTGAATGGCCCCATGAGAATCTGCTCGAACATCCCGTTCTTTCGGTCGAACCAGAGCTGAGTCCCCGCGTTTGTGCCGGCGTTGATCACCGTAAGTGTGACGGCCCCGGCGGCGAGGAAGAGTTGGTAGGGCACGACCCTCCCATTCCCGATATCGAGTGGCGGGATTATTCCGCCGAGTCCAGACCCTTGGACGAAGACGAAGAACAGGGGGAAGAAGAGCTCAAAGAAGAGCGACAGCTTGTCCAGGTTAGCCCTGAGGTTCCTGTAGACAAGCCTCACATAGACGTTCATGAGCTGTCAGGCCTCCTTACGTCATCCACTGTGACCAGGTTGATGAAGGCGTCTTCCAGGGTCGTCTCCGCGATGTAAATCGAGGAGACTGAAAGCCCGTACTTTTCGGCGAGCTTGTATATCTCCGGTATCACGATCTCGGGCCTGCTCGTCGTGACCCTGTATGTCCCGCCGACTTCGTCCTGAATCAGCTTCGAGACCTCGTCGGAGCTGGAGAGCCTCTCGAAGAGCTCCCTTGAAGTGCCCTCGAGCAACTTGAACTCGACCGCCTTCGCTCTCCCGAACCTCCGCTTCAGGTTCTCGGGAGTGTCGACCTGTACTATCTTACCCTGGTTGATAACCGCAATCCTGTCGCAGAGGTACTCGGCCTCCTCCAGGATGTGAGTCGTGAAGAAGATAGACAGACCCTCCTTCACCTTCTCCTTGAAGTAGTCGAGTATCCCCCTCCTCACGAGAGGGTCGAGTCCGACGGTCGGCTCGTCGAGGAAGAGCAGGTCCATATCGTGAAGGAACTCTCTGGCCACTTGAAGTCGTCTCCTCTGTCCCGACGAAAGGTCTATCGTCGGCATCTTCAGAAAATCCTTCATCCCGAATCTCTTAACGACTTCATCGATTCGCCTCCTGCGGTCCCGCTTGGGGACGTCCCATATCAGACCGTAGATGTCCATGCTCGTCTCAACATTCAACCCCTGGTCGAAGCTGTCCTGCTGCTGTACGACACCTATCCTCTCTCGAATCTTCTTCCCCTCCGTCCTGAGGTCGCGCCCGACCACCCTGGCACTCCCCGAGGTGGGGGGCAGCAGCGTGGTGAGCATCTTTATCGTGGTGGTCTTCCCAGCCCCATTTGGACCCAAGAATCCGAAGACTTCCCCCCGTCTCATCTCAAAGCTGACCTCATCGACCGCAGCCTTTTCGCCGAACCGCTTCGACAACTTGTCCACCTCGATGATTGACTGACTCGCCAATGTATCACCCATCTCGGCTCGTCGCGGAAACGCCCTGAAAACTCATTTTCAGCCCGTCCAGAACTCAGGGTATTAAGAATTCAGCGCCTTACCTCGTTATTAGCGTGAGGACATCTTCGTCCATCAGCTTGTGGGTCAGACCGACCTTCTGCCCCCCAAACTTAACGCTCTTGCCCCATATCTGCGCGTACCTGAATTCATCCTTTATCCTCCTGTGAACCTTGTCGCAAACCTCCAGGACGCTGGACCCGTTCCTCACTATCATCGGCTCCTTGAAGTCGGTGTCGCCGCTCCGCCGCCGCATGTATATCCTGATCAGGTCAAGCTTATTGTAGAGCTCCTCCTTCAGAGCGGTCAGGTTCACACTCGTCTCGGCGGAGACAGGGATGAAGTCGTGGTTCATCTTCGTCGAGAGTTCATTGATGAAACCAGCGTTCACGAGGTCCACCTTGTTCATGACCATCAGGGAGGGGATGTAGACACGGTTGCCGAGCAAGACGTCTACGAGCTGCTCGTCTGTGATGTCCTCCCTCACGAAGACACGGGCGTTGTTCACATCGTAGACGCGAAGAATGTCCTTCACCAACTCCTCGCTCATCTTGGTGAGCTTGACATTCGCGGCGACCGCGACGCCTCCCGAGTCTGTCACCTCTATCGTAACGTTCGGTGGCTCTTCGTCGACCCTGATTCCTATCGCGTTCAGCTCTCGCCGCAGGATGCCGCGCGCTTCTGGCTGAAAGACGTCCAACACAAAGAGTATCAAGTCAGCGTTCCTCGCGACCGACAGGACCCTCTTGCCGAGGCCCCTCCCGGAGGAGGCGCCCTCGATTATCCCCGGGAGGTCGAGGAGTTGAATCCTCGCTCCGTTGATATCCATGACCCCCGGGACGACCTCCAGCGTCGTGAACTGGTAGGCGCCGACCTTCGACTTCGCGTTCGTCAGCCTGTTGAGGAGGGTCGACTTACCCACACTGGGGAGCCCAATGAGTACGATGGTCGCATCTCCGGACTTCTTTATGTCAAACCCGAGCGAACTCCCGGCGCGCTTCGACTGCTGTTGCTCCTGCTCTCGCTTGAGCCTCGCCAGCTTCGCCTTCAGGAGACCCACGTGGTGCTCCGTCTTCTTGTTGACCTGCGTCCTGTGCAGGTCTTCCTCTATCTTCTTGATCTTCTCCGGTATTCCCAAACCGAACCCACTGTCTTGAGAACAGTTCACGCTATATTAGGAATGTGGAGGCTGGTTCTGTCTAGTCCTCGTGAGACGAAGACTTCCCATCTCTTCGAAGTGTTAGCCTCGGTCTGAGGTTTCCCGTCACATCTTCACGAGCAGCCTGGCCGGACACCAGAGCGGCAATTACGGCAACTCACAACGAGTTGACGATTCGGCGCTCCTGTGTCTGAAGAGACGGAACCCAGGACGCCAAATGTTGAAAAACGCAAGGACCTCGGCCGAAAGGGCTTGATCTGCGAGAGGTGTCACGCCGGCCAGATGGTAGAGTACCAGAGGAAGATCAATTCTGGCGGCAGGGAAGCTTCTCTGACGGGACGGAGGTGCGACAGGTGCGGCTACACCGAACTGGACAACGATGAAGACGTCTGGTCGGCCGTAGGCCTCTGACGACCCTCCACCTTATTAATTCCAAGCTGGTTCGCGAGTGAGTGAGTGATGAGCGATATCTTGGCCGAGTCGGAGAAGGTGCGGGTCGGATGCAGCGGATGGTCGTACAAGGACTGGGTTGGCGGCTTCTATCCGGCCGACCTCCCTGCCGGTGAGTACCTCAGCTTCTACTCGAAGTTCTTCAACTGCGTCGAGATAGATTCGAGCTTCTACAGGATTCCCTCTCCCTTCATGATAGAGCAGTGGAAGAGGAAGACCCCCGAGGGGTTCCTCTTCTCACCGAAGCTTCCCAAGAAGATCACCCACGACAACAAGCTGCAAAACTTCGAGGGTAACCTAGCGTACTTCTACGGCGTAGTCAGCAAGTTAGGAGAGAAGCTCGGACCGATCGTCGCCCAGCTTCCTCCCTCGATCAAGCTGGAGACCCATCGGAAGGTTCTGGAGAATTTTGTCTCCTCACTCGACTCAAGGTTCACGCACGCTGTAGAGTTCAGGCACAAGTCCTGGTTCAACCCCGAAGTCTACAGGCTACTCGAAAAGAACAACGTCGCGATGGCGTGGTCGCTCAACCAGTACCTAGAGACACCCGCCCAGTCGACGGCGAACTTCGGCTACCTCAGGATGGTCGGCGAGAGGGACATCACCGAATTCAAGGGGATACAGAAGGAGAGGTCGGCAGAGATGAAGGCATGGGCGGATAAACTTCGGGAGAAGATCGGGTCGCTCGACCAAGCCTTCGTCTTCTTCAACAATCACTTCGCCGGATTCGGGCCCGAGTCGGTCAACGAGTTCAGGCGCCTAATGGGGATGATCGAGGTCGACTGGAGGCAGGGGGCAGAAGGCCCGAGACAGAAGAGCCTAGCAGAGTTCCAGAGTTAGTAGATGAACGAGCCGCAGAGAACCATCTTCCACATCGATATCGACGCCTTCTACGCCTCGGTTGAAGTTCGTGACAACCCGTCGCTCAAGGGCAAACCGCTGATCGTGGGTTTCGACCCCGAAGGGGGGAAGGGGAGAGGTGTGGTCGTCGCCTGCTCCTATGAGGCGAGGAATTTGGGGGTAAGGTCGGGGATGCCGATCTCCCGCGCCTACAGAATCGCGCCGGACGCCGTCTACGTACGCCCCGACTACCGCAAGTACAGCGAGGCCTCCACACGAATAATGAAACTACTCAGAGGACACGCCGATGAGCTTGAGCAGGTGGGGATAGACGAGGCTTTCCTCGACGTGAGTTCCAGGGTCCGAGGAATCGAACAGGCGAAGTCGCTCGCGCTGCAGATAAAGAGAGAGATCGCCTCAGAGGGCCTCACTTGCTCCATAGGTATCGCTCCGAACAAGTCCTCCGCGAAGATAGCCTCTGACCTCTTGAAGCCAGACGGCCTGACGGTCGTCCCGCCGACGCTGGTGACCGAGTTCCTGGCACCCCTCCCGGTCGGCGTCATCCCGGGGGTTGGGAAGAAGACCGGCGACTTCCTGAAGCAGAGGGGGATCGAGACCATTTCTCAGCTTCAGTCACTCCCGGGAAAGCAGCTCGTGAGATGGTTCGGGAAGAACGGAGTCTGGCTCTGGGGGGTCATCCACGGAACCGAGCGAATCGCGGTACGGCCGAGGGAGCCGAAGTCTCTCAATGTCGAGAAGACCTTCAGAAGGGATGTCCAAGGCTACGGGACTGTCATGAAGGAGGCGGAGCTCCTCGCTCACGAGCTGGTGAGGCGTCTCAAGAGGGGCAACCTGCAGTTCAGGACCGTCGGAGTCAAGATAAGGCTTCGAGGGTTCGAGACGCACACGATGGAGAAAACCCTTCCGGAAAATACGGACGACCTTGATACCATGCTCACTACGGTGAAATCTCTCCTAAAGAATTTCGAAGGCAGGAGGGGAGCGGTCCGCCTAGTCGGTGTCAGGGCTTCTCACCTGCGCAGGAAGGAGGACGAGCTTTCGACCCTCGACTCTTGGGCGTGAAAGATGCAGCTGGTTTTCGGGCGGCCGTCTGGTCGATGTGACACGAATCTGGTTATGCGAGGGCAGCGGCCCTGGCCCTCCGGGCAGCCTCCTCAGGAGTCTGCTTACGATTCTGCTGAATGGTCCGGCCCGGCCAAGGTCAACGACCTCGAGAGGGAGACCTGAATTCTCTGCAGCCTGACGGACCTCCTCAACAATACGTCTCTCTCCTTCATCCAGCACGTGGTCGTAGACGACCGACCTCTTCTTGATCGTGGAGACGACCCCATAGGAGGTTGTCTGCGGGAACTCGATTTCGGTTAGGGCGACCGGAACTCTTCGGCTCTTCACGATGAGTCTGACTGGGCCCCGTCTAGGACTTATGCCGTCGTCTCCTCCTGACCTAGTAAAGTGCTGTCGACTGGAAGCGCCCTTGCGAGATAGTCGGCTCCCTTCTTCGAGAGACCAAGCTCGAACTCGACCCCCCACGGGTACTCCACGACCAGCAGCGCCAGATGGCACGAGGAAATGAGATTGCGAACTTCTTCCATCTGGAGCGTTACCTCCTCGAGGGGAAGGGTTCGCCTCTCCTTGACCAAGTTCAGAATCCGAGCCTCCATGTAGCCTAGCGAAGCAATTTCTTCCGAGACCTTCCCGATTGTTCTTGTTTCCATGGTTCATCCCGGCATCCCCGTCACCATATGGATTGTCCCGTCGTACGCCGGAGTAATGGAGCCCAGCGTGCACTGGCAAACAATAGCCGTCACTCGACGGGTGGAAGCTTATATCGCCTGCCTCCTCCGTTCTCCCTGAGAAGATGGCGGTCTACGAGATCGAGTTCAGGCTCCAGCATGATTGCCCCTACAACAACCTCTCCCGCAAGTATCCGAACCTCGTCTTCGCCCAGTGGTGCAACTACTCGATGGAGGTCCTGGAGATCTCCTACAAAGACCTCAGCGAATTCCAGACCGTCCAAGACGAAATCCAGCAGTACCTGACGAAGCTGGGCGCTAAGATCGCCCGTAAGTCGTTCAGCGGCTCCAATACCCAGATGATAGTTCACGAGTGCATCTGCGACACTGTCTACAGGAGTGTGACCTCGGTTCTGGAGAAGCACAACACTCTCGAGCTCCAACCAACGATATACCGGGACGGATGGGAGTGGTACAGGATGATCTCCTTCAGCCAGAAGGACATCAAGGCGACCTTCGACGAGCTTACGAAGTTCAGCAAGTACGAGATCATCTCGAGAACAACCCGCCCCGATTACTCGGTCCGTGAAACCTTCGTCGTCTCCACGAACAAGCTCTTCGGAGAGCTGACGGGGAAGCAGCGCGACGCGCTGGTGGCGGCCCTCGACAACGGTTACTACAGGGTGCCGAAGAAGGTCACGACGGACGAAATCGCCCATCAGATGGGGCAGCCGAGGACGACCTACGAAGAGCACCTGCGCAAGGCGGAAAGCAAGGTTCTGCGTTCTGTCGCTCCATACCTAGAGCTAACAAGGAGCAAGACCTGAGTCAATCGTCTGCCACTCGACCCTCAACACGCTTCAAGACTCGCAACGCGGGCTGTCGGTCTTCAAGCAACCAATCCAGGACGCGGCTTCGAGGGATCGTCGTTCCCGTTGGGATGGACCGAACTCATCGTCTTAATCATGCTTGTTGCTCTCCCCCAGGAGAGCCACCACCCTATTGAAGGCGCGTATGTATTCGACCGCAAACCTGTCGGCGTTCTTCTCGGTCCCTCTGTGCTTCCCACCGACCGACCTGATGTGGTGGTAGAATTCATGCAGGATCACGAAGGGGTCGTAGAGAAACTCCCGCTTGGCTGCGAGTATCTCTTTCCTATCTGGAGCATAGACCGCTCGCACCCCCTTCGAATGCCGCTTGAAGACGCCGACTCCCAGTCTCGGTGTATCAACCCTGTATCTCCTGCTCAGGGCCTCCAGGGCCGCCTCGGGCTGTGAATCGAGTATCATGTTCACGATGATGGCCTTGAAGCGGTCGTCTGGCTCCTCGGCCACGCGGATCTACGCCGCTTCTTCAAGAGTGAAGGTGAACTTCGCCCCGGCGAACTCTCCGGTGCTCACCTTCTCCCACTTCACGTCGTACTCCTTCGTGACCTGTTTCCCGATGATCGCTATGTGCTGTGGGAGTCCGGTCCACAGCTTCTCGACCTTGCCCTGGTCCTTCGTGAAGAGGAGGCTTCGCCGCCGCTTCATGAGGTACTTCACGGCGACGTTCTTGTGCTCATGCCCCTCGACGTCGATCTTCTCCGAGCCCGTATCTATCGTGAACCCTCTCTTCGCCATCTTCTCCTTGCTCCGCCCCCAACAGGGCTCCCAAGATTTCTAAATATGCATGTCAATAGTTGAAGCGCCCATTTGTCAAGCATTCCGAATTCACTCCTGGGTCAATTCGTCGAACCCTGGTACGAGTCGCTCAGGAATCCGAGAGAAACTCAGGAGAGGGCGCTGCAGACGCTTCTCGCTGGATACTCCAAGACCGAGTACGGAGCGAGGTTCGGCGCCTCCAGCACTGCGTCAGTTGGGGATCTTGTGCGCGTCCGTCTCGTCTCTGAGTTGGGCGAGCCACTTCATGAATGGGGTCCCACCTGTCCCGCTCGGGTCGGTAACCTTGCTCTGTATGTAGAGGATGGCGAACTCTAGATGCTCCTTCCTGAATTCCATCACCCTCTCAAGGCAGAGGTTGTACGAGCCGATCACCGCTCCCTTCCCTCGTTTCAGCAGATACCCTCTCAACGGGCGTGCCTCCTCGTTGGCTTCGACCGCCCTGATGAACGCCCGGTGTGACCTCGGCATGTAGTTTCTCATGTCTGCGACGTAGTCTGTGAGGTCCGTCTTGGCGTGCTTCACCCCCAGGACCACATCGAGAGCCGGGATGATCGAGCTCTGCGCACCCGTCTCTCCCCTAAAGGTCGGCATCGGCTCCATCTCCTCGACCCCTTCGTAGGATATTCCCTGAAACATCTGAATGTACGGCCTGAAAGCGAAGGCGTAGACGTCAGGGCTGTTACCCTCGGGCATCCTACTCAGCGTCCCGATCATCCCTTCCAGGGATTCGGCCATGCCGTCAAGGGCGAATTTCAGTGTGTGAACGTCGTCTTTCAGGACAGCCTGCTGCAGCTGCCCTATCGCCCGAATCGCGGGGGCGGCCCTCGCCTCTATCTCCGTGTGTATCAGGATGAACCAGGGCTCGTCCTTGATTCTGACGAACTTCTGGATCGTGTCCATGTTCTCGACCCTGATCGGGCCTTCAGGATTTACCCTCCGCCAGTTGTTCAAACAGTACAGGTCGTATGAAAGTATGGGGAACCTCCTCCCCAGCCTCTTCGAGAGCCCGTAGAGTGGCACGGCGAGGCTTCTGGGTATCTTCTTCACCTTCGCCTCGTCGACCTGGTGGACGTATCCGCTCGCCAGGAAGGCGTAGATCCTTGTCGCCATTAGCAGTTCGCCCCTCCCCAGCCCATCGAAGACTCCCTCCTCAAGAACAACCAGCTGATCGATGCTCCGCCTCAGCCTGTGCGACTGCAGCAGTTCGGGTAGCTCCCCTCCGAGTCTCTCCAACTGCCTCAACTTTGGATGCGCACTTTCGCCGAACTCGAAGACAGGGTCCTCAGGAGGAAGGAAACCCCTCTCGGGGCTCACTTCAAAGAAGGGAAGGTTTAGGGTCGAGACTCTCTGTTCCACGATTGCAGCATCCGCCCCGAACTTTTAAGCCTTCGACTCCTTTGTCAGTTTTGATTGATTTGCCGTTTCTTTTGCCTTCGGAGCATCATCACACCCGGTGACTACAGCAGCAGGGGGAGACGATGCGAGAAGCGGGCTCCCTTCAGCCGGACTCGAAGACGGGTCGGTGACCCACAAGCATGGATGAACTCTACTGGCCATTGCTCTGGGCACTCGCTGGGCTCCCCGTCATATCGGCCGGCGCGAAGTACAAGCTCTCGAGGAACGCCCCGAAGGATTACGGTTACTACCTGGAGTGGAAGCTCTTCTCCACGTTCAGGTTGGGGGTCACCAAGCTCGCTGTGTTCGTCTCCGTAGGGGTGGCGCTGACTGCCCTGTCTCCCTCATTCGAGAGGATGATCTCGGCAATCTCGATTGCGGCGGTCTGCGGGATCCTCGTGGAGTCGACGACCCTGATTGGGAGGCCGCATCCCACACCTGAGTACGTCCCGCAAGATTGGGCTTGCATCGGCTGCAGGTCGAACGCGCACGACAGTTGTACCAACGTTAGAATGCTCGACAGTTTTGAGAAGAACTTCGTCTCGAAGGAAGGGACCAAGAGACCCCTCTGCTGCTGCGGGTTCAGAATCAGCGTCTTACGGCCTCTGAGCGTCTAACATTATTAACTCAAACCACATCTCGCCGCGGCGGGATAGGGATTGAAGAAGAAGAGGGGGTCTCGCTCGGTCGTCGGAGTCGGAACTCAGACCGGCGGTTACCTCCTGGTCTCCGATTCTTCGCCGAAGGGTTGGAAGCGAGTGGGGCCCTTTCTCAAGGGGGAGAGCGTAAACAGCATCTCCTTCGACTCGAAGAATGGCATCTTCTACGCGGCGAGCCTAACCGAAGGGGTATTCACCTCCAAGGACTTCGGGAAGACCTGGAGACCGAGCAGCAGGGGGCTGCACGTGCGGAAGGTCTGGACCGTCGAGGTGGACCCGAACAAGCCTGCCAATCTCTACGCTGGCACGCACTACGGACATCTCTTCCGTTCAAGCGACGGCGGAGAAAACTGGTCGGAGGTGGCGGGGTTGCACGGAGCCCCGAAGAGAAACGAATGGGGGGTCGACTGGGCCTTCGGGACAACGGGTCTGTGCATCCACACGATTCGCATCGACCCGACCGACACCAAGCGTATCTACGTAGTCCCATCCGGCAACGGAACCTACAGGACGGATGACGGGGGTGAGAAGTGGATGTTGCTCCAGAACGGTGTGCTGGACTATTGCCCCGTCGGCGGGAAGGAAGACGCTCCAGCCATACCGAAGAACGACCGAGCCACAGAGATGCAGAAGCATCTCCAGCAGGTCCATGTCTGTACCCACAAGCTGGCCCTCTCCAGGAAGAATCCGAGTGTCCTCTACCAGCAAAATCACTGCGGTGTCTACCTCTCCAACGACGCGGGAGAGCGGTGGGAGGACCGAAGCCCCGCCCCCTCAGTACGCCATGGCTTCTCGATCTCGTTAATCGAGGATGGGACCCCGGCCCTCTACGTCATCCCCGCTTATCAGGGGGAGTGCAAGAAGCACAACAGCTGCGTCCAGGGTCAGCTCGCGGTTTTTCGAAGCAGGGATAACGGACAGAGCTGGGAGAAGCTAACGAAGGGTCTCCCGAAGAACGTCCACACCTGCGTACTGCGCGATGGGATGGCCGCCGACACGATGGACCCAGCGGGGTTGTACTTTGGGACTACGACTGGCGAAGTCTACCGGAGCGGTGACGGTGGCGAGTCTTGGTTCAACCTGCTCCGTGGTGTCGGGCGGGTGCAGGGAGTCTCCGCCTTCACCACGTGAACCCGACCGACTGAATTTCTACGGCGAGCGACGCCTCAGGAGGCTAGGGCTTGCAGTTCGGCTGGAAGTTCTGGTCGACTGCGCAGAGCGTCCAAGCGAAGACCGACCCGTCTTGAGTCTGCAGCTGGTCGGCTCCGACCTGAGCCTGCTGCCAACTCCGGGTCTTGTCGTCGTACGTCCAGATGAACCAGTACTTCGTACTGGTGCTGCCCGCGCCTCCGATCCCGCTCACCAGGTGCGACCCGTACTGGGGGAACCACTGAGCGACGACGTTACCTTTCATCAGGACGACCGTCTCGATGTAGAGGTTCCAGCCCGGCTGCAGCTGCGTGTTATTGTACCATGAACGCGTGCCGTTACCGAAATCGACGAGCACACTGTCCTGCTGAAGCTCGGTCGAGGCTGGCTTCAGGACGAGATATTCGCGCCAGAGTGCGCTCAACTCCCTGCTCGCCTCCCGGTAGACGGGCTGGGAGGTATTGACTATTGCGATACTCCTGGAGAGGAGGGAGATTGACCTGCTGTAGTTTGAAAGAAGTCCGTTGTAGTTCGCCGCGAGCAGGGCGTACCTCGTGTCGATGTCTTTCAGCTCCTGAACCAGCATCTGGCCGGCGACTCTCTCTCCAGTGTATTGTGTGTAGTAATACACCCCGACGGTTCCCTCTATCACGAGCAACGCCACCGCTAACGCGGCAGAACCGTAAAGGGTGCTCCTCGATGTCATTCCTGCAGCCTCCTTCCTCCTTCTCCTCCTATCCTCGACCGAAGCTCCAACCTCAGGACTCGCGGCACGAGGAGGATAACGACGGGTGCAAGGTAGGCTCCCAAGAGAAAATCGCTGAGCTCGTGGAAGAGCATGAACGGCGTTCCCAACAGCTCGGTTGAGATTATCTTCTCCATGGTTACCGTCTGCCCGAATGCGATGAAGGCGGTTCCGATGTTCGTCTCGATGTCCCAGATGAAGGCGCAGATGGCGAGGACCGCTCCGATGAAGAAACCGTCCATGGAGCCGGGACGAACGTAGCCGCTCCAGACCCGCGAAGCTGCCCACCCCGCGAGGGCATAGATCAACTCGCCCAGGACCAAGAGTGGTGTTATGTATCCAGCGACTCCCCACGGGCTGATGAAGCTCCAGGCGAGCTCGGATACCACCGCGACCGAGCCTCCGACCCTGAATCCGAAGAGGAACGCCGCCACGAAGACCAGGGTGTCGAGCAGTTTTACGCCCGGCAGGTCCGCCAGGAGAAGATTTGAGCCAACTATCAACGCCGAGAAGGCCGCGACGATTGCGAGGCTGCGTGCGCTCTGCACGGTGGCTGGATAATCCATCCAGTATTTAACGCTTGGAGGCGGCCCATCGTTCATCCCTCGGAAAATTACATAAGATAATCGAGCGATGGCTTGCCCGCGCTTTGTCAGAGGTCGCGAAAATCCTCAGGATTGCGGGCGAAAGGGAGCGTGGCCCTCTCCCGAGCTTCGTCGAACCCCACCTTCTCCTCGTCCTACTCGTCACGGGAGAGTCCGGGAGGATCGGGCGGCAGGCGCTCGCCAAGAGAGTCGGCCTGGGTGAGGGTGCTATCAGGACCATCCTGAAGAGACTGCGAGACGACGGCTACATGGAGGTGAACGCATCGGGCTGCTCGCTCACCAGGGGGGGCCTTGTCGCCTACAGAGCACTGCGGAAGCTCATTCCCGCCAGGCTCAGGCTGGATTCGACGACCCTAACGGTGGGTAGGGAGCAGGTGGCCCTCCTTGTCCGCGGAGGCGGCAGCCGAGTGGGCAACGGGATCCCTCAGAGGGATGCGGCGATCAAGGTCGGCGCGAGCGGAGCAACGACGTACGTCCTCCGCGACTCGAGGTTCCAAATACCGGGAGATTCCAGCGATTGCGAGAGAGACTTCCCCAGCCCGGTATGGAAGAGACTGCGACGAGATTTGGGACCCACCGACGGCGATGCGATAATCGTCTGCGGGGCTGAAGAAGAGCTGCTCTCCGAGATTGGTGCGCTCTCGGCGGCCATCACGCTGCTGAGGTAGCGCCCTCTCTACTTCGGGGTTTCTTGGGGCGGCACGGTCGTGGCGGGCGGTTTGTTCACCTGTCTGTTTATCGCCTCGGCGAAGTAGTGACCCGTAACGACGACATGGACATCCTTTACACCCTTGACACTCATCAAGCCCGTCTTGATGTCTTGCGAAATCTTCAGTGCGAAGACCGGAGGGCAGTACTGCGTCGTCGCGTGGTACTGCACGTCGACCAATCCCTCCTTGATGTCCAGCTTGTCTATCAAGTTCATCTCCACTATCGGTACCCCCACTTCTGGGTCGACTATCCTCGATATCTGCCTCTGTACCTCCTTCAAGTCTACCTGCTCGACCGACATCCTTTCTTTCGCCCCTTTGCGCTCGCGCTGCTATAAAAGATTGTCTCGGTCGAGTGCTTTCGAGGGTGCGAAACTGTATTAGCGTGGACCCGCTCGGGGGCGGATGATAGATGGATAGGGCAGAAGCCGTTCTCAGGGAGATAGAGAGGATGGGAGAGCGGAACTTCATCCCAGTAATAGGTCCGGAGAAGGGGAAGATTCTCGACGACGTAATAAGGGCCTCCAAGCCCCGGCGCGTCCTCGAGATAGGGACGCTGATCGGTTACAGCGCGATACGAATCGCTCGACTCCTCCCACGGGGCGGCAGGCTCGTCTGCATCGAGATGAACGCCCACCACGCCGAGATGGCCAGGATGAACCTGGAGCGTGCGGGGCTCTCTCAGAGGGTGGAGATAATCGTGAACGACGCGAAGCGCGCAATCCCTCGTTTGCACGGAACATTCGACGTCGTCTTTATCGATGCCGAGAAGTCGGAGTACTACACCTACCTGAAACTCGTGGAACCCCGATTACATCGGGGGAGTGTCGTCGTCGCCGATAATGCGGGGGTCTTCGCGCGAGATATGAGAGAGTACCTCTCGTACGTCCGCCACTCGGGGAAGTACGAGAGCCGGTACTACGAATCGACGATGGAATTCGACCCCAACACCAAAGACGGCGTCGAGGTAAGCACGAAGCTCTAGCCGAAGAATTTCTTATCGTAGGACGGCTGGAAGTCGCGGTATCGCCCTCTAATCGCCTCGACGCAGCCCATCAGTATAGACCTGTATGCACGCTCTCCCCCCTCCCCCGCCTCAAGACAGTGAATCCTGTGCACCGAGTACATAGCCCGAAGAAAACTCTGTGGTCCGGGAGAGGACGAGATGTGATTCAGCTCCATCTCGACTATTCTCCTGATTTCGAGAGAGCTCAATCCTTCTGGAAACCCAGCCTCTCTATTTACGGCTAGCGATATATCGGCTCGACACCGAACGGATTTTATTCCCGTCATTGTGGGAGGGCGCGAGGACTGTTGGACACATACGAATCCATCGCCACGAAGCTCGACGTGCGCGAATTTAGCTCCAGAGCGGTCCCGGCGGAGATCAAACGCAAGGTTCTCGAGGCGGCGCGCCTCACGCAGAGCGGGAATAACCTCCAGCACTGGCGCTTCATTCTCGTCGAGGGGAAGGAGAACCTGAAGAGGCTGGCCGGAGACAGCACCTCGGGGAGATGGGTGGCGGGGGCCGAATTCGCCGTGATAGTCCTCACCAATCCCAAGTACCCATTTCACCTGCTCGACGCGGGGAGGGCGACCCAGGATATGCAGCTGGCGGCATGGAACTACGGCGTCGCCTCAGGGATCTTCACGGGGATCGACAGGCGAGCTCTCGCAAGAGACTTCGGAATCCCGGAAGAGCTCAATCCCTCCGTGGTCATCGGCTTTGGCTATCCCGTGAAGAAAATTATCGGGAAGAAGAAACGAAAGCCCTTGGGCGAGCTGGCCTTCCAAAACAAGTACGGGAAGAGACTCGCTATTTAGTAGGAACGAACTCCTAACAGATGCAACCATACTCCTCCGCCGCGACCTTCTCGATGCCTGGTCGTCGTTGTCCCTCCGCGCCCCTCACACAGAGCATCTGGAAGGTCTCCTCATTCGGGTTCGAGAATTGATGGACTTGGTTCGGGGCGATGAAGACGACATCCCCCTCCTCGACATCCCGGAGGGTCGGGACGTCATTAACCATCGTCAGGAGCTTCGCCCTTCCCGTCAGGACGTACACCTCGTGCTCGTAGGGATGCTGATCGTGGGGCGTCTGTCCCCCGGGCCCGATTTCGTAGATTCGAAGGTAGAAGTTGTTGGCGCCGTGGCGCTGGTCGATCAGGTATCGAACTTTCGTGGACTTCGCGTCTCTTATCAGAAGGGGCTCCTCGCTGACCTGCTCCCTGTTGACGATGTAGACCATCCTTCTTTCTCCGCTTCTACGCGTGCCAGCGATCTAAGTCTGCGCAGAGCCTTTCTTGAAGGCCCTAGCCAGCCCCGCCCAACCGGCTGACCCATCGAACGGCGTGTAGAGCCGCACCCTGTCCAGCACACCCTCGTACCTGTCCCGGAGGAGTCCCGGGAGTTCTTCCCACAGTCCTTCCAGGACGAACTCGCGAAGCATCTCGTCGGAGACCTCCTGTGACATGCTGTCCCAATCACTGCTCACCGACTTTGTGTGTAGCCTGTCGCAGGCGTCCCCCCAACCGTGGAGTTCGAGAACCCCCCTGTATGTTCTCGTCGAAGCATAGAAGGCGACCTGACGCCTGCATTCCTCCCTCGCCCTCCGCAGCTCCGCCTGATTCTTCCCTGTCGCGACGAAGACCGAGGCAGCCAGTTGCATCTGATGGCGACTTCGTCCCGACTTCGCCAATCCTTCCCGAACCGAGCTGAGGATTCGTTCCTTCACGTACCGCACGGTGTGGAGTGGATGAATGTGCAATCCGTCGCAGAGTTCTCCCGCGAGCACGCACATCCGCGAGTTCACGCCGGCGAGGAAGATCGGAATCTTAGGATGCTCGATCGGACCGGGATTGAAGAAGGGCGTCATGAGGTTGATCTTGTAGAACCTGCCCTCGAATTCCAGTCTCTCGCCCGTCTGCCAGGCACCCCAGATCGACCTCAGCGCGCGTATCACTTCTCTCATGCGAGCGACCGGAGGCTCCCACTTCATCCCGAAACGCCGCTCGATGTGGCCCTTCACCTGACTTCCCAGACCGAGTATCAGTCTCCCCCTCGAAAGGTTCTGGATGTCCCAAGAGGCGTAGGCCAGCGTCATCGGACTTCTCGTGAACGCCAAGGCGATCGCTGTTCCTAGCCGAACCCTCTGAGAGTTTGCAGCCGCGAGGGCCAGCTGCACGAAGGGGTCGTGGCGTATCTCGTTCGCCCAGACGGCGCCCACCCCCATTCCGTCGGCAGCCCTCGCGAGGGTAGAGACTTTCGAAACTATCTCGGTCGCGAGTTCGACGTCGAAGTACAAGGTCCCATCCATCGGTCTTCCTCTCGAATTGATAAAGCGGAGGAGCCGCCTCCCCCGAAGCCCAAATAGGTGGTAGGGTCCGGGAGGCCATTGGCACTTTCCCTGCGAATCGTCCGGAAATTGCCGAAGGCCGACCTCCACAGCCACATCGACGGCTCAGTCCCGTTTCGCGAACTCTCCAGGATAGCTCGCGAAAATCACAGGGAAATGAAGACACGCGGAGGGAACGTCCTTGGTAACGCGAACGCCTTCTTCGGTTTCGTGAGGGGCGAGGGATACCACACACTCCTCAGTGAGATAGTCGATCGCTTCTACCCCATCCTCGGTCTGATGCAGACTGAGGAGACGATTCGGGAGGTAGGGAGGACGTACGTGAAAGGGCTGAAAGAGGACGGAATCGTCTACGCCGAGGGAAGGTTCGCGCCACACTACCACACCGCGGAAGGGATGACCCAAGCAGATGTGATCGAGAGCATGCTGGAGGGGCTGAAGGCGGGTTGCGAAGAGACAGGCGTCCAAGCAAACCTGATCGTGGCGTTCGGAAGAGAGGCGGGAATCGGTCTAGCCGAGGAGGCCGTCACGCAAGCCCTCAGGTATGAAGGGAGGGGTGTCGTCGGGATCGATATAGGAGGTAAGGAAGAGGGTAATCCACCCGAGAAATTTCGGAGTGCGTTCAAGTTAACCTTTGAGTCGAAGCTAAGGAGGACCGCTCATGCCGGTGAGGGCGCGGGGTCAGTGGATCAGAGCCTCCGAAACATTAGGAATTCCATAGTCCTGCTGAGGGCTGATCGCATCGGCCACGCGGTGAATCTGGCAAACGACCGGGCGCTCATCAGCCTCGTCCTAGAAAGAGGAGTCGCCCTCGAGATGAACCCCGTCTCGAATCTTACACTGCACCACATCCATTCTCTAAGGGAACTCGGACTTGACCGCCTTATCTCCTCGGGGGTCGCCGTGAGCGTGAACTCCGACGACCCCGCTATTTGGCCCAACGGCTCTCTCTCGGAGAACTTCGTCGCAGTCTGCAGCGTCTACAACTTCGGCCTCGAAGAAGTGGACACGCTGATCTCCAACTCCTTCAGCGCGGCTTTCGCCTCTAACGAAGAAAAGGAGACCCTGAGGGAAGAGTACCGGAGAGCCCGTTCGCGCCTCAAATCTTAAATCTTGGCGTCGCGAATCCAAGGCATCCCGTATGTCTCTATCCGGAAAGCGGGTCGCGATGCTCGCCGAGAATCTGTTTGAAGACCTGGAGCTCTGGTATCCAGTCATCAGGATGCGAGAGGCCGGTGCGACGGTGGTCGTCGTCGGCTCTGGCTCCAGCGAGGTATACAGAGGGAAGCACGGGCTCGAGGTCAAGGTGGATACCTCCGCGGAGAAGGTCGAGGCGACTGCCTTCGATGCCGTAATTGTCCCGGGCGGCTACTGTCCCGACTATCTCCGAAGATACCCTTCCGTCCTGAAATTCGTGAGAGACGCCCATGACCGCGGAGAGGTGATCGGGGCGATCTGCCACGCGCCCTGGGTTCTCGTTTCAGCCGGACTCCTGAAAGGGAGGACCGTAACCTGCTTCAAGTCGATCAAGGACGATGTCATCAACGCGGGGGCGCGCTACGTCGATAGAGAAGTTGTAAGGGACGGAAACATAATCACATCCCGCTTCCCCGACGACCTCCCTGCCTTCTGTCGGGAGATAATCACTGCGCTCGAGGAGATGAAGGTAGCTCCCCTGAAGGGAAGGGCACGCTAGCCTCTCTCTCCACCCAGGTTTGTACCAACTCTTTGGTCGGACTTCATTGAGCGCGCTCTGAATGGCTTATCTTCCGGTACTCCTGGGAGCCCTCGCTGCCTTCTCCTGGGGAACCTCGGACTACCTCTCCCGGAGCTCATCCCAGAAGGTTGGCCATTACAGAACGACCGTCTACATGCACGTCTTCAGCACGGCAACCCTCGTCCTCCTTTTGCCCCTCCTCCGCCCTGACTTCGGTATCTCCTTCGAACTGGTCCTCACCCTCGTCGCGGTCAGCATCGTGAACTTCTTCGCGTTCATCTTCCTGTACCGAGGTTTCCATCGCGGGGTCGTCTCGGTGGTTGCACCCATCGCGTACTCCTATCCTATCATCACGACCATCTTCGCCGTGATATTCCTCGGCGTGATGCTTTCAGGACTCAGGACGCTCGCCCTCGCGGCGGTGATCCTCGGGGTGCTTCTCCTCTCAACACGGTTCTCCGAGCTCGGTAGATACCTGCGCGGAGAAGGTCTTGTCAAGGTCATGCCGGGCGTGGACTCAGCTGTCGTCGCGGCGGTATCTTTCGGGAGTGTCTATGTCGTGCTCGGTTTCGTCACGCCTCTGGTCAGTTACGTCCTTCCCGTGCTCTTCCTGAGAGGACTCGGCAGCGTCTTCGGGTTCACGTTCGCACCCCTCCTGAAGCAGGACGTCAGGCCGAGGCGCGACATCATGACTCGGACGATATTGGTGATGGGAATCCTGGAGACTTTTGGGCTACTTTCGTTCAACCTTGGGATATCCTTCGGAAGCGGCAGCCTCCCGGTGGTGACCGCTCTCTCGGGAATGGGGGGAGCCTTCGCGACCACCTACGCGATGACTTTCTTGCGGGAGAAGCTGGAGCCGAATCAACTGGTCGGCATCTTACTCTCGATAGCAGGGGTATTCGCGCTGCTCTATCTCACCAGTTAGATGAGAGGAAAAATCCCGCATACGTTTATATCTTCTACTCGCTCTCGAGGCTCCTGAATGGCCTCGCTCTCCCAGGCAAAGACGCTTGGTGGGGTCGGCTCGATACTCGCGCTGCTTGGAATAGTTCCGTCTGTCGGACCGGTTCTCTCAATCGCAGGATTGATTATGTCACTCGTCGCCGTCAAATACGTCTCCGACATTCTCGGCGACAAGCGCATATTCAACAACATGATAATCTCTGTCATTCTAGCCATAGGCGGAATAGTCGTGCTTGTGGCATTCGTTTTTGCAGCCATCGCTCGTTTCATAGGAGTCGGGAACTTATTCGGCGCATCTCCATCCGTCCCTCCTACGATACCCCCTTCAGACATCATCAGCCTCATCGCTGGACTCGCGATCGGACTTTTGGCTGCCTGGGTCTTGATCATTGTGTCCGCCGTATTCCTCAGGATGAGCTACAAGTCGATCTCTGCGAGACTCAACGTGGGACTGTTCAGCACCGCCGCCTTGCTCTACCTGATCGGAGCAGCGCTTACGATCATACTGATCGGGTTTGTGCTAATCTTTGTCGCGCAGATCTTGTTGGTCGTCGCATTCTTCTCGCTCCCAGATAAGCCACCGATGCCTCCTTCGGGGACGGCGCCCGCTTCCATGACCACGACCGGCTAGACCAAGACCGAGCGGCTCTTCCTAGTTGGATTATTTTCAAGCCGTACAGGAAGGAAAGACGAGAGTTCAGCGCGCGATAAAGCTGCTCCAGGAGGTGGCGGGGCCGTCCTATCCCGTCCTCTTCATAAAAACGGGGAGAACCGATTGGACTCCCGTCAGTGAGGAGAACCTCTACTCGATAATTGACGGGAAGAACAACACCGCTGCAGTGGTGATCTGCGACTC
>Ga0134076_10000036_pt1 | contig 21805 bp, 17 predicted proteins | sample 15_taG_12_FD_109979 | JGI IMG/M metagenome (GOLD analysis project Ga0134076, IMG submission 109979) | Grasslands soil microbial communities from the Angelo Coastal Reserve, California, USA - 15_D_Wat_40cm_5_0_1 metaG | ecosystem: Environmental > Terrestrial > Soil > Grasslands ... | reverse complement strand
GGGCTCAGCTGGTCGACCATTCTGAGAAAGCGCCCGGAGTACCGAAAGGCGTTCGACGGGTTCGACCCGAAGAAGATCGCGCGCTTCTCGGCCGCCCGGGTGCGCCGGCTCATGAACGACGAGGGGATCGTCCGCAACCGCGCGAAGGTCGAGGCCACGATCGCCAACGCGCGGGCGTTCCTGGCGGTCCAGCGCGAGCACGGAAGCTTCGACGCGTACATCTGGCAGTTCGTCGGCGGACGCCCCACGCAGAACGCCTGGCGCCGGCAGGGCGAGTGTCCGGCCGAGACCGAGGCCTCGAGGGCCATGAGCCGGGATCTCCTCAGGCGCGGGTTCCGGTTCGTGGGGCCGACGATCTGCTACGCTTTCATGCAGGCCACCGGCATGGTGAACGACCACTTGCGCGGCTGTTTCCGATGGCGTGAGGTCCGGCGGCATGGCTAGCCGGCGAGTTCGGCTCGCGGCCGTGGAGGACGTGCCGCTCGGTCAGGGCCGAGTGGTCGAGGCCGAGGGTAGGGAGCTGGCACTCTTCAACGTCGAGGGGACGTTCTACGCGCTCGACAACGCCTGCGTCCACCGCGGCGGACCGCTCGGCGAAGGCGACCTCGAGGGCCGGATCGTCGTCTGTCCCTGGCACGCCTGGCGCTGGGACGTCACCACCGGCGCCAACGCCAACAACCCCGCCGTCAAGATGGCCTGTTTCCCCGTCGTCGTGGAGCACGGCGCTGTCTTCGTCGAGCTGCTCTGAGGATCCCGACTCGTGGACGCCCTGATGGTCGGGGTGGGGCTCGCGGCCGGCATCGGCCTCGTCTTCGGCTGGATCACGTATCAGCGCTGTCCCCACTGCGGGCGCCTCGTGCGGCGCGCGTCACAGGGCTGGAAGCGGTGCGGCTCCTGCGGCCGACAATATCGCCGGGGACTTCGCGTACGATAGCGTCATGCTCAAGCTGACTCTTCCGACGGGCCGGACGTTGATCATTGCCGGGATCGCATTGCTCGCCGTCGTCGCGCTCGCCGCGGGCGGCTGGTACTGGCACACCGTCTCGCGGCGCCACGCGATGGCCGCGTATGCCGCGGCGATGACGCGGGCCCAGCCCGCGCTGTCCGGGCAGGCGAGCGCCGAGGCACGCGCCGCGGGCATCGGCGAGCTCGAGACCGCCCTCACGCAGTATCCCTCGGGGCCGGGCGCCGCCCAGGTGGCCTACGAGCTCGGGAGCCTCCGCTACGACGCCCAGCAGTATGCCCAGGCGCGCGGCGCCTGGGACCTCGCCGCCGCGCAGGGCGCCCCGCGGACGCTCAAGACGCTGAGCCGGGGCGGTGTCGCGTACACGTGGGAGGCCGAGCGCAACTATCCGAAGGCGGTGGACGCGTTCAAGATCGCACTGACGGGCCTGGGCCCCAGGGACTTCTATTACGAAGAGCTGATCATCGGCCTCGGCCGTACGCAGGAGCTCGCCGGCCAGAAGGCCGACGCGATCGCGACCTATCAGCGGGCGCTCGGCGAGCTGGCGCAGAGTCGGCGCCTGGACGAGATCAAGGCGCGACTCGCCGCGCTGGGCGCGTGAGCGTCGAGAGCACGCCGCCCGAGAACAATGGGTTTGGCCGGTGGAGTAAGATACCTGCGTCATGGACGTGCTCGCAGGACTCCTCGGCAAAAGTCCGGCGATCGAGGCGCTCCGTGACGACGTACGACGTCTTCTCGGACGCGGATACAGCGCTCACCGTCCGCCCTCGATCCTGATCCAGGGCGACACGGGATCGGGGAAGGGGCTCCTTGCCGGCCTGCTGCACGCAGCGAGCCCCAGGGCCTCGGGGCCGTTCGTCGACGTCAACTGCGCGGCGATCCCCGAGACGCTCCTCGAATCCGAGCTGTTCGGCTACGAGCGCGGCGCATTCACCGACGCGCGACGCTCCAAGCCCGGGCTCTTTCAGACCGCGCACCGCGGGACGATCTTTCTCGACGAGGTGGGTCTGCTTGCGGAGTCCCTGCAGGCCAAGCTGCTCAAGGCGATCGAGGAGCGCGCGGTGCGACGGCTGGGCGGCACCCACACCGAGCCCATCGACGTCTGGGTGATCAGCGCGAGCAACGTCGACCTGCCGGCGGCGATCCGCAAGCGCGAGTTCCGGGAAGATCTCTACCATCGACTCGCGGTGCTCACCCTGCGCCTGCCCTCGCTGCGCGAGCGCGGCGAGGACATCCTGCTGCTCGCGAATCATTTCCTGGCCCGCGCCGCCGCCGACTACGGCGTGTCGGCGCGAACGCTCAGCCCGGATGCCTGCGCGCGGCTCATGTCCTATTCCTGGCCGGGGAACGTTCGCGAGCTGGCCAACCTCATGGAGCGCGTGGCGCTCCTGTCCGAGGCAGCGCAGGTGACTGCCGCGATGCTGAATCTGGCCGAGGAGCAGGCGGCGCCGGCAACGGGGGCGCCGGCCCCGAGCTCGACGGCCCCGGCGCAGAGCATGTCGACCGACGTCGGCTCGCTCGACCACGCGATGGCCGATCACATCCGGAGCGCGCTCGAGCAGACCGGCTGGAACCTCTCGCGCACCGCGGCCCGCCTCGGCATCGCGCGCAACACGCTCCGCGTGCGGATCGAGAAGCTCGGCATCCGCCCGGGCGGCGCGAAGTCGAGCGCGCCCCAGCGGGCTGCGCCGCGCCCGCCGCGGCCTGCGGCCGCCGCCTCCTCCGGGGCGGCTCCGGCACCGAGCGAAGTGCCCGAGATCGCCGCCGCGGCCGCAGCCGCCACGCCCGCGGCTTCCATCGTGCCGTCGATCCGCATCCGCTGGGAGCGCCGCCGGGTCACGCTTCTGCGCGCGCGCCTCATGGTGCCGGCGGGCGCCGACGCGCTCATGGACACGAGCCGCGCGCTCGAGACCTTGATCGAGAAAATTCGAAGCCTCGGCGGTCGCGTGGAAGAGCTGAGCCCGACGGGCGTGGGCGCCGCGTTCGGGCTCGACTTGCCGGAAGACGCGCCCCGCCGTGCCGCCCACGCGGCGATGGCCATGCGCAAGGCGCTCGAGCGCTCCGGGCTCACGGGCGCCGATCAGTTCCCGCTCAAGATCGCGATCCATGTCGGCGTCTTCACGGTTGGCCGCACCAGCAGTGGTCCCGAGATCGACTCGGACACGGGACGCGAGGGCTGGGCGGTGCTCGAATCGCTGCTGGCGTCGGCTCCGCCGTGGTCGATCGTCGCGAGCTCGGCCGCCGCCCAGTTCCTGGAGCGACGCTTCGACCTCGAGCCGCAGTTGTCGTCGGAGGACGATGCGGCCCAAGTCGCTTACTGGCTTGCGGGACCGGAGCGCGCGGGATTCAAGGCGGCCGGCCGTGTGGCCACGTTCGTGAACCGCAAGCTCGAGCTCGAGCTCCTCCGGAGCCGCCTGTCGTCGGTGATGGCCGGCCACGTTCAGATCGTCGGCATCTCCGGCGAGGCCGGCATCGGGAAGTCGCGGCTCCTGTTCGAGTTCCGACAGGCGATCAGGGGCCGGCGGGTCACGTTCTTCGAGGGACGGTGCCGGTCGTACGGCGCCACGATTCCATATCTGCCGATTCTCGAGCTGCTCCGACGAGCCTGCCGGCTCGCCGACCTCGACGCGCCCGGGGTCGTCCACGAGAAGGTGAGCATTACACTCGGCCGACTCGGGATCGAGGCCTCCGAGGCCGCGCCCTATCTGTTGCGACTCCTGGGAATCAAAGAAGGAGCGGAGAGCCTGGAAGGGCTGCGCCCGGAGTCGGTCCAGCTGAAGACCTTCGAAATTTTGCGGCGCATGATCCGCCGGGGCGGCGCGCGACAGCCGCTCATCCTGGTGCTCGAGGACGTGCACACGATCGATCGCGCGTCGGAGGCCTTCGCGTCGGTGATGGACGGTCTCGCCGGCGTGCCGCTCCTGGTTCTCCTGACCTATCGCCCGGGATATCGGCCGCCCTGGACCGACCGAGCGAACTTCACCCAGATCGCGCTTGACGGCCTGTCGATCGACGAGAGCACCACCATGGTGGGACCGATGCTCGCCTCCGAGGCCGCGCTCGAGTCGCTCCGCTCGGCGATCGTGGCGAAGGCCGACGGCAATCCGTTCTTCCTGGAAGAGCTGGCGAAGGTCGCGGCGGAGCAGGGCTCGGCGGTGCGGATCCCGGATACCGTCGAGGAAGTTTTGCTCGCCCGGATCGATCGCCTCTCGCCCGCGGCGAGGGGAGTGCTCCAGCACGCCGCCGTCCTCGGCCCGGAGATTCCGCTGCGCCTCTTGCGGGCCCTTCTCGGCGAGCCGGAGGACGTCGAGGCGAATCTGGTCGAGCTGAGCCGCCTCGAGTTCCTGTATGAACGGTACGACGGCGACGAGCCGACCTACGTCTTCGCCCACGGGCTCACCCAGGAAGTCGCATACCGGAGCCTGGCTGAGATCCGCCGCCGCGCGGCTCATGCCGCCGCCGGGTTCGCCCTCGAGGACATGTACGCCGGCCGCATCGACGAGGTCGTCGATCTGCTGGCCTACCACTTCGGTCGCAGCACCGCCGATGAGAAAGCCGTCGACTATGCGCTCTTGGCCGCCGCGAAGGCCCAGCGCCGGTGGGCCAACGCCGAGGCCGTCGCGCATTTCGAGGTGGCCCTGCGTCTCCTCGACGCGATGAAGGACACGGAGGCCAATCGACTACGTCGCATCGACGCGGTCGTCAACCAGGCGGAGGTGAAGTTCGCGCTCGGCCAGCACCGCGAGCACATCCACGCTCTCGAGTCGATCCGCGAGCTCGTCGATCGCCACGCCGATCCGCGCCGCCGCGCCGCCTGGCACTACTGGACGGGCTTCCTCCACAGCCTGACCGGCTCGAAAGCGGACGTGGCCATCTCCCACTGCCGCGAGGCCGCGGCCATCGCCGACGCAGACGGCTTCGAGGAGATCCGCGCGTACGCCGAGTGCTGCCTCGCCCACGTCTACGAGGTCGCAGGCGATCTCCGGGGCGCTTTGGAGGTGGGCGATCGGGCGCTCGAGGTGTTCGAGCGACGCGGCAACGTCTGGTGGGCCTGTCGGACACTCTGGATCCTGAATACGGCGGCGCAGTACCTGGGCGAGTGGGATCGAGGCTTCGCGTATTGTCGTCGCGCGCTCGAGCACGGGCAGGCGGTCGACGACCGCCGGCTCAAGGTCGTCGGTTGGTGGCGCCTGGGCACGATTCACGTGCAGCAGGGTGACCCGGCCAAAGGTCTGCGTTGCTTCGACGAAGCCCTCAAGCTGTCGCCGCTCGAATACGACGCGGCGATGATCCGGACCGCGCGCGGCCATGGGCTCATCAAGGTCGGTGACGTCGCGACGGGCATCGCCGAGCTGGCCGAGGTGATGGCGTGGTTCGATCGCTCGCAGCTGCACTACACACGGTCCGTGGCCGCGCTGAGACTGGCGGAGGGTTACCTTCGGCAGGGGGATCGCGCGAGAGCGCAAGAAGTCCTGAACGACGTGCTCGCGGTGAGTCGTGAACGCGGCTACTGGCACTTCGAGGGACTGGCCGAGCTCCTGCTGGCCGAATGTCTGCTCGCCGACGCGCCCGAGGCCGCGGCGGCTCATCTCGCGACCGCCACGGCGATCATCGGAAAGGTCGGAGCCCGTAACGACCTGGCGAAGGCCCAGGTCGTCCAGGCTGAGCTGCGACGCCGGGCAGGGGATGTCGAGCAGGCGCGGAAGCTCCTGCTGAGCGCGCTGCAGAGCTTCGAGGACCTGGGCACCCTCGACGAACCTGCGCGCGTGCGCGAGGCGCTCGGTCGATTGACCCGGTGACCTGGATGGTGTCGTTGGAGGCTCGCTCGAGTCGATCGAGCGAGCCTCGCCCAACACGCGTGAGTCTGGGCTAGGGCCCTCCGCCCGCGCCTTCGAAGCCGATCACCATGCCACGCCGGACCCGCTGGCCCTCGTTGTTCTCGTACTCGTACTGGATTCGAATCGCCTTGCTGATCCGAATCGTCTTTTCGCCGACCTGCCAGAAGAGCCCACTCTCCCAGTACTCCGGGTCGTCGAGCGCGTAGTCGAACTCGAACGGCCGTGCGGAGTTCCGGTTCTTGCCCAGGCCCACTCGCTCGACTTCGGGGGCCGAGTTGAGATCATCGGGCAACTTTCGCTCGGGAATGTCGGCCTCCCTGCGCCAGTCGTAGGGGTCCTCTCTGAAGATGAACTCTCCGAGTCTCGAATACTGGTCCGCCATCGGCTTTCCCTCCGTGCTCGGCGCCCGTCGCGGGTCCGCCAGCAGCTTGAGCGCCTGAATCGACGGTGAGAAGAAATAGCCCCCTCCCGTCATCGTCACGAACCGCCTCAGCGTCAGCGCTACCGGTCCTCCTTTCTGCGTAAGAGTGATCTCGTTAGGCCCGCCCGGCTGACCCACCAGCGGGTCGCGCCCCGTGGTGGTGGTCGGAAACTTGGAGTCATTGAACCAGTTCTGCTGGATGTGCTCGAACTGCTCGGCGATGCTCGCCTGATAGGCGAGGAACAGAAGCCCGCGCGCGGCGCCGTCGTCCGGCGCGTCGGGCGCGAGCGGCGGCCCGTACGGGATACCGCGTCGGATCAAGCGGCGCCGCTGGGAATCGCCGCCGCGCGGGTTGGCCTTGCGGATGTGAGCGACGAACGGGAACCGCTCCCCGTGCGGGTCATCCTTGAAGTCCTGGGCGGTCACGCGAGCGGCTTCGTCCCCCGGCCACGCGGGTGCCCTCTTCTCTGTCTCGGGATTGCCGAGCTTGGCGCCGGTCGGCCACCGGCCGACCAGCTTCGCCCCGAGCATCTCCGGGGTGAGGTCCCGTCGAGCCCTCGCGGCCTGCTCGCGGAGAGTCTGATGGAAGCGCGCGACGTCCTGGCTCAGCCGCCTGAACACCGCATAGCTCCCGTTGCGGGCCCAGTCGGGTCCTCGCGCCAGCTGTCCGATCTGGTTCTGGTGTCCAAGGATGAACTCGCCCCACGCCGGTGCGTCTCGTGCGGGCTCGCGGTCGGGCTGCGAGATGCCGTCGCGATAGCCGAAGTGCTCGTGTCCACGCAGGTTGCCGCCGAGCTCCGCGCCGAAGCAGGTCGTGAGCTCGAGGAGATCGTGCGCCCCGGCAAGCTCGCGTTGCCGTGCGACCTCGGCGTTCAGGTCCTTTTCCGAGTCCGCGGCGACGACGACGAGGACATGGGCTTCGTTCTGGGGCGTTCCGCCGACCTTCCAGTCGCGGATCGTCTCGTCGTCAGCGATCAGGTGCGCCCGCTCGCGCAGACCCTGACGGAAGTCATCGGGGAAGAAGCCCATGCCCGGTGCCTCGAGCGCCTCGAGGCCGGCGGCGGACATGGCGACGTTGACCCACCTCGTGTGCCAGCCCACAACGTCCGGCTGGTTCGCGTTCTTGAATCGCCGCACGAATGCCCGCACCGCGCTCGCCGTCGTCACGCTCGGCACCAGCTTTTTCAGCCAGGCCCGCGCCGACCCCTTGGCGCCAAATCGCAGGAGCATGAAGGCCTGGTGATTCTTTCTGAAGCCCGGCGTGACGTTGCCCTGGATCTGGTCGAAACGGAGCTCTACGGTCACCGCGGTCCTCCTTGTGTGCAGTGTGAGGCGATCCGGGCGGGACGTGCGGATCGTCCAATCCGATCCGAGCCGCCCCGAGGGCTGTCAAGCACGCGCAGTCTCGCCGTTGTCATCACTCTCGGAGACTGGCAATCGCGGTGCCACGGGCGTCGGTCGATTCCACGCGCACTTGCACGGCCTCGGCGGCTCGCTTGCGCAGGCCCTGAGCAATGACTTGAGCAGCGATCGGGCCGGTTCAGCGCTCCGTGCCGATCAGCTCCACATCGGATGCGGGCTCCATCGCGATTCCACAGCGCCTCCTTGGCCGCGGCGCGCTCGGGCCGTGAGACGTGCCGGCGATGCAGGATCAGACAGCTCGAGATCGACATCCGGCGCTCGGCGTTCACGAGACCTCCCACGGCAATCGGTGTACCAGCGAGACTTCAAGGCTTTTCTGAAGAAAGAGCATGCGTGAAGTCACGGGCTTGCCGTTCAACGAGACGGCGGCGCCGAGCGCACTGTCCCACGGGCTTGATCACCGGATTGAGCACGTTTGAAGCGCGAGGTCGAGCGCCGGCGCGCCAGGCGCCTCGGCGAGCCATGCGATTCTCGCGGCCCGGCCGGGCTACTTCCGATAAGGTGGATTATGTCAAGTTCAGGAAAAGTGCCCGGGTGTGGTCGGGCGCTCTGGGCTCGGTCAGCTGAGGTGTGGGAGCACCGCGGCGGCGAAGAGCTGGGTCCCCTCGGGGCGCGGCGCGTCGGCGAAGTTCACGGTGAGCCGATGAGCGCCCTGGGCGATGATCCTACGCAGCACTTCGGTCACGCGCGCCGGGGTGCCGGCGAGCTTGATGTCGCTCATCGGCCGGGTGTCGGGCGCCGCCTGCAGCCGCTCCAGCTCGCGCTCGGTCTCCGCGACGAGGATGCCGACACGGACGACCTGGCGGATCGCCTCGTAGTCGCGCCCGACCTCGCGGCAATGCCGCTTGAGGACTCCCTGCTTGTGCGTATAGAGCGCCGGGTCGCGGAAGGGATAGTTCCACCAGTCGGCGTGGCGCGCGACGACGCGCAGCAGATAGGTCTCGCCGTGGCCGCCGACCATGATGGGCGGGATCGGGTCCGGGCGAGGCTCGCAGTGGGCCTCCGACAAGGTGTAGTGCTCGCCCCGATAGCTGGCCGGGGCCTGGGTCCACATCGTCCGGATCAGCTCGATCGCCTCGGCGAGCTGAGCGATACGCGCGCGGGCCGTCGAATAGGGCCAGCCGTAGGCCCGGTATTCTTCCTCGTTCCAGCCGGCGCCGATTCCCAGGATCACTCGCCCGCCGGAGAGGGCCTGCGCCGTGGCGACCATCTTGGCCAGGTGCGCGGGATTGCGAAAGCTGTTGCAGAGCACCTCGTGGCCGCAGAGCTTGTCGGGGTATCGCGCGAGCGCGTACGCCAGGAGCGTCCAGCCCTCGGCGACGCGGTTGGCGCCGTACTGGACGTGATCGGGCAACCACAGAGAGTCGAACGGGGCGAGGGTCTTGTCGAGATACGGAAAGGACTTTTCGACGAGCCTCGACCAGATGTTGAGGCCGACCGGAACGCGCACTAGCCCGGGATGTGCGCTTCTTCCGGGAGCTTGTCCCAGACGGGCTTCCACTCCGGCACGGTCAGCCCGAACTTCTCGCAGAGATCCTTCACTTCCGCGGCGAACGCCTGGCGGACCTCGTCGTTGTCACGGAGCTTGAGCTTCAGCTTCCTATAGATTTGATTCTTCGGCGATCCGGGCCGTCCGAAGATGTTCATGGTCCGGACGTACCACTTGTCGAACGTGGTCTGGGCTTCCGCGTGGGTCTTGGGGTCCTCCGCGAGCTTCTTGACCCAGTACTCGCCGTGGCGGATGTGGAACTTCTCTTCCTTGAAGATGCCGTCGATCGCCCGCACCCAGGGCCCGTAGGAGCAGCCGCGCACGTCCTCCAGCTGGTGGCCGGCGCCGCGGTCCATGCAGAAGTTGAAGAAGATGAAGTCGGCCCACGTGTCGATCGGGTAATAGAAGATGTTCACCCGCTTGTCGCTCGTAATGCGGGCGGTGCCGATGTCGCGGCCCGCGTCGATGCGCATCGTGAAGATCTCGTCGTGCTGGCGCACGTGGCTCTCGACGTCGAAGCCGAGGTCGGCCAGGAGACCGTACATGACGGTCGCGTGGCGGAGCTCGTCCTTGACGATCTGGGCGACCACGTGCTTCTCCTCGACGGTCGGGGCCTTGGTGATCCAGGGCACGTAGCCGTAGCCGCCGGCGAGCTCGGAATCGGCCTGCATGGTCAGAAGATGGATCAGGTTGTCGCGGTACTCCCCGGTCATCTCCGCCGCCGACTCGAGCCGGACGCCGCGATCGATCTTCGCCATCATGTCCCGGGCCTGGTCGCTCATCGCATCCTCCCGTCCCAGCATACCCCTACCCGCGCTCGATCACACGCACGGCCTTGCCTTCCGATCGAGGGATCGTTCGCGGGGCCACGATCGTGAGCTCGACGCTCAGGCCGGTGGCTTGCCGGAGCTGCTCGGCGGCGCGCCGCCGGAGCGCGGCGATCTCCGGATGGTCGGCGGCGAAGCCGCCGCAGCGCGCGACCACTTCGGGTGCCGGCTCCACCTGGACCTCGAGCCGCGCCAAAGTCGCCGCGCGGTCGACGACGAGCTGATAGTGGGGCGCCAGCTCCTCGACGGCCAGCAACGTCCGCTCGATCTCGGAGGGATAGAGGTTCACACCCTTCACGATGAGCATGTCGTCCGAGCGGCCCTTGACGCGCGCCATCCTCGCCGAGGTGCGGCCGCAGCGGCACGGCTCGAGGGTCAGGGTCGTGATGTCGCCGGTGCGATAACGCACGAGCGGCATCGCCCGCTTGGTCAGGGTGGTGAAGACGAGCTCCCCTTCCCGGCCGGGCGGCAGCACGGCGCCCGAGGCCGGATCGACGATCTCCGGAAGGAAATGATCGTCGGCGACGTGAAGCCCGTCGCGCGCCTCGCACTCGCCGGCGACGCCGGGTCCGATGATCTCCGACAGTCCGTAGATGTCGAACGCGCTGAGGCCGAACGCGTGCTCGAGCGCAACCCGGATGCCGTCGGTCCAGGGCTCGGCGCCGAACAGGCCGACGCGCAGTCCGAGCTCGCGAGGCGTCCCGCCCGCCTCGGCCAGCGTCTCGGCCAGGTGCAGCGCGAAGGACGGTGTGCCCGCGAGCACGTCGGGCTTGAAGTCCTGCAGCAGCAGATGGTGGCGCGCCGTGTTGCCCGAAGAGACCGGCACGACGGTCATGCCGAGGCGCTCGGCGCCGTCGTGGAAGCCGAGCCCGCCCGTGAAGAGACCGTAGCCGAACGCGACGTGCAGCAGGTCGCCGCGGCGCGCGCCGGCGGCCGTGAGCGCGCGCGCCATCACCTCGCGCCAGACGTCGAGATCGCCGGCGGTGTAGGCGGCGACGGTCGGCTTGCCCTTGGTGCCGGAGGAAGCGTGGATCCGGGCAACCTCTGGGCGGGGCACGGCCAGGAGGCCGAACGGGTATTGCTCGCGGAGGTCGCTCTTGCGGACGAACGGAAGGCTGGCGAGATCCGCGAGCGCGCCGACCCTGGCGCCGCCCAGCCGCTCGCGGTGAAACGCGACGTGCTCGCGGGCCCGCTGGAGCGTGTCCTGGAGCCGTTCGAGCTGCAGCTGCTCGCGCGCCGCGCGCGGCATACTCTCGGCGGCGGGGTTCCAGATCAACGCATGCGCCGCGGCGGCTCCGGGAACTGCTGGTCCACGATGCGGTGGTGGCGAAGGCCGAGCGCTTCGCGCGGGATCACGAGGGCCAGCCGGGCGTGGATGGCGCGGACCCGCGCGCTCTCGTACTCGCCCAGGAGGCGCGCCTGCTCGGCCGGGGCGAGTCTTGAAGTCGGCTCACCGCAGGCGCGCGACCGCGTCGGCGTAGACGGCCAGCGTCCGATCGACTTGCAACCGGACGTCGAACAGGCGCTCGGCGATCTCGCGGGCGCGGCGGGCCATCGCGCGCCGGCGCTCGGGATCGAGCAGCAGTCCGATCACGGCCTCCGCCAGCGCGGCCGGATCGCCTTTCGTGAGGATTCCCGTGTCGCCGTCGCGCACGACCTCGTCGCAGCCGGGGGCATCGACGGCGACGGCCGGCAGGCCACTCGCCGCCGCTTCGGCGAGAACCAGGCCCTGCGTCTCGGTCTCGGAGGCGAAGAGGAAGACGTCGGCCGCCTGATAGCACTCGACTAGCGAGTGGTGGGGCCTGAGCCCCAGGAAGCGGATCCGCTCGGCGACGGGCAGCGCCTCGGCCATGCGCCGCAGCCGCTGCGTCTCGGTGCCCTGGCCGACGAGGACGAGCTGGGCGGCGGGCAAGGTCGAGGCGACGCGCTCGAAGGCCAGGAGCACGCGGTCGACGCTCTTTTCGCGGTCGAGCCGCCCGACGTAGAGCACCAGCGGCTCGGCATCGCCGACGCCGAGCCTGCGTCGCGCGGCCGCGCGGTCGCCCGGGCGAAAGCGGTCGAGGTCGACGCCGGTCGGGACGACGGCGATCGGCGCCCGGACGCCGCGCGCGTGCAGCTCGTCGCGGATGACCGCCGAAGGCGCCAGCACGGCGTCGGCCTGCGCGGCGAACCCGGCCGAGATCCGCAGCGCCGCCGCCTGCACGAGGCCGAGCGGCAGTGGCACGTAGTGCGCGTACTTCTCGTAGCGCGTGTGGTAGGTGAAGACCAGCGGCCGTCGATTCCGGCGGGCGAGCCGGCGCGCCGCGGGGCCCAGCAGGAACGGGTGATGCGCGTGGATCACGTCGAAGTCGAGCGCCGTGACGAGCCGGTCGATCCGCCTCGAATAGGGCACCGCCAGCGCGAACTCCGGATAGGTCGCGACGGGGATCGACGGATAGCGGACGACCTTGACCGAGACGTCCTCGGCGCCGGCCAGGCGCGGACCGAAGACCCACGCCTCGTGTCCGGACGACTCGAGGCCCCGTCGGAGCGTCTCGACCGAGATCGTGACGCCCCCGCAGAACGGCAGATAGTTGTTGGTGAAGAGCGCGATCCGCACGACGAGCAGTCCGTCAGGCCTTGTTGAACTTCTCGAAATCCTCCGGCTTGATGTTCTGCAGCCACTCGCGGAGCTGGTCGGGGTCGTCCGGCTTGACGGGCTCCGCCTCCTTGGTGACCTCGAGGCTCTTCGCCTTGCGGATGACTTCCTCGTCGACGTAAATCGGCGCCGCCACCCGGAGGGCGAGCGCGATGGCGTCCGAGGGGCGCGAGTCGACGGTGTACTCGGTCTCGCCGAGCTGCAGATGGAGCACGGCGAAGAAGGTGTTCTCCTTGAGGTCGGTCACGACCACCTTGAGCACGCGGGCTTCGAGCGTCTCGAGGATGTTCTTGATGAGGTCGTGGGTCATCGGGCGGGTCGGCGCGACCTTCTCGAGCTCGAGCGCGATCGCGTTGGCCTCGAAGATGCCGACCCAGATCTGCAGCGACCGCTTGTCCTCCTCGTCGCGGAGGATGATGATCGGCATGTTCGAGACGGCGTCCAGAGCCAGTCCGCGGACCTTCATTTCGACAAACATGCGGCCTCCTCCGGTTGGGAAGCGAGTGTCCCCCGCAGGCTGTGCGGTAGCACCTGGTCGATGTGGACCTGCGTCAGGTCGCCGACGGACGCCCTCCCCTGCCCGTCGAAGTTGACGACGCGATTACACCGGGTCCGGCCCGAGAGCTCCCGGGGATTCTTCTTCGAGACTCCGTCTATCAAGACCTCCATCGTCCGACCGGCCAGACGGCCGCTCCGCTCGGCGCCGACGCGCGTGGCGACGTCGAGGAGCCGCGAGTTGCGGCGGGCCTTCACGTCGTCGGGAACCTGGTCGTCCATCGCCGCGGCGGGCGTTCCGGGCCGGCGCGAGTAGCGGAACACGAATACGTTGTCGTAGCCGACCGTCTCGACCATCTCGAGCGTCTGCTCGAAGTCGGCCTCGGTCTCGCCGGGAAAGCCGACGATCAGATCGGTCGAGAACGCCGTCTCCGGCACGGCGTCGCGGATTTCCGCGACCAGCTCCAGGTAGCGCTCGCGGGTGTAGCCGCGGTTCATGCGCGCGAGCACGTCGTTGGAGCCCGACTGGAGCGGGAGGTGGAAGTACTCGCACACCTTGGGGACGTCGCGCATGGCGCGGATGAGCTTCGGCGTCAGATTGTAGGGGTTCGACGTGGTGAAGCGGATCCGCGCGATGTCCTCGACTTCGGCGACGCGCGCGAACAGCTCGCCGAGATCGGTACGCGGCGTCAGATCGCGTCCGTAGGCGTTCACGGTCTGCCCGAGCAACGTCACCTCGCGGCAGCCCTCGGCGGCGAGCCGGCCGACCTCGTCGACGATGACGTCCGGCGGATGACTGCGCTCGCGCCCGCGCGTCTGGGGCACGACGCAGAAGGTGCAGTGCTTCTCGCACCCCTCCATCACGGTGACGAATTCCTTGAGCCGCCCGGCGGCCGGCGGGCGCGTGGTGATCTTGACGAGCGGGCCCTCGCCGGTCTCGAGCACGGGTCGGCGCTCGCGCCGGACCCGATCGACCAGCTCGGCCACGCGCGCGATCGCCGGCGAGCCGAAGACCAGATCGACCGACGGCGCCCGGCGCTGGATCGCTTTCTGGTGGAGCTGCGCCATGCAGCCCATCACGCCGATCACGAGCTCAGGCTTCTGCGCCTTGAGCAGGCGGAGCTCGCCGAGCTTCGAGAACACCTTGTCCTCGGCCTTCTCGCGGATCGCGCAGGTGTTGACGAGGATCAGGTCGGCTTCGGTCTGCTCGGAAGTGAGCTCCCACTGCTGCTCACGGAGCAAGCCGGCCACCCGCTCCGAGTCGTACTCGTTCATCTGGCAGCCGTATGTGATCAGGTGGAGCTTGGCCATGAGTGCTTGGAAAATCCCACGTTTGCGTCTGGTCCGACCGTAGCACCCGCGGTCGGGCAAGTCAAACGACGGCCGTCGAAAGCGGCCGAAGTGACGATCGGCCGGGCACTCGGGGGAGAAAGAATCTTGACTGATCAAGATTGTTTGATACATTTCGGCGCGTGAAGACGGCCGAAAACGCGAGTCGTCGCTTCCACGCCCTGGCCGACGAGACGCGGCTCAAGATCATCGATCGGCTCCGGGACGGCGAGGAGTGCGTCTGCAACCTGACCGGGCCGCTCGGCATGCGCCAGTCGTTGTTGTCGTTCCATCTGCGCACCTTGAAGGACGCCGGAATCATCCGGGATCGGAAGGAAGGCCGGTGGGTCTACTACTCCCTGAATTTCGACGTGCTCGACGAGATGCTGACAACGCTCGAAGCCCTCAAGAAGCCGCGCAAGGGCTTGCGACTGATCGCGCCGCGCTGCGAGTGAACCCTTTTTGGCCGAAGCCATCAAGGGTTCTTGATCAGAGGAGCACGGTTATGACTGACGAAGGCCTCAAGGATCGCGTGAAGCAGAAGTACGGGCTGGCCGCGCTGCAGGTGACGGCGACCGGGACGACCTCGTGCTGCGGCAGCACATCGCAAAGTGGCAGCGGCGATCCCGTCACCTCGAACCTGTACGGCAGCGATCAGACGGCGGACCTGCCCCAACAGGCGCTGGCCGCGTCGCTCGGCTGCGGGAACCCCACGGCGCTGGCCGAGCTGACGCCGGGCGAGACCGTCCTGGATCTCGGCTCCGGCGGTGGAATCGACGTGCTCCTGTCGGCCAAGCGCGTCGGCCCGGACGGCAAGGCCTACGGCCTGGACATGACCGACGAGATGCTTGCGCTTGCGCGCGAGAATCAGCGCAAGGCCGGTGTCGCAAACGTCGAGTTCCTCAAGGGTGAGATCGAAGCGATTCCCCTGCCCGACGACTCCGTGAACGTCATCATCTCGAATTGCGTGATCAACCTCTCCGCCGCCAAGGATCGCGTGTTTGCCGAGGCGTTCCGTGTGCTCAAGCCGGGCGGGCGGCTGGCCGTGTCGGACGTCGTCGTACGCGGCGAGGTGCCGTCCGCCGTTCGGCGCAGCGTCGAGCTGTGGATCGGCTGCATCGCGGGGGCGCTCGAGGAACGCGACTATCGGGCCAGGCTCGCGAAGGCCGGGTTCGAGGGCGTCGAGGTCGAGCCGACCCGTATCTACCGGACCGAGGACGCGCGCGAATTCCTGAACCGCGAGGGGATCGACGCCGACGCCATCGCGCCGGCGGTGGACGGCAAGTTCATGAGCGCGTTCATCCGCGCGCGCAAGCCGTCCGCGGTGTGAGCGGCCGCGACGGGGCCAGCCTCGGCCGCCGTCTCGTCGCGGAGGCCGTCGGGACGGCGCTCCTCCTCGCGGCGGTCGTCGGGTCCGGAATCATGGGCGAGCGCCTCGCCGGCGGCAACGTCGCGGTGGCGCTCCTCGCCAACACGCTGGCGACCGGCGCGGCGCTCGTGGCGCTCATTCTCACGTTCGGGTCGATCTCGGGCGCGCACTTCAATCCGGCGGTCACCCTGGCCGACGCGTCGCGCGGCGGGCTCGCCTGGAGCGAGGTGCCGACCTACATCACCGCCCAGATCGCCGGCGCGTTCTCGGGCGTCGCGGCGGCGCACGTGATGTTCGAGACGCCGCTCTTCTTCGCCTCGCGTCACGTCCGCTCCGGTCCATCCCAGGTGTTCAGCGAGTTCGTGGCGACGTTCGGGCTCCTCGCGGTGATCTGGGGATGTGCGCGTCTGCGCCCCGACGCCGTCCCCTACGCGGTGGCTGCGTACATCACGGCGGCCTACTGGTTCACGGCGTCCACCTCGTTCGCGAATCCAGCGGTGACGCTCGCGCGCTCGGCCACCGATACGTTCGCGGGGATTCGCCCCGCGGACGCGCCGGCGTTCATCGCCGCCCAGCTGCTGGGGGCGGGATCCGCGACCGCCCTCTTCGGCTGGCTGACGCCTCGCTCCGCGTGATGGAAGCGACGCAGCTGTCGGTCCGCCTGGCCACCGTCGCCGACGCCCCGGCCATCGCGCGGATCCACAACGAGGGCATCGCGGACCGGATCGCCACGTTCGAGACGGAGCCAAGAACCGCCGCGCAGGTGGCGACCGCCATGGCCCAGAAGGGTGACCGCTATCCGACGATCGTCGTGCTGCGTGACGGCGAGGTCGTGGCCTGGGCCGGCGCGGGCCCCTATCGCGATCGGCCGGCCTACGCCGGCGTCGCGGAGCACTCCGTGTACGTGGCGCGACGCGCGCGAGGGGCCGGCGCCGGGCGGGCCGCGCTCGACGAACTCTGCCGTGCGTACGCGGAGCGAGGCTTCTGGAAGATCGTCTCCCGCATCTTTCCCGAGAACGTCGCGAGCCTGGCGCTGCACGAGCGCTGCGGCTTCCGCGTGGTGGGCGTCTATCGGCGACACGGCCGGCTCGACGGTGCGTGGCGCGATTGCGTCATCGTCGAGCGGCTGCTCGGCTGAGCGCCCGGCGCAGGAGGGCGTGGATCGCGACGATCTGAGCCTGACGCGGCGAGAGCCGCGGCGGGACGTCGCGGCGTTGCGGGACGACGCTCGGGGGGAGCGCGGATGCTCCCCCCGAGATTGAGCTAGTCGATCTCGTCCGGTCGGCCGCCGGCGCGCGCGCCCGCGGGCTTCTTGCCGGCGTCGGCGCCATGGCCGATGCCGTTGCCGAAGGTGATCGGCGGCTTGACCTCGAACCGGTTCTCCAGGCGATTGCGCCGCTCCTTCCTCCCCTCCTGATACTCGAGCTCGTCCTCGTGCAGGGTGGCCGGCTGCTTGATCCCGTGCGCGTGGCGGAACTGGATCGCCAGCTGCGAGGCGGTGCGTCGCACCTCGTCCCACGGCGTGCCGAGCGCGAACTGATCGGAGATGGCGCCAATGCGGCCAGTGTGGATGTTGCACGAGAGCGTGATCGCCGACAGGATCGGACCGGACCAGTACGAGGTCTGCGAGTTGATCGGCATCGGCAGGATGTGCAGGTTGTGGCTGCCGCGGCAGTCGCCGGCTACCATGGGCGCGGTGGCCCAGGGGGACGTAATCTCACCCGGCGCCGGCCAGTCGCCCTGCGCGAAGGCCAAGAGCACCGGATCGTCCTTGCCGCCGTAGGTGAAGCCCTTCTTGGTCTTGATGTTGTGCAGCCGTTCGGCCGAGCAGATGTAGCCGAGCTGGTCCTTCTCGCCCTTCTCGTTGCGGCTCCACACGCGCGCGATGACGAAGCGCGAGGCGCGCGTCAGCCCTTCGATGTCGTAGAGGTCCTCGGGCGCCCGCAGGGTGATCACCTTTTCTTGTAGCCCCTTGGCGAGCTCTTCCATCTTGTTGTCGAGCGCCCGCTGGTCGCGCGGGTGGGCCCCCGCCTCGATCGCCTGCGCCTTCGTGTCGAGGTCGACGATCTCGAAGATGTAGCCGCGCTTCATCTTGGACGCGGCGATGACCAGACCCGTGTTGAACCGGGGCAGCATGTAGGCGCCGGTGGCGTAGTGGTTGAACGCCATGGGCTCGGTCTTGTCGGCGAACGACACCAGCACGGTCTGCGAGGCGTTGTCCTTGCGGACCGGGAACGGCAGCGCCACCGTCGCCGGGCCGGCGCCGCGCAGGTTGCCGGTGAAGGCGTCGGCCACCAGGTCCTGGCCGGGGCCGTAGAGGCCGAGCTCGGCCGCCTTGGTCGCGCCTTCCTGCAGCGCGTCCCACATGAGCTCGTCGACCACCGACATGTCGACCGTCTCGGCCATGATTCCGGTCACGGCACAGTCGTCGCCGGTGTGGGTCACGATCATCGAGGTGAAGATGGGCTCGCCGCGGTAGCTGTTGTTGTCGAGGACGAACTTCGCGATGATCGACTTCACTTCGTCGGCCGCCACGACGTGGCCGCCGACGCCGCCGACGTCGGCCTTGGTGGCCTTGATGTAGCGCTGCACGAGGGCCGGGTTCTTCGCGAAGACGTACGACCTGTACGAGAAGATGTTCGGCGTGTTCGTGACCGGGATCTTTTCCGCGACGGTCACTGGCAGCCCGGCGAGCTCGTCCTTCGACTGATGGTAGTCCGACATCTTGTGAGGGGGCTGGCCATCCTGTGGGCCATAGCGCCGCGCAGACATGCACGCCTCCTTGCGTGAGGGGTGGGGGATTTGGATGCTGCATTCGAGGATATCGGGGTACACTGAGGCCGTCAAGCAAGAAATTTACGGAAATGAAATTTATTTCTGGAGGATGACGGCTCCGTGAAAACGGCCCCCCTCACCTCGCGCGAGCTCCGGCAGACGGTCCATTGCCTCGAGCTCTACTACCGCCAGAGCAAGAGCCAGAAGGACATCGCCGGGGCGCTCGGCGTGTCGGCGGCGACGGTGTCGCGCCTGCTCAAGCGCGCGTTCGACGACGGCCTCGTCCGCGTCGAGCTCGATCTGCCGCGCCGCGAGCAGCTCGAGGCCGGGCTGGCCGAGCGCTTCGGCCTGCGCGACGCGGTGGTCGTCGCGGCCGGCGGGCGCGGCGACGTCAAGGAAGAGCTGGGGACCGCCGCGGCGGCCTACTTCGAGAAGATCGCCGCCAACGGGCTGCGGGTGGGGCTCTCGTGCGGATTCACGCTCTACCAGACGATCCGCCAGCTCCACGAGCGACGGTTCCGCGACCTGGCCCTCTATCCGCTGTCCGGCGAGAGCACGCTCGAGCTCGTCGACCTGTTCCCGAACACGCTCGTCGGGATGATGGCCGCGAAGTACCGCCCGCACGTGCACGCCTGGGCGCTGCCGGTGCAGCATCTGCTGTCGCTGTCGGAGATCGAGCGCGAGCGGCGCCGGCTTCTGCGCGATCCGGCGATCCGGCGCATCTACGAAGCCGCCCAAGACGTGGACATCGCCCTGGTCGGCATCGGGCTCATCGGTGAGGGCACGCCGGGATTCTGCTCGCTCGCCGAGTCCTACGGCGTCAGCGTGAAGCGGCTGCGCCAGCTGGGCGTGGTCGGCGAGATCAACTATCAGCCGTTCGACGAGGAAGGGCGCATCGTGGACCGCCCAGAGCTGCGCGCGTTGACACGGCGGGTGCTCTCGGTGCCGGGCGAGCGGCTGCAGGCGCTCTCGCGGCGGGACGACCGCTATGTCGTGGCGATCGCCGGCGGGAAGGCGAAGCTCGAGGCGGTGCGCGGCGCGGTCGCCGGGCGTTTCATGAACGTGCTGGTCACCGACGAGGACGTCGCGGCCGCGCTCCTGCGGCGCGCGAGCTGAGCGCCGGCGCTAGGCGCCGCGCGCCGGGACCGAGCCCTCTTCGAACGCGCCGATCCGCCTGAACTTTTCGTAGCGCCCGGAGACGAGATCGTCCCCGGACTGCCGCGTCAGCTCGCGGAGGTTCTCCCGGAGCGCCTCGCGCAGGTGTCCCGCCGCGCCTTCCCAGTCGCGATGGGCGCCGCCGACGGGCTCGGGCACGATCGCGTCGATCACGCCGAGCCGCAGGAGGTCGGGCGCGGTGATGCGCATCGATTCGGCCGCCTCGGGGGCCTTGGCGGCGTCGCCCCACAAGATGGCCGCGCACCCTTCCGGCGAGATCACCGAGTAGATCGCGTACTCCAGCATCAGTACCCGGTTGCCCATGCCGATCGCGAGCGCGCCGCCACTGCCGCCCTCGCCGGTCACGATCGAGAGGATGGGCGTCCTGAGTGCTGCCATCTCACGGAGGTTCCGGGCGATCGCCTCGGCCTGGCCGCGCTCCTCGGCGCCGAGGCCGGGATAGGCCCCGGGCGTGTCGATGAACGTGACGAAGGGCTTGGCGAACTTCTGGGCGAGGTGCATGAGGCGCAGCGCCTTCCGGTAGCCCTCGGGGTGCGGCATGCCGAAATTCCGGGCGATCTTCTCGCGCGTGTCCCGCCCTTTCTGATGGCCGATGACGACGACCCCCTGCTCTTCGAACCGCGCCAGGCCGCCGACGACGGCCGCGTCGTCGCCATAGACGCGATCGCCGTGGAGCTCGACGAAATCCTCGAAGAGGAGCTTGATGAAGTCGCGGGTGTGCGGGCGCTTGGGATGTCGCGCGAGCTGCGTGCGCTGCCAGGCGGTCAGGCTCGCGTAGGTGCGCTGGCGCAGGCGCGCGAGCCGCTCCTCGAGCTTCGCGATCTCCTCGCGAGCCTTCGGCGCGTTCTCCTCGGCCTGGAGCGCCGCGATCCGGGTCTCGATGTCGAGGAGTGGCTGCTCGAAGTCAAGCGCGTCCGGCATAGTCCACGCTGACCGAGCCCGGCCCGAGGCGGCTCTCGCCCTCGGCCACGAGCTCACGGCTTCCGTCCACCGAGAGGCCGCGCGTACGAACGACGACTTCTTGGCCTTCGAGGACGAGATGCAGGAAGACCGGCACGCGGCCGGGGTGCTCCTCGCAGAGCTGACGCACGGCCGCGAGCGCGGCGCTCGGGTCCTCGCCCGGCGTCACACGGATGCGGCAGGCGTTCGGCTCGCTCGCGCCGCCGCCGTTGCGCGGGCGACCGCCCGACTCGGCGAGCGCTTGCGCCAACTCACGGACGTCTTCGGCGAGAACGACTCGCCCCTTGTCGCCGTCGTCGACTCGGCCGCGGACCAGCAGTGGCTCGCGCTCGCCGGAGCGCAGACACGTGGCCGCCGACTTGAACGGCTCCGGGAACACCGTGACCTCGACGGTACCCTCCATGTCCTCGAGCGTGAAGAACGCCATCCGATTGCCGCCCTTCGTCGAGGTTTCCTTGAGGCCGGTCGCGTGCCCGAACAGCAGGACGCGCGCCCCGTGACCCTTGGCCGCGAGGTCGGCGGACGTCGTGACGCCCAGCGGCTCGACGACGCCGCGGTATCGCGCCAGCGGATGTCCCGAGATGTAGAAGCCGAGGACTTCCTTCTCGAACGCCAAGCGCTGATCGGCATCCCACTCCGGCATGATCTCGGCGGGCGCGCTCACCCGGGCCGGCGCCGCGGCCGGCATCATCTCGAAGAACGAGCCCTGGCCCTCGGCGCGGTCGCGCTGCTGGCGCTGGCCGCCCTCGAGCGCCGTGTCGGTGATCGCCAGTAGATGCGCCCGCGTGAGACCGAGCGTGTCGAACGCGCCGGCCTTGATGAGGCTCTCCACCACGCGCCGGTTGACGAGCCGGAGATCGACCCGCGCGCAGAAATCCTCGAGCATCTTGAACGTGCCCTCGGCGCTGCGCGATTTCAGGATCGACTGCATCGCCGCCTCGCCCACGTTCTTGATCGCGGCCAGGCCGAAGCGAACCGTGTCGCCGGCGACGGAGAACTGAACGGCCGATACGTTTACGTCAGGCGGCACTACCTGGATACCCATCGCGCGGCACTCTTCGATGTACTTCACGATCTTGTCGGTGTCCCCCATTTCGGAGGT
>Ga0134076_10000030_pt1 | contig 22444 bp, 24 predicted proteins | sample 15_taG_12_FD_109979 | JGI IMG/M metagenome (GOLD analysis project Ga0134076, IMG submission 109979) | Grasslands soil microbial communities from the Angelo Coastal Reserve, California, USA - 15_D_Wat_40cm_5_0_1 metaG | ecosystem: Environmental > Terrestrial > Soil > Grasslands ... | reverse complement strand
GATTCCGCGGACGCAGCCTGGTCTTCGGGCTGCTGGTCGGCAGCCTCATGATCCCGAACGCGGTGATCCTGGTGCCGCAGTACGTGCTCGTGCAGCGCCTGGGCTGGCTCAGCACCTATCAGGGGCTCATCGTGCCCGAGGCGGCGATGACGTTCGCCTTCGGCGTGTTCCTGCTCCGGCAGTTCTTCCTGACGATCCCGTCGGAGCTCGAGGACGCCGCGCGCATCGACGGCGCCGATCCGTGGCGGATCTTCACGGGCATCGTGCTGCCGCTCTCGCAGCCGGTCCTCGGCGCGCTGGCGATCTTCGCCTTCCGCTCGGCGTGGAACGACTTTCTCTGGCCGCTGATCGCCGTCAACAAGCCCGACATGTTCCCGCTGCCGGTCGCGCTCGCCCTGCTGCGCGGCGCGTACGCCGCGGAGTCGTACGGGCCGATCATGGCGGCGCGGTGCTGAGCGCGCTGCCGCTGCTGATCGTGTTTCTGGTGGCCAATCGGCGCATCGTGGAGGGAGTGCGGGTCAGCGCACTCAAGGGGTAGCCGTCGGCGGCCACGGGCCGGTCACGACGATCGCTTCGTCGGCGCCGGGCCAGGGGGGCATCGTGATGCCGAGCACGCGCAGCGCCCCGTCGCCGAGGGCCCGGAACTGGAAATGGACGCCCTGCGGGATCGTGAGGCACACGCCGGGCTCCAGCGCGACGATCTCCTCGCGCGACCCCTGACGGCGCCACATCTCACCGCGGCCGCTCAGGACGTACCGGATCTCCTCGACCGTTCGGTGGGTGACGGCCGCCGACACCCGGCCCGCGGCCAGCTCGAATTCGGCCATGCTGCCACGGGGCAGAGCCAGGAGAACCCGGACGTCCGAGCCGTCCGGCGCGATGGCGGTGGGATCGTGCGGGCGGCGCGTCGTCGCGAAGGGCGTCATCGCGCCCGAGTGTAGCCCGCCCCGGCACTACGGACCGCATGTGTCGCCACCTCGGGCCCGAGGGGCGGTGTCGCCCCGATCGGCCCCCAAAAATTTGGCCCGCGGGCGACCAGAACCTAAGGTGGATCTATGGCCGATGCAACCCCATCCACCACGACACCGAGCGCGACGCGGTGCGGGCGCTGCCAGGCGGCGCTCAACGAAAGCGAGCGGGTCACCGCGGGTGACCGCGTCTTCTGCCGGACCTGCTACGACATCCTCAAGCTCCAGCTCCGGACCGGCGTGGCGGCCATGTCGCAGGACATCAACTATCCGATGGCGGCGGTCGGCGCGCTGCTGGGGGGCATCGTCGGCGCGCTCGCGTGGTGGGGCGTCACCGTGCTCACCAAGATCGGCTTCGGCCTGGTGGCGGTGGTCATCGGCCTGCTCGTCGGCCATGGCACGCTCCGCTTCGCCGGCGGCAAGCGGAGCGTCGGGCTTCAGATCATGGCGGTCGCGGTGGGCACGCTCTCCTTCCTGGTGGCCGTCTATCTGGTCAACATGACGTTCATCAACGAGCTGCTCGCTCAGCGCGGGGACACGCTGCGTGTGAGCTTCCCGCCGAAGGGCCTCGCGATGTTCTACAACGTCATCGCGGCGAACTTCGGCATCATGAAGCTCGTGTTCCTCGCGATCATCATGTACGAGGCGTGGTTCATCCCGCGCCCGATCAAGCTGCCGTCGGCGTGATCGAGCCGAGCGGGGCCGAGCGCCGGAACCGCGAGGCCGAGAACCTCCGAGCCGTCTTCCAGAGCCTGCAGCAACCGCCGCCCGAGCGCGGGAAACGGTCCTCGCAGGCCGGCCGGGCCGCGGCCGGTGCCGCCGGGGCCGGCCTGCTCTTCGTCCTCGGCAAGGCCAAGGTCTTCGGCCTCCTCGCCGGCCTGGTGAAGTTCAAGACCCTCGGGACCATGCTGCTCTCGATCGGTGCGTACGCGCTCGAGTGGGGCTGGCTGTTCGCAACCGGCTTCGTGCTGCTGATCTTCGTCCACGAGATGGGTCACGCCGTGGCCATGCGGCTCGAGGGCATTCCGGCCGGCGCGCCCGTCTTCATTCCGTTCGTCGGCGCCTTCATCGCGATGAAAGGCCAGCCGCGCGACGCCGCCGCCGAGGCGAGGGTGGCGATGGCGGGCCCGGTGGCCGGCTCGCTCGCCGCCTGGGCGACGCTCTGGGCCGGAGTCGAGCTGGACCAGCCGCTTCTTCGCGCGCTCGGTCACACGGCCGTCCTGATCAACCTCTTCAACCTGATCCCGGTCTCGCCGCTCGATGGAGGCCGCATCGTGACCGCCTTCACGCGCACGTACTGGGTGATCGGCTACGCCGTCGGCATCGGCGCGCTGCTGGCGACCCGGTCGCCGCTTCTCCTCATCGTCTTGCTCGTCGGTCTCTGGTCGCTGGTGCAGCGCTGGCGTCACCCGGCGCCCGGGTACGATGCGCTCTCCCCGCGCCAGCGCGGGCTGATCGCGCTCGCGTATGCGGCATTGATCTTGGCGCTCGTGGCGACCTTGTCGGTGGGGGCAACAGAAGGCCCGGGCGTGTTGGCCCAGTAGCCCGCGTCCGAGTACACTGCCTTCTCGGGAGGAGCGGATGAACGAGACCGGCAGGAGCGAGATCGTCTGGCGGCCCACCCCCGAATATGCGGAGCGCACGCGGCTGGCCCGCTTCATCCGCTCGCTCGGTGTGAGCTCGCTGGAAGAGCTGCAGCGACGCAGCGTCGCGGAGCCCGACTGGTACTGGGACCAGGTCGTTCGCGACCTCGGCCTTCGCTTCAGCCGACCGTACACGCGCGTGCGCGACATCTCGGGCGGTGTGCAGTGGCCGCGCTGGTTCGAAGGCGGTCTGATGAACTTCGCCGACAACTGCGTCGACCGCCACATCGACCTCGGGCGCGGCGAGCAGCCGGCGCTCATCTGGGAAGGCGACGACGGCCGCACGCGCAGCCTGACCTACCACGAGCTCGCGCGCGAGGTGAGTCAGCTCGCGAACGCGCTCAAGCGGCTCGGCGTCGGCGACGGCGACCGCGTCGGCGTCTTCCTGCCGATGTCGCCCGAGGCGGCGATCGCGACCCTGGCGATCGTGCGCATCGGCGCGATCTACACGCCGTGCTTCTCGGGCTACGGCGCCCAGGCGGTGGCCTCGCGGCTCCAGGACTGCGAGGCGCAGACGCTCATTACCGCCGACGGCTTCTACCGCCGCGGCCAGGTCGTGAAGATGAAGGAGACGGCCGACGAGGCGGTGGCCGCGTCGCCCGCGATCCGGAGCGTGATCGTCTACAAGCGCCTCGGCCGCGAGATCCCGTGGGCCCAGGGGCGCGATCGCTGGTGGCACGAGCTGATCGGCCACGAGTCGGACGTGTGTCCGGCGCTGCCCGGGTCGTTCGATCGCCCGTGCCTGATCATCTACACGTCGGGGACGACGGGCCGGCCGAAGGGCGCGGTGCTGACGCAGGGCGGATTCCTGCTCAAATGCGCGCACGACTTCGGCTACCTGATGGACGTGGGTCCGGGCGACCGGCTCTTCTGGCTGACCGACCTGGGCTGGCTGATGGGGCCGATGCTCATCACCGCCGGGCTCTTCCACGGGGGCACGGCCGTCCTCTTCGAAGGCGTCCCCGATTTTCCGAAGCCGGACCGTCTCTGGTCGCTGGTCGAGCGCCACAAGATCACGGTCATGGGGCTCTCGCCTACCGCGGTGCGCGCGCTCATGCCGCACGGCGCCGAGCACGTGCACGCCCACGAGCTCGGCTCGCTGAGGCTCCTCGGCTCGACCGGCGAGCCCTGGAACCCCGAGCCGTACCGCTGGCTCTTCGAGAACGCGGGCAAGGCGCGAGTGCCGATCATCAACTACACGGGCGGCACCGAGATCTCGGGCGGCATCTTGAGCTCGTTCCCGATCGCGCCGATCAAGCCGTGCTCGTTCACCGGGCCCATCCCCGGAATGGCGGCCGAGTGCTTCGGCGACGACGGACGCCCCGTGCGAGGCCAGGTGGGCGAGCTCGTCGTCACGGCCCCGTGGCCCGGGATGACGCAGGGGTTCTGGAAGGACCCGCAGCGGTACGAGGAGACGTACTGGTCGCGCTGGCCCAACGTGTGGGTCCACGGCGACTGGGCGTACATCGACGAGGACGGCTTCTGGTTCATCCAGGGGCGCTCGGACGACACGTTGAAGATCGCGGGCAAGCGTCTGGGCCCCGCCGAGGTCGAGTCCGTGCTGGTCTCGCACGAGGCGGTGGCCGAGGCGGGTGTGGTCGGCGTGCCGCACGAGGTGAAGGGCGAGGCGATCGTGTGCTTCGTCGTGCTGCGGCCGAGCCACCGCGCGTCCGAGCCGCTGCGCAGCGAGCTGTCCGAGCTGATCTCGCGGCAGATGGGCCGAGCGCTCAAGCCCGAGCGCGTGCTCTTCACGAGAGACCTGCCGAAGACGCGCAGCGCCAAGATCATGCGGCGCGTGATTCGCGCCACCTATCTGGGCAAGGAGCCGGGCGACCTCTCCTCGCTCGAGAATCCCAACGCCGTCAAAGCCATCACGGAGGCGTCATGATCAAGCGCTCCCTGGCCGTCGTCGGCGGTCTGGTGCTCCTCGCCGCGAGCGGCGCCTTCGCCCAGCAGCCGGCGCAGCCCCCCGTTCGCGAGATCACGAAGATCGCCGGCGAGGTCTACCGGTTCCGGCACAACAACCACTATTCGGTCTTCGCGGTGACTCCGGCCGGGGTCATCGCGACCGATCCCATCGACGCCGGCGCGGCCCAGTGGCTCAAGGACGAGATCAAGCGCCGCTTCGACCGACCGGTCCGCTATGTCGTCTACAGCCACGATCACGCCGACCACATCTCCGGCGGCCAGGTCTTCACCGACGCGGTCGTCGTCGCGCACGAGAACGCCAAGGCCGCGATCGTCGCCGAGAAGCGGCCGACCGCCGTGCCCGGCGTGACGTTCTCGGACGACATGGCCATCGAGCTCGGCGGAACGGTCGTCCAGCTCTCGTACGTGGGCAAGAACCACTCCGACAACTCGATCGTGATGCGGTTTCCCAAGGAGCGCATCCTCTTCGCGGTGGACTTCATCCCGGTCGAGACGCTCGCGTTCCGCGATTTCCCCGACGGCTACATCAACGACTGGATCGACTCGCTGCGCAAGGTGGAGACCATGGACTTCGACATCCTGGCGCCCGGCCACGGCCCGCTCGGCCGGAAGGCTCACGTCGCCATGTTTCGCGAGTATCTCGAGGAGCTGCGCGCTGAGGTCTCGCGCTACGTGCGCGAGGGCAAGTCGCTCGAGGAGACCAAGCAGCTCGTCAAGATGCCGAAGTACGAGAAGTGGGGAAACTACCAGCAGTGGCTCCCCCTGAACGTCGAGGGCATGTACCGGTACGTGTCGCTGTACCGCCGGCCGAACTGAGCGGAAGAACGAGGAGACCATGCTGAGCCGGGAAGACAACGAGCTGCTGACGCGGACGGGGGCGGACACGCCGATGGGCGGGCTCCTCAGGCAGTACCGGATCCCGGTCGTGACCTCGGGCGAGCTCGTCGCCGGCGGCCGGGTGAAGCGCGTGAAGCTGCTCGGCGAGCGCCTGATCGCGTTCCGCGGCAAGAACGGTCGCCCGGGCTGATCGGGGAGTTCTGTCCCCACCGGCTGGCCTCGCTCTACTTCGGCCGCGTCGAAGACGCGGGGATGCGCTGCGTGTATCACGGCTGGGCGTTCGCGGCGGACGGCCGGTGTCTCGAGATGCCGAACGAGCCTCGTCTGAGCTCTCGCGTGCTCGCTCGAGCGGCAGGTCGGGCCGCGCCCGCCGCGACGGCTCCCGGCGCCGCGCCGTGCCCGGTGGTATACTCCGCCCTGACGTCGTGGGGGGAGGATTCCTGAGAACCGGGTGCGGCCCGGGACCCCTCGAACCTGATCTGGGTAATTCCAGCGAAGGGAACACGGCGGAGACGAGAGCGGCCGCACCCGTCGAGGGGACGCGGCCGTTTTGTTTATGAAGATCGTGGTCAACGGAAAGGACCTGGAGGTCGCCGACGGCCTGAGCGTGGACGGACTGCTGGTCCACCTCGGCGTCAAGCGCCAGTACACCGCGGTGGCGGTGAACCGCGAGGTCACGCCGAAGAGCGCCTACGAGGCCACCGTGCTGCGCGAGGGCGACCGGGTCGAGATCGTCAGACCGATGGGCGGCGGATAGCGCAGGGGAGGTCGAGCCATGAGCGATACGAATCTGGTCATCGGGGGCAAGGAGTTCTCGTCGCGACTGATCGTCGGAACGGGAAAGTACGCGTCGATGGACGTCATGAAGCGCGCGCACGAGGCCTCGGGCGCGCAGATCGTCACGGTGGCGCTGCGGCGAGTCAGCTTGCCATCCGGTGAATCGATCCTCGATCACCTCGATACGACGCGCTACACCCTGCTGCCGAACACCGCCGGCTGCTACACCGCGGACGAGGCGATCCGTACGTGCTATCTGGCCCGCGAGGCCGGGCTCGGCGAGATGGTCAAGCTCGAGGTGATCGGCGACCCGCGCACCTTGTTTCCGGACGTCTTCGGGCTCCTCGAGGCCACGCGCACGCTCGCGCGCGAGGGCTTCACGGTGATGCCATACACGAACGACGACCCGGTGATGGCCAAGAAGCTCGAGGACGCCGGCGCCGCCGTCGTCATGCCGCTCGGCGCGCCGATCGGATCCGGCCTCGGCATCCGGAACCCGTACAACATCAAGATCATCCTCGAGTCGGTCAGCGTGCCCGTCATCGTAGACGCGGGCGTTGGCACCGCCTCGGACGCCGCCATCGCGATGGAGCTCGGCTGCGAGGGCGTGCTGATGAACACGGCGATCTCGGGCGCGCAGGACCCCGTCGAGATGGCTCGCGCCATGCGTCTGGGCGTCGAGGCCGGGCGCCTGGCCTTCAAGGCCGGCCGCATCGGCAAGAAGCTCTACGCCACCGCGTCCTCGCCGCTCGAGGGCGTCCCCGATTGGACGAGCTGAAGCTCTGTCTGGTCACTGATCGCACCCAGACGCACGGCCGCGACCTCACCGCGGTCGTGGGCGAGTGCCTGGCGGCCGGCCTGCCCGCCGTCCAGGTCCGCGAGAAGGATCTCGGGGCCGGCGACCTGGCCTTCGTGTGCCGGCGCATCCGCGCGCTCACGCTCGACCGGCAGGCGCTGCTGATCGTCAACGACCGGGTCGACGTGGCGCTTGCCGTCGGCGCCGACGCGGTCCAGCGCACCTCGACATCGCTCGCCATCCAGGACATCCGCGCGGTGGCCGACAAGCGGCTGCGGATCGGCGTGTCCACGCATTCCCTCGAGGAGGCCGTAGAGGCCGAGCTGAAGGGCGCCGACTGGGTGGTGTTCGGTCCGGTGTACGACACGCCGTCCAAGCGCCCGTACGGCCCGCCCCAGGGGCTCGAGCGGCTGGCGCGGGTCGCGGAGGCGGTGCGCCTGCCGGTGATCGCGATCGGCGGGATCACGCCCGACCGGGTCAGGAACGTCCTGCGAGCCGGCGCCCGCGGCATCGCGGTCATCTCGGCGATCATCGCCACCGAGTCCCCGGCCGACGCGACGCGGCGCTTTCTCGACGCGCTGGACCGGGGCGCGTGAAGGTCCTCGTCGTCGGCGGCGGCATCATCGGCTGCGCCGCCGCCTACGAGCTGGCCAGGGTCGGGTGCCGGGTCACGGTCTTCGAGCGGGCCACGCCGGGCGCTGAGGCGTCGAGCGCCGCCGCGGGCCTGCTGGCGCCCATCGACGAATCGACCGAGACGAGCTTCGCGCGGCTCGCCCTCGCGAGCTGGCGCCTCTATCCCGACGTCGTCCGCGATCTCCAGGAGCGCACCGGCATCGACGTCGAGTACGTCACGCGCGGGACCATCTATCCCGCCGCGGCGGCCCAGAAGCGGCGGGACGTCGGGCAGTGGGCGGACATCGCGGAATTCGGCGTGGAGAGGCTGGAAGGCGAGGAGCTCCACCGGCGCGAGCCGTATCTCTCCCCGAAGATCCGCCACGCGATATTCGTCAAGGGCGATCACTGGCTGAACAACCAGCGGCTGGTGCTCGCGTACGCCCAGGCCGCGGCCGCCGCAGGCGTCGAGATCAAGACCGGCTGCAACGTGTCCCGCCTGGTGGTCGAGAATGGCCGAGCGCGAGCCGTGGTGACGGAGGGCGAGCGGGTCGACGGCGACGCGGTGCTCCTGGCCGCCGGCGCGTGGAGCGGCGAGCTGATGGCCGGCCTCGGCGCGCCGCTCCGGATCGAGCCGCGGCGCGGCCAGATGATCGCCCTCGCCCACGTGCCTGCCGTCGTCACGCACTGCGTGCACGGCGAGGTCTATCTGGCGCCGAGGCCGTCGGGGGAGCTCCTGATCGGCGCGACCGTCGAGCGCGCGGGATTTCAGCGCGCCGTCACCGCCGAGGGGATCGCCGGGTTGCTCCATTCCGCCTTCGAGCTGGTGCCCGCGCTGCGCGCGCTGCCGATCGCGCGAACCTGGTGCGGGTTCCGGCCGTGGGCGCCGGACAGCCTGCCCGTGCTCGGCCCGTGGCCCGGCGTGGACGGGCTCTTCGTCGCCACCGGACACTTCCGCAACGGGATCCTGCTCGCGCCCATCACGGCGCGCCTGATGACCGAGTGGATCACGGGCCGCGAGCCTCGCCTCGCCGTGAAGGACTTCCTGCCCGGCCGGTTCGGCCAAAGATTTGGGGCTTGACCTCGAATATGGCTAACATAGCCATGTGAAGCAGGCCAAGATAGCCAACCTGAAGAACAACCTGTCCCGCTACCTCGATCACGTCCGGCGCGGCGGCTCGGTGATCGTGCTGGATCGAGACCGGCCGGTCGCGCGCCTCGTCCCCCTTCCGCAGGAGGGCACCCGCGGCGCGTCGGACCGGCTCGCGCGGCTCGAGCGCCAGGGGCTCATCCGCCGCGGCACCGGCGGCCGCGTCACCGGGGTGCCTGCGCGCAAGCCCGCGCGGCTTCCGGGCGGGGTCCTGCGCGGACTGCTGGACGAGCGCGAGCGCGGCTGGTGAGGTTCTGGGACACCTCGGCTCTCGTGCCGCTGTTCATCGCCGAGCGTGAGTCGGCCGCCGCCGTGCGGCGGCTTCGCGAAGATCCCGAGGTGGTGGTCTGGACCCTGGCCCGTCTCGAGCTGCTGGCCGCGCTGGCGCGCCGGACTCACGACGAGCCCACCGCCGCCCGCCAGCTAGCCCTCGTGCGGCGGCACTTCCTCGACGCGTGGGAGCGCTGGTCGGAGGTCACCGCCGCCGACATCGTGCGGCGTCACGCCGAGCGCATCGTGGTCACGCATGCGCTTCGCGCCGCTGACGCGCTCCACATCGGCGCCGCCCTCGTCGCCGCAGAGCACGAGCCCGGCACGCTCGAGTTCGTCACCTTCGACCGCCGTCAGGCGGCCGCCGCCGAGCGCGAAGGCTTCCACGTGCTCGGGCCCGCCTGAGGCTCGGGCGAGCGAACGGGCTACGGCGCCCCGCTGGATCGCCGGATGTCGAGCATCGGCGCGAGCAGGCCGCGGCCGGGCACTTCTTCGATCTGCGTGATCGTGTTCATGCGCGTGACGATGTCCTTCACCTTGTTGGCCCCTTCCCGCGCGCGCTCCGCCCACTGAGCGTCCTCGCTCTGGGCCGGGAGCCGCCGCGCGAGGATCGCGAGCCCGCCGGACACGACCATGAGCGCGTTGTTGATCTCGTGCGCCGCCGCCCGGGCCAGGAGGGTCACCGCGCGGAGCTCGGCGGCGTCGCGCCGAGCTGCCTCGGCCGCCTGCGCGTTGACCACGTCGACGAAGAGGCGCGTGAAGCCGCCGATGCCGATCACGCTGACGATCAGGAGCGGGAGCCAGTCGCGGCTGAACAGCTCCACCCCCCGAACCCCCAGCATCAGGAAGGAGCCGAACGTGATGATGTAGACGGCGGCACCCAGCACGAAGCCGTGTCGCGAGCGCACGCCTCCCGACCGCCGCGCCCACACCAGCGCCAGGGTGGCCGCGCCGGCGATCGCCAGGAGCCCGACCACGCCGGCCAGCGCGCCGGCGCCGCCGAGCGATGCGCGATAGGCGGAGGCGACGAGCGCGGCGACCAGCCCCGCGCCGCCGCCTTCGACCAGGGTGATCAGCGCGATCGGCAGCGCACGGGCGTCGACGTAGGTGCCCTGACCCACTTCGATGCGCGAGATCATCAGGGCGATCGTCAGAATGCCGAAGATCAGGCCGAGCGCCATTGCGCGAAGCCGTGGAGCGACGTGCCGCTTCGAGTCGAACCAGCGTCGGGCATACGAATAGACGACGAGGCCCAGCACTACGATGCCCGCCGCCTCGATGACGTGATGGATGTCCACGGAGAGCCTGGCGATGACGGCGCGAAGAACGTCCATGGTGACCCTCTTGGCCCGGGTGGATTCGGCTCCCGCCAGTATGCAGGCGCCGCGCGGCCGGCGGCAGTAGAATGTCATTCCCAATTCCCGCGGCACGGAGAGACGAGATGACCAAGGACGAGCTGAAGCAGCGGGTCTACCAGGCGGTCGACCAGCGCGGCGACGAGATCATCGGGCTCGGCGAGCAGATCCGACGACAGCCCGAGCTCGGGTTCAAGGAAGTCAAGACCGCGCGCCTGGTGGAGGACACCTTCAAGAAGCTCGGGCTGTCCCCGCGGTCGGGCCTCGCCATGACGGGCGTGCGGGCCGACGTGTCGGGCCGCGGCGGTGAGGGACCGACCTTCGCCGTCCTCGGCGAGCTCGACGCGCTGGTCGTCGCGGGCCATCCGGAGGGCGATCCGACGACGGGCGCCGCGCACGCCTGCGGCCACAACGCCCAGATCGCCGGCATGCTCGGCGCGGCGATGGGCCTGCTCGACGCCAGGGCCTTCGACCAGCTCGCCGGCCGCGCGGTGTTCTTCTCCGTGCCGGCCGAGGAGTACGGCGACATCGAGTGGCGCGTGGCCCAGGCGCGCGCGGGCAAGCTCGAGTTTCTCGGCGGCAAGCCCGAGCTCCTTCGGCTCGGCCACTTCGACGACGTCGATCTGGCGATGATGATCCACACGACGTCGCGCGCCGAGGAAGGCAAGGCCGGCGTGCCCGCCTCGAACAACGGCTGCATCGTGAAGACGGTCCGCTACATCGGCCGGGCGGCCCACGCGGGCGGCGCCCCGCACATGGGCGTGAACGCGCTCTACGCGGCGCAGATCGGCCTGATGTCGATCAACGCCATCCGCGAGACCTTCCGCGACGAGGACACGATCCGCGTCCACCCGATAATCACTCACGGCGGCTCGCAGGTGAACGTCATCCCGGGCGAGGTGCGGATCGAGACGTACGTGCGCGGCCGGACGATGCAGGCGATCCTCGACGCCAACGTGAAGGTCGATCGCGCGCTGCGGGCCGGCGCCCTGGCGCTCGGCGCCAAGGTCGAGATCGAGACCTTGCCCGGCTACATGCCGATGTCGTGTGATCCGATCATGACGCGCCACTTCCGCGACAACGTCGGCGCGCTCTTCGGGGAGGAGCACTACCGGCAGATCGGCCACCGCACCGGATCGACCGACATGGGCGACCTCTCCCAGGTCATGCCGATCCTGCATCCGTACGTCGGCGGCGCCACCGGCACCGGCCACGGCGCCGACTTCGCCATCGTCGACAAGCCGCTCGCATACCTCGGCCCCGCCAAGGCGCTCGCGGCCATGGTGGTCGACATGCTCTGGGACGGCGCCGCCGGCGCGCGCGAGGTGCTGGCCAACGCCAAGCCGCCGATGACGCGCACGAGCTACCTCGCCGCACAGCGCGGGCTGGCGCGGCGCGAGACCTACGAGGGATAGGCCCCGCGCCGGGGAGCGCCGATCAGCGGATCGGCTTCGGAAAGCTCTTCACCGCCAGCTCGCCGATCTGCTTGCCCATCACGGTGCCGACCTCCGTGGAGCCGCGGTAGTGCACGCCGTCGTAGATCCGGGCGACCGCGACCTCCTGCACGAAGTCGGCGACCGTTTTCCACGTGCGCACGGCACCGCCTGCCGTGTAGCTCGCCGAGCTCAGGCTCGGTACCGGCCCGCCGCCGAGCTCGGCCTCGAGCACCGCGCCGAGCGAGGCTGACACGATGCAGTGGGCGCACGGGTACTCCGGATGCATGGGGGTGTCGATGAACGGCGTCCAGCTCGGATCGCGCTCGGTGGCGTCGTTGCCATCGGTGTCGCCGTTGCGGATGGCGGTGATCGGTCGCCAGAAGTTGTACGTGTACTTGGCGTCGAAGACGGCGGTGAGCGCGTCGTCCATGGCCATCGCGGCGATCGCGAGCAGCCGCGCGTTCGCGGTCGCGTCGCGGCCCGGCGCGGCCGCGACCGAGCGCGCTACCGGCCAGTAGACGACCGGCGCCGTCGCCTCCCAGAACCTGGCGATGGCGGTCTGCTCCGGCGTGCGCTGCGTGCTGTTCTTCGCGCCGAGCGCCTTGATCTCGTTGTAGTCCCGCGTCCACTTCTCGCTCGTCAGGGCGGGCGGGGGACCCGGCCGGAACTGCGAGCCGCTGGTCATCACCCAGGGCTTCCGCTTGCCCCAGTTCGGCACCGCGGGAAGCAGGGTCGGCACGTAGACGCCGGCTGCCGCGTGGGGCCGATAGGTGTCGGGGAGGGTGAGCCCCTCATCCACGCGGGCCAGACACGCCGCGGCCGCTTGCTCGCCGACCGCGACGCCGCTGGTCTTGGCCGGGCCGTCCGGCACGAGCTTCAAGGCGGCCTCGTAGTCCGCGTCGATCGCCGCCTGGTGGGCGGCAGGCATCAGCTTCGAGAGCCCGGTTCGCGCGGCGGCCGCGACCGCCGCGTCCACCGAGGCGCCGGGCGCCGCGTTGATCTTTCCCTGCAGCGGCGGATAGCGGCCGGTGATCGCGTTGACCGCCTCGAACACCGACACCTGGACGAACGCCATCACGCGCACGGCCGGCGGCGTTGCCGGGAGCTTCGAGGCGATGTCGACGGCCCTGGCGTTGGCGTCGGTGACGACGTCGGCCTGAACGCAGAGGGCGCCGGTCAGTGTCGCGAGAGCCAGGAGGAGAATGGCGACCCAATGTTTCACATGCATGAGCTTGACTCCTTCATACGCGGGTTGAGAGACGTCTAGCCGTTCACGTCGAGACCGAGCGCGAGTCGTCCTGTATAGAGCACCTGCGCGGGCTCGCGTACCGGGTGATAGCGAGCCCCCTGGACATCACGGAAGAGACGCTCGAGCCCGAGGCTGCGGTAGAACCCGGCGCCGCCCGCGACCTCCATGGCCCGCTCCACCGTCTTGACGACCGCACGGGCGACGAGGGTGCGTCCGACGAGGACCTTGCCGGTCGTCTCGGCGCCCATCGAGCCGCGCGCCGCGTCGAGCATGTGACCGAGCGCGAGCCGCGCGGTCGTGAGCTCGTTCTCCATCTCGCCGACGAGAGCCTGGATGGTCGGGTCGTCGCGCCGCTTCGCCGCCACGTCGAGCGCCAGCGCGCACGCCGCCTCGGCGACACCGACGTACACGGAATAGATGATCGGCAGTGCCTGCGCGGCCGTCACGTGCATCGGGAGGCTCCACCGCCCGGCCGGTCGGCGCGCGCCGATCGCGGCCTCCGGCACGAACACCCGGTCGAGCACGATGTCGTGCGATCCGGTGCCACGCATGCCGAGGGTCCGCCAGGTGTCCTGAACTTTCACGCCGGACGCGCTCAGCGGGATCGCGAAGTGAAGAACGGTCGGCCCGTCCTTCGGATCGTCGTAGACGGCCATCGTCATCAGAAGATCACCCGCGGGGGCGCCGCTGGCGAAGATCTTTCTGGCCGAGATCCGATAGCCGCCCTCGACCTTCTCGGCCGTGCCCGAGCCCGCGACCCAGTCCGATCCGCCGGTGGAGACCAGGATCAGCTCCTCGGCCGCCACTCGGCGAAGAAATGGCTCGACCGTCGAACCCTCGTAGCGCCACCGCCAGGCGGGGATGAGGACCTGATGCGTGTGCATCGACAGCGCCAGCGCGGTCGAGCTGCAGTAGGTCGCCAGCACGCGCAGGGCGTCGGCGAGCTCGGCCTGCGAGGCGCCGCCGCCGCCGAGCTCGGCGGGCACGCCCGCCGAGAAAAGCCGGTGCGCGCGAAGGTCTTTGTAGTTGTCGGCGACGAAGGAGTCGTCGGCGTCGTGGGCGGCCGCCCGCGCCGCGAAGGCCGGGCCGAGCTGCCGGACGACAGCGACCCAGTGATCGTGCGATCGATTCTCTGCCATCGCATGTCCCCTCGAGGTCCGGACCGCGAGAGCCGGTGGCGCCATCCCACGAAGATGCCCCCCGCGCGCCGGCACCGAAAGCCCAAAAAATGAACTTGCCCGTTACCCGGGACGGGCCTACAGTCGCCCCCAGCATGCACGGATACGGGCAGTTCTGTCCGGTGGCGGTCGCCTGTGAAATCTTCGCGGAGCGTTGGACGCCGCTGATCCTGCGCGAGCTCTTCGCGGGAAGCCGGCGGTTCTCGGAGATCCGGCGCGGAATGCCGCTCATCTCGCGAGCGCTCCTGACCCAGCGCCTGCGGCACCTCGAGGACGCGGGCGTCATCGAAAGCCGGCCCGCGGGACGGGGCCGCGAATACCGCCTGAGCCAAGCGGGCGCGGAGTTCCACGACGTGATCGAGTCGCTCGGCGCCTGGGGCCAGCGGTGGGTCCACGGGCGCGCCTCCGCCGAAAACCTCGACGCGATGCTGCTCTTGTGGAACATCCGGCGTCGCCTGGCGGTCGACCGACTGCCCGAGCGGCGGGTGGTGATCCGGTTCGAGTTTCGCGGCGTGCCGGCCGGCCGCGGGCCCGCAACCTCCTGGCTCGTCGCCAGCCGCCGGGAGGTCGACCTGTGCCTCAAGGATCCCGGCTATGAAGTCGATCTGGTGGTGGCCGCGGACCTCGCGGCGTTCACGCGAGTCTGGCTCGGCGACGTCGCATTCGATGACGCGCTTCGCGCGCGAGACATACGGGTCGAGGGACCGAAAGACCTCGTGCGCGCCTTGCCTGGATGGCTTCTGCTCAGCCACTTCGCCGGCGTCGCGCGGCCGCGTCCGGCCCGCGCGTCCTAGCAGCTTGACTGGCTAGACATGTACGGGACGAGTCGCGCCGACTTTCCGCGGCGCATCGTCTGCCTTACCGCCGAGACCGCCGAGATCGCCTTCCTGCTCGGCGCCGGTGACCGCGTCGTCGGCGTCCCCGGCACGGCGCGCCGGCCGGAAGCCGCGCGGGAAAAGGCCCGCGTCGGCGGCTTCACCACGTTCAAGCTCGAGCGGATCCTCGCGCTCGAGCCCGATCTGGTCCTGGCCTTCTCCGATCTGCAGCGAGACGTCGTCCGCGATTTGATCGGCGCGGGTGTGACCGTGCTCTGCACCAACCAGCGCTCGTTCGACGAGATCCTGGACGCGATCCTGGTCATCGGGGGCGCCCTCGGGTGCGAGCGCCAGGCGCGCGAGCTGATTCGCGACGTGCAGGACGACCTCCGTCAGGTGCGCGAGTACTCGGCGGCGTGGCCCGATCGTCCGCGCGTCTACTTCGAGGAGTGGATGGACCCGCTGATCGCGGGCATTCGCTGGGTGTCGGAGGCCATCGAGATCGCCGGCGGCAGCGACGTCTTCGCCGAGCTTCGCGAGAAGCGGGCGGCCCCCGAGCGGATCGTCGCTACGCAAGACGTCGTCGAGCGTGATCCTCAGATCATCCTCGCGTCGTGGTGCGGCAAGCCGGTCGACGCGGCGCGAATCGCGAGCCGTCCGGGGTGGGCGCGCATCGCGGCCGTGAAGAGCGGCCAGATTCACGAGATCGACGGCGCTGACATCCTCTCGCCCGGTCCGTCGCTCGTGCACGGAGTCAGACGCATTCACGAGATAATTCAGGCCTTTCAAGCGACTGGCTAGCTTCGTGCCGCCGGTAGCGTCCTTCACGCGGCAGGTAGAATGAACGTGTAGGAAAGACGAATCCAAAAAGCTTGGGGCGCCGAGGGCCGCGCGATAGGATTGGCCCTCACGAAGCCCTGGAGGCCGAACCGCCAATGACAAATCTTGCTCGCACTCGCCCGGAGAGTTTTTTTTCTGATCGATTCAGCATCACGTCCGATCTCATGGAGCGCGTCCTCGGCGGCAACCTGCTCGGCCGCGTCGACGACGCCGATATCTACCTCGAGTACCGCATCAACGAAGACATGGTTCTCGAGGAAGGCGCGGTCAAAAAGGCCTCCCGCCACGTGAGCCAGGGCGCCGGGGTTCGGGCCCAGTCGGGGACCCGCACCGGCTACGCCCATACCGACGAGATCTCGCTCAAGAACCTGGAGGAGGCCGCGCGCCAGGCGCGCGCCATCGCCGACCGCAGCGCGTCGTCCGGGAATCTGGCACTGCCGGGCCGGGGCCGGCCGCACGATCTCTACACCCTGTCCGAGCCGCCGATCGCCGCCGAGCTGGCTCGCAAGCTCGACCTGCTGCGGCGGATCGACGCCGAGACGCGTGCGGCGGATCCCCGCATCAAGCAGGTCATCGCGTCGATCTCGAGCGAAGAAGTCATCATGCTGATCGCCACCGCGTCCGGCTGGACGGTCGGCGACGTCCGTCCGCTCACGCGGTTGAACGTCACCGCCATCGCCGAGGAAGGCGGCAAGCGTGAGATCGGCTCGTACGGCGGCGGCGGGCGAGTGACGTTCGACTTCTTCCTGGAGGACGGACGCTGGCGGCGGTTCGCCACGGAGGCCGCGCGCCAGGCTGCGCTCAAGCTCGGCGCGGTCGACGCGCCGGCCGGCTCGATGACGGTCGTCTTCGGGCCGGGCTGGCCGGGGATTCTCCTGCACGAGGCGATCGGCCACGGGCTCGAGGGCGACTTCAACCGCAAGGGCACCTCGGCCTTCGCCGGGCGCATGGGGCAGAAGGTCGCCTCGGAGCTGGTCACGGTCGTCGACGACGGGACGATCGCGAATCGCCGCGGCTCGCTCAACGTCGACGACGAGGGCACACCGACCGGGCGCACCGTGCTGATCGAGAACGGCGTCCTCACCGGCTACATGCAGGACCGGCTCAACGCCCGGCTCATGGGCATGAAGCCGACCGGCAACGGACGGCGCGAGTCGTACGCCTACGCGCCGATGCCGCGCATGACCAACACGTTCATGCTCGCCGGGCAGGACGACCCCGAGGAGATCTTGAGATCGGTGAAGCACGGCCTCTACGCCGTGACCTTCGGCGGCGGCCAGGTGGACATCACGAACGGCAAGTTCGTGTTCTCGGCGAGCGAGGCCTACCTGGTCGAGGACGGGCGGATCACGGCGCCGGTCAAGGGCGCGACCCTGATCGGCAACGGCCCGGAGGCGCTCACGCGCGTGTCGCGCGTCGGGAGCGACCTGAAGCTCGACGAGGGCGTCGGCACCTGCGGCAAGGACGGCCAGTCGGTGCCGGTGGGCGTCGGGCTCCCGACGATCCGGATCGACGGCATCACCGTCGGAGGGACCGCGGTATGAACACGGACCTCCTGGTCTCGGTGCTCAAGCGCGCCGCGCAGCGCGGCGCCACCGCCGCCGACGGCTTCCTCGTCGAGGAGGGCCGCTTCAGTGCCTCGGTGCGCATGCGCGAGATCGAGAACATCAGCCACTCGCGCGAGCAGCGCCTCTCATTGCGCGTCTTCGCGGGCCGCGCGTCGGCCGCCGCGTCGACCTCGGACCTGTCGCGCGATTCGCTCGAGCGCGTGGTGGACGAGGCGACGGCGCTGGCGAGGATCACGGCGGATGATCCTCACGCCGGGCTGCCGGATCCGTCGACCCTGGTCGCCGAGGTGCCCGACCTCGACCTCGAGGACGCGGGGGCCGACCTCACGCCCGAGCAGAAGATCGAGCTCGCGCGCCGGGCCGAGGCGGCGGCGCTCGAGAGCGATCCGCGCGTGACCAACTCCGAGGGCGCCGAGTATTCGGACCGCCGCGCCCGCTACGCCTACGCGACCTCCCACGGCTTCGCCCACGATTACGGCACGACCGGCTTCAGCATCAGCGTGTCGCCGATCGCGTCGCGCAACGGCGAGATGCAGCGCGACTACTGGTACTCGAGCGCGCGCAAGCGCGCGAAGCTCGAGGACCCGGAGGCCGTCGGCCGCAAGGCGGCGGCCCGCGCCGTGCGCCGGCTGGGCGCTCGGAAAATGAAGTCGGTCGAGGTCCCCGTGGTGTTCGACCCGGAGACCGCGGCGAGCCTGGTCCGCTCGATCGCCGGAGCGGCGAGCGGGCCGAGCCTCTATCGCCGCGCCTCGTTCCTGCTCGACCGGCTCGGGACCAAGATCGCGGCGTCGGCCGTCACGATCGTGGACGACGCGCTGATCCCGTCGGCGCTCGGCTCGCGCCCGTTCGACGGCGAGGGGCTGGCGACCGGGCGGACCGTGCTGGTGCGCGACGGCGTGCTCGAGTCGTACCTGCTCGACACCTACAGCGCTCGCAAGCTCGGTCTCTCGTCCACGCACCACGCCGGCCGCGACGGCAGCGGCGTCTCGGTCACGACGACCAACCTGATGCTGCTACCGGGCAAGACGACGCCGGCAGAGCTGATCCGCTCCGTCAAGAACGGCTTCTACGTGACCGAGCTGATCGGCTTCGGCGTGAACGGCGTGACCGGCGATTATTCACGCGGCGCCGTGGGGCAGTGGATCGAGAACGGCGAGCTCGCGTACCCGGTGGAGGAGGTGACGGTGGCCGGCAACCTGCTCGAGATGCTGTCGGCGATCGACGGCGTCGGGGACGATCTGATCCTGCGTGACCGCACGGTGGCGCCCACGCTCAGGATCGGCCGCATGGTGGTGGCGGGGACCTGATAGACGGCGCAATGGTCATCGACAGCCACTGTCACCTGCACGATCCGGCATTCGCCGACCTCAAGGAGACGCTCCGGCTGTCGATGGCGCACGACGTGTGGGGCGCGATCGCCGTCGGGTGCGACCCCGAGACGAACGCGCAAACGCTCGAGGCGGCGGCGGCCGCGCCCAAGGCGGTCTGGGCGTGCCTGGGGTTTCACCCGGACCGGACGGATCTCACCGAGGACGATCTCGAGCGCGTCGAGGCGCAGATCGCCGCGCACCATTCCCGCATCGTGGGCATCGGCGAGATCGGCCTGCCCTGGTATTCGCTGGACGGCGCGCCCGACCCGGGCGCGCTCAAGACGCGCGGCCGGGCTCGGCTCGATCGCCTGCTCGATCTCGCCATCCGCTGGAATCTGCCGGTCGCGCTGCACGCGCCGCACGGCGCCGCGGCCGACGCGCTCGCGGCGCTCAAGCACCACGGCGTCGAGCGCGCGGTGTTCCACTGGCACAAGGCGCCCACCGCGGTCACGCGCGCGATCGTCGACGCCGGCTATCTGGTCTCGGTCACGCCCGACCTCGTCTCGCGCGACCGCGACCGCGATCTGGTGACGGGTGTCCCGCTCGACGCGCTGCTCGTGGAGAGCGACGGTCCCTGGGAATACGGGGGCGAGTTCGAAGGCATCGACTCCGGCCCCTGGCTCGCCAGCCGGGTCGCCGAGGAAGTCGCGAAGCTCAAGGGCCTGCCAATCGAGGACGTGATGTACCAGCTCTCGAGCAACACGTGCCGCCTCTTCGATCTGATGTGGGCCTGAGGCCGTCGCGGCGGACCGAGTAGCCGGCCCTGCCCGTCAGCCGCGCAGGACGACCACGAAGATGACGAGGGCGAGCAGCAGCCGGTAGACGACGAACGGTCGGAGCGAGCGCCTCTTGAGGTAGCTCACCAGGAACCACACCGCGAGCCAGCCGCTGACGAACGCCGTGACGAGCGCCGCCGCCAGCGGCCCGGCCTCGCCCGGCGGAACACCCTCCCTCAACAGGTGGAGCGCCTTCAGGCAGCCGGCCCCGGCGGTGATCGGGATGCCCAGCAGGAAGGCGAAGCGCGCCGCCGTCGCGCGGTCGATGCCGCCCAGGAGGCCGGCGGTGATCGTGATACCCGAGCGCGAAGTGCCCGGAATCAGCGCGAGGGCCTGGGCGCAGCCGACCGAGAGGGCCTGGCCCGCCGAGACCCGCTCGAGCGGGTCGCCCGGCACCGAGGGCGCCGCCGCGGCCCGACGATCGGCGATCCACATGACAATCGCCCATCCGGCGGTCGCGACCGCGATGATCATGGGCGAGCGCAGCCTCGACTCGATGAGCTTTTCGAGAAACGCACCGGCCAGGGCGCCCGGGATCGTGGCCGCGACCAGCAGAACCGCCAGCCGGCGCGAGAGCGCGCCCGACGCCATGCCCAGGAGCTCGCGCCGAAAATAGGCGAGCAGCGCGGCGAGCGTGCCGAGGTGCATGACCGCGTCGAAGGCGAGGCCCTGATCGGGCCAGCCGAAGACGTGTGGCACGAGGATCAGATGACCGGACGACGAAACCGGGAGGAACTCGGTGAGTCCCTGGACGAGGCCGAGCACCACCCCCTGGGTGTAGGTCACCCGACGATATCTTCCCCGCCGTCGACGCCGATCACGTTGCCCGTGATCCAGTACGTGTCCGGGTGGGAGAGCACGACGATGGCCCGCGCGACGTCGTCGGGCGTCGTCATGCGCCCGCTCGGATTGCGGCGACGCGCCTCCGCGATGATCGTGTCGTGTCGCGGGATCTTTTGCAGGGCCGGCGTGTCGGTCACGCCGGCGCGGATGGCGTTGGCCGTGATGCCCTGCGGGGCGAGCTCGGAGGCGAGCTGGCGGATGTGCGACTCGAGTGCGGCCTTCGCCGCGGACACCGGGCCGTAGAAGGGCAGCACCCGGGTGCCGCCGGAGGACGTCATCGCGTAGATGCGTCCGCCGCGCGTCATGAGCCCGCGGCCGACCACCTCCTGCGTCCAGTAGACGAGCGAGTGGGCCATGACGTCGAGCGTCATGTCCATCTGCGCCGAGGTGACGGCCTCCTTCATCGGATCGGCGACGTAGAGCTTGAGCGTGCCGAACGCCAGCGAGTGCAGGAGCACGCGCAGGGTGCCGGGCTCGCCGCGCTTCTCGAGAGTCTCGGCCATCTGGCCGGCGATCTCGGCGCGCTTCTCGGCGTCGGCGGCGTTGACGTTGAAGAAGACGGCCTCCCGACCGAGCGCCTTGATCTCGCTCGTGATCCGCTCGACGTTGCCCTGGGTCGCCTTACGGTCGAGGTGGACGCCGAAGATGTGGAGCCCCGCGCGCGCCAGCGCGAGGCTCACGGCGGCGCCGAACCCCGACGAGGCGCCGAGCGTGAGCGCCCAGCCGCTCAATTGGATCATCGCGCCTCCCTGGTTGCCTGGACTACCGCATTCTAGCATCGTAGAATCGCCCGGGGCCCATGCCGAAGACCGCGGGCATCATTCTCGTCGGCAACGAGATCCTCTCCGGGAAGATCGCCGACGCCAACGCCGCGTACCTGTGCCGGGAGCTCCGCGCGCTCGGCGTCGACGTACGTCGCATCTCGGTCATCCCGGACGAAATCCCGCTGATCGCCCAGGAAGTCACGGCCTTCAGCCGCGCCCACGACGTCGTCTTCACGTCCGGTGGGGTGGGCCCGACCCACGACGACGTCACGATCGAGGGCGTCGCGATGGCGATGGGGGCCAAGGTCGTGCGCCACCCCATGCTGGTGGGTCTGCTCGAGCGGCACTTCCGCGACCGGCTCAACGAATCGCATCTCAAGATGGCCGAAATCCCCGAGGGGGCCGAGCTGGTCGGCGGCGAGACGATCCGCTTTCCGACCGTGCTCGTGCGCAACGTGTACGTCCTGCCGGGAGTGCCCGAGATCTTCCGCCAGAAGTTCGAGGCGATCCGCGAGCGGTTTCGCGATCAGCCGATCCACCTGAAGAACGTCTTCGTGGCCATCGGCGAGGGCGTCCTCGCCGACTACCTGAACCGCCTCCTGGCGGATTTCCCGCTGCTGCTGCTGGGGTCGTATCCCGAGTTCTCCAATCCCGAGTACAAGGTGAAAGTGACGCTCGAGTCCCGCGATCGAGGGTACCTCGACGGCGCGCTGACCGAGTTCCTCCGGCGCCTGCCGGCCGACGCGCTCGTGAAGGTCACCTAGCTCTCGGTCGGTGCGCGGCGTCTCGCTCGGCGTCGCTCTCGTTGCGGTCGGCCTGTACCTCGTCGGGCTCGGCGCGGCGCCGTTCCTCGATCCGCCGGAAGGGTTCCATGCCGCGATCGCGCGCGAAATGGTGCTCGCGCGCGACTGGATCACGCCGCGGATCGACGGCGTGCGCTACGTCGACCAGCCGCCGCTCCTGCACTGGCTCGTGTCCGCCTCGTTCGGCGCGGCCGGTCCCACGCCGTTCGTGGCCCGGCTCTGGCCCGCGCTGGCGGCCGTGGGCTGCACGGCGCTGACCGCCCGGCTCGGGGTGGCCCTGGGCGGGCCGCGGCTCGGGCTACTCGCCGGGCTCATGCTCGCCGCGAACCTCGGCGTCTTCGTCTACGGCCGCACCGCTCGGCCCGAGCTCCTGTTCGTCTTCTGGGTCACGCTCGCCTGGGCCGGGTTCGTGCTCGCGTATCTCGGCGACCGGCGGCGCGGGCTCTTCGTCTTCTACGCAGGGCT
>Ga0134076_10000029_pt1 | contig 22629 bp, 19 predicted proteins | sample 15_taG_12_FD_109979 | JGI IMG/M metagenome (GOLD analysis project Ga0134076, IMG submission 109979) | Grasslands soil microbial communities from the Angelo Coastal Reserve, California, USA - 15_D_Wat_40cm_5_0_1 metaG | ecosystem: Environmental > Terrestrial > Soil > Grasslands ... | reverse complement strand
GTGGCCACATTCGTGGATGAGGCCGAAGATCGGGGCTTTGAAGTTCTTGGGCTCGTATCTAGTGGTTATTCTCACATCATCGCTTGCGATCCTCGTCGAGAAGGGGTGGGTAGAAACGTCCAGCCGGAATCTGTTCATAGGCATACCGAGGAGGGACAGGAGTTTTCCGTTGACCTGTTTCATAGCCGGTACATCATAGTCGACATCCTCCAACGGGTGTTTCTCTGGGAATACTCCCTCGGAAAGCGTCTTTGCCAGAATTCTCTTGAGCTCCGGGATCAGCTCGCCGAAGATCTTGTCGAGGTCAGAATTGGTTAGACCCTCCTCAGAGAGATCCAGCAACGCATTGTAGGGATGCGTCGACGGATCAAGGTGCTCAGCTTGTTTCCGCTTTAGCTCAGTTATCTTTTCCAAGTGGGGCTGGAAGATTTGAAATTCGGACTTCTCCCGGGCCTCTCTCCATGGAATAGCCGCTTCTGTTATTGCCTTCTGGGAGTTCCTCAAGCAGGTCTGGCGGGACCTTCTGATAGAACTGAATGTCTCTCTTTAGGACCCTAATGATCCCCTTTTCCGCGTCGCTGAGCTTCTCCTGCTTCTCAGCCTTCTCGACGAGGTCTGCCAGGTCTAGGGTCATCTTCTGCCGGAGAAGTTCAAGCTCGGCCTGTGCTTTGCCCCTGGCAGCGGCTCCAGCTTCAGGCATGTTGATCTCTAGGTCCCAGCCGAGCAGGGACGAGGAATAGGTCATGGCAGCGATGGGCCGATACTTGGCCAGAAGATCAGCAATCACTGGATTGTTGAAGAGGGCCATGGGAACATGTCGTCGTCGGAACATCAAAGCCGCACTATCTAAAAACGTTCGATCATCTGCCAGGAGATTCGAAGCTGGGACGCGTTTTCTGATGAAAGTGGCTTTGTAGAGTTTGATGGTTGCGTCACGATAGATGTCGCTGCGACGAATCTGGGACCCGTGATGTGACTAGGTAGGAATCGGCCCGCCTAATCTCTCCGCTCTGTAAGAGATTCTCCTTGGCGCCTTCGATATCAGCGCTCCACTCGAACCATTCCCGGATCTGGTCCTCGCGGGTGAGCACGCAAGCGTCAATGCTCTCTCCGAGCAGCTTTGTAACTGACTCTTGGTAAGACAGACGGGCGTGTCCAGAAAGTCCATGAGTCCGCTTCTCCCACGTCTGCCAAATGTTGGCATGCAGGTGTTTCTCTGGGCGAGGATCCTCAGCACCGACTATCAGAGCACGGCTTTCTAGGTTTGTCAGCGAACGGTGAAATTTGTAGTTGTTTTCCTTGGCTTCGAGCTTGAGCTTTTTTCTCAACTTGTCTGTCCGTATTGGTTCCTCGGACCCGATTGTTTCTAGCAGTTTCATTTCGAGAGCCGAGAGAATCTTCCCCTTCGCGACAATCGCCCTCTGATGCCTTACTATCGTGTCGAGCATTGGCCAGAGCTTGTTCGAGACGAAGGTCTTCGTCTTTCTGAAAACTCTTGTAGCGAGGATGTCGTCTCTCCTTTCGATCTCACTGGAAATTCTGCCTATCCGCTCGCCCTCAATCTTGAGGGACCACCATTCCAACCAGCCGCTGAAACCCTTCGACGACGGTCTCCAGGCCTTTCCCATCACAGCGCTGATGAGGCTTGGAAGTTCGTTGCCTCCAAGCGCAGAGACGATCCCCTTGTCATGAATGAAGTTGACAATTTCAGACCGGGTTTTCAGACGGAGGCTTGGTTTGAGCCGATGCTCTTGTTCCCGAGTCTCTTTTGCTTTCTTGACTAACTGACCGTTGCCTTTCATCAACTGGGAGTCCTAGCTACTCTCGGGTAACATCTGCAATGGTGGGTTTGAGGATCTCGATGATATCTTTGGTATGCAACTCCACGAGTTTGTTGATGTCTCCGCCCCCAGCTATAGCGGTGGGGTTCTTGAGGACCTCTTGGTCCACGAGTACTCTCCTCAAGAGGTTGAATGGTGGGACTCCCCCGACCGGGTATCCAGAATAGGCGAGGACTTCCCCCTCGTTGGCCAGTCTAACATCCTTGACGCCGAGGAGGGCTTTGATCTTCCTGTAGCTGATTCTATTCTTTGCAGGAAGGATCGCCAGCAGAGGCTCGTTGTTGGAGTCGACCAGGACGATGGACTTGACGATCTGCTCCACATCGACCTTTCGTCCGGCCTGGTCGACAGTCTTGACCGGCTCGTCAAATTCTATGAACCGATGCCAGACTCCGCGTGAGAGCAGGAAGCTTCGCAGAAGCTCAGAATATGTCCCAGCAACGGGGTCCAAGAGCTAGAACGTCTCTTCTCGGAATCTGCAAGGCCTAAAATCCAGTTCCGCCCTTGGCACGCCCAAAGATTCTCCGTAAGAGATCGCGTCTCTCCAACTGTTCTTGTCCGGCGATACGTGGAAGACTTTTTCCGGAAAGACAACAATCAGCTCTTCATCATTGTAAAAGTGTGCATAGTAAGGCACTCCGTTTTCGGTTAAGAGATTCGGCTGAATCTCCCGAATGACTTGCGAAATGGACTTGGCCTCAATGCCTACTTTGAGCAGAGTCCAGTTCTGACCAGTCTTTGTTCCAAGCATAGTCATTCTGTGGAATATCGTCTTATCCCGGATGCCTTCTCGGACAATAATTCCATGATATTCATCGCCACTAGACATCAGACCGATAACTATCCTCGTTTCTCTGAAGCTCGTATTTCCATACTCATGTCGATGGCTCTTGCCGAGTGAGTTATCGCACCTACCGAAACAACATCCACCCCTGTCTTCGCATAGATGGCGATATTCTCTCGAGTGATGCCACCTGATGCTTCGACTAGGACTCGCTTGCGGAGACCCTTGGCCTCTAGCAGACCAAGTGATCTTTGCACTTCTCGAGGGGTCATGTTGTCGAGGAGCACAATGTCGGCACCTGCTTCGGCTGCTTCGACAGCCTGGTCAGGGGTCGTAGCCTCGACCTCGACCTTCTTCGTGAAGCTCACTCTTGTCTGGGCCTTGCGGACAGATTCTCGCATGGAGCCTGCCAATGCGAGATGATTGTCCTTGATCAGCACAGCATCGTCGAGTCTGAGGCGGTGAGAGTCTCCTCCTCCTAGCATGACCGCTTTCTTCTCGAAGTATCTCAGCCCTGGAATCGTCTTCCTTGTGCATGCGACCTTCACCTTCCCGGCACGTTCCTTCCTCACGATTGAGACGAGGTCAGCGGTCGCAGTGGCTATTCCTGACATGTGCGAGAGCAGGTTCAGCATCGTCCGTTCAACGTAAAGCAAGGACCTTGCAGGACCCTTTCCAGAAAGAACCGTGACACCTCCCTTCACTCGGTCTCCATCATGGACCTCCGCCGTTCCTTCACAGCCGGCGAGATTGAGAAGGAGAAGGGCTTCCTCGACTCCCGCTATCAACGCGCTCTCCTTACAGACGACACGCCCCTCTCCCTCCAGTTTGAAGTCGACGAGAGCATCGGTGGTGATGTCTCCATATCCGACGTCTTCTGCTAAGAACGACCTGAGGGCATTCTCAACGATGAACTCATTCGTGTTCAATTTTCGGCTCAGAGTTCTAGGCGTTTGATATAAGAAGAGATGGAGAGCAGTTGGACCTAGGCCTACATTGTGACACGGGGTTCGGGTTCTCTTCCTTATGGCTCTCGCACGCACCGACGATATGCTTCTATCCATCTCAACCCGCGGCTATCATCAAACGGCTCGCCATTTGTGTTCAACCAGTGACAGCCCGAACCGGATGTACTCGAATAGTTAATAATCACGAATGCGCGGCGAGATACCCGTCTTGAAGAAGTGCTGGTGATGACTGGTTCTAGGGTTCGAAAACGAGCCTGGCCCATAGTCCGCCTTGTTATGATCGTCTGCCTGACACTCGCCTCCATTATTCCTTACATGGCGGGAACGTTTTCAGTTGGGGCCTCTTCAACCCCATTCGCGTTCCGGGACGATTTCAACTACTCGTCCATGAGCGACATGATCGCGGCAGGCTGGACAGAGTGCGGAGGAGGACCCGCTTCCTCATACAGCGTGGGAAACGGAATTCTCTCCTTAAAGGAGGATGCAGACGCCGTGTGCTGGGACAACGTTCCGCAGGGAGTTTCTGACTGGACTGTTACCTGGCGCGCCGCATGGTCTGAGTTTTCAGGAAGCTGGGTTGGAACGATCCGGATGACTGTAGGAACCAGTCAGCATTCCTACACGTACGCGGCGGACGGATACTGGGGCTATTTTTCTCTCGTGAGGGACGGCGCATTGGTGTTCCATAACGGCTGGTACTCTGCTGACCTCAACGTGTTCCACACGATGCGGCTGGACATGGTGTCTGGGAAGATCACGATGTACTTCGATGGCGCGGCCATGGGTTCCTATACTGAACCCGATCCTGGCACTTCCCTGGTCGAGCTGAGTCCGACTGCGGCAGGGTATTCGCATGTTAACTTCGACTACGTGACCGCTAGCAGTCTGCCCGCTAGCACGACACCGGACTTTAGTTTAAGTGGAAACCCGAGTCACCTGATCCTGGCCCATGGCTCTTCTGTGACAGGTAATCTCACTCTGAACAGCATCAACGGCTTCTCTGGAACCGTTACGCTTCAAACTCTCACGGGCACATCAGGTCTTACGGCGTCCGTCTCCCCCTCGACCGTCTTGCTCTCATCCACCGCTAGGGCGACGTTTAGCGTCACCGCCTCCTCAACCGCTATGGGAGGCCGCTACAATGTAACGATCTCCGGCACATCTGGCCAGGCGTCCCATAGCTTCAAGGTCTTTCTGTTCATAGAGTCCAATCCCTATGTTTTCAGAGACGATTTCAACTATGTTAGTATGAAAGAGATGCTTGCAGGAGGCTGGACCACCAGCGGTGGCTTCCCGTCATCCTACACTGTTGGAAATGGTCTGTTAGTCCTCTCCCAAAACAGCAATGTTGAAAATACCGCCGCGGTCTGGAGTGCTATTTCCACCAGGGTCTCCGACTGGAGCGTCACGCTGAGGGGAGAGAGGATTGGCGGCAGCAGCACCGGCTACGGTGATGAGATACGGCTGATCGCAGTCACTGCAACGCATCGATACATGTGGACAGGGTCTGAGCTTTTCAGAGATTCCACGCTTGTCTTCAGCACATGCTGCACCGGTCAAGTGAATACGTGGTATGATCTTAGGCTGGACATGGTAGCCGGAACGGTCTCCGCCTACCTGAACGGCAACCTAGCAGCGACCTATGTCGAAGCGGATCCGAATACCTATCTCAACAGTGTCGGACCTGGCTCAAGTGCCCTGTCGACCGATAGCTTCGACTACATCACCGCATCAGAACCCTCCATACCATACTTCGGGTTCGGAGCCAGTCCTTCTCCCCTAATCGTAATATCCCAGCGGTCTGGTAATACTACGATTCTGGTTGACGGCAGGAGTGGCTTTACCGGTAGTGTGAGCCTCACCGCGACCGGATCTTCACAGGGGCCTTCCGTCTCGCTAAACCCGACGAGTGTTAGCTTGACCAACGGTGGCTCCGCCACGTCCGTCTTGACAGCCGTCGCTCCCTTTGCGACCAGTCCGGAAGAAGACTTTGAGATAACCGTCACTGGGACAAGCGGGACCGTCTCTCGCTCTATGAGCGTTCCCGTGCAAGTGTTCCAGCGATATCCTCACACACCGATACTGATCGACGGAGATGGTGGTTTCACGTCTGCCAATGGGGTTCGAAGTGGGACAGGGATCGCGACTGACCCGTATGTCATATCCGACTGGGACATAGACGCGTCTACCTCGACTTTTGGTTCAGGCATCTTGATGCGCCACACAACCGCACACTTCGTGATTCGCAACGTATACGTCCACTCGGGTCTGAAAGGCTACGACTCCTTCTACGGTGGATGCGACCCGGCCTGCGCGGATGGCATAGAACTTCAACAAGTGACCAACGGTACTGTTGAACAGAACATTCTATACTGGAACACCAATGGCGTTTGGCTCGCAGGCTCTTCCAACATCACTCTCTTTGGAAACAACTTCCTCCAGAACGGCTTCCCACAGTACAGTGACGATAATCCGACGGCGAACCACTGGGACGGCGGATACCGCGTGGGAGGCAACTACTGGTCCGACAATACAGGTGCCGTGGACAATTGTAGCGGGCCCAGTCAGAATATCTGCCCGGACCCTGACGGTATAAGCGATTCAAATTATGGGTATGACCGATATCCGTTGATGAAACCGTTCGTCCCGGACCCGCCGGCAACGATCGGCGGTGGGGGTGGAGGACGGTTCTATCAGACCTAATGAGATTTCGAGTCTTCCCAAGAGATCCCCGGTTCGAAATTATTGCCCACAAACGCTTCTCTCTGCTCAAATCAGCAGAGTGGCCCCTGCCTACTCCTAATTCTTGGACGATAAGATACTCGGTGTGTGACGGCGACTCGCATTCGCGTAACTGCCAGATGAGTAAGTGCCGCTTCTTCGCACACCCCGATCCAGTTTGAGCTTCTTCGCATGCTCCAGATATTTCTGCCCATCAAAAGTCCAGGAAAGACGGGAAGGATCGAAACAGCCCCAATCCAATTTGCAGAAGTTTGGCTGAAACAATTCTAGAGTTGCGGCTCTGTCTTGAATTGCGATCAGAGGGGGCGTATTGTCGGAGTGGCATTCTCCGATGATTCTGGCAACATGGGCCAACTGGTCGCTCGGAAGGAAACAAGATACGTGGCAGGTACCGTCCAGTTTGATACTGGGTTTCAGAGCGGTGACAATTGATCTCTCGGAGACTCGAGAGACTGCTTCAAGCATGGCTTTCGAGGAAGTTGCACGCATTATCACACTCAGAAAAGTGGAATTTTTCAGTGAGGGCCAGTCAAAGAAGACTCGTGGCTGAATGAAAACTTCCTCGAAGTTCTGCATTAGCTGATCCCACTGATCCTGAAGGAAGTGAAGAGCAGCTCCTGGTCTCCGAAGGTCCCGGGCTCGGAGTCCCTTGGTGTATCTCCAAACCTCATTCACATGTTTTTGTCCAACAGCTTGCCACACTTGGCGAGAGGAGTAATACTGCCAGATGTGCTCTACGACCAAGGGAATTACGAGCGGTGCATCAATAATCGGTTTTTGCAGTCTCACTTCGAAGGGCTCGCGGAAATTTTTCTGAATAAGGGTCATGAAATACGAATTGTTTGGGGGACGCGTCCAAACGGCTGAGCCTTCCTGTGTGGTCATATCTTCGAAGGGAGAGAAGATGAAGTGTGTGTTCCTGCTCGAATAAAATTCAACTTCTCTTAAGATGCCCATTTCACGAGCGGACCTCCAGAACTCCCTGAACTCTCCCATCGCGTTTATTGGGACCCAGTAACCCTGACGAACGAAAGGTTCACCTCTGTCGAGGCTGCATTCCACATTGAACGATGCGCTAAAAGGCACGATGCCGAGTATCCTCGGATCGTTGAGTCCGTGGATTGTCACGAGAACGTCCGCGAGCCCTAATACGTTTGCTCGCGGATACGGATAGTAGACCAACCCCCCTTTCTCTCGAAGCAGCAATAACCAACGATGGATGGTCCTAGCTGACACCTTGGCCCCGTCCAGCCTGAACTCGTTACTAATCTCTAATGGAGACAACCAAGCTTGTTTCCTCGTCAAGAAGGACAGAAGTTTCATGAGCCGCGGATCGAATAGCTCCACGCTAACTATCAGATGGAATTAGGCTACTTTAGAGTAGCTGACAGGAATCGCGGAAATTTGTCAGTACTAGTATTTATGCGAGACTGTAGCTAGTCCGCGAAGGAAGCATTGCGCCCGATAACGATCATCCTATTGTTGTGCCTTTCCGTATTCATAGTTCCGTTTTCACGTCCGAGTCTGTTAGGAGGGACAGTACCCTGCCCTCAGGCGAGGGTTTCTACCGATGGATTTCTGCCAAATCTGATCATCCCTTCCGCATTCGCTTGCCCTTCTCAGGCCTGGGCCGGTTTCCGTGACGATTTCAACTATTCGTCTCTGAACGATTTCTTTGCTGCCGGCTGGGCAGCTGTTCCACCAACATCCCAATACAACGTCAGCAATGGACAGCTCATCGTAACTGGAAATGGACAATATCCAACGACCGGCCTCGAGACGGCGGTCAACTGGACCCGGGTTCCTGTAGGCGTGAATGACTGGTCGGTTACACTTACCGGGAAGTGGGTTGGCTCCGCGGGGAGAGGGTATGGGGGAGACTTCTGGCTTAACGTAGCCACAGTCGGACATCAATACACTTGGATAGCGCCCAGCCAGTCTTGGTACGAGTTCCTGCTTGTGAGAGACGGCTGTCCCTTTTGCGGTCCCATCGTTTTTCAGTCGTCCGGCTCTCAGCCGCAGCTGAACGTCTGGCACACTCTACGATTGGACATGGCTATGGGTAAACTGTCAATGTATTTTGATGGTAAGTTGAAGGGAACGTACGTCGAACCTGATCAGAGCACTACCGCACTGACCAGTATAGGAACTGGAGTGGGTGCCAGCACGGTCGATAGCTTCGACTCGATATCTGCACAGCAGCTATCTCCTTCGTACTTCACGCTTGCAGCGAGTCCCTCCTCGCTTCTAGCTGTGCCCAGCCAGTCGAGCACCTCGACGGTCAATTCTACCATCAGCATAAGCAGCAATGGAGACTTCGCCGGAGCGGTTACACTGACGGTGGGCATATCGCCCCAGGGCCCTTCTGTCCAGGTCAAGCCTACAACCGTGACCTTGTCGAGTGGTGGCGGCGGAATCTCTACACTTACAGTTACAGCGGGATATCCAGCAACGGAAGCGGTGGGCTATTCTATCACTGTCACAGGAACCAGCGGAAACCTGTCCCGCTCGTTATCTGTACCGTTGACGGTTTCCCAGAAGACACCGCGCTCCCCTATTGTAATCAATGGGAACGTTGAGTTCACTTCTGCAAATGGAGTGACCGCGGGAAGCGGGACTGCTTCAGACCCCTACATAATATCTGGATGGTCCATCAACGCGTGGAATTATCCTGATTACAGTTCAGGCTATGAAACGTTTCCATCTGCGGCCATAGCAATAAGCGGCACGTCTTCTAACTTCGTCATCCGGAACGTCGATGTTGACGGGCCTATCAACGGCATTAGCCTTAGCAATGTGGCAAATGGCGCGATAGAGAACTCGACTATGAGCGCGTACATGGAGAATCCCCTTGTGGTCAGCTCCTCACATAACATAATCCTACGATCGGACAACGTGCAGGGAGGCGGTGCCTGTACCTCTCCCGATAACTGCTCGGAAGCTGATGGCATCTTTGCTCAATCCGTATCAGGACTCATAATCGCCTCCAACACTGTTCAAGGTTCGCTCGCGGCCGGGTTGGACCTCCAGGGATCTTCTAACGTGACAGTGACGGGGAATAATTTCGACGGGTCGGGTCATCCATGGTCTACCGTCGATTCTCCTGGTCTCTTTCTGAATAGTTCTAACAACGTTACGGTGTCCGGGAACACTTTCACCCAGAACGGGATCAACATATGGGCCTCGATCCACCAGCAGCTGAGTTCGTACACTATAACCTCGGATAACCTTGCAAACGGGCTGCCAATCTATTACTACAAGGACTGTTCTGGACTGAACATTGATGGAGTCCCTGTCGGTCAGCTGATTCTCGCCGACTGTACTAATGTCAGAGTTGCCAATCTACATCTTTCGAGCGACGATAGGCCCCTCCAGTTGATCCAAGTATCGTCGAGTGTTATCACCCACAATGTCATCGATGGCTCGTGGTATTCCTATGGCGCCTGGGTCTTTGGCGGGTTCAATCTCACATTGACGGATAACAACTTTACGAGTATTCACAATGGCGCCTTCTACAGCGAGGGTTTACTGTTGAACCAGCTTTGGAGCTCGACTATATCCGGGAACAATTTCATTAGTAATCATATCGGCCTTGACATGACTAGGGGTACGAGCGGGATAAGCGTGTATCATAACAACTTCATTTCCGACGCGACAACGGCAATTGACGAGGACGGCTCGAGCTCTTGGGACAAGGGCTATTCGAGTGGTGGGAACTACTGGTCCGACTATGGCGGAGGTGATTCCAACAACGACGGCATAGGTGACACTCCGTATTCCGTCTGTTGCGTAATACCTGGAGGGCCAGGCGGAGGAGTCGACCGTTACCCGTTGATGAAGCCGTTCGTGGCGAGTCCTGACCCGAGCCCTTCGGTTGGAGGTGCTGATGTTCCGGTTGACAAGCTTGCTCTCCTGGGGCCCTTTGTCCTCCTCGCCCTACCCCTCACCGCTGGAACAGTTCTAATTGCATTGTATTCGAAGCGAATCAAGACCAACAAAGGCAAAATGAGAGAACAGTCGATAGCCTAGAACGTTTGGCCTAGGGCTCGAGAAATTCTTCCAAGCCAAACTCCGATGTTTCCGATATCGAAGACTTCTTCCATATTTCCAAAATACTCGACAACATTTAACCATGCGACGAACCATCAGCATCTTTCAACCTCTATCCCCCATTCTTCTAGACTTGCGATGAGGCTCCTTCTATCGCTAGCATTCAGATATCGGTGTCGAGGGGCAGTTCTTTCCAGCATTCACGTTAACAACGCAAGCGCTCAAGCCCGCCTCCTTACAATTTGATCGACGGTCTCGGCTCAGGGCGAGCCTAAACCGGTCTCCTGTTCTACCTCTATTTCCCCCCGGTGTACTTCGTGTCCGCAGGAGCCCACGAAAATGTCTAATCCGTCCGGTCGCGCATCATCACGGTGAGGGCTCACATGGACAAAGACGACCTCGTCACGGTCTACTGGACAGATAGCCTTGATCAGGTTTGACGCCTTCGGCCTGATCCTAAGCGGGTTGACGAACGTTTCGAATCTCTCCTGGAGTTGTTCGTATTTTATTCCGAGGAATCCGGCATAGAGTCCGCATAGGAATACGAAGACGCTGGCTCCGAGCGAGATTGTTATTCCAGTGACTCCGAGGATTTCGCTGAATATCATGATCAGCGAGACAGAGACGGGCAGTGTAATGATGGATATACCGATCAGGATTTTGCCCATGATCGAGAGAAAGCCCAAGCTCTCACACCCCTTCTGGTCGCTTGTGAATTATCTAGCAGCTTCTGGGATGCTTGGAGTCACGTTCTCTCACAATCTTCTCGACATGTTCAATGATCGTCTTTAACGGGGTCCCGGGACCATAGTTCCCGGTTATTCCGAATTTCTCCAGCCGGGGCTTGTCATCATCAGGAATTATTCCCCCGCCCACGAGCAGAATATCATTACCGCCTTTGTCTCGGACGAGTTTTGCAACTTTGGGAAAGGCCGTCATGTGGGCCCCATTCAGAAGGCTCATGGCCACCACGTCCACATCTTCGTCGATAGCCATCTGGGCTACCTGTTCCGGCGTTGCTAGGAAGCCGGTGTAGATGACCTCCATGCCCGCGTCCCGGAAGGCCCGGCAGAGTATCAACGCGCCCCTATCATGACCATCCAGGCCCGGTTTCGCGACTAAAACACGGATTCGTTTGCCCGATTTCTCAGTGGATTTTCTCTGGGACAAAGTCGGACGAAGTCATGATTGGCTCTGTCTTGATAGATAAGTGCTATTCGTTGGATTCTGTCTTCACAGGACAGCTTTATTCATCACTCGATCCTTTGGCAATCCGAGCGTTCTAACACATTGGCGCAAATTCAGGTCCCGAGGATCACCGTTTCCAAAGCTGTACTCGACTGGCTCTTGGAGGAGAACGAACCGTCAGCTCGTTACGAAACCCTAGTTCGTCTATTACGACGGGATGAGAACGAACCGTCTGTCAGGACGACCCGGAATCTCATAGGGACCAGGGGTTGGGCCGCAGGGATTCTCGATAAGCAGAAGGACCAGACTTACTGGGACAATCCGAACTCGTGTTATGTTCCCAAGTTTTCAGCCTGCTCGTGGCAGCTCATCGTCCTCGCAGACCTAGGTGTTTCTTCTAAAGACCCACGAGTGGCGAAGGCCGTCGAACATTTTCTAGAACTGCACAACGTCGAAACCGGCGGTGTTTCTCTACGCCCCAAAGGTCACGAGAAATTCGAGCCACATATCTGTGCAACCGGGAACATGGTCCGAGCTCTTGCCCGGATGGGATACTCCGAGGACGACCGGGTCCTCGATTCCTTGGACTGGCTGATGTCGAAGCAGTTGCCCGATGGTGGCTGGAACTGTTCGGCACCCGGGAAGCACGGGTCCTTCCTGGCCACGATAGAGCCGCTCTGGGCTTTGTCCGAGATGATGGCACACGACGCGAGGAAGGGATGGGAGGCTTCAGCGAAACGTGGATCAGAGTTTCTGTTGAGGCATCACATCTACAAATCCGACAAAGACGATTCTGTAATAATGCTCGATTTTCTACGGCTGCACTATCCATTGCACTATGCCTATGACTTTCTGCACGGGTTGAGAGTTTTGACGGAGGCGGCAGTCAAGAACGATCCGAGAATGGATGATGCTGTTTCTCTCCTCCTTGAGAAGAGGCTGCCGGACGGGAAGTGGCTACTGGACGGGGTGTATCGTGGCTGGCGGCATCCTCATGCCATGCACGGGGAAGAGACTGTTTCACGGCCGGAAGAGCGGGAACTGATCACTCAAGGATGGGGAACAGAGAGAGCGCTACAGTTGGAGGAAGCAGGTAAGCCCAGCAAATGGATAACGCTCCAAGCACTACTGGTTCTGAAGAGAGTAGGCCTGCTTCATCTAGAATGAATTGTCTATTGGCGTAGCAGCGCGGGGTTCTTACCGGAAGGCTAGCATGTACGAATTTCTGCGGCTCAGTATTACATACGCCTTAAATATCATACTTGAGCATAACTCATTGCGAAAAACGATGGGCTATACGGTTACAGAGAAGGGAACCGTAACCATACCTGCCGAGGTCAGGCGGAAGCTAGGATTAGCAAAAGGCTCTCAGGTCGAATTCCTGGAGACCGATCAAGGCGTTCTGGTCGTACCGGTAGTGCCACTAAAGAAATTGATGGGCATCGACAGAGGGAGAAAGAAGCTTGTCTACGAAATGATCCGGGAAATCCAGGAAGAGCGCGTTCGAGAAGCTGTTGAAGAATAGCTACGTCTTCGACACGGGCCCACTCTATCTCTCCTTCCTAGGCGATAGGAGGGTCACTGAGCCTCTTCAAGAAATGGGAAAGGGATTCGCTGACGGATATACTTGCGAGCCAAACCTTGCTGAACTATATTACAAGACGTGTGAAAAGCTGGGACGTGAAACTGCTCTGTTACGTTATATCTCGTTGCGCCAAAGTGGCTTGGCGATAATCTCGCCTGACGACGCTCTCACTCGTCTCGCGGGGGATTTGAAATGTTCTTACAGACTTGGGCTCTCGCTCGTTGACGCCTATATTGTTGCTTTGGCTAAGCGTACAGAATCCAGTCTATACACAACAGACGCGCGAATTGCGCGTTTGAAAATCGTTCCCACCAAACTAATCGAACTGTGGAAGAACTGCGAATCGTGACCTGGAATCATCGTCACGGCAAGAATTATTCTGAATATTTCAAAGCTGGAGAACCTGAGGAAGCAGGTAAGCTGAGCAAGTGGATAACGCTACAGGCTCTGCTGGTCTTGAAGAGGCTGGGAATGCTGAAACTGGGAGTCGCTCAGATCGTAAACGTGTAGCTCAGCGATTGCGTGCAGCTCAGAGGAAGCGGCGTCGAGTCGCCGTAGACGGGTGATCCCCCGTTGGTAATTTGCAAGTTCTGAACGTTGTCAGAGACACCGCAGTCCCAGTCTGCGTGCGTGAAGGTCAGCGTGTTCGTGCCATGGACGATGGCCGATGTTATGTTGAGCGAAAAGTCTGCCCAGGCTCCCCCGTTCTGTGGGCTATCGGTTGCTGGAAGGGAGGCGATGAACTGCCCGTTTAATGTGACGGTCTCCTCTCCACCCCCGTCCCAATCGTACCCTTCCCAGGAGAGAATATACTCGGTTGATGTTGGGGTCGGCTTCACGGCATAGTTCACGCCCGTAGAGCGAGATAGGCCGTCGGCTGTCCCTGTTACTGTTGCCAGGTACGTTGCCTCAACTTTGGAGGTTGAGCCGGTACAGGAGAGAGTGGAAGTTCCCGAACCACCACTGATGGTCGTTGGGAATAAGCTGCATGAAAGATTCACAGTGCTGGTGCTAACCGTCAGAGTAACAGTATCCGTGAAACCGTTCAGAGGGGAGACCATGATCGTAGAATTGCCTGTCTCCCCAGAGTATAACGTAATGAGGTTCGGATTCGATGTGATAGAGAAGTCTTGCGGAGGTCCTCCCAGTATTTGAAAGGTTTGCATCAAGGGATAGTTGTCTTGATTGTTGTTGAACGTGTAGGGTGAGTCGCCTACTCCATCCGGGCTTGGACACGTGTCTTGTTGGGGTCCGCTGCAGTTGTCCGTGCCGGTATAGTCGGACCAGAAGTTGCCTCCACTGGGGTAGCCGTTGTCCCAGACGTTCCGGGTTGAATATGTATCCTCTGCTTGGAGCTTATTGTTGATGAAGTTGTTGTGAAACGCACGGATGTTCATGGTGTCGTTCATGACGACCCCCTGGCCGTTGTATTGAATATTGTTCTCATCTATGGCCATGTCCGAGGAGGCAGATATGTCAAGGGCGACTGTCGAGTTCGAGAGAGTGTTGTCTTCAATTGTGGTAGTGTTGGAGAGAGTAACTTTGAGGTCTAGGGAAAATCCATACGCGGTATATGTTGTAGTGATGGTATTCCCGGAAACGTCGACGCTCTTACAGCCTGTGATCTCCACAATCCCATCAAGAGAGTTGGAAAAGGACATCACTTGGTTCTTCTGTACGGAAACGTCCGAGCAGGAGTACAGGATTATTGCACCGTACGGGCTGTTTGATATCCGGTTGTCCATTATTGCGACGAGGCTCGAACTTAGCACTACCACCCCTGCTTCGCCTTGAACGTCATTGGCAGTTACCGTAATGTGGTCAGAGTAATAGACACCCACCCCGGTGCAGTCGCAAAAAAGACCATGGTTATTTGAGACGGTGACGTTGGAAGAGTGGTCTACACACGCGCCGCATCCGTAAGCATTGACCAACAACTCGTTGCCCGTTATGATCACGTTGGCGGATGATGCAACCTGGATGCTGTCGACGCTGTTGTCGGCGAAAGTTATGTTATCAGAAGATATTGCCGACATATCATGGGTAACGGTGTAATTGGAGACTAGTATGTTTCGAGAAGAGTCGAGGATCAATCCCCAGCGGTAGGTTTGGGACTGGGAGTCTTGGACCACGCCGTTCGCAACGTTTCCCATTCTGATGCTGATGCCGGGGGAACCCCAGATTCTAAGGTAGACGTTCCGAATTACGAAGTATGCGCTGGTGTTGTTTATCGAGATTCCCGGTACACTCGAACAACAAGCTGAGCTCGATACGTTCCACCCCTCGATAATGTAGGGGTCCGATGCGATGCCAATCCCACCGGTCACTCCGTTCGCGGCGGTGAAACCTGAATCGCCATCGATGGCAATAGGTTCATGCGGCGTGTAGAATGAAGATGAGGAGTCTGCTTTGACTGACCGGGGCGGTGCAATGGTGGGCGTTGCCATACTCATCAAGAACATTACAATGACGAATACGGCGATTGTTGTGTGCCGGGAATGCATGCATGTAGCGGCGGCGAGCTCAGAATATCAACGCTAAGTATACAATTGCATCTATAGCAACACAGCTGTCGCGAAATCTGAAGATAACTCTGGAATGTGATGGATGGAAACACATGTGGATATCGCGAAAGGCTTGAATGTGTGAGCAGAACGTATGGTTCGTGACCCAGAGACGCCCTGAGCTCTCGAACTAGATGGGCTGTTGACCTCCCAGGGTACTTCTCTTGAAGGATGTTGACCTGGGCCGATGACCCGCGGACGCTGACTCTCCCGAAAAGGCTCAGGATGATGAGGCTAAATTGGATGTTACTGGCTGTATGGGTTCGTTAGCGGATAGTTGTCTTGGTTGTAGCTGAACACGTAAGGAGTGTCGCCTATACCGTCGGAGCTGGGACACACGTCCTGATTGGGCCCGCTACAGTTGTCCACACCAGTGTAGTCTGACCAGTGGTTACCGCCGCTCGGGTACCCGTTGTCCCATGAATTAGTTGTGCTGTTGGTATCGATTGCTTGGATGTAATTGTTGTCAAAGTTGTTGTGATAGACGACCACATCAAAGGTGAAATGCAGGATGACTCCTTTGCCGTTGTTCGAGATCTCATTCTGGACGATCGCAATATTCCCGGAGTTGCCCAGATATGGGCTATATGCGATGACTCCAACGCCGTTCCCGTCAACAGTGTTGCCTGAGACAGAGACACCTCTGGAAGATTCAATAGAAATACCAACATCATTCCGTACTATGGTATTGTTCGAGACCACGAGCCCGTCCCCACTAGATCTGCCGACCAGAATACCGATGCCCGGAGCCCCCGAAGAGTCAGAGACCTGGTTGTAGGTCACCTGGAAGTCGCTCGACTGGTCGATCGAGATGCCGACTTGTCTACTCCCCTGAACATGATTTCCTGAGATCAGGAAGCTGGTGGACCGGCCGAAGGAGATGGCTGCATAGAGACCCAGGAAAGTATTGTCTTCGACCCATACATTGTTGCCGTAGAGGACGTAGACGCCGGATATTGGAGTGTTTGGATCATTGGAAACATAGTTGTCTGAGACCTCGACATTGGTTGGGGCCCGCAGGAAGATAGCTATCCCGCTGTTTGAGATGCTGGTGTCTGTGATGCTGTTGCCGGAAATGTAAAGATTCGATGAGGGGATGAAGTTCCCGCCAGGGCTTGTAGAGATTCCATACCAGAATCCCTCTATCCTGGAGTCTATTACGACCCCGTTCGTTACGTTGGAGAAGGCTATTCCCGCGGGGCCGAAGTATGTTTGAGGGTGCATATGCAGGTAGACGTTCTGGATGACAAAATACGCGTCAGTATTGCGAATATCGATTCCGTTCTGACACGCACAGCCGTTGATGTACCAGTCGTCGATTATGTACGGGTCCGAGCTTGTTCCGCTACCCTCCGTGACCCCGTTGCTTGTAGTGAACCCGGAATCACCATTGATAACGATCGGTGCGTGGCTTTGGTAGACGGCGGGAGTCCCATTTACCGCGATCGCATCCATAACCAGTGACATCGAATCCGTGTCGCTGCAATCGTACGCGACGTCGCCCGGAATGGATGCTATCTGATAGTCAACCTCCAGTCTCCCTCCAGCGATTATTTGGTTAAAGTCCGAAGGTACGGTACAGGCTCCTGCGTCGTTGATGGATACGATAGCGACTACGAAGTCTACTCCCGAGGTTTGAATTGAGAGAGAACATGGATCATACTGTATGCCATACTGGGTAATAGTAGCACAAGGTTCTGTAGCGGGTATCGAGGGGTCTTGGTCAAATATCGCTGAAGGGTCGACTCCAGCAACAGCGATCACTTGGATTTGTAAGCCATAGGTTGGATTTCCAGAGTATGTGACATTTATTCTGTCCCCCGTCAACGGTGACGGGGCAATGGCGGTGAACTCCCACAGCTCGTCGTTAGGAGAGTATAATACGCGTGGTGTGAAGTTTAGTCCGCTGCTGTCCGTGATCGAAGATATGCTATCGTTGCAGACATAGAATCCGCATTCGGCGACCAGGATTATCGCGTCATTGTTTTTGGTCGTAGTAATGGATTGCGCTGCACAATTTTGAACCCCACAGTCCATGGCATTCCCGACCCCGTCTAGTCCTGGCGAAGTGTCCGCGCGCACCGACTTCACGTGAGAAACGGCCAGTGCCGCCACGCTCATCAAGAACAGAACGATAATCGGGCGAGCAAGCCTTGCCCTCCATAAATGCATGGCAATAGCCACATCTATCCTGAAATATCAAGGGTACGTGTACACGTCATACAGATTTCTCCATGTGTAACACAAATGGTGAGGATCACCTCAGTAGCTCTGGGATGCGATAGATAGACCCGCAGTTCGGTCGAGCAGAACAACTATTACTACTCTGCACTTATGAGAGAGTAGGGTTCCGGCGGGCAGACCCGTCTCCTGCGGAATTGTCCTCCTCTGCAATCTCTCCATCACGATTCAGTGTTCGGCCCAGAACGCGGTTACCTTGTATCTTACCTGGGAGGTCCTCGGAGAATTCTCGCACGCATCCTTTCAGGCGAATCCCGTTTCGTGTAGAGGCTTTCGAGCCACCACGTCATCCCGGCTTCAGTGAACGCTGCAACCTTCTCAGCATCCTTCTCTTGGTTGACCCCTGTCGTCCAACCAATGTTAACAAAATCAAAGCTTCCGGCGACGGATCTGCGCCTCTTGATGAACGCGGCAATCTCCCTCAAATCGGATAGCCGTGGCAATCCCTCGGGGAGCCTCAAGGGGAGCACACCGTCCCATCGGGCGGCCCTATTGAAGGGACCCTGCCTAGGCCAGGACCCTCCTACCCAGATTGGAATCCTAGGACGCTGTTTAGGGGTCGGGAGGAAGATTGACGGTCCGACATGGTAGTGTTTTCCTCGAAAGCTGAATCTCTTACCTGACCATAGTCCAGTGATGATTTGAAGGGATTCATCGAGCCTCTCCGCCAAGACGACATTATCCGGGTCCTCTCCGAACCTCGCATAGTCACAACTCTCGACAACCCCTAAGCCAACACTCAGGATGAATCGTCCATTGGACAGATGGTCAAGGGTGGCTGTTTGCCGGGCCAGGGCCCAGGGCTTGTAGCGAGGAAGCGGAGAGAGCGTGGTCCCGATTCGAATCCGTTTGGTCTTTACCGCGATGGCAGCGAGCATCGTGAGGGAGTCGGATAAGGGGAGTATCTTGTCCCACTCCACAAGGTGGTCCCAGAGAAAGAACCCATCCCATCCGGACTTCTCGGCATCAACAGCCATCTGGACGAGAGTCAGAGGATAGGAACTCCTACCGAAGTTCGGAACGTAGAGTCCGAACTTCACCTTGTCCGTTTGACTTCGCCCCATGTGTCCGCTGAGCGGAGTTCACGGCTTATGGCATACGTAGACGGGTGAAAGTGAAGAAAGTGAAACTAGTGGCTACAGGAGCTATCGTAGGGTTGCAAATGGGCCTCGGAAGGTTTGTAAAGCGTTTTTGAGCGGGGTTTGCTCTTCGGACTGGAAGAGATACTGTTCTTTTTCTTGTAACCTAGCTTTGTCATGTTTGGATATTCAACGCGTAAGACCAGTTGTAGACGATATCCTTCACGAAGGACTATCTCACGCAGCTCCCAATGCGTAACGATGGGATCGAGGTCCAGGCCAAGGTCTGCAGCGAATGCAGACAGCTTGTTCTGACCTACCGCCGGTCAATGAAGTGTATAGTCTGCGGCGGAATGCTCAGACCAGTCAGAGAGAGCGACCGAACCGGTCCTTGACTGAAGCCCAGCACCGTCTACTCCTCTTCGATTCGCTTCTGTAGCTCCTTTAGCCGCTTCCGGTTCTCCTCAAGTTCATCAAGCGTGTTGGGTCCGACACGCTTGGCCCGAGTCCGAGGATGCTTTACGTCCTGTTCGGGAAGCTTACGCTTACGCGCCTCCTCTTGCATCTTGAAGAGGAGTCGTGCTTCCTCCCAAGGAGGCAGACGCTTCTTGTCGGGCAAAGTAATCACACTACTCGCGTGGACTAGCTCCGTCCGGGCTTAAATTTCTACTGGCCGAATTGATATAGAATGTGAAAGCGAGGTAGATATTTCGGTATGTGCTGAATGAATATTAGATGGCTAAGTGATTATTCGGTAAAGGTTGATCTCATCCAGTGGACGATTGATCGACTTCTTCGAGACCGGCTATCATGTAGCAAAACGCATGTACTACCTTGCCTTGTTGCCGTTTCTCGTCGACTCTGTTTTCCTAACAGGTAAGTTTGCTCAGTCTATGAGCACCTATACGTTTCGAGTTGGCGTAAAATTTTCGCTTCCCTTCTATTTTCCGTCGTTGACCAACGTTTACGATTTTCCAGCCCGGCCTGGCATTTCGACGGAGTTGCCTGTGTTCGGCCTTGCGCCCATCTTTGGTAGCGCATCTGCAATACTCTATACGGTCATTCTTGCTTACGTTAGCGCTGGATACCTCGGCCGACTCCACTCCTCCATCACAGGAACACTATCTACGATTCTCGATTCAGCCAACAAGTATTTTCTCCGTATCCTAGCATACGCCGCGCTATGGCTTGGTCTGACATTGGTGGGAGTAATCATCGCTTTGGCTAACCCATTGTCTGCAGTTCTGTATGTCCTACTCCTCATCGTTGTAAACTATTTTCTCTTCTTGACTCCTTTTGCAATAGTAGCTGACAACGTCAGTCTCACCGAGGGCTTGCGTCGAAGCCTCAATGCGAGTGGGTCCTTGTCATCAAGGACTATTCCATACGTCCTGTTGTATGGTCTTGTGACTATTGTTGTATCGGTCCCAGTTTATCTGATTCTGAACTTCGGTCTACTCGGCTTCTTCGCAGCCCTTGCGGGCTTCGCCTTCATAGGAACAGTCCTTGTAGCCTCAACCTTCTGCTTCTACTCAAACATAGCTCCGCAGGAAATGAAAACAGGGTCAGCTGTTCCTGAGGGTCAATAGTCCTAGTGACTCGGAAGAATCCATCAGGGAGACTATTCTAGACGAATCTTGACTCGTTCTAGACAAGTAGACTTCCATCGCGCATGATTGCTCTGCCGTCAATTGTCACGTTGGCTTGGGTCATCGAGGCCCAGAAGCCGCGAGGGGTGGACTTGTTTTTTCCACCTTTCTCAGAATTATCACCGAATCCGATGGTTACCCCTCCCAGGACCTTGTCATCCTGAGTGAATCCATGACGAAGTTTGGGGTTTAGGCCGAATCCGAAGAAACCAAATCGGTCGATGTCTCCGCTTCCTCCTTTCAACCATCGGTGAAAGGCCGACGAATTCGAGTCAGCCGACGATTCGAGTATATGACCATCTTTGACCTTCAGAGTGAGCCTCTCGATTCTTCCTTCCTTTACGAGGGAGAGAATAGGTGCATCAAAGACAATCCTTCCTTGTCCGCTATCCTCGCTGGCAGATGTTTCCACTCCTCCGGCCGGGATGAATACAACGCGTCCTTTTTGAACGGTCTCTTGGTCGGCCAATCCATAGCCATCATCTGCTGGACGGCGGTCGAGTCGAAACTTGAAATCGGTTCCATGCGGTGTTGTGATACGCGCTTCTCCCTCTACGCAAATGATCCTGGCAAGTATTCTTGCTTTTGCTGCGATCTCGTGATAATCGGCCATACATCCATCGAACATGACCTTCCTCCACTCTTTGTAGTTGAGGCCAAGAGCCTTTGCTGTATCAGGCGTCGCGAGCGTGGCCTCGATGCCTAACATTCTGATCCTGTTTGCTTTGGCTATCGTCTTCCAAACTTTCACGAAATTGTTGTCTTCCAGGAACCAGCGGGTGACAAACTTGCGACGCTCTTTCGGAATCTTTTCCCAAGGGACCGGTCTGCTGGGTCCCAAAGTGTAGATGTAGACATCAGTCTTCTCCAACGCCGCTACCATATGTTTAGGCAACCGGTCGAGGCTCTCGAAAGGGGCCTCGATGATTGAACGTAACCAGAGGTCCTCCTGCTGAATCGTAGTTAGAATCTCACAGCCCCGTTTCCTGCATTCCCATGCCAGTTGAGAAGCCAGGCCGAGGGTATGGTCCCAGCTATTGATCCAGACACGTTCACCTGACTTGACGCTTAGACATACGTCTAGAAGCTGACGGGCTAAAGCTTGTTGGTCCCCGATAACCTTGGCCGGGGCTAGAGGCATGATCTAGGGTCGACTTTGCAAACACTTGAACTTTCGGACCTCTTACAGTCATTCTGAAACAAAAAGGCCCCAGACGCACGCGTCTTCATTGTAAGTTTATTGCTCGGACACGCCTTCTCCTTCTAAGCCGAGACCCGGGCCTTGGGATGAAAAATACGGATTATTATTTCTCACAAGAATAACGACTTGCCCGGCCGGGCTAAGCTCAATGTCCTTTTGATCATGATAGTTCTCACACTTGCAACTCTCACACCTTTGCATGCCTCCGATCTTCAGCCTCATGGTCAGACGAACAATGGGGATGCCGTAAGGACCAGCAACCCATCTTTGGCCAATGTGCAGGAAGGATCTCAAACTCTCGCCAGCATGAAACTGACCCAAACCGGAGGATATGCTCACAACACTCTACTGGCTGATCCCCCTGCGGCCTATCAGACCTCTTCCACTATTCCTCCCGCAAACTACGATGAACAGCTAGGCACGACGTTCACACAGAGCTTCACAAGCATCGCCTACAACCTAACCGCCATTCAACAATCCGACAGCAATGGCTACGGCCCCGCCTATCTGCTGAACGGTCTAGGCTCTACAGGATACTGGTACCAGGTCGGACTCTCTTATGATTGGCCATATGTTGCTGGGGGATACAACCCGGGCTTCGCCATGATCTATGAAGTGTTCAGCTCGACCGGCGGATCAGTGTTCCCATCATCCGGCGGGGGCGGATTAACCAGCATCTCAGTGAATCCCGGAGACCTCATCCTACTAAGCCTCTACTTTTCAGGGCGAAGCGTCGT
>Ga0134076_10000026_pt1 | contig 23669 bp, 20 predicted proteins | sample 15_taG_12_FD_109979 | JGI IMG/M metagenome (GOLD analysis project Ga0134076, IMG submission 109979) | Grasslands soil microbial communities from the Angelo Coastal Reserve, California, USA - 15_D_Wat_40cm_5_0_1 metaG | ecosystem: Environmental > Terrestrial > Soil > Grasslands ... | reverse complement strand
CCGCGGGGAAGAGCTCGAGATGAGTATGTTTCGTGCTGACGTCGTCTGAGTTCATCGCCACTAAGCAGTTCTCCTCCTCGTTCGCATCGATCAGCTCGACGACGCCGAGCTCGACCAGGTCTCTCCAGGACTGTTGCCCCAGGGAGACCTTCTCGATGATCTCGGGCGTTAGCAGGGGCTTCCCGTTCTCGACGACGATGAGAGGTCTCAGCACCCTACCCGAGCTGAGGCTGATGTAGAGCCTCGGGTAGCCCAGTTCATTGAGGGGGGAGAGGTAGAGGATGCTGGCGGAGGGATTTATCTGTCCCTCCCTCCTCAGCTTCCTGAAGGCCTTCGCGAGCCTCTCCCCGTCGTCGACGTAACCAAGAAAACGGCCGTCCATGAAGAGTCTACAGCCGTCCGTCGCAAGCTTTTCGTCGGTGTCCTTCACCTGCTTCGCCCCCAGCTCCCAGAGCCGCTCCTCTACCTCTGCCGAAGATACACCCACTGAGATGATCGCGGAGAGTGCGAGGTTCTTCACCAGTCCGCAGTTAACGCCCTCCGGTGTCTCGGAGGGGCATATCCTCCCAAAGTGAGTCGCGTGAAGGTCTCTCGCCTCGAAGTTGGGCTGACTCCTGCTGAGCGGAGACTGAACCCTTCTCAGATGGCTCAGCGTGCTCAGGTAGTTCGTCCTGTCGAGAAGCTGGGTCACCCCAACCTTCCCGCGCCCCCAGTTTCCCGTAGCGATTGCGTTGTTCAGCTTGTCTGTAATGATTCCTGTCCTGATCGCAGCGCCGACAACGTTACCTCCCCTCTTTTGCCCCGTCCGTTCGAGCTGATACTTCATGTCCCTGACGAGGTTTCGGAAGGCTGTCCTGAAGAGGTCTGCGAGCATCTGCCCCGCGAACTTTATCACTTTGTTTCCGTAGTGGTCTTTGTCGTCAGGCTCGATCCAGCCCAGTCTGAGCTCCAGCAGCTTGCAGACCGCCTCCCCGAGGAACATCGCCTTGTCGAACCTCTTGTCATCCGTCTTGCCGAGGTGGGGGAGGAGACCCCAGTCGAGCATCGACTGAGCCCTCTTGATCCTGAACTCTTCGAGCATCCCGTGGGCCACCCTGTTGCCGATGTAGACGAGGGCGTCCTTCTCTGTCGGAGCCTCGCTCGCCTTGTCGAAGGAGACCTCGAGGAGGTCTTGAATCTCGGCCTTCTGGGAGACGGCGTTCGCTATTTCCTTGTCCGACTTGACGCCCAGGGCCCGCATGACAATAACGAAAGGAAGGTCGACAGGTGAACTCGGGACCTTGACGTTGAGTGCGGCGTCCTGCTTCAGGGTGACTTCGAGCTTGGACCTGTAGCCGACGACAGAGGAGTAGACCCTCGATTTGTAGGTCGTGACGGCGGCGACCTTCTCCGCGTCGACGAGGATCTTGTTTGGAGAGAGGTCCTCGAGACCCACGATCACCCGTTCGGAGCCGTTGATGATGAAATATCCGCCGGGGTCATTCGGGTCCTCCCCGGAATCGATGAGCTGCTCCTTCGTCTTCGTCGAGAGCTGGCAGAGGTCCGACTTCACCATCACGGGAAGGTCACCGATATGCTGGCGGGTCGTATCTCTCGGGAGACCCTCCTCCTCTATCGTCATCTCCAGAAGTATGGGAGAAGAGTAGGTGAGGTTCCTGAGCCTCGCCTCCATCGGGAGGACGTTGCTCACCGAGCCGTCGATCTCTACCACTCGCGGCATCCCTATCGAGAGCTTCCCGAGCTTCACCTTGTACGGGGTGCTGACCGTCTCAACCTCGATCTCGCCGATCTCGTCGATGATGTTCTGCATCCCCTTCGCGACGAACTCGTTGTAGCTGTTGAGGTGCTGCCTGGCGACGCCCTCCCGCTGGAGAAGGTCACTGAGGACTACCCAGGAGTCGTACTTGCGAACTTGGACAATCTGTTTGCTCATTCTATCCCTCCACCACGTACCTGTAGTACACGCTCTGCCCTGCGGTCTCGCTGCTTCGGGTTATCCTGACGAAGTCGCCCGGCTTCGCCCCAATCTCCTTCGAGACGGGGTCGGTCACCTGGAGGTATGGGAACTGACTGGGGTTCGCGTTGAACTCCTTCAGGATCTCGCCGGCCTCCTCGTGAGTGAGTAACTCGTGCTTGGAATCAGAAAATGGGTGGTTACCTTAAAGGAGGGGACATCCTCCTCCTTCGCCTTCTTTCGTGGCGCCTTAGGAGTCTTCGGAGCCCCCTTCGACTTTGTGGTCTTCGCTGGCACTTAGGCGCAGCCACCCCGATTGAACACTAACACTAACCGTAGACAAAATGCCCTATGCAATACAGAGCCTTCATCTAAGCCTCCTGCCCACATATATATGGATTGTGCCGACGTTCCGACACGGCTGTGTGAGCGTGCCGGAGGCCTCGCAAACCCTCAAGAGGTCGGCCCATCGAGCGGAGCCTCAACGGTCGGCGGCCATATGAATCTCTAATCCACAAAGCAGTTAATTCTTTTCGACCCTTCACTCACCATGCCGGCAGAGGCCGCGATTCATAAAGGACTACTCGCAATCGTGCAACGGTATGAAATAATGGGAGTGGAGCTGGGAGAACTCATCGACCTGGCCGAGGTCGAGTCGAAGCAGCGGCGCGAACTCATCCAAGCGATTAGTGTCATCCACGCCTGGCTGGGGCAGCAGATCCGTCTGGAGGTGAGGCGGTGGGGAGGAATCTTGAAGGATGTCAGCGCAGCCTATCTTGGCCAAGAGGGGACTCTTGTGACGCTTGACTGGCGTGGGAACGCGACAACCCACGCCCTCGAGCAGCTGGACGCGCGAATCTTCTCGGCAGTCGTCCAAGATGCCGCGTCCAGGTTGCTAATTTCGGTCTCGGCGAAGGTCACGGAGACAAACAAGTGGCGGAAGCCCGAGATCAAGGCACGGATAAAATCGGACGAAGGCGGCTTCTTGGGCATAGGTAGGCACCTATACTCTCTTTCGCTGGTCAACTCTGGAGGCAGCTCGAGGGACCTCCTAGTGTCCCTTCGGACGACGCAGAGGGCGCACGAGTACGGTCCGCTCAAGCTTAAGCGGGACGGGGAGGTTGCCCTCGACCTCCGACGAGTCGCAGAGCTCGAGAGCACAGATAAGTTGCCGGTGGAGATTAACTGCAAGGACTCAGGCCAGAGGCTCTTTCACGGCGCGGTGATGCTCAATATCAAGAGCCGTGGGTGGCAGAAGATTCCCCTATCCGAGGTGCAGCCGACATGGAACAGGGCCTCCGGGTAACCGAGTCTTCTCGGAGCCCCAGAATAAGGGCCCGGTCGCCTCGTCAGATCAGGGCCCTCCTCGAAGCGAACCCTCGAGTCGGAGGAACCCCACGAAGAAATGAAAAGGGGCGATGCACGAAACTTTCGATGCGTCTCTTCGGTGCTGCTACACTTCGAGCGACTCTTCGGCGTAGATAGGAGTCCCTTCCTCCTTCCTCGTCACTAGCTTGGTAAACTCTTGAAGGAGGAGCTTCGTCGTCGTTCCGGCCCTTCCCGCCCCTACGAGCCTGCCGTTCACGCTCCCCACGGCGAGAATCTCAGATTTGGTGCCAACCATGAAGACCTCGTTTGCAGAGACAAGCTCGAAGGGGGTGATCTCTCGTTCGACGACCATGATCCCCAACTCTCTGCATAGCCTAATTATTCTGGCGCGTGTTATCCCGTGCAGGATCGCGGAGGAGGTTCGGGGCGTGTAGACGACCCCTTCGATGACTGTGAACACGTTTGTTACCGTCCCTTCCGAGACAAAGCCACGAGAGTCGAGCATTATTGCGTCGTCTGCTCCCACGTTCGCTGCTTCGAGCCTCGCCAATATGCTGTTCAGATAGTTGAGTGACTTCACCTCGTGCGTCGTCGCGTCGACGCTATCGCGCCTGACGGAGGAGATGATCACTCGCACGACCTTCGGTTCCTTGGGGCCGAGCGCACTCGATACAGGCTCAGCGATCACGAAGATGGTGGGCTCCCGGCATGACTCCGGATTGACTCCCAGGTCTCCGATTCCTCTTGTGACGACAACCCTGATGTAGGCGTCCTTGAGCTTGTTCCTCCTAAGTGTCTCGAGGATGACCCTCGTAATCTTGTCCTTGTCGAGCGGAATCTTCAGCTGAATGTAATTCGCGGAGGCGAAGAGACGGTCGACGTGAGGGTCAAGCTGGAAGACGGACCCGCTGTAGGCCCTGATTCCCTCAAAGACACCGTCACCGTAGAGAACACCATGGTCAAAGACGGATACGGTCGCCTTTGACTTGGGTACATACTCTCCGTTCAAGTAGACCTGAAGCTCTGTCTCCATCTTTTTTCCTTCTCGATTCCGGCCGAAAAACGCGCAGGTTAAAACGGTTACGCCTTCGCGTCTTGCCAATGAGCATGCCGGAGAGATTCCGCGAAGCACTCCGGCGAGGCGAAAAGGAAGCGCGGAAGACGAGGGTTCGGTATGGGGGCACTCAGTTCATTCGATGGGAGCGACGACGACCCCCTTTGAGGTTGCTGCCGTATCTCGCTTTCCCCGCAAAAGGGAGGGGACTATCGCGGTGGTGTTGAGGATGGCAAACCACTGGTAGGCTCTCGAGAGGGCGGTTGTGAAGAGGACCTTGTCTGGCTCGCCTATCGCCGGCGAGTTGAAAGAGGTGATAACAGCCGTGATTACAGAGTAAGGCACGCTGAGGGTCATGACGAGGATCGCCAGGTTGAAGCTGAGCGTGAACCCGACGAAGAAGAAGGTCGCCCTAAAGCCTGAGGCGATTCCCCTCCGCTGTGGCGGCACCGACCCCATGATCGAGCTTATGTTGGGAGAACTGAAGAGCCCGATTCCAGCCCCGAAGATGATCAAGTCGACCGCTATCTGGAGGTAGGGAGTGAAGGCGTTCGTCATGGAGAGGAGATAAAGAGAGAGGCTCATCAGGGAGAGGCCCGTCGTAGTGAAGGGGACATGTCCGAACCTATCAGAGAGTCGGCCGCTTATCGGACCCACCGCCAAGAAGGAGAGGTCGAAGGGGAGGAGCGCCAGGCCAGCTTGAAAGAGGGGGAGTCCGCGGATTAGCTGGAGATATATGCTGAGAAGGAGAAGGACGGCGCCCCAGGAGACGGCGTTCAGCAGCTGCGCCACGACGCCTCCCGTGAACTCCCTGATCCTGAGCAGGCTGAGGTCGAGCAGCGGGGACTTCGTCCTCCTCTCGAGGAGGAGGAAGGCGACGAGGGCGATGAAGCTTACCGCGATCAGGCTCTCGACGACGGGGTACTCTGCGCTGCCGTATGCGGCGAATGTAAGCGCCAGAAGAAAGGAACTGATCGATGCCGTGAACGTCGCGAACCCCTCCCAGTCCATCGGCGCTCCACTCTCGAGGGTCGCTATCTCCCTCAGCCTTCTGTGAGCCCAGAAGGTTCCGAAGATGCCGATCGGGACGTTGACGTAGAAGAGTGCGCGCCAATCCAAGTAGGTAAGGACCAGCCCGCTGAAAGTCAGCCCGAGCATCGAGCCCAGCCTGTACGCGACCTGGTTTATTCCCAGGGAGAGGCCCAGCTCGTTGACGGGGGTCGCGTCAGTTATCAGGGCGGCACTGTTTGTGAAGAGGACAGCAGAGCCGAGTCCCTGAACCATTCTGAAGACGATCACATGCTCGGGCGCCAGCGAGAGACTCGTCAGAGCCGAGCCGATCGTGAATAAGGTGAAGCCGAGGGTGTAAACCTTCACTCGTCCGAAGATGTCGGATACTCTCCCGATGAACAGAAGAGCGATGGTGCTGCCGAGGACGTAAGACTGGGTGAACCAGATTGCCTGTTCAGCGTCTGCGCCGAGGGCGGCTGCGACCTGTGGCAGCCCGATGACGACGATCCTTCCGTCGATCCCCGCCATCAGGACTCCGACTGTAGTCACCGTTAGGACAGTCCACTTGTACTCCATTCTCGGTTCTCCGCGTAGTCTCTAATTCGGGTGTCTGTCGACCCTTCCTCAGTCCGTCGTCGCGAAGATTCGCCGTATTTAATGGTAAATCCGAGAACCGCAGATTGTCCGAGTTCACTCTGGAAAAGGTTCAATTAGGATGAACCGTTCTGGGACTCGGATTGAGTGAAGCTCAGGTGAGAAAGCCGAATCGGCTGGTCAAGGAGAAGAGCCCCTACCTTCTGAAGCACGCCTACAACCCGGTTGACTGGTACCCATGGGGAAGGGAGGCGCTGTCGAGGGCCAAGAACGACAACAAACCAATCTTCCTGAGCATCGGTTACTCTTCCTGCCACTGGTGCAACGTCATGGAAAGAGAATCGTACGAGGACGAGAAGGTGGCGGCGATTCTCAACAAGAACTTCATTCCCGTCAAGGTCGATAGGGAAGAGAGGCCCGAGGTCGATGAGTTCTACATGAAGGCGGTGCAGGCGTTGACCGGGCGGGGAGGCTGGCCGCTCAACGTATTCTTGACTCCGGACCTCAGACCGTTTTACGGGGGAACCTACTTCCCCCCCGAGGCGAGGTATGGCCTCCCGAGTTTCACCCAGCTGCTGGACTTCGTCGCGAAGCTCTGGAAGGAGAGGAGAAGCGAGGTGCAGGACAACGCGGGTCGGCTCACCGAGGCACTCAAGGAGAGCTACGCGAAGTACGAGAAGGGGGAGCTCTCCGCCGGCCTTCTCGATGCGGCCTATGCCTCGGTAGTTTCGGCATTTGACCCGGAGTTCGGGGGCTTTGGCGGAGCCCCGAAATTCCCCCTCCCCACTCACCTGAACTTCCTCCTCAGGTACTACCTTCGGTCGAAGAAGGAGCTCGCCCTGCGCTCGGTGGTGAAGACACTCGAATCGATTGCCGCGGGAGGCATTCACGACCATCTCGGAGGGGGGTTTCACAGGTACTCGACGGACAAGGTCTGGCTTGTTCCGCACTTCGAGAAGATGCTGTACGACAATGCCCTCATCGCGAGGGCCTACCTCGAGGCGCACCAGCTGACGGCCGACCCAAGATTCGCAAACGTCGCGCGTGGGGTCCTCGACTGGCTGTTGGCGGAGATGGCAGACGGTGGAGGGGGCTTCTACTCTGCTCAGGACGCTGATACGCCCGAGGGTGAGGGTGTCTACTACACCTGGACCGTCGAGGAGATTGATTCCGTGCTCGGAGAGAGGGAAGGCGAAATATTTAGAGAGTGCTTCGGGGTTACAAGCAACGGGAACTTCGAGAGGAAGCGGTCAATTCTGCATCTCACGACTAGCCTCGAGAACGCCGCGAGAAGACTCGGGATTCCTGAGGCTGAACTCGAGAGGTCACTCGCACTTTCGAAGAAGAAGCTGTACGAGGAGAGGCTCAAGAGGACGCGACCAGCGACGGACGACAAGATCCTGACTTCGTGGAACGGGCTTGCGATCTCCGCACTTTCCTACGGCTGTCAGGTTCTTGGCGAGAAGCGGTATCTAAGGGCCGCGGAGCGTTGCGCGAGCTTCATCACTGGGACGATGCACAAGGGAGAAAGGCTTCTACGAAGGTACAGAGATGGAGAGAGCGCGATTGAAGGGACGCTCGAAGACTACTCGTTCTTGACGCAGGGGCTCCTCGACCTCTACGAAACTGACTTTGAGGCCCGGTGGCTGAAGACCGCGATACAGATCAACGGAGAGATGACGAAGTTATTCGGGGATGAGGAGCGGGGCGGATTCTTCATGCAGCAAGAAAGGGACGAGCTGCCGGCCGAGATAAAGGAGGGTTACGACGGCCCGACTCCATCGGGGAATTCTGTGGCGGCGTTGAATCTCCTCAGGATCGGGGAGTTCACTGGTCGCGATGACGAAAGGGAGGAGGCGAAGAGAACTCTTCGGGTATTCCGGGATGACCTCGAAGGTGAGCCCTCGTCTCACACATACATGCTTGTGGCTCTCGACTTCCTCCTCGGAAGCCCCCGGGAGATCGTCGTGGCTGGGGGCGGGAGAGAGCAGGTCCATCCGCTGGTTAGGGAAATCCATAGGAGGTTCATCCCCAACAAGGTTCTGATGGTCCTCTCGAACGACGGGGGGGAGGTTGAGAAGGTCTCGCCATTGGCCGAGGGAAAGAAGGCCCTTGGGGGAAAGGCGACCGCCTATATCTGCCAGAACTACACTTGTAAGAAGCCGATAACTGACACGGAAGAGCTGAAGTCTGCGTTATCATTTTAACAGCGAGGCTCTTGGGCCGGAAGGAAGGGGGAGGGAGGTAGGAAGGAAGAATGGCGAGAGATTGGGAGATAAGGGGACTCTTCGGAAACGAGTACGCGCTCGAAACCGCGGTCGAGGAGCTGAAGAAGCACGAGGGAGTGCAATGCCAGGTTCTCGATAGAAGGAATCTCTCCGTCAGACTGAAGGGGAGGGATGAGAGTCTCGAGGGAATCATAAGAAGGGCGATCGAAATAGCGCACGGCTACGTCGAGTCGGAGGCGCCGCTGGGAGAATTCGAAAGGACGAAGCAGCGCCTGAAGGAGAAGAAACTCAGGGAGTTTGAGGAGAAGAAGAGGAGATCGGCGAAGCACTAGGAGGCCTGCCTGCCACCTCTATTCCTGAAAGGGTAACGAGCACGATACAGGGGGACTTGCTGACGATCTCATACTCGTCCTTCGTGAGGAAGCCGTGAAATCCCGTCTCCCTCTTGCTGAACATCACCGTCACGTCGATGGCCTGCTCCCTGATGTACCTCCCGACATCATCGCCCACGTCCCTCACCGAGACAATCTTTGGGTTGAAGAAACGCCCGAGCGCCTTTATCGCTAGACTCGTGAAGTAGGAGAACTCCCTCTCCTCCCTCTTCAGCGGCTGCGAGAGATCGATGGCGTCGAGCGGGAGCGTCGGCGGGAGTTCAATTATCTTCCCGACGATAATCTCCGCGTCGGGAACAGCGGCTGACGAGGTGAGAGCCGCAGCGATCACGAAGGGGTCTGGATGCTGTTCCTTCAGCACCGGGATGAATATCCTCTTTGGGTTGCGGGGAATCTTCATCCCGCTCTGGGGCGTCTCCACGAGGACTACCCTTGTCGCCGAGAGGCGTGCCACGTGGTCAGATACCCGCCCAAAGAGTTCTCTGAAGAGACCCTCCCTGTGGGCCGACATCACGATTGCCTGGGCGTTGTTGGAGTCGGCCGTGTTCACGATGGCTCTCGCGATCTCCTCCACGCTCGGTGGTTTGGACTGCGGCTCAACGTTCGAGTATTCGTATCTGACGGAGAGTTCCTTCGCCAAGGCTTCGATCTCCCGTCTCAACTGTTCGGCGAAGGCGTGTTCCTCCTCTTCCCCCTCGAGCACGTGGGTCACGATGACCTTCGAGCCAGAGTATTCGGCGAGGTAGAAGGCGATGTAGATTGCATTCCACTCGCGCGACTGGAAAGCGACGGGGAGGACGATGGGGGCGTCGCTCCAGGACCATTCTACGCTCTCCCCCCTTTCAGCCATCCTTGGAGCCTCCTCGGTACCTCTGATAGATAAGGTAGGCAGCTATCCCGATTGCGAACCAGACGGTTCCTATCACCCTTCCGGTCGGGTGCAGACCAACTATCAGGACCCATACCACAAAGCTGGAGACTAGGCCCACGATGGGGATGACTGAGACCTGGTAGGGTTTGTCCCCAATCCTGACCGTCATGTTGAGCGGCATCTTCCATCCTGTTCTCCCGGGTTCTTTCACGCGGAGCACGATTGCTGCGGCGTTGACGTACATGTATGCCACGAGCGCCCCGAAGTTGTAAATCGAGGTGATCAGGTCGAGGAGGTCAGCCCCGGGCAGAGCTATGTACACCGCCAGAAGGAGAGAGGCGATTACTGTGAAGATCGTTATTGTGACGTAGGGGGTCCTGTAACGAGAGCTGACCTTACTGAATCCCCTCGGCATAAGGCCGAGCCTTCCCATGGAGTACATCACTCTGGAAACACCAATCACCCCCGTGTTCGTGGAGACGTAACAGACGAGCGTCCCCATCAGCGCGACCCAGACAGCGAATACACCGCCTATTATCGGCAGGTTGCTCGCCAACGAAACGGCCGGTGCCTGGCTGTTGTTCGCCACTGCCTGCCAGGGGCTTATGGTGACCGAGAGGAGTGAGAGTGCGATCGCAACCACAACTACGGAGGAAATCGCGGCCTTTGTCGCCCTGGGGATGACCTCGGCGGTTCGCTTCGTCTCCTCGGCGGCCTGCGAGATCGATTCGATTCCGATGTACGAAGCGGTGGCGAGTGAGACGGCATAGACGAAGGAGTAGAAACCGGGTTGACCAAAGTTCCCAGTCTGGAACGAGATGACAACGTTCTCAACCCATCTCAAGATTGCACCCGAGGAGATTATCGACGGGAGGCCGAAGACTAGAAAGAGACCGACCGTGACAAGATCGACCGCGATGACGGCCTCGTTGAACCTCGAGGAATACTTGATGCCCACTACGTTAAGGGCGAGTAGAAGCAGTATGAGCACAATCGCCGTCAACCCGTAGAATGGCGAGGTCAGGAGGAGTCCGCTCCGGAACAAGAAGAAGGTAAGGGTACCGAGGTAGCCAACCGTCGCAAGGGCGAAGAGAGCGATGTCGATCGTGTAGTCGAGCATGAGGCCCCAGCCCGCCACAAAGCCGTGGATCCTTCCGAAGGCCTTTAGCGAGTAGTACTGTCCTCCACCCGCGACCGGGTAGGCGGTGGCGAGTTCGGCGTAACAGAGGCCGGTGCAGACGTAGGTCGTTGCGGCTATGGCGAAGGCGAGTGGGGAGACGACCCCAGCGAAGAGAGCGATGACTCCGAGCACGACATAGATGTCAGCTCCGACGTCGGCGTAGCCCATAGAGAAGGAGCCGAAGATGCCGACTTCCCTCTTCAGCTCCTGTGAATCCTCCCCCTGGGCCTGAGGCAAAGATCATGGCACACTCTTAGACCACTGCGCCGAGACGTGAATCATTTAATGATTGCGTAACTCGAGAGGGATTCGCGATTCCTAATAGATAATTAGGGTCGAGATGGGGCGCACCTCGATGAAAAAAGAAAGGTCTCCCGGAAGGGACCTCGCCGTCCTCTACCTCTCGATGACACTGACAAGGATCGGGTTCGGGGTCATCATAATCATCTTTCCGGCCTATCTTCTCGGCGTCTCGGACATCGAACTCGCAGTCGCACTGGCGCTCTATCCCGTCCTCGAGGCTTTCTCTGCAATCCCGGTGGGGAGACTCTGCGACACGCGGGGCAGGAAGCGCGTCTTTGTCTTCGCGCTCGCGTATGTCGCCATTCTCACGGGAGCGATCGGGGTCACGAGAAACCTCTACTTTGTCGCAACCGTTCACGCCCTGATGGGGATCGGTGCGGCGGGTGTCACGGTTTCGTCCCTCACGATGATTACAGATGCGACGAACCTGGGGAACCGCGGAAAGGGGATGGGACTCTTCGATTTCTCGAATATCGGGGGTTACGCCGCCGGAGTGCTCGTCGGCGGAGGCTTGCACACCTACTTCGCCTCACAATTGGGATACGCCTTCGCGGTCACTGGCGGGGCGATAGCCGCGGCCCTGCTTGTCTCCACGATCCTGCTGAGGGAGCCCCCACATCAGATAAAGCGCGAGGCTGTCTTGGTTAACCCTCTGAGAGCGCTCGATGCGAGGACAAAGGCGATCTTGCCCGTCTGGCTGGCGCTGACGGCGATGATCGGGATTGCATTCTACCTCCCGAGGGCCTTGAGCAGCCTGGGGTTTGAAGCGACGACCACCTCTTACGTTCTCTTCGTCGGAGTCGCGGGGCTTGGCGTGGGTTCCGTCGGTTTCGGCGCCCTCTCCGACAAGATCGGGAGGGAGAAGGTGCTGTTGGTTGGGGTGGTCGGGCTCCTCGGTCTCCTCCTATCACTCGCGACGACTTTGAGCGGGGGTGCGACAATCGATACGCTAGTTCACAACCTCTACATCATCGCCCCGTTCGCTTTCGCGACTTCGGCGCTTGTGCCCAGCATCCTCGCAACGGTGGGGGACAGAGCCCGCCAGGAGATGAGAGGCTCGGCGATGGGTATCTACAGCGTGATGCTCAGCGGAGGGATCGCCTTCGGCACTCTGGTGGCGGGGTTCGCGCACACAATGGGAGGACTCCCCGCTATCCTCTATGCGGGAGCGGTTATCTTTCTTGCAGCCTGTCTCGTGAGTCTCTTCTTGACCAGAAGACTGAAGTCCTGACTCAAGGAGGGTCAGAAGTTCGAAGAAGCCGCAGCCAGAGCGTTACTCAAGCGGAGAGGGCCTGAGGGTCATCTCAGAACCCGGGCCGATGACCATCGTCTCATGATGAGGACGGCGTGCGAGCCTTAAGAAAGAATGAGGAAATCCATGCGAAAGGATTATACTTTCAGAACTCCTGCTTCCTTCATTTGTTGCGGGGGTCGCCCAGAGCAACCAGCGGGAAGCCTGGTCAACGGCGCGAGCGAGAGTGCTCTCCGCGATGCTTAGGACCTCGTCCCTTAGTGTCGTAACCCGACGGGGAAGGGTTCGTGGGTTCGAATCCCACCCCCCGCACTGAACTTGTGCGATTGTGTTTTTCCTCATTCCTACGGCATCTTCTCTAGCTTTCGCCCTGTTCTGGTTGTGCCGAACTCTTACAGGGAGAAGAGAGGGAAGGGACCTCGAAGCACCGAATCGCTCACCTCGGTTGACCATTAGGTCGACAATAGCAAGAGGAGCGCAACGAAGAGAACGTCTGTCGTCCGTGTGCCACTCTTCACTTCAATGTTCGCGAGGTCGAGAGCATTTCGATCATCTTCTCGGCTCTCTTCTCTCTCGTCTCATCCTTCTTCGCGCTCTCAACCCATTCGATGTACGCCTTCTTGTGCGAGTACGATAGACTCTCGAAGAACGCGTTGGCATTCCTGTCCCGCCGCAAGGCCCGAAGTACATCTTCAGGGATCACGACCTCCCTATGTGCCTCGTCAAGCTCCATCGACACTCTCACCCTGTCTCCCGCCGACTTGCCAATCTTGTCTTGGATCTCCTTCTTGACGACCATGAAGTGGCCGCCGGTTCCATTTGGCAGCAATGTGCTTCCGAATCGCACTCCGTCAATCGTACCCTTCACCTGTAGTCTGGAGCCTGTGCCGAGTATCTTCGAATCGAGTGGGACCGTAAGGTACGTCCAAGTGCCTACGCCCTCGGGTCTTTCGAGGACGACCTTGAATCTGCGTCGGACCATGCTCGCTGCCGCGTCGGCTCTTGAAAATAAAAGCGTTAACGAAGATGTCTCGATGAATAAGCTTATTCGTTCGTTGAGGAGGAGGCGAGGCAAGCGGATGCGCAGGCCAAGGAAGTATAAGAAGAGACGGATACAGTGGTTCATCATTCTGCTAGGAATCTTTGTGGCCGTCATAGTTGGGGGTATCGCCTTCTACGAGAGCCAACAAGCAAATACCAATTTTCCCTACCCTTGCCTTGGAACCGAGCCCACCACAATTCACATACATCCTTACCTCAGGATCGAGATAAACGGTCAGAACATCGCTGTCCCCGCCGCGATAGGGATCTACAAACCGGTTTTTTCCAACGGCTTTGCGGGCGGGGGACCGAACAGCTGCTTCGAACCACTGCACACACATGATTCCTCTGGAATAATCCATGTCGAGTGGTCGTCGAACAAGAACTTTACGTTGAGCGATTTCTTCAAAATATGGAACGCCACCGACCACCTAAGTCACAGCGTCACGATCAACGGGGTATCTCACCCAATCGTCTTCAACGCGACCGACATTCTTGGATTCCGGGCCGATAGCACTCACAGGATAGTGCTCCTAGTCGATGGTCAGTCGTCGAGTGAGTATCAATCGCTAGTGCTGAACATGCTGGACTACTGCAGCGCTGCCCCGACGTATCCACAGTGCTCCCCAACCGCGGTCGGAGACCCAGTCTACGGGGGAATCGCCTATCCGTACGGAACGGGACACACGATTCTGATCGAGTACATCAGCAATGGCTGACGAGCGGGCTTGGGTTCGCCGGACTTCTCTAGAACTCTGATGTGGGGGGAAGCCAATCTAGGATTGCCAAAAACCGAGCGTTCCAGTCTGTGCATCTAGGCCTCCGCAACTAGAATTGGGTGCGCCGCGCGCCGCGAAGCTTCAGCGCCACAGTCTTCCTGATCTTGTCGAAGGCGTTCACTACCTCCTCCTTTGCGAGGTAAGGGTCCGACTCCGGGGAGCGTATCTGGTCGGGCGAGATTTCAACCTCGTCAATCTGCAGAGGAACCGACATACCGAGGAGGCTCGCCAACTCCTGGACCGCCTTCGGGTAGCTTGCATTCGCTCGGTACCTGAAGAGATTACCCTCCCCATTTCGGACCGGGTCGGGGTCCAGTGGTACCACAAGTTCACCCGAAGAGAAGCCCTTGACTAGTTTGTCTCTCGCCTCGTTCACAATCCGCTGCACCTTCTCCTTATCTTCTCGAAGCGCCGCCCGTCTCTGGCTCAGCTCCTCTGAATCCTTCCATTCGATTCCGATCAGGGAGTAGAACTTCTTCTCCCTCCCAGCCCGCTTCGGTTGCTGCTTGAACTCGCCTTCGACAAATTCGAGTTCGCTGTCTATCTGGTCGAGCATCTTCTCTTGCTCGATTAGCTCTGAGGCTATCACTTCGAGCTCCGCCAGGTTCATGTCCTCATCTATGCCAGATGGCCAGTCACGTCGAGGACGGCTTGCTTGAAGTCGGTCTTGGAGAGGCCCTTCTTCTCGTACTCTCCCTTGTACGAGTCCCACGCGTCCTCCGCGTCCGCAACGTAAGGCAGCAGGCGCTCCCCAACCGCCTTTACGTTCAGAAGTACTGTCAGAGCGGCTGCCTCGCCGTCTACGGCTGGCGCCTTGATGATTATTATCTTCCTGTCCTCTATCTTGAACCTGTCCTGGACAATCTTCCTCACGGTCGCCCTCTCTTCCGCCGTTAGGAGTCCCTTGGACTTCACTATCACGCACGCGGAATCCTTGGGGTTCCCGTTGGACGCATCGTGGTCCTCTCCCAGGTCGAAGAGGATGCCTTCGTTGCCGTCTCTCATCGCGTCGAGCACCGACTTCAACTCGGAACCTCCCTGGGGGACGAGTGGAATCAACCACGGAATGACGAACTTTGGCTTCTGGGCCGCGAGCCATGTTCTATAGTTGGACATATCCCACTCTGTCTCGCGGATGAACGAGTTCATGAAGCCCGCGATGGCATGAGCTGAGATCAGGTTCATGTTCCTGTACTCCTTCCAGCCGACCTGAATTTGTTTCGGCAGGTCGTCGACTATTGAGACACGTTTCGCCAGCCTGGCCTTCTGCTTCTCTCCGTTGGCGCGGAGCATCTTGTTGTCCATCAGGATCGGCGCGTCTGCGTACCTCATCTGGTAGGCCAGTGTGAGCACGATGCTTATGCAGGCTGGCTCGTATATTACGGGGTCCCACCCGAACTCTGGGATTATTCCAAAGGTTGCCACCGTGGCCGGGTTCGTGCTCGCGTTGCTCTTCGCGTACTCGATGAAAGCGGAGGAGAAGGAGCCACCTGTCCCACCCCCCATGCTGAACGGCAGAATGAAGCCTCTGACAGGTTCGGGGGATATCGAGTTCAGCCGCGCGGGAAGGTCGTGCTTCTCCTCGATCTCTCCCCTGAATCTGGAGCGACCCTCCGCCCAGTTACGCGCCGCGCCGCCCAGACCGTAGAGGGCGTGCCTGTCTCGCATCGCAAAGAGTTCGGGATACGCCTGAAGTATGAGGTTCGCGGACCTCGGGTCGAGGTCGACGAGGAGAGCCCTGGGCACGATGGGCACCTCACCCTTCCTGAGGGAGGTTCCGAATCGCATGATCGTCGTCCCATACTTTCGCAGGATCTCGAGCTGCTCCTTCTCGCCCTTCAGCGAGGGTGCCTTCGGGTCCGCGCCTACGTCCGTCAGCACCCATCGGTAAGCCTCCGCGCCAATGCCGACTCCCGCATGACCCATGCAGGCCATAATCACAGGATTTGGGGCGAGGGGGGCCTGCTTCGCCATTGCAGCGGCCACGAATTGCCGAAGGTGGGCGGACCGCTTTTATACTTTCTCATTCGTTTCGTCGCAAAATTGGGGGAGCAGGTAGAAAGAGAGGACAGACTCTTCCTCGTGGACACATCGGCCAGCATGGCGGAGCGCGTCGGGCCAGACCATTCGAGGAAGATCGACATCGTGAAGAGAGGCCTCAAGCAGTTCTGCCTGGAGCACTGGCCCGAGATGTATTACGACAGACCCCTCCGAGTGGGGATAGTGATCTTCAGGCAGACAGGGCTCCCCGGGGCACCATACTTCGAGCAGCTTGTCCCCCTATTCCCAACTCCCCCGGTCCTCGAGGTATACAGGATTGACGAGATCAAGGTTCGAGGCAGCAGTCCTCTCTACGAGGCCCTCAAGTATGCCAGCACGGTGATGCGGGGCTCGACACGTCCGGTCAGGAGGGTGAAGCTGATAGGGGACGGAGACAACGACGGACCAGACCCGATGAAAGAGGTCGACCAAGTCGCCGCCGAGGGGATAAGGGTTGACTGCGTTGAGGTCTCTGAGGAGGCCTCGAAGCTGATGACCGAGGTAGCTGCGAGAACGGGCGGGAAGCATTCCCTCGTCGACACGAGTCGCGACATAAGGAAGGCACTTGAGGAGTGACGGAGCGAGCCCTGACACGCGGCCGCAAAAAAGACATAAATAGACTGGAACGAGTTGCAGTCGGAAGTTGGGAGGAGAATTGAGTTCAGGGATGCGTTCAAGACGAGGCGATTCACTTTATCGCGTCTCCCCCACCGACTGGCCGCACCAGTAACCTTAATCGAGTAGACTTCGGACTTCTCTTCATCGCTCAAGACCTCGAGAGGCTCTTCGCTTGTTGAACGAGTCGTCCCGGATAGTAGTGGTAAAGTTCGGCGGGTCTGTGCTCGACAGCGAAAGCTCGGTCGACAAGGCCGCCAAGGTGGTCAAGGATTCTCACGAGAGAGGGGACGGCGTGATCGTCGTTGTCTCTGCCATGAAAGGCGTCACGGATAGTCTACTCGAGTTCTCCAAGCATTCGAACCCGTCGATGCCTCCATCTAAACTCGATGACCTCCTTTCTCTCGGGGAGAGAGCGAGCGCGCGCCGTTTCGCGGCCGCCCTGCAGCGGAGAGGCGTGGAGGCGGTGATCATCGACCCAGACTCCAAGCTCTGGCCCATAGTCACGGACGAAACTCATCTCGACGCCAACCCTCTGATAGAGGAGAGCGGAGAGCTCGTGAGGTCCCTGATCCTGCCCCTCGTGAACGATGGAAAGGTCCTGGTCGTCTGTGGATTCGTGGGGAGAAGCATGAGTGGCAAGATCACCACGATGGGTCGCGGTGGAAGTGATACGACGGCCATCTTCCTCGGGAGGTGCCTCGGCGCAAAGGAGGTCGTCTTGATAAAGGACACAGAGGGTGTCTTCTCGAGCGACCCCGACAAGGTGGAGAACCCGTACTTCGTACAGAGCCTCGAAGGAGATGAGGCCGAACGCCTCGCCTCAGGGGGCGCAAAGTTCCTGCAGGCGAAATCTCTACGGTTCAAGCCGGAGGGAATGCGGGTAAGGATCACGAGCCTCGACAAGATCGAGTCGGGGACGGTGATAGAGGGCGAGCTGCCGGACCTGGCGGCCCGGCTGGAGCAGGAGAGCGTCACGATGATCACAGTGGTGGGAAGCGCGGCCTCCAGAATCGAATCGATCGTGGAACTCACCCGTGCAGTTGAGCGTGCACACGCGAGGTTGCTCTCGCTCTCACTGGAGACCAATTCCGTGATTCTTTACGTGGCTGGCGGGAGAGACATCACCGAGATCGTTCACGACGTGGTCACTAGGAAGGGGGTCGGGAAGGCGGTCTCGGCCTTCGAAGGGCTCGGCATGTTGACGGTCTACGGAAAGGGCCTCGAGACAACCCCCGGACTGGTACAGAGGCTGACTCAGCCGCTGGCCCGTGCAGGAATAAACCTGTACGGAATAATGACGATCTCATCGTCAATTCGGGTCTTCCTTCAGTCCAGTCAGGCCGCTGCGGCGTTGGATATGGTAAAGAAGGCGCTCATCGCAAAGGAAGAAGAAGACGAGCAAGGCGAGGGAAGAACGTAATTGGTCTTTGGGAAGGCCGTGAGGCTTTCGAGGATAACTGAAGACGGGAAGATGCTCTGCGTACCGATGGACCACGGTTTGACGATGGGACCCGTACGAGGCCTCGAGGAGCCGCAGGCGATCATCAGGGCCGTCGCTCAGGGAGGAGCCACCGCTGTGCTCGTTCACAAGGGAGTGATCAAGGCCTTGAGGGAACCGCCGGACACCGGGATCATCCTTCACATCTCGGGAAACACCACGCTAGGCCCGTCTCCCAACCGGAAGGTCCTCGTTTCGTCGGTCGAAGAGGGGATCCGGCTCGGAGCGGATGCGATCTCCGTTCATATCAACATCGGAGGAAAGGACGAGCCCGAGATGATTCAACAACTAGGTAGCGTGGGAGACGCGTGCGATGAGTTCCAGATGCCTTTCGTCGCGATGATGTACCCGAGGGGAGAATCGATCAAGAATGAGTTTGACCCGGAGATTGTCGCTCAGGTCGCGAGGGTGGGAGCGGAGGCGGGAGCGGACATAGTGAAGACGCTGTATACGGGCGATCCCCAGAGTTTCAAGAGGGTGGTCTCGACATGCCCCGTCCCTGTCGTTATCGCCGGGGGACCGAAGGTAGAGAATGACGGGGAGGTGTTGAAGATGGCAGAAGGGGCGATGGAAGCGGGGGCGGCCGGGGTGACTTTCGGGAGAAACATCTTCCAGCACCGCGACCCGGCCCGGATCACGCGCGCCCTCCACAAGGTCGTCTTTGAAGGAGCGCTTGCCTCTGACGCGCAGCGGGTCCTTCACCATGGTTGACCCAGTGAAAGACATCATCGTCGAAGCGACGGACGAGGTGGAGGTCGGTCAGGTCCTGGGTCAGATGGCGGAGCTCGGTCTCACCAAGCTCCTGGTAAGAAAGCCGTTTGCGGCTGACTCCCGTCTCCAGGGGATTACCACGATCGGAGTCTCGGGCACGGACGTTCTCATAGCCGATGCTGACAAACAGGGCGGTCCGGGGACAGCCGCGATTATCGAGATAACAACCTCGAAGGACGTCGAGAGGGCGGTTCGAGCGGGCGAGAGAGGTCACGCCTTCGTGATCGTCTCCTGCCGCAACTGGGTGATAATCCCCCTAGAGAACCTCGTTGCCGAGTTCTCTCGAAGAGGAAGGAGACTCTACGCGATGCTCGAGGACGGACAGGAGGTGGATCTCCTATTCACCGTGCTCGAAAGGGGGGTCGATGGGGTCGTAGTCCCCGCCTCGATGCTCCCGAGGACGAAGGAGAGGTTGCGCTCAATCGCGGTGAAGAGCCCTTTGGGTCTCTCCAAGGCGAGGGTGGTCAGGGTCTCGGACGCCGGGCTCGGGGAGAGGGCGTGCGTGGACACGACCTCAACCCTCAACGTTGGCGAAGGAATGCTCGTGGGGAGCATGTCGAGTTTCTTTTTCCTCGTCCACAGCGAAACCATCCCGACCGAATACATTCCGACGAGGCAGTTCAGGGTGAATGCGGGTGCGATACACAGCTACATTCTCGGGGGAGATGAAAGAACCAGATACCTCTCGGAGCTCCAGAGCGGAGACACGGTGCAAATGGTCGATTTCAAGGGGAGCAGGAGGCTGGTGACGGTGGGTCGGGTCAAGATAGAGAGAAGGCCGCTCGTCATGGTGGTCGCAAGGGCGGAGGAGGGAGGAGAAGAGGGGTCGGTGATGCTTCAGAAGGCTGAGACAGTGCGACTAGTGAAACCCGACTCCACCCCGGTGGCCGTCACGGGCATAAAGGAGGGGGATTACTTGTTGGTTCATCTAGCGGCGAGCAAAGGAAGACACTTCGGCGGAAGCGTTGACGAGTTTATCCTCGAGCGCTGAAAGAGCGCTAGAGTAGGCGTTTGAATGCAGAAAGGAGCGAAGCTGTGCGCGACGATAGCCGCCCCCGATATCAAGACGCTGATGGGCGAGACAAGAAGGGCTCTAGCCGAGGGGGTGGACCTGGTCGAACTCAGGCTCGACTACCTCCAAAGAGGCTCCGAAGAGGAGATCGTGAAAGAGATCTCCCCGATCTCGAATTCTTGCATCCTGACGGTCAGGTCAAGGGCGGAAGGCGGTAAGTTTCGGGGCGGGGAGAGAGAAAGGCTTCGGCGACTGCTCGCTGTTTCGAAGGCTGGCCCGCACTACATCGACATCGAGCTTACGACCGCCGAGAGGGATCACAAGTTGGCGCACGAACTCGAGAGAAACTCTGACGTCCTCATCGTCTCCTGGCACGGCCTGGAGGGTACACCGACCCGGAGGGAGCTTGCCATCCTCCGAGACAGGGCGATGAAGGTGGGAGACATCGCCAAGGTCGTCCCCACGGCGAGGAGGCTCGAAGACAACGGAAGGATTATCTCGCTCTACAACGGAAAAACTAGAGGCCGCCTGATCGCATTTTGTAGGGGGGAGAAGGGAATCATTTCTAGGGTGGTCTCCATGATGGCAGGGAGCCCTATATCTTACGTGACGGTCGCTCCGAACCCAGTCGCGGCGGGGCAACTGCCCTTCAAGCTGGTAAAGGAACTCTTGGGTCCAATTGTCCGCTGAGAGCTACATTCTGGTGGGGACCGCCGTCTCCAGGTCGCCGTCTCCGGCGATGATGAATGCGGCTTTCAAGGCCGTGGGAGTACCCGCCTCCTACAGGGCCGAGTCGATCGAAGCCGGCGGCCTCGCAGAGTTCTTCTCGGGATGCAAGCGCACCGGAATAGCCGGAGTGAGCGTTACCATGCCGTTCAAGACGGAGATCATGCCGCTCCTCGATGTACTTGATGAAAGGGCAAGAGAGGTCGGTGCGGTGAATACCGTGAAGCGAGTTGAGAAGAGCTACTCCGGGTTCAACACAGACATCGATGGAATTCTAAAGCCTCTCCATGTCCTCGCCAAGGAGAGGAAACTGATGAGGGGCGCGGTAATCGGGGCCGGCGGGGCGGCCAGAGCCTTTGTCGGGGCGATGCACCGTCTCGGCTGCCGGGAGGTCGCGGTGGTCGCGAGGAACCGGCCCCACGCAAGTCGAGTCCTCGGAGAGCTGGGACAAAGGTTCCCCGATATGACTCTGAGAGTTTTTCGGATCGAGAGGGGAGATATTGAGAAGCTCGGAGAAATCGATATACTCTTCAACGCCGCACCGATCGGTGGAAACGGAGCCAGGGTACCGAAGGAACTCTTTGCCCTCCTGAAGGGAGGCCCAGTCGTCTTTGACGCCGTCTACGACCCAGTCGAAACCGAACTTGTGCGGGAAGCAAGACGGTGGCGGTGTCCGACGATACCCGGCCACGAGATGCTCCTATGGCAGGGCTTGGCTGCCTTCGAGATATGGACCGGCACGAAGGGGCCAGAAGAAACCATGAGAGAGGCGCTAATCGACGCGCTCCGGGGAAGTGCGAGATGACAATGATGAGGGGGGCCGGGAAGGCGTTTGGGGCGGTAAGCATAGTGAACGCCCTCGCTGGAGGAAAGGGAGCAACCGTGGGAGTGGCGCTTGAGACGGATGCCGAAGTCGATCTCGAAGAGGTGCGGGGGAATTGGAGGGTTGAGATAAACGGCGAGAGGGCCGAGTCGAAGCTCGCCGTGGAGATCGTGGCCTCCGTTCTTAGAATGTGTGGTGAATCGCCCAGTGAGTACTCCGGTACCATCTCTACCAGGTCGGATATCCCGATCGGTGTCGGTCTGAAGAGCTCATCATCTTCCTCGGCGGCGGTCGCACTCGCAACATCCGCAGCCATGGGGAGGGAACTGAGCATGAGGAGGCTCATGCTATGCAGCGCCGAAGCGTCCCTGAAGGCGGGCGTTAGCATGACTGGCGCCTTCGATGACGTCGCTGGATGCCTCCTGGGAGGCTTGAACATAACTGACAACAACCGACGAAGAGTGGTGAGGTCGACTCCTCTGAGAGGGTCGTTCAAGGTGTTGATCATGGTGCCAGAATCCTCGAGCGGAAGATTGCAAATTGACCTCGAGGCGGTCAGGAAGTTTTCCTCGGTGGCAACGGCCGCGTATGAGATGAGTCTTCGTGGAGACGTCTGGAATGCGATGACGATGAATGGGCTCCTCTATTCCACGATCCTCGGTTACGACCCCGGCCCCGCCATGGGGGCGCTAAGAGCGGGGGCTCTGGGAGCGGGCCTTTCCGGCAGGGGACCCGCGGTGGCTGCTGTCTTCGACAGACGAAGTCGCGGAGTCGCAAAGCTTCTAGACTCTTGGCGGGCAGACGGGGGGAGGGTGATTGTTACGGAGACTAACAATCGGAGGGGAGAGAGGAGCAGGATTGGGTAGAGTCAGGGTTCTCTCGAGAGGTACCCTCAACGGAAGGGTGAAGCCGCCTCCGAGCAAGAGCTACACCCACAGGTCAGTACTCCTGGCCAGCCTCGCCGAGGGGGAGTCTCGTCTCACGAACGTCCTGTTCTCCAGAGACACAAAGGCCACAATCTCCGCCTGCACCGCGATGGGTGCGCGGCTCACTGCCTCGGGCGAGGGGATGCGCATCGTGGGGGCGAAGCCTCGGGCACCCGCGGACGTGGTGAACGTTGAGAATTCAGGGACGACTCTGAGGTTCATGACATCCGTCCTCTCGCTCGCAAAGGAGGGCGACTCGGTCCTCACCGGAGATTCGAGCATTCGAAGCAGGCCGATGCAGCCACTCCTCGATGCTCTCGGGAGACTTGGCGTTCAGGCTTGGTCGGCGCTCAAGAACGGGCGCGCCCCGATAATCGTCAAGGGAGGAGGGATGAAGGGAGGAGAAACGAAGATTCGAGGAGACGTCTCTTCACAGTTTGTCTCCTCGCTCCTGATCTCGTCCCCGATGGCCGAGGGGAGCACGACCATTGCAGTCGAGGATGCCGTCTCGAGGCCATACCTGGAGGCCACTCTCGCGACGATGAAGAGCTTCGGCGTGGAGGTCGGGCGAGACGAGTTCTCCGAGTTCGAGGTGGCTCCCGCCTCCTATGAGCCCGCGGACTTCGCCGTCCCATCCGACTTCAGCTCCGCGTCATTCATCATGGCCGCAGCGACCGTTACTGGAGGGAGCGTGAAGTTGGAAAACCTCAACCGTGAGTATCCTCAGGGCGACTCAGCGATACTGGAGATACTGAAGTCGATGGGAGTCAAGGTCGTTACAAATGGGAATTCTGTCACAATAAAGGCCGAGGGTGGGGGACTGAAGGGAGGGAAGTTCGACCTTCGAGATACCCCCGACCTCCTCCCCGTAGTCTCCGTACTCGCGCTGAAGTGCGACTCGCCCGTGGAGATTGTGGGCACCGCGCACGCACGTTTCAAGGAGACGGATAGGATAGCGGCGGTAGCGAGTGAGCTCAAGAAGCTGGGGGTGGAGGTGGAGGAGAGATCGGACGGCTTGCTCATTCCACCCCCATCTAAGCTGAGGAGAGCGCCCCTGGACGCACACGACGACCACCGAATGTTCATGGCGCTTTCAATCGCCTCCCTCCTGATTCCCGAGGGGGTCCCCATCCTCGGGGTGGAGTCGCTGGATGTTTCTTATCCCTCGTTCCTGGAAGACCTTGAGAGGCTAGGGGCCACTGTGAAGTGGGAGTGAGGTAATGACGGGAAACATCTGCGGCGAACGCTTCGTCGTCGCGACTTTCGG